>JGI24023J19991_10002619_pt1 | contig 13035 bp, 16 predicted proteins | sample Cruoilmetagenom1_FD_19991 | JGI IMG/M metagenome (IMG submission 19991)
ATCGTATTCTTTTTGTGCGCAATTACTGGCATTCGGTTGAGGTGCTGGCGCCCGATAAACCGGCGCATTGCCAGGTTGCACCGGTTGCGCTGCCTGGCCTGGCGGTGCTGGCTGGTAGGTAGATGGTTGTGTAGACTGGTAAGATGGTTGAGGTGTAACCAGTCCAGTTGCGGCCATCTCTTGTCGATACCATTGCTCATTGTCGAATTGAACGGGGATCAGTTTGTAAGTTGCGGGGCCGAGTGCGCCCGCTACAGAAACCGACAGGCTGCGGTCTGCCTGCACCCTGACTGTCCACCGTCCCATCAGTGGTAAGTCCTGTCCAGCATACTGCCCCGGACCGGTCGGTGTGATGTCTTTTATCACGACCATGCCGGGCTCGATTTTCAGGGTAAACAGGTGCAACCATCCATCGACGGCATAGGCACGCCCGGACTCTATGCGGATCTTCTTGCGAATGGTATTGATCAGCCAGGTGCCATCCAGCGGCATAGGCTGGGTCGCTGCCACCTGGTCGACAGTCGGCAGGAAAGCTGGAATTTGTGGAATAGCAGGCACCTGTGCATGCACTGCTGACAGCATACACACCAAGGCAACANAAAAAATAAAATGCTGGATACGAAATAACATGGATTACTCCTTTTTTATTGTTATTACAGTTGAATTATAAATAGTTTAATCGTGCAACAACGAGAAGGAAGGAGCAAAACTGCACCCAGATCCTACACGGTTAAATTGCTTAAATTCAGTAGAAAAGCTTTTTTTTAGATTGTCGGATTCTGTAAGGCGATTATAAAATCCTCCGGTTCTTTTTTTCTTAAACTTTGCATAGTCGCAACATGAGTGTCCAGTGCCCAATTTATTATTAAAATGAAAGGAACCTAAACAGCAATGTCTGTGTAATAGACCTGAGTTTGATGATGTTAACAAGTATCGCGTTAAATTAGCAAGCACTCCTCCGTGACTACCCGCTAGACATTTTAGCGGCGTCATGAGCACTGCGCGATGCTGTCCCCCATGAGGGTTTCGTAAATGATGATATAGGGCAGTTCCATTAATTGAATTGAGTGAATACATTGTTTTTCCCCTTGTCAGTTGTAAAAACAGCATACGTGTTCACAGACCTGGCTTGTATGGGGTCAGTACCCTATTTGTAGAAGATGCTCAATTGCGGACAATTCATGTCATGATAGCGGTGCCCAATGTGAAAAATTATTTTCGGCCAAATTTCTTATTCTCCGGAAACTGAAAGCCGGTGTAGTACTGCCTGCGGTATCGAGTCTGGGCATCAGGTAGGCGGTGATATGCGCTCCAGCTCTATGGTAGCCGAGGTGCCTCGGCCCGGTGAAGACTCAAGTGTAAATATCATATTCTGATGGAGGCAAAGTTCCTGCACGATAGCGAGCCCCAAACCCTGGCCAGTTGAGGTATCGCCCTTACATCCTGGTAATAGAGCCTGATCGAGTACCTGCGGACTCATGCCGCAACCATTGTCATGCACCTGGAAGATGATCTTATCTCCCTTACTGCGGAAGCCGACAAGAATGCGAGTAGCGTCAGCATGTGATATCGCATTGGCGATTAGATTGGTCATCGTGCGCATGGCTGATAAGGGTTCAACATTGATCCAATGATCAGTATCTACAATCTTAAGTTTTATATCCCTCTGTAGTGCTTCATCGATAAACATCTGCCGCAGTGTATCGGCGAAAACCCTGATGGCTACGGGTATCTTACGTCCGTTCACATTTTCGTCGACACCATCAGTCAACTCATCAGTCGGCTCTTCGTTGCTATAAGATTGTGCCAGGCTATCGATATAGTCAACCGCCCTGGCCAGCTTTTCCGTGCCTTGCCCAGCACGGATTCGCTGCAAATGATCGATGCTTATGCGCAGTGCGGATATGGGTTGCTTGAGGTCATGTGACACGGTGGCCAGTCGTGTGCGATTTCTGGCAGCGACAGAGCGGGCCTTCTGATAGTCACTTTCAGCCTGGGCCAGGGTCAATTGCATTTCAGCCTCTTTCCTGGCGGCTTCCAATGCCCTGAGTTCGGCAGCCTGTTTTTCCCTGGCGCTGGCAAAGGCCTGCCAGACCACAATAGTCATAGAGAAAAACGCAAAGACGATAAGAATGATTCGATTCAGAACATTGAGTTCCAGCGGTGTAAAGTCAAGAAACGAGAAATGTACCAGATAGGTTCCTACCGTGAACAAGCCCACAACAATGGGGAACGTGCGGATGAAGAGAGTTTGTAGCCTGCCAGTCGAGCGCCATGTCAATGGAGGCAGAATCTGTCCCAGAATCATACCAAAAAAGAGTATATTGACCGGCATCCACATAACAGCTAATGAAATGCTTCCCAACCAGAAGTAGCTGCTTAGTGGGAAGAGAGCTGACACACAAGATAGCGCAAAAAATATCTTTCTGAAACGGGCCAGTGTATGTGCCTGCTCCAGGCGTAATGCGATCACTGCATAGCCATAGCTCGCTATGCTGGCGCTCAACAGAAAAGGAACTACCCAGATGACAAAGTCGTTTTCGCCGATAAGATGAGCCAGGGTTCCGTCCATGCTGGCAACGTTGATTATCAACAGAAACGCGAGCAGGACATAGACCAACCATTGGTATTCCCGGTATGCCGTGATGATCGCAGCCGAGAAAACTACCCCGCACAGGGTGAAGGTATAAAAAATATAATCCAATGCTGTTGGCGTATAATTTTCGGTCAGTGCCCAGGCTTCAGGGGCGAACAACAAACAGGCCATTGCCATCACGAGTGATAGGAACACGATGAACGGAGAATTATATTTATACGAGCTATCAGGCATCACATATTTATATCCGAACTGCAACCCGGTTATTGTCACCGTTATAGACGAAGCTTTGAATGGGGTGTCCACCCCATCTTATCATGTTGGATCGATCAATCCATCCTTGATGGCAAGGGCCATTAGCTGTGCGACGGAATGAACGTCGAGTTTGTTCATCAGACTCGTCCGGTGTTTATCGACTGTTTTGGGGCTGATTGAAAGTAGTTTGGCGATTTCCTTGTTCGTTTTACCCGAAACAATCATATTGAGCGTTTGTCGTTCACGATCGGTCAATGTCGATGCTCGCTGCCCCCGTTGGATCACATCGATAAATTCAGGTGCGATATAACGTCCACCTTGTATGATAACGGGTAACTTATCCATCATTATACTGGCAGGGGAGCCCTTACTAAACAAGCCATCGACACCGGTTTCTACGATACTGGCCAGTAATCCGGCAGAGCTGATACCGGTAAACACAACAATCCGGGTATCGGGGCTCCAACGTTTGATGTCATGGATGATTTCTGTACCACTCGCCAGCGGCATGGAAATGTCGAGGAATAACAGATCCGGCTTGTGGACCTTTACCGCAGCAATGGCCTCCAGACCGTTCTGCGTAAATGCGGCTAACTCATAGCTAGCCACAGACTCAGTAGAGGCGTTTATAAGCAGGTCATTAAGCGCGTCACGAATAATTTTATGATCATCCGCTATCACAACGTTGAATGTTTTTTTTCTTAATATCACATTCGACAGTCCTTAACCACTATCAGAGTCTTGATCCCAATGCTGAACATGCTGGAAATATGTATAGACGCTATCCGAAAATTCAGGAAATAATATCCGCATCGGCCATTACTGGCAGCTCTAATCCTGTTGTTATTTTTATATGAATTATATTGAATCATAACGTCATATTTAAGAGGTGATACAGTATATTCGACATCTTTATTGATGTATCAAGGGCAGTTTATCAGGTACCCTGATCAAGTACATTACTCAAAACTCGGGACAATTCAATAAGCTCACTGGAGTTCAGCTTAACGCCGAAATTCTCGTGTATCGATTGCCCATAGACAGGCCAAACTTGTTTCAGCATTTTTTCGCCTCTATCAGTGATTTTAATTCGATTTCCTCTCCCATCTTCCGAGCAGGGATGACGACCCACCAGTTGATCTTTCTCAAGCCGGTCAATCAAGCGGGAAAGGTTGTGTTTGTTTAGCAATATTTTTTCACCAATTTCATATTGGCGCAGCCCCGTGTTTTTCTCTCGATGCAGTTCGAGCAGCACATCATACCAATCCAGGGGCGGTAGTCCTTTATTTTTAAGGGAGTTTTCTACTGTTTCCAGTAGTAGTCGATGTGCCCGATGCAGGTGTATCCAGGCTTGTATGGTTTCTTTAGTCGGTTTTTTACTCATGACCTGGACATTAGCGCAATATAGTTGCAATTACAACTGGTAAGGTCTATGCTGGATATAGTTGCATCTGCAACCATAAATCCATAGGAGACTTGTAATGACCAAGACGATTACGCGCGAACAGATAAAAGAAAAGCTGGATGCGGAAGAACCCATGACGATTATCGAAGCACTCCCTCAGGAGTATTTCGACGCGGAACACCTGCCGGGAGCACTGAATATTCCACACGATGAAGTAAAGACTCGCGCGCCAGATATGCTATCGGATAAAAATGCTTTCATCATTGTGTACTGTGCCAGTAGCGATTGCCAAAACTCGAAAATTGCAACGGATGCACTTCAGCAAATGGGATATGCCCATGCCTTTGAGTACGTGGAAGGGAAGCAGCACTGGTTAGAAGCCAATTATCCAGTTGAATCAACAAAGTGAGGTAAAAGTATGCATACTGTTGATAAGACATACGGCGCTACTGGGGCTATGGTATTACGCTTGGGATTAGGGATGATGTGGATTGCGCATGCACTTTTAAAATGGTTTGTATATACCATTCCCGGTTTTGCTGGCTGGCTTGAAAGCCAAGGCCTACCAGTGTTTATGGCATGGCCTGTATTTCTACTTGAATTAACGGGCGGTATAATGATTCTGGTTGGTTATTATGGTCGATATGTCTCAGCCGCCCTAGTGCCGATTATGCTAGTGGTTGCATGGACGCATGCTTCAAACGGCTGGTTGCATACTAGTGACGGCGGCGGTTGGGAATATCCGATATTTTTAGTAGTAGCTTCAATAGCGCATACTCTTCTCGGTGATGGTCGATTGGCAGTACGTTCCAAACAAACCCTTATTCCTAATTGAATAAATGACCTGATATGCCTACCCCTGACCTGGTACGTCAGGGGTGTTTCGCTGATGTTATAGCTAACGTTGTGAAAGCTCAGGCCACTTTGAAGGTGGGTCGGCTGAATGCAATTGTTGGACTATTAATTGAACATATATTCATACAGACAAGCCTGCCCACCCTTCGTTGCATACTCATGAAGCGGAGAGTCAAAATCGGCAATATGCTCAAAACCTACTTTCTCGTAGAAGCTGCTGGCACCTAACTTATTGGTTTCCACGATAACTGATTTGATACCGCTATTCTTGCAATTGGATAAGAAACCGGACAATAGAGCCTTGCCATACCCAAATCCTTGGTGATCTTTACCGACGACAAAAAGAATTATTTCACTTCGCCCCCGGTCAACTACCTTCGATCTATTTATCTCATGGGTATTAATATCGGACAAAAGTTTCTTCTTACTCTGGCGCTCCATATTTTTTATACGAAAAAGCCGCCACAAAACGCCTAGCCCGTATATTATATTCCTTCCTGGTCTATTCTCGGCTTCGTTTAAGCCAAATATGAACCCAATTACTTTACCGTTTACCTCGATCACGTTTCTGTAATTACTACCTTTCACAGACCCTTTCGTGTACATGTATTTAGCCAAATTTGCTAATTCTTGCGGCCTGAAATTCTTGTCAAAACTCCAGGCGCTGTTGACTAGAGCCTCACATTGCTCATAGTCAGCATTTTTATATTTCCTTAATCTCGGTTCAGTATTACTCATAGGTTGATATAAGCCGAAAATCTGCGAAAAAATCTAACGTCGCGCTTTACCGGGCCTCCGTAGAGGTGATTCCAGTATTGGAGCGCCTTGTTATGCGCCGGTGTATAATTCACGCGGTGTCCTATTTAGCGCTTTAGATCTTACCTCAGCAGATGAGCCAACAAATGGCTTTGCAAACCATTCCCATACAGATATGCGTTGGTATATAGGCAAGTTGTGGATGAGCTTTGATTTATTGACATGTGACTTAGATAATTCACTTCCATTCAAATACAAATTGGATGCACATCCTTGAATGAGTATAATTACTATTATTACATTTTTCATATCTAGCTTATGCATAATGCTCATGTAACTGGGCAGTTTTTTGCAGAGCGCTTTTGTACAAAAATGCAGCGAAGCGAAAGGCGTAAAAGTGCGTAGTAAAAAATTGTCCGGTTACATGTTTGTTATACATCCGTAGATAGATCTGAGCATTTAACTGATTGCACAAACTTATTAATATCTTCTTTATATTCGTTTGGACTGTAACCGTTTTCACAATTGGCATGCACATGTCCTCCATAGTTCATACCAAGATATCCAAATGTATCTTTGAGGGAATTCAAAAAAGAACGATCTGCCTCGCTGCTAATTGACGTGCAAACAATATAGCCAGTCTTCTTTCTTAGCCTGCGACCTATATCTTTTAACTCCTCTACATCTAAAAAATCAGAAGTTCTGTCAATAAAAATTTTCATTTGTGCGCTAGCAGCATACCAGTAGACAGGTGTTGCAAATATAATATTTTTATAATCTAGCAGTTGATTCATTAGTGGTATAAAGTCATCGTCGAGGTTTTTGTGCTCGTAATCATAAGGTGATATATTCTTTTCAGAAAGATCAATAATATTTATATTTAATTCATCACCAATCCAGTCGATAAATTTTCCTGTATTGCCATTTCTTCTTGCACTGCCAAAAATTGCGATTGTATCGTTCACCTATGACTCCTTAATGCCGTATAACAGTATGATAACCGAGATCCAGGAGACTCGTTATCATGTTTTATCGCTTTTTTTCATTCGATTTCATTCTCCATCTTGATGCTAATTTAGTGCAGCTATATACGAGGAGCGCAATTAGTAGAAATAGTGACATTAAGACTATGCCGCCTACATTACGATTTACATATTCTTGATCAATAAAGCAAGTGGGCTCATATAATCGACATTGAGTTAAATCACGACCACCTGGAATAATGTCATCGATAGGACTATAACAAACTGTACTTGTGACTAGTGAAATTATTATGATCATTCCGATTGCTATCAGTAATGATTTAGCGAGATTACTATGCGATGGAATTTTCATATTTTACCGATAACGCTCACATAAGCGGCGCGACGTCAGGAGTGAATTTGATGTGATTGCTAGGCATTTTTATTCTCTACGGTACTATTGCGAGCCTTACTTTTTTACAATTGGCTTTTGCTATATTTACTTTTTTTAAACAATCCTCAAGTTCCTCAATCAGGCCTTCTACTTTAGCAAGTTTTTCTGATTGCCCTTCATTAATTGCATTTATTATGCCGATTAAACTTTTTTCTATATCCTCAGCCGATGAGTAATAAGGTTGAGATTTACCACCTAATTCTTCTTCAAGAATTGAGTTATCGTAGAATTCTGATAATTTTTTAACGCTGATTTCTTTTGCTAGTTTTCCTAGTATTTTTTCTTTAGCAAGAATAAGTGAATGATCCCAGTTATCTTCTACTTCATCTAATATATGGTCTGTGGATGTTAGGGGTTTTCATTGGGTGGGAGGTTAGTTATCCCTCTTTAACTGCCATGGCGACCGTATATTGCTTGCCTTGTTTCAGTTTTTTGTAATTACCGAAGATTTCATTGAAGTTTCGTTCTATGTAACGGCGCAGGCCAGTAATGGTAACGACGACGATCTTGCCGCCGGGGTGGAGTTGTTCATAGGCATCGCTGAGCATGATCGTCATCATTTCACTGCCGACCTTGGCGGGGACGTTGGAGGCGATACAATGAAAGCGTTTGTCGCGGATGTGTTGCAGGCCGTTGCTGAGTTTAATGTCACAGTTATGAATGTGATTGATGTCGGCATTCTTGCGGCTGTATTCAATGGCCATGAAGTCTTTATCAACGAGGGTGGTTTGTCCTTTGGGGGCCAGTCTTGCCATAGTCAGACCGATGGGTCCATAGCCGCAACCGAGGTCGAGGCAGTCGAAATCTTCATCGAGGTTGAGGTAGTCGAGAAGCATGATCGAGCCTTTGTCGATACCCTTTGGCGAGAAAATACCCCAGGTGCTATGAAAGGTCAGGGTCTGTTCACACAGGGTTTCAGTGAAGACGATATCCTGGCGAAGTTTTGGCAGATCAGTATTTTTGCTCATGCGGTTTAATCTAGCACATATCGCGCAGGCGGGCGTTGTGGTGGAGCAGGTGACCGCCGTGCTGGTCGATCTGTATACGCGAGATGCCGGCATTGTAGACCTTGATGTGATACAGACCCAGGGGGATGGTGTGCAGGGCCTGGCCGATAATGGCACGCATGACGCCGGCATGGGCGACGATCAGGATATGTTTGCCGCTGTGCCGTTCTAGTTGCTTAGCATAGGCGTCGGTGACACGTTGAATAAAATCACCAAGGGCTTCGGCGCCGGGTGGCCTACAGTTGACCGGATCACGATAAAAATCTTCGTATTCTTGTGGATTGTCTGCTTGTAACTGCTCCCGTGTTTTTCCTTCCCAGTTGCCGAAGCCGACTTCTCTGAAGTCATATTCGATACTGAGGGATATTTCGTGTTCATCACTAAGCACCTTGGCAAATTCCTGGCAACGTAGCATCGGCGAGCTGATGATGTGCTGCCAGGGCATGGTCTTGCCACGTACCGCGTCACGCATTTGTTGCCAGCCTTTATCACTGAGTGGGTCGTCGATCTCATGGCCCCGGTACAGGCTGCCACCGCGTGGTTGGCCATGCCGGATCAGGTCAATCAGGGTGTATTGGTTCGGTTTCATTATATTGTTATCGTTTTGTTTGTGCCGACTAATGTTCAGCCTTGCCATGCGCCTCGAGTATGGTGCGTGTCATGACACGATCCGTATAGGCCATGGCAACGGCTGACAACAGGAAGGTCACGTGGATGATGGTTTGCCACATGATAGTGGTGTTGCTTATCTGTTCGGCATTGATGCATGATTATATATTGCGGTTCAATGCTGTCTGGGTTTCACTGGCCAGCATCAGTGCCTTGTCGATACTCTCGGCGACAACATTATAGTGTCCCATCTTGCGTCCTGGTCGTGCCTCTTGTTTACCGTACAGGTGTAGTTTGACATTATCGTGGCCAAGTAATTGCAACCAGTCCGGGGCTTCTCCTTCGTGCCAGAGATCACCGAGCATGTTAACCATGACCACCGGTGACAAGAGTCGGCTGTCTCCCAACGGCAGGCCGCAGACTGCACGCACTTGTTGTTCAAACTGATCGGTCACACAGGCATCAAGGGTGTAATGACCGCTATTGTGCGGGCGTGGTGCAATCTCGTTGACCAGCACTTTGTCGTTGGATACAAAGAACTCGACGGCCATGACGCCGATGTAATCAAGTTCGTTGGCAATGCGGGTGGCTATTTCAATCAGCTGTTGCCGGAGTGTTTCATTGATGCGTGCAGGGACAATGCTGATGTCGAGGATGCCGTGTTCGTGAATATTTTCTGCGGCGGGGTAGGTTATGACCTGGCCATCCACAGCGCGGGCAAGTACAACCGACACCTCGACATCCAGTGGCAGTCTTTGTTCGAGTACGCAGGGCTCGTGATTGAGTGTTTGCCAGCCTTCTATGGCCTGGGCTTCATTACTGATAGCGAACTGTCCTTTGCCGTCATAACCGAAGCGAGATACTTTTAATATGGCTGGCGTGCCAATTTGTTGTATACCCGCCTCGAGGTCCTGCGCAGACTGGATCACTGCAAAAGGTGCAGTAGGTATATCCTGGTCACGCAGGAATGTTTTTTCATGGATGCGGTCCTGGGTGATAGTTACGGCATGCGATCCCGGTCGCACGGGACAGGCCGCGGCCAGATGCTCCAGCGTGGCGGCAGGGATGTTTTCGAATTCGGTGGTGACTACATCACAGTCCTGAGCAATGGTAGTTAATGCTGCCGGGTCGTCATAGTGTGCGCAGATATGGCGAGTGGCCAGTTGACCTGCCGGACTGTTGCTATCGGGGTCGACGACGATGACTTCATAGCCCATGGTGCGAGCGGCAATGGTAAACATGCGTCCGAGTTGGCCGCCTCCCAGTATGCCGATGGTGCTGCCTGGTAAAATGCTCATACCTTGGGTAGCTTCATTGCCCGCACCTGAGTGCGTTGTTTTTTGCGGAAGGTGTTGAGTTTTTTCGCAAATTTTTCTTCATGATTGGCCAGCATGGAAACGGCAAACAGGCCAGCGTTGGCGGCACCCGGCTCGCCAATAGCAAAGGTTGCTACCGGAATCCCCTTGGGCATCTGTACGATCGACAGCAGGGAGTCCAGGCCCTTGAGTGCACGTGACGTTACGGGTACGCCCAGTACAGGCACGATGGTTTTTGCTGCGAGCATCCCAGGCAAGTGAGCAGCGCCACCGGCACCGGCAATAATGACCTGGATGCCACGTTCTGCTGCGCTCTCTGCATATTCAAACAGTAGATCAGGTGTGCGGTGGGCAGAGACTACTTTCGCTTCATGAGGAACGCCAAACTCCTTGAGTACTTCGACTGCCTGGCTCATGACCTTCCAGTCACTGTTACTGCCCATGACGACGCCTACCAACGGTTTTTTCATATTATTTCCTGCCCGTTTACTTGTGAGAGGGTTGCTGCTAAAAAAATGTCGATTATACACCGGATACGACCGGCCTAATCCCTTTGTGAGTGAATATGTGATGCAAGCGGATTCATTCAGCGCATCATTGGATATAGACTCTTCCTCACCCGGATGTCTGCAGTATGCTACCTGNCATCGATCGCTAGCCATTTTCCCNGTGGGTNTTGATAGCCGGTCATGGCGGATCGAACATTATAATCAGGCGGAAAATAAAGTAAACCTTGAGTTGACCGAAGTGGAGCGAATAAAACACAAATAAATCATATGTTTATACTTTTATAGATTACGCAGGCATACCCGGCCTAGTATTTTTTGTCTGTCTGGAGCGGCGAATAACTTATAAATTATATATAAAACAATTGGTTAGTATGTATTTGGTCGTTAACTCAAGATTCCAGCCATATTATAAGTATCGAAAATGAAGATAGTCGCGATAGGCAATGATGCAGGTCAAGCAGGGCGGAACATATCCACGTGAGCACTGTCTCAAGATTGACAGTCAGGGTTCACCCGGCTATTTTGTAACACGTAGTGACCGTTAACAGGGTATCGATTTTGCTGGATTACTTGAGACAACATAAACAGATGACAGGCTTCCTACTGATGCCTGTTTTTCTGATGGTATGGTTGTCATTCAGTTGCCAGGATTGTTTCGCTGATACCATAAGCGATTCTGCCCAGAAGATGCATGTGGCGATGGATTGCTGTCCACCAGGTGCGCACCATGCCCAGGATGACGCGGTTGATATGTCAGGTTGCGATAACAATTACCTGATGAACCTGCCCACGATCACTGACCAGGCGGCCGCTCAACTTGCTGACTTCCAGATAGTCATGCTGCCTGTGGCTACGATCCGCTTTGAAGCAAACTACCCTAATCTGATTGTACCAGTTGCCCGGCAACATGAACCTGCCCCCTTTTCTGATCGACTCTTCTCCAGTTATCGAATCCTGCTGATTTAATTTAATCCTGTCCCGTTCAAACTTTTTCCGGTTTGTTTTTCAGGAGCAGGTGTATGTTTTTTACTAATCGTTATTATTTCGTTTTAATACTGAGTGTTGTTTTTAATACCGCAGTCTATGCCGGTAGTGGTCAGCCATTGACCCTGCAAGAGGCAGAATCTCTGGCGCTGGAAATGGACCCTGGTAGCAAACGCTTTCAGTCCCTGGCCAGATCCATGCAGGAAAAATCGGTTGCCGACGCACAGTTGCCGGATCCGCAGCTGCGTTTTGGTCTACTGAATTTTCCTGTGGATACGTTCAAACGTGACCAGGAACCCATGACCCAGATTCAACTGGGTGTGCAGCAGAAGTTTCCACGAGGTGATTCACTCAATATCAAGTCACAACGCACACTGGTCGATGCACGTACGAACGAATACCGCGCCCGCAACCGTGAAACCATGCTGCAAAAACAGGTGCGCCTGAACTGGCTGGAACTGTACTACTGGTTGCGAGCCGAAGAGGTGATCACTAAAAACAGGGCGTTGTTCGAGCAACTGGTTGAGGTCACTCAATATCACTATGGTGCCGGACGCAGTAACCAGCAGGATGTGATCCGCGCACAACTGGAATTGAGTCGTCTGGATGATCGCCTGATTGATATCAAGACAAGTCAGGAAAAATCAAGCGCCGAACTGGCAGTATTGACCGGGCGTAAAATGGACGCGATCATCTTGCCGGATGAATTGCCGCACATCAGTGATGACTTTAATCTGGAAATGCTCCACGCACAGCTGCTATCACACCCGATGATGCAAGTGGCAAAATCACAGGTCGAGGTGAGTAACAAGAATGTGGCATTGGCGCGTGAGGCCTACAAGCCCGGCTGGATGCTGGGTGTCAACTATGGTGCGCGTGATGGCCAGAACCTCAATGGCAGTGAGCGCGCCGACTTTTTATCCATTGGTATCACGGTCGATGTGCCCTTGTTCAGGGAAAAACGCCAGGATCGCAAACTCAAGGCCAGCCAGTACACGCTGGGGGCCAGTAAGCAAATGCTGGATCAACAATACCTGCAACTCAAGCAAATGCTTGACAAGGACTATGTCGATTGGAAACGACTGGACGAACGTCATCGTTTTTATCTGGATAAGCTGATTCCACAGGCCGAACAAAATTCAGAAGCCTCGTTGTTTGCCTATCAGAATGATCGCACCGATTTTCCAACCCTGATGCGTGCGCGTATCACTGCATTGGAAACGCACCTTAAATCCATTCGTATCAATGTCGATCGTGTCAAGGCCCAGGCAAGGGTGTTGTATTACGTGGGAGAACAACAATGAAAATTTTACGCGTTATCGTTACG
>JGI24023J19991_10002622_pt1 | contig 13029 bp, 10 predicted proteins | sample Cruoilmetagenom1_FD_19991 | JGI IMG/M metagenome (IMG submission 19991)
TATATTTAGTTAGTAGTGAAAATGGGGAGTTTGTATCTTAACAAGCTTCTCATTTTCTATTATGGTAAAACTAAACGCCTATCAGTAATCTGATAGGCGTTTAGTTTTACCCCCTTTTAGGCTAAGTTAAAAACTTAGTCTTTTTCATAGGTTGTATATTTTTAGCATTAAATTTTTGAAATCATGATTTAATGTCATCAGATTCAATAGATATTTTATCATTCTACTACCATACGATGTAGTCGTATGATTAATTTAATAAAAAATCAATAAGTCCGAGCAAAGTTTGTTAATATATACTTTCTAGATTATGGAAATGAACCTTTACAAGTATGGTTTTACACAACTCTATAAATTTGTAACAAAAGATTTATACACTACTCTACATTAACTACTTCAATTGTTTCAGGCTCAAATATATTTGTACCATTTAACCACTTTTTGAACCCTGCTTCACCGAGTTTAAGTCTCATGGCATTACTGTCCACTGCTACACCTTTTACGATATAGCCACCAACAAAGAAATAGTTTTCTGCTGAAACCACACCATCAATCAATAAATCATAATTTGGACCAGCACTTTCTAATGCTTTATCCATTGCGCCTTTTATACTTGTTCCAAGACCTAAAAAACCCATTTGTTTTCCCTCAACTTGTTTACCTTTTGATTTATCTAAGTTAAGATTGTGATTTTTTGAACTAATAACGGTGAAGTCTACTAATCGTTGTGAACAACTAGAAAATAATAAAACACTCAAAGTTAGTGTCATTAAAAAAGTAAATTTTTTCATAAGAATAAATATTTATCACTCCCAAAACCCAAAGGAGTGTGTTTAGAGTTAAATAATTGGGTTTTAAAGCAATAAAAATCGGATTAATAATAAGCCTGAGCAAGAAAAAATGATAATAGACTAATATTTAGTGGTATAAAGATATAAAACTATGATAGTCCTTGCTTTTGTCTTTCTGTAAGAAATTTATAAACAAAAATAGATTAAATAAAAAACCCACCGAGTATTCGATGGGACGAGTCAACTAATTTAAATATGACTAAATTTTCAAAATAATTAGTTGTGTTTTTTTGACAAAATATATTCTACCACCACCAAGATGAACGATAAATAATCTCAGGTTGGTTTTTGGCTTCTTCCATTGCTACATCATAGGATAATTCCATTTGCATTTTTCTTAAATTGTATTCTTCACTTTCCCTTTTCATCCTGTACGCCCATTCTTTATTTTCCTTTTCTTTTATAGTTGATATCATATCATTTACCAAAGTTTGTGTAGACCTATAGCATGTAGAACTTGGTAATATTTTTGATAAATAAGGTTCAATTCTTCTAGCGCCGTTATAAGTTTGATCAGTTGCCCATATACTTTGTGCCTTGGCAAAGTTTTGTTGACAAAGTTTATCTTCAAGTCTTTTGTATATTCCAATGGTTTCGTCCATAGCTTTTTCATAGCACACATTGCAATCTGAAGGAATTCTTGTTAGCAGGCTTAATGCTAATGCTTCTTTTCCAATTCGTGCTTTAGTCTGTGCATTCTTAATAATTAAATCACAATGTGTGTTATAGTAGGATACAATTTTTTCTTTTCCCTCTAGCATAAAATCCTTAAACTTTTGGTTATCTGCATTTATTTTTGAGAGTGCATTATTATATGCCTTCGTTTCAGTAGCACCTACTCCTAGTAATATGAAACTCTCTGAGGTATAAATTGTGCGGGTATCATGGTCAGCGATATAAAAAGTAAATTCAATTTCCATACTAACTTTTGGGGGAGCACTTGGAATAACATCTTTTGTGATAACCTGAATATCAGGAAACATTATGTGTCTATCTTGTACAACTCCACTTGAAAAACCATATTTGGAAGCCACTCTTCGCATTTTGTTTTTCAATAGATTCTTAACTCTTGGAGATACTTGTTCGTGGGCACTATTTTCATCAAACACAATAGGCGTTAAGGTTAAAGTGCCAAGCGTTTCTTGCGCCATTATTTGGATACTCATTGTTAAAAAGAGTATGATTTTTAAATGTTTCATATTTTTCATATTTTATTTTCCACCAATAATTAACCATGCTTCTCCCAAACCTCTATTATAAACTTTCATAGTGAGATTAAAGGGTGGTTGTCCTAAATAAGAACGTAATTCTCTTAAATATTTCTTAGCATCTTGTGCTCTATTTTTTGAGTCGTATAGAGGAATTCTAGCACTTAAGCGCACAAAATTTTCAGAACTATCTTCTAAATTATATCTGCCTTTTACAGTATTATCTGCAAACCAATCATCTATAAATTCCCCTAGTTCAAGGGTTTCACCACCATATGTAAATTCAGATTCTAAATCTACATCAGCATCACCCCAAACTTTCACTTGAAATACGCATTTTCTACCGATGTCAAACATTTCGGTAAAATGATTTTGTAATTGGTCTAAAAAATTGCTGAGATGTGATAGAACAGCCTCTTCAATTAATGCGCCTACAGTTGCTGAATAACCTGGAGGTCCATCACCAGAAACGCTTCCTACAGGTTGATTTGAATAGGCATCAAAACCTTGTAAATTGAAATGTATATATTTTTTGGCACCACTTTTTTTGATGTCAAAATCTATGTCTATAATTATATCTGCTTTTGCAGTGTTTTTAATTATATCCACAGGAGATTCTTTAATTGGGGCATCATTATCTTTACTCCTCATAGCATTTTCTTCAGCGCTACGTTGCTTAATACCTCTAAGTGTTGATTCTAATAGAGCCAATTCTGTATAACCTCTATCTAGAATCATTTCATTTATTTTTGAAATAACCTGACGTACATTTTCATCATTTTTTAGGAGATTTTCATAGTCTGATACAGTTTCAATTCTACCTTGATTATCAAATTCATAAGTATAACCGTATCTATTACAATAGATATCTGCGGGCAATACCATTAGTTTAGGCTGCTTTGCTTGTGCGTAACTAAATTGGTTACCTAAAATTATAACGAGTAGTATAAGTGTTTTTTTCATTTAGAATCCGCTTTTTAGTGATTTAATTATATGATCATTTTCTAACTTCTGTCTCAGTTCCCTATGATTTACCGAGATAACTACGCCTGCCTTATATTTATTCCCTACTTTAAACCGATCTGAAGGATCAACAGTTCCATCATTACTTATTTGTACATATTGTTTGTAAGGAGCATTGAATATCTGCGTAATATCCAAAGGATCAATCATTTTTTTCTTACCAGCTTTAACGGTATAAAGACCAAAAAATTCATCAAAATAGGCTTTATATGCTTCTCTACCTTCTTTTACCATAGGTCGGGCTACATTACTACCTGGAACGCCTTTGAATAAAATGGCATGTATAGCATCCATTTTGGCTCTTTCAATGGCGTTGTCAACCGTATATCCGTATGAGTAAACTTTCATCAATACGGTGCCTTGCGTGCCTTGATCTAGAGCTTTTACTTCATAATTTGTAAAATCTACTGGAACAGTTATTTGTGTCGTTTTACATCCCAAAATAGAAAGTGTAAATAAAGCTAATGTTATAAGTTTTGTTTTCATTTTTGTAGTTGTTTATAAATTAGGTATGCTAAAATTTAATGAGATATTATATCGCGTGTTACTTCTTTCATATTGATTGTAATATATTTCATTTACAAAAACAGACTCTTCATCATATTTTATGGGTGCGTAAATTATAGTACCAGAGAGTCTAACACCAGAGCTTATATAAATTCCTAAAGTTGTACCCGCACGATAAGTAAGCTTACTGGAGCCCATATTTTCTTTATCAAACATACCGCCATTAAGTTCAAACGTCTCATTAAAGTTATCATCTTCTTTTGCAAATGTGCGTTCTTTTATTGCGCCAAGAGACAGCCCTAAATAAAAATTATTTGCAAAATGTAGTTCCTTAACAAGTCCAGCACTTAAAGCAACTGATTGTAGTTTTTGTGTAGGATTACCATAGTTGCTTTCCAAATCATTAGCTTCTACACCATATTCGGCAAATAGTTTTAAAGACGTAACTGGCAGATAATAATCAGCCCCAAAATTTACATTGTTACTACCATAGCCAAACCCAAAACTAAACGAATTTTTATTTTCCTCCGCTAACATTCCTTTGTCTAGTTTTTTGCCTTGTATTTGGTAAAAGCTTGAAGGTTGTGTATCTCCTTTTGCTATTCCTTGGTTATTAGCGGGTTTACCTTTTACACGCATGACTCCTCTTTTTTTTGCTTTTAAACCCCCTTTTTTGTCCATTACTTGTTCATATACAAAAAAACGTTTGTTAGTGTATAAACTTTCTTTAGTTCCTATTTTTACTTGAATATTCGGTTTAGTTTCGTAAATAGCTGCTTTAGTCTTGAATACATCAATATTTTGAGTTATTTCAGTTAGACCTGATAATAAATTAGTGTTGGAAAAGAGTTTATTGAAATAATGAGTAGCATCGTAGTTTTTTGTATTTGCAACAGCTTTATTTTCAACACCCTTTATTGTATTGGTGTTAGACGAGATTTTTTTTAATGTAAATGGATAATTTGTAAGTGCATCAAATTTTTGTTCGTCAGTATTTTCTCCGTTTTCACCAAATACGGTTATTTCAAAATTATGTAAATCCTCTTCGCTATCCATTTTTATTTTATACATGCTAGTTGTGATGTCGGATAGATATCCAGTATTAACTCTGTTTACGGGAGTAAATTTATATTTTTCACTTTCTTTTTTACTGGTATCACGGGCATCATTAATAGCTCTATTTTTATTATTATTATCTATTCGGTCATATTGTTCTTCTTGTGTTCGAACATCGTTAACTTCTAAAGCTGCAATATAATTTGAACCCAAAACAGCGTTGAAAAATTTCCTTTCTGCGCTATCACTAGTTCCTATTGAAGTAACTGAAAAAGTCAATGCATCTGAATCTGACATATTATTTTTAGCCTTATCTGATATATTTTCTAAGCTAAATTCGTTTCCTTTAGTGAATATTTTTTTAAAAATAAGATTAGGAATTTTGTTTTCTTTTATCAGTAATTCTAAATTATAGTTAGAACCTGATAAGTCACTTTTTGATATTTTATTGTTATCCATCTTTGATGGCGTACCAATTTTTCTTGCATCAAGTGTGTTTTTAACATCATCCTGAAATGCGCCAGAGTAGGGTCTTAAAACCCATGTTAAACTTTGCCGGGTGCTTGTCTGAAATTTATTTGTGTTAGTTTCTTGGGCATGACCTGATAGTGAAAAAAACAAATTAAAAAGCATCAAATAGTAAATTTTTCTCATAAAGATAAATATTTATCACTCCCAAAACCCAAAGGAGTGTGTTATAGATAATAATATTTGGGTTTTAAAGTGTTAAAAATCTAACAATTAGAAAAGTTCTCCAACAAAAAATGACAATGCTATTATAATAAATGATAATCTAAAGAAAATGTGTGATGCCTAAAGAGCTATGAAGTATGATAGAGATCTTTTATACATTTTTTTACCTCTTTTGCGTAGGTTTCTTTAATAGTAATTTCTTTGTTTAAAATAGATAAACGCGTTCCATTAATTCTCCCCTTAAATACTTGAGGTCGTAAATTAACAATATAGTTGTCGTTTACTCTGATAAAATAGTTGGGTAAGTGTTTGCAAAGATCTTTAAGAGATGACTTTAAAAAGAAGTGTTCTTTATTTTTTGTGAGAAACCATAGATAATTGGTTTTGACTTTTTCTTCTTCTTCATTATCATTTATAAAAGGAGCAATGCTGAAAAACGCAATATCTGTATAATTTATAGGTATTTTAGTAACTTCATTCTTACTATATTCTTTAATATCATGAAGATACCCTAACAAACCCAACACACCATCTTTAATAATTGATTCTTTCTTTGATTGTTTTTTGTGTAAAACCGTTTGAATAGTTCGAATGATTTCATTTATATTTAATCTCGGTTTCGTTTTGACTAAAAAATGCTCGTGATTGGTGTGTAAGCCTTTAAAAAAGGTTTCATCATCGTCATATTGGGTAACATATATAAAAGGAATATGATAGGTTTCAGAAAGTTGCTTTCCCAGATCAATTCCTGTAAGTTCTCCCTCCAAATTAATATCGAGTAGGACAATATCTGGTTGTTTTATTTTTATTTTACCTATGGCATCTTTTACACTCTGTGTAAAAGTATCTACAGAATAATTGTTTTTAACCAATACCCTGCGTAAACGTTCATATAGAATGGCTTCGTCTTCTACAATTAGGATGTGTGCTTTCATAGTTTATTGTTTTGGAAATTTAATTATAAGTTGAACACCATTTAAATTTTCGAGCAAAAATGTACCTTTTAGTTGTTCTGTTAAAAGTTTCATTACGCGCATACCAAAAGATTCGGTTTTTTCTATGCTGAAACCTTTGGGTAAACCTATACCGTTATCCGATAATTCAAGTTGGTAGTGTTTCTTACTTGCTTTTAAGTTGATACTGATGCTTCCCAATTGATTTGAAGGAAAAGCGTATTTAAACGAATTGGTTAAGAACTCATTGATAATTAAACCGACAGGAAATGATTTGTCCGATCGCATTCCTAGGTTGTCAGGGATATTTTGTTGTATTTCAATATTTGAGTTATTTATAGATTGCTGTACATTTTGTGCAATAGTGTCAATATAATTTTTTAATTTCAACTGAGTGACATCTTGGTTTTGATAGAGTTGTCGATGAACTTCATTTATACTTTCTATTCTATTTTGAAGTTCATTAAGTTTTGAGATAAATTTCTTGTCTATTAACTCTTCTTTGGTAACTTCAATAAAAGTATCAATGATAGTCAGGTTGTTTTTAATACGATGATGTAGTTCTTTTTGTAAGTTTTCAATAACTTCTTTTTGTTTTTTGTTACGATTATAATAAAAACCAAAAACGCCTAATGTAAATAATGAAGCTAGTAAACCTAAGCCTAAATACCATTTTTGTTTGGTTTCTTTTTCGAGAATAAATGCTTGTTCCGCTTGTTCTGCCTTTAGTTGTAGGTTTTCTTTTTCTTTTTTTTCTGTCTCATATTTTTCTTGAATATCAATTACTATCTTGTTTTTTTCTTCTTTAAATTGTTGTTGAATTTCATTATTTAAAATTTGACTAAATATCAATGCTTGTTTATAATCTTTATTTATAGATTCTAAATCTGATTTTAATTTATATAATGATATTTTTGTTAGACCTGTCATTCTAGCATCTGCGGTATCTTTTAATATTGAATTTACATTTTTTAAAGAGCTTTGATAATTTTTATTTTTGTAATAACTTTTCGCTAAACTTACTGTTGCGGCATAATAATAGTCTTTGAGATTATGGCTTTTGGCTAAGGAAACGGCTTTAAGTTTAAGATCAATACTTTTATTTAATTCACCTGTAATAATGTATAGATCACTTAAATTAAGATAAGAGTTTATTAAGAAGGGAGTATCGCCTAAATCTTTATAAATTTGAATACAATTTAGGAGAATATTTTCTGATTCTTTAAGTTTAGTATTGTTTTCATAATAAGAACGTCCTAATTTTAGACCAGCATCACCGATTCCTTGTTTAAAGTTCAATTCCTTTGCTAAAGTATAGCCTTGCTTTAAATATAAACTTGACTTTGTATATTCTTTTCTATCTAAAAACAGAGTTCCTAAATTTACATAAACAGGCACCACTCTTTTTTTATCTTTCCTTTTTAAATATATACTACTATCGATTGCTTTTATATAAAATTCAATAGCTTTTTCATTATTTTTAGAATTATAATTTACATTAGCCACGGCCAAAAATGCTGAGGTATATTTACTTTTAATTTTATTGTTTAAAGCTATGTCTAAGGCCTCATTATATTTTACCTCTGCACTATCATATTTCCTGCTATAGAAATAAACATTACCTAAACTCGCATTATCACTATAAAGACCGTTAGCGTAGTTTTTAGATTTGTTAACTTCTAGGCTTTTATTGAAATGTATGATAGCAGTATCATATTCTCCTTTATACATATAATAGTTTCCAATATATCTATAACTGGTACTTATATGTTTAAAGTTTTTCTCACGCTTTGCATAAAGCAAAAGTGAATCAGCAAAAGGTAAGCCTCTATTTATATCAGAGCTTAAACTTTTTTGTAGAAGTTTTACTAAAAGATTAATTTTAACAGAATCTATTTTTGTCTTTTTCATCTCTAGTTCTAAACTATCAATCTTAACTTTTTGTCCATAATTAAATAGAGATATAGAAAGAAATAAAAAGAATAGCATTTTTTTCATAGGAGTGTATTTTTATTATATAAAGATAAATTATTTTTAATATAGCTTGGTGCATAGTCTCATTTAAATACATAGAATAAACATTAAAAAAATGGTAATTATCATTAGAATAACTTATTTATAATCGAATAAATCCCTCTACCCCAACCAACCATCACGATCTAAACTTCTATATTGTATTGCCTCAGAAATATGTGTAGGAGAAATATCCGTTTCATTTGCCAAATCAGCAATTGTTCTACTCACTTTTAAAATGCGATCATAAGCACGAGCAGATAAATTGAGTTTTTCCATTGCAGTTTTTAAAAGTTGCATGGATTCATCAGATAATTTGCAATGCTTCCGTATTTGTTTTACACCCATTTGTGCGTTGTAATGAACCGATTCACTTTCGGCAAATCTATCAGTTTGTAGTTGACGTGCTAAGATCACGCGTTCACGAATCACTTTGCTGAGTTCACCACGTCGTTCTTCGGCTAGTTTTTCAAAAGGGACCGGAGTAACTTCTATATGTATATCAATTCGATCTAACAAAGGTCCAGATACTTTACCCAAATAACGTTGCATTTCGGCAGGAGATGAAGTCATAGGGCTATCAGGCTCGTTAAAATAACCACTAGGACTCGGATTCATACTTGCCACTAACATAAATGAGGAAGGATAAGTAACCGTAAACTTTGCCCTAGATATGGTTACTTCTCTATCTTCTAAGGGTTGACGCATCACTTCTAAAACGGTACGTTTAAATTCAGGTAATTCGTCTAGAAATAATACCCCATTATGAGACATAGATATTTCACCAGGTTGTGGATAGGTGCCACCGCCAACGAGTGCCACATCTGATATGGTATGGTGCGGACTTCTAAAAGGTCGTTGACTCATCAAGCCAGAGTTATTTTTTACACGTCCTACGACCGAATGAATTTTAGTAGTTTCTAACGCTTCTGAAAGTGTCATTGGTGGTAAAATAGATGGCAGTCGTTTTGCTAGCATNGTTTTCCCACTACCAGGTGGCCCAATTAAAATAATATTATGTCCGCCTGCGGCAGCAATTTCCATACATCGTTTAATGGTTTCTTGACCCTTGACATCTGCAAAGTCAAATTCGGGATTTTCCAAACTCTCGTAGAACTCTTTTCGTGTGTCAATTTGAGTAGGTTCAATAGGAGTGTCTTGGTCAAAAAAATTGATGACTTGACTAATATGATCGACTCCATATACGTTTAGGTCATTGACAATTGCTGCTTCTTTTGCGTTTTGCGATGGTAAAATGAATCCTGTGAAACCTTCTTCTCGGGCTTTAATAGCGATAGGTAATGCTCCTTTAATAGGCTGTAAACTGCCATCGAGAGAAAGTTCTCCCATGATGATGTATTTCTCAATACCATCTCCTTTAATTTGACCTGAAGCAATTAGAATGCCTACGGCAAGTGTCAAATCATAAGCGCTTCCTTCTTTGCGGAGATCAGCTGGCGACATGTTAATGATAATCTTTTTACCAGGAATTTTGTACTTGTTGTTTTGTAAAGCAGCTGCGATACGAAAGTTACTCTCTTTAATTGCGTTATCAGGGAGTCCAACTAGATGATATCCTATACCAGAATCTACATTAACTTCTACAGTTATTGTGGTGGCTTCAACTCCAAAAACAGCACTTCCATAGACTTTTGTTAGCATTTTTTCTTTTTTGTAAAGGTACTTAATTTCAGAATATAAAAAAACCCAAGTAAGGTTGATTACTTGGGCTTTGTGTTATCTACTAAAAATTCTAAGCTCTTTTACTGAGCTAGATAAAGTTTTATTCTCTATAATCTTCAACATTTGAAGCTTTTTTCAAAGCATTAAAGATCGTTGTATTATCCTTTTTTAAGCTGTTTTCTAGGCGAACACGATAAGGTTCATAAGAATCTAATTCTATCGGACTAGTTTTCTTAACAAGTTCTAAAATATAAACTCCTGTTGTGCCTCTAACTCCTCTGCTGATTTCACCTTCTTTCATTCCTAATAAAGCACCTACTACAGCTTTATCTCTACCTAAAGCAGAAGTTGATGGGTTTTCAAAGCTTGTATCACCAGTGTTTTGAACACGTTCGTTTTCTGCTTTGGCAATCTCTTCGAGACTACCTGATGCTAATTTTTTAGAAAGCATAGCAGCTTTTTTCTCTTTAATTACAAGCGGTCTTACAGATGCCGTTGCACTTTTTACTGTTTGTGTTCCTTCTGCTTCTTTTTGAGTTACTTGTGCTACCACATAGGCTTTGTCAACATCAAAACGTTTAACAGCAGCAAGTTCCGTATTAGCATCAAAAGCCCAATAAATTATAGAACGGTTGTTACCTGTTAAACCTGGTACAGCGTCATCTCTTTTCCCTAATTTTTGTCCGTTTTTGACAGTGTATTTCTTTTCGTTTGCTAATACTTTTAGGTCTTGCCCTTTAGTAATTGCTGCAGAAAAAGTTTCAGCTTCAACAAATACTTTATTTTCGGTATCTTCAGATGGTGTAATTAACTTACTTACAGTCGCTAATTTTAGACCAGGTTCTGCTTTGGTATCGTCAACTTTTATAACATGAAAACCAAAGTCAGTTTCTACTAAACCGATGTTTCCTTTTTTATTTGCAAATACCCAATCGTTAAAAGCCGGTACCATTTGTCCTTCTTTAAACCATCCTAAATCACCACCTTTTGTTGCAGATGGACCATCAGAGCTTACTTTTGCTTCATCAGCAAAATCGACTCTATTTCTCTTAACTTTTTTAAGAATTTCTTGTGCTCTAGCTTTTGCCTCTTCTTTGGTTCTTTTTACTTCTGGGTTTGCTCTCATAGCACCTTCATAGGCAACCAAAATATGACTTGCTTTTACAGAAGGAACTTCGTTAGAAGCAACAATTTTAGAAATTTTAAAATATCCAGCTTCTTCATACGGCCCATAGATATCTCCTTGTTTAAGACTAAATAAAGTATCCGCTATTGAAGGATTTAAACTGTTTTTAAAAACGAAGTTGTCGTTGTATGGAGTATCAGAATTTTCAGATAAGAATAGAGCAGGATCTGCGGTGTTTTTTAAACCCACTACATTTACATTTCCTTTAGTAATGTTACTGTATTCTTCACGATCATCGATCAATTTAGCTAAATCCTTTTTGATGGCTTCTTTGTCAGCATCAGAAGCTGCAAGATCAAACTTTACGTATTGAATACTTCTAGAAGCTTTGACTTGATATTCGTTTTTATGACTATCTATATATTTTTGAATGTCACTGTCAGAAACTGTTATCGTGCTATCGGCAATTTTTTTGTAGGGTAATAGTACGTATTTACCCGTAACTTTGGTGTTGTTTAAAAAGTAATTTCGTTTGCCTTCAGCATTTGAAACTCCTAAACCTGCTTTTACGAGGTTAAGATAGGCATTGCGTTCTAAGTTTTGTTTGATTTGGCGTTCATAAGACAACCAGCTCATCCATCTATTTTTACCATCATTTGTATCGTCTTCTTCTAGATCAGCAATATAAGATTTCAAGCTTTCTTCATCAAAAAGACCTGCTTCGTTTAAAAACTGCGGACTTTTATTAATAGATGAATCATTGATAAGTGCTTCCCAAATATCTTTTTCACCAACAACGATACCTGCTTTATCTAATTGTGAAGAATAGATTTTTTCACTCATTAAATTATCCCATACAGCATTTGCTGCTTGCGTATCATTTAAGTTAGTTCTACCTGCTTGATAGGATTTAATTTGTGCTACAAATTCATCTCTAGATATATCTTCTCCATTAATACTTCCTACCGAATTTGTTTTGTCAGACTTAAAAAAACTCACGATGTCTTTTGGGCTAGCGACAAAGGCAAAAAGAGCCATACCAATAATAAGTATTAAAAATAGCGAACGATCTCTAATCTTGGATAAAACTGCCATATTATTTTTGTTAAAAATTAGTCTGCGAAAATACAATTAAGTAATGAATAATAAAAATTTAGCTATGAGTTATTGTAGTAAGAATGGGAATAGGAATGAAATATGATTTTATTTGCTAAAAATGTTGACTAATCATTCACTTGTAGTGATCCACTGTTATTTTTGATGAGCCAGTTGCTTAAATCTTCGCTCGATTCAAAACCAACTCCATAAAGTGTATCAGTTGGTGTGATGAGGCTAAACTTTTTTTCCGTTAAAAAATAATGTTCTTTTTGATCCCAAAACAACTGGGAAGTAAATAAAGAGTACTTTTTTTCATAGTTCACAATGACGACATTACCCCGCAATTCAGCCATTTCAGTTTTAGAGTAGCTAATCGAGTAATCTCCTTTCACAGTGGTAGAATCTCCATTTTTAGTGACTTTGGTGATGTGTATTCCTTTTGGAAATTCAGAATATGGGTGTTCCTTGCGATTGCTATAATCATGGAGTAACGGACTTCTCATTTTGGTTGTTACCTCACCAGAATCTTTATAAACTAAGTTGATGTTTTCCGCAACACCAATTGGCAAGTTTTTATCTGCTAAAAAATCTTGAACCTCTTTGATATCATTGGTACATGAAAAAAGCAGTGCTGCCATAAAAAGGGCTACACTGCTTTGAATACTATTTAAAAAATATTGTTTCAACTTGAACTAGGGAATACGTACAGTTTCACCAATCCAACATCCTATTTTATAAGGAGAACCTGATTGTAATCCTTCGTTAAATACATCTTCTGTTGAAGGTGCTTTTGAAGAATAACTCTTGATGTGCTTGTT
>JGI24023J19991_10002623_pt1 | contig 13021 bp, 15 predicted proteins | sample Cruoilmetagenom1_FD_19991 | JGI IMG/M metagenome (IMG submission 19991)
CGGTTGGTCAATGTGATGATATCAAGCAGGATATTATTAATGCCGTAATTGACCAGGCCTTTTTGTCTGATGGCCGTTTCATGAATACAAAAGAAGAGTTTAATGCTTGTCTGGAAAACGGTCGTGACACATTGATTGAGATTGCCAACCGAATATGCCAGCTTGTAAACGATTGTTTGCAGTCCTTTCACCGGATCCGCAAGCAATTAAATGGCCGTATTCCCTCCACCTGGTTACAGGCCAGTCAGGATATCAAGGGCCAGCTGGATGAACTGGTCTATCCCGGTTTCATCAGTGAAACGCCACTCGAGTGGCTGGAACAATACCCGCGTTACCTGAAGGCCATCGAAAAGCGTCTGGACAAACTGCAACAGGCCCCGGACAAGGATCGCAAACTCGCGCTGGAGATTGCTCCGCTATGGCAAAATTATCTGGACTATATCGAAAACCATGAGGCTTACACGCCCGAGATACAGGAATACCGCTGGATGATCGAGGAATTACGGATTTCCCTGTTTGCACAAGAACTGAAAACTGTAAAACCGGTTTCGGTAAAACGCCTGGAAAAACACTGGCAGGAAATAAAATAAAAACTGTAGCCTGGATGAAGTGCAACGGAATCCGGGAAGGTTTATGTTTCCCCGTATTCCACTTCGTTACATACGGGCTACGATACTAACCAAGGCCGCACATCCCACCGCCACAACCACCGCTACCACAAGGTGGCGTGTTGCCACTTCCCATACTGGAACTCTTCACGACCTGGCCCCCGGTGGCCAGTTTTCTGACCGGGCTATCTGCGGGTGTATTACCCATGTTGATCCCGGCCCGTTCACAGAGTTCACTCCAGCTTGACAGTTTTTCGTTCATCCCGTGCCTGATTTCGACAGTCCGGCCATTAGCATCACACTGATAATCATAGCTTGGCATATCAATACTCCTCGTTATAGGCCTGGATGATTATAACCAGTCTGCCAGCATCAGGCCAACACCAAAGCGTTCCCGTTTGATGTTGTAATCAATCAGGGTCTCCCCATAGCCTTTAAAATACTGGATATAGAGCCGCAGACCCTCCTTGTCCGATACCGGGAATGACCAGTCAAATTGAAATGATCCACGCCCATCACGGTGCGTGGTGTCCCGAATTACCAGACCAAAATTGTTTCTTTCACCAATATGCAAGAAACGCAATTCACCATGCCCGACATACTCTTCTATTTCCGGGTTATCGTCACCTTCATAATCATCCGGGTTGTCTTTTTGACTTTCATTCCATCGATGCCAGGCCTTGAAACCAATGTAATTTCGTCCCCGCTCCATGATGAATTCAATATAACTCCGGTTCCAGCTACGTGAATAAGGCGGCACCTGTCCATTGGATTGATGGTCGACCAGGCCAAAATTGATCAGTCGCATTTTCCAGCCCAGAATATCGGTATTGGTTAATCGATACAGCATAAGTTCAGGTTCGAAGTTTGTGTCCCGAAACGGCGCCGAATGTTCGAAGTTCAGCATCTGCCAGACTGAAACTTGTGTATATCCGAAAAACCAGAGCCATTTGGTGTCAGCATCGCGCTTGGTGAGTGGCACCTTAAAACTTATCTGAAATTTTGTTTCAAAATCATCGTAAATCTCATTCTGTTGTTCCAGGTCATTCGTCCACGAACCTACTATATAATTAGGTTTGTGCGGAATGAGGACAAAGGGTTTATGCCGCAAGCCTACTTCGGCACACATCCGTCGGTCGAACGGACTGGTATAGACTGCACATTCGTCCGCGTTGCCATCCTCGCTGTTTGCCGGATTAGCCGCGATAATGTTAAAGACAATCACCAGAAGAAAACTTAACAGCCACCCGTTTTGATTGACAAAATTTTTATTTTTTTTGTATGCAGTCATCGTCCAGCCTCCCTGATAATTGATTTTTATATTTCTTATACTGTAAGAATTATATGCACGAAGCGTTTATGTTCGCATTATATTATGTCTGCAAACGATATTTTGTGAGAAATCAACTTGACATCAGTTATTGATAAAATAACCGCAGCCCTGTTCAAATTGGAGGAGTGACAATAGCCGCCTGATATGGGTGGCGTTGCTGAATCAGACCACTGTGCAGGAAGACATCCAGAAGATTGTCATAGGCCGCCAGGCTAATAGCCGGATCCGCTGTCCAGCAACCGAGCTGTTGATAGGTTTTTACTGTATGAATTAACACGGCCGGATCAATCGTTGGAAAGAAACTTTGAACTAATTGAGCCAGTTCAGTTGCCGGGGCATCGATACTGAACTGCCGGGCCTTGCGATAGGCGTGCATAAAGGCCCGCGCCATGTCGGTCGCCAACCATTCGCGGCTGGCACACAGACTACTAAAGGCAACCGGGCCGACGACTTCACCGACTGAGGCCACAACATGACCCAGGCCATCCTGCTCCAGTTGTTGCGGCGCCGGTCCCTGTTGGTGAACGAAATCCCCCTGTCCGTTACGAAATGCCTGATCGATGGCGGCCACATCACCGGCATCGATCACCTTGATATCGTCAAAGGCTATACCTTTTTTATGCAAGGCATACCTGAGCATGGCCAGGGGTTGAAAAAAATGATCGACCAGAACTTCTCGGCCGATGAGTTTTGACCACTCAAATTCCGGCTCAGCTTCGCGCCCGGCCAGAAAAAAGCCATCCCGTTCATTGATCTGCGCAAAATGAACAATGTCAATCACCTCCCCCTTCTCCAGCGCCGCAAAACTGGTCGCCACCGCCGACTGGGCCAGATGGGTTTCACCACTGCGGATGGTATCAACCACGGTTCGTTTTGTGGTTTGTACTTCGTAATGCGGTTCAAGTCCCTGCTCTTTCAAAAAACCACCACTGATACAAACCAGCAGCGGCGTATAAAATGCCGAATGGCGCAGGGACATAATATTAATAGGTATCATAGTGGTTTAATTCTATCACGTAGCTGTATGCAGCGAAACGAAATACGGGGTCATACCAAACCCTGTATTCCACTTCGTTTCATACAGGCTACGTGAGATGTAGCCCGTATGAAGTGCAACGAAATACGGGAACGTTCAGACCCACAGAACTTTCATTTCATCACAGCCGCAGTTAAAATCCCGTGTAGCCCGGATGCAGCAAAGCGAAATATGGGAAAAACTTAAACAAGGAGATAATGCCATGGTAGGCTATCGTAGAAATTTCATCCCAGGTGGAACTTATTTCTTCACCGTCACCCTGCAAGATCGTCAATCAACACTTCTCACCCAACATATTGAACAACTGCGACATGCCTTCCAGAAAGCACGCAAGGACCGGCCATTCCAAATTGAAGCCATTGTAATACTACCCGAACATCTCCACACAATCTGGACTTTACCCGAAAACAATACCGATTACCCCGGACGATGGCGGATCATCAAAAGCCAATTCACCCGTAACATCAAAAAAGAAGGTATTGATTTGAAATCAAACCAAAGAGGTGAACACAATATATGGCAACCTCGATATTGGGAACACACCATAAAAGATGACGATGATTTACAACACCACATCAATTACATCCATTACAACCCGGTGAAACACGGTTTGGTTAAAAATGTAACTGATTGCCCCATTCCAGTTTTCACCGGTATGTCGAAAAAGGCATATTAACCCCTGACTGGGGTTCCGAGTTTGCCCATAACCAGGATAGACAGTTTGGTGAATAGCTATATTCCCCCGTATTCCGCTTCGCTGCATACGGGCTACGATGAGGTATGTAGCTTGTATAGAGTGCAACGAAACACAGGATGACTTTGTGTTAATCCAGTTCGGGTCCAAGTATAAAGTCAACCGGTTCAAAGCCGTGATCTTCGAGCATGGCGGCGATGTCTTCCCAGCTGTAATCCGGGTTCTGCTCCTCAACTTCGGCAATCAGTCCGACAACACGACGAAAGACTTCATGTTCTTCAAAGTCTGTCGGGATCCGCACCAGGCGAATGGCCTTGGGATCACGAGACGGAAGTACCATTAATTTATTATCCATGCTGTTTCTCCTCAAATAGATTGGCTAATGATACCGGGAAAATATAATCGATAGATAGTGTGATTTAAAATAACCGGGTGGCATTCTCAACTTTTATAAATTCGATCAGGCAGTACCACCTCAACGGATTAGTATAAGTTAGAGTTGTCTGACTCGATAGTTTAACTTGCTAACCTTTTGGCGGGTATTAAACAGCGGAATGGTTTGCACGCGTTGCCGTAATTGTTTGCTAGTGGCCTCGATACCGAGAAACGCGCCAACCGCATTTTCATAGTAGGGATTGCTGAGTGTAAAGGCCGATTTGATTCGGCTTTTTAACAAACGGTCCTGTATATAGGCCGAGGCCTTGAGTTCTTTGGGTGAAATAAAATTGCTGACCACCATGCCCTGCTTTGTCACATTGGAGAACAAACGCCTGCCCCATGTATTGGTGGCCTCGACCGCCCGGCTCGGTTCACCGTCGACTTCACCAAACAGATCATCAATAATCATATCAAACTTTGGCCCATTATAATTTTCCAGCCATTCGATGGCATCGGCCCGATGCAAGCTGACGTTCGCCTGGGTGACATTAAAAAAGCGCTGCGCGATATCGATATGCACCGGGTCATACTCGATACCGATGATCTCCTCCGGTTCGATAAAATAGTTAAGTTGCTGGATAACGGCGCCCCCACCCACGCCCAACATCAATATCCGTTTGATTTCATCGGGTCGATAAAAAAACACCGGTAACAATAACAGGTCCCAGACATTGCCGGTTATCGGGTTATGGGGATTATACTGGCTATGGAACACGCCATTGGTGTAGAGCCGGCGTGAACCACCGGCGGTGCGCACTTCATAATGCGTATCGCCCTGTCTTGTTTCCCACATAATCGCCATATACGTTTCCCGCCTTACAGGCCGTATTCCTTCAATACCAGATCGGCGCTCAAACGTTCAACCGGGGCATAATCATCGGTTAACAGGGGAATCGCCACCAGTTCGGTACCTGTTGAGATTATCTGCCTGGTTATATTTTGCCAGGTTCGTTTGAAGCCCTGCCGGGCCGTGATTTGTTGTGGCATCGATGCATTGTTCCTCGCTGAAATGACATAGGTATAACGCTTTATCCGGCTTTGATCACCCTCGGTCCAGATATCCACATAAGGGAATACCGCCTTGAGGGTTTTGTACATACTCTTTAACAATAAAGGATCCGTTGGAATATCCACGACATTCATAACATACATCCCCTGTTGCTTCAGTTTTGACTTGAGCAATTCGACATACTCCTGTGTCAACAGATGGTAAGGCACAATCACGTCATTAAACACATCACCGACGATAATATCAAACTGTTCATCCTTTACGGCCTGCAAGGCCATACGGGCATCCATGTGCATGATCTGCATATTGCCTGTTTCAACAAACAGGCGCTCCCTTGCTATGCGAGTGACGGCCTTGTCAATTTCTGAGACGACGACTTTGGCTTCCGGCGAATGAGCCCTAACCGCACGGGGATAAGTATAGGCCCCCCCACCGGCAAAAAAATAACTGGCCTCACCGGCCCGATCACCAAGATGATACATGGCCAGTTCATCCATCAACTGCACATAGGGGGTGAACAGGACCGTGGGCCAGTTGCGATAATTGATGCCATGTACCAGGTGATCCAGCACCAGTGCCCGGGCATCACCGCGCGGCACCATATCGGCTGCATTCACCACACGGATACAAAAGTAGGCGCTTTCCTTGTCACAGTAGTTAAGAAAACCACCTCGCACATAAGTGCCGCTGCCAAGCATGATATTCAATAACAGGAGAATGCCCAGCAGTTTTTTATTGAACCGAAACAGGAACAGCCCGCCCATTATAAACAGCAACACGGCAACACTGATAACAATCGCACGCGTACCAAAATATTGTATTAACCAGTAACCGGCGGCGAAGGTGCCAAGAATACTACCGAGTGCTGCGAGCGCATTCATTCGCCCGACAATATGGCCTGCGCGGGTATCAAGTTTAATCGCCATGGTGGTCAATATCGGGGTTATCACGCCCAATAAGGTTGACGGAATAAAGAACAATCCCAACACATAGAGAAAACTCGCACCCAACAGATTGATTTGTGCACCTTGTATCAACGGTGCGATGTAGGTCAGTAATAACAGAATAGCGATGCTGGCGGCACTGGAAAACAACAGTGTCATACCGACCTCTCGTTCACCCGCGCCACGATCGGCCCAGCGGCCACCCAACCAGTTACCAAGCGAAAGACCACCCAGTACCACGCCAATCACCGATGACCAGGTATAAAGGGATACCCCGACATAGGGGGCGATGATACGCCCGGCAAGGATCTCAATGATCATCAAGAGTGCAGAGCTGAGAAAGACAACCAGGCCGAACCAGAAAAGGATGAAGCGTTTTGACATATATAAACGTGCTTATTGTTCTTTGTTAATTTTATCTTGCCGTGATCTGACAATGGTCACCGAACAGGGTGCTTCCGCAATCACTCGCGTCGGAACGCTGCCAACCGTTTTCTTTGCCCCCTCACTGCGATGCGCGCACATTATAATATGATCGACCGCAAATTGATTGGCATAATTGACAACCTCGCCGGCAGGGTCACCATAGAACACCTGAATATTGAGCCGCGATTTTGCCAGCTTCATCGGTTCCAGCCAGTGCCGCAACTCAGCCTGGGTTTGAATATGTTTCGGGTGTGAGAGATTGACAAAATCCTCCACACTGTCCCGGCTGGTAAAACTCTCCTTGGGTAGAATCGACAGACAGGTAAAGTAGCTATGCTTTTCAGCCATGGCAATCTTCATGATGGCATCACGCATGGAGCATTTTAATTCTTCCGATGAATGGACCAGTTTTACAGCAATGAGGATATGCGGTGCGGTGCCAAGACGATTCTGTGGTTGTGTCTCTGTCTGACCCACAAAGTTAAATTCCCGATTACTCAACCAGTTTTTTAAAATGGCGACTGGTCCGGGCCTTCTCGTTATCCTCGCACGTTCAGTCAGGCGAACCATGTTGGGATGGGCCAGGCAGTAGGCGATTTCCTTGGCGGTTGGAAAACGATCGGCCGGACGAATTTCAAGACACTTGAGAATCACCTCCTGCAACCATGGCGGAATCTCCGGGTTAATTGCACATGGTGGTTTGGGCGAGATATAAAGTCGCTTCTTCACAGTCAGCATGTTGGCACCAGGAAATGGCGCCCGGCCGGTTGCCAGCTCATACAGAATGGCGCCGATGGCATAGATGTCACTGCGTGAATCCGTACGGACAGCAAATAATTGCTCGGGCGCAACATAGTCCATGGTGATGGGTTGCCGCTCATGCGCCACCGTATACATATCCGGCAACTGTGACTGATGGGCTGTGCCAAAATCAAGTAACACAACATGACCATCGGTACGATTACGGATATTGTCCGGCTTAAGATCCAGGTGAATAATATTATGCCGATGCATTTCGTGGATCGCCTTACAAACGGGGACCATCAACTGGCATATCGTATCGACAGGGAGTGGCCCGCGCTTTACTGCATCCTGTAATTCAGTCCCGGCAACATACTCCATTACATAATAAGGAGCCGATGCCAGATCGCCCTTGCCAAAAATCCTGGGAGTATAGACACCGCGTAATTTGGCAAGAATACGCATTTCAGTTTCAAAGCCGGCAAATACACTGCTGGGTAAAATGACCGAGATCTTCGGCACTTTCATGATCAAAGGAACATCATGCTCCGGGTGACTAACACGATATAGCGTTGAAACCTGGCTTTCATGGATACACTCTTGCACATGAAAACCATCGATGGTCTCACCCAGTTCTACTTCATGTATTTCGATCTCATCAGTCATATCCACTCCTGATGCGGGATTCAGATATCAGTGCCCCTTTGCCAGCCGTTCGGCAAACAGGGCGGGCAGGCCTCGATCAACAATCTTTTTTGCGGTTACCGCATACTCATAGGCAACCCGGCAAAACAATAGCTCACGTTCATCCGTATCATAAACCACAAAACTGGCTGCATTGTTATCATCCCGCGGTTGTCCCACAGAACCGACATTGATGACATAACGGCCTTGCTGATAAACCGGTATCTTTACTCCGGCCTGGGGGGTGAGGCACTTTATTTCCTTGCTCGGGGTTTCATAAAAAACCTGCGGTTGATGAGTATGACCCACAAATATCAGTTTAGTGTCAGAGGCACTCATACACTTGCGGGCCAGTTCGATGTTATACAGGTATCCCCATTTTTCGGGTCGATCAGCTGTTGCATGTACCATCGTCATTCCCTGAACATTTTGTTGGTAGGGCAAGGCTTGCAGGTAATTCAGTTGAGCCTCAGAAAGCTGTTGCTTCGTCCAGTCTATGGTTTGCTGGATATGTTGCCGCAGCCCCTTGTAATAGGCACCAAACAGCGCTTCTTCATGATTACCGCGGATCACAACCACATTTGGCAATGACGTCACCAACTCCAGTATCGCCGCCGGGTCAGGACCGTATCCCACGATATCCCCCAGACAAACATATTGTTCTACATTCAAGGCCCTTGCCTTGTCGAGACAAGCCTGCAACGCCTCGATATTACTATGCAAATCTGAAATTATGGCAATTTTCATATACAGCCTACTGACAACCCGGATTCTTATCTTAGCATTTCATATATAATAAGGAATATTATCTATTACGAATTATTGTTTACTTATGGGCAGATATCGACCCCCCCAGGCAAAATCGACTCCCTACATTACCCGACAGGGTTATCTCACCCTGGAAAATGAATTCAGAACCTTGTGGGTGAAACGCGACGAAGTAACAAAGGCCGTTACCGCCGCTGCCGCCGAAGGAGATCGTTCCGAGAATGCCGAATATATTTATCGCAAAAAACAATTACGCGAGATCGATCGGCGCTTGCGTTACCTGCAGAAACGTTTGCCTGATCTGACGGTTGTCGACAACATCCCGGATAACCGGCAACAAATCTTTTTCGGTGCCTGGATTGGCCTGGAAGATGATGAAGGTCAGGAGTTTACCTATCGCATCGTAGGCCCGGATGAATTTGATGTTGATAAGCGATATATCAGTCTCGACTCACCCATGGCAAAGGCGTTGTTGAAAAAACACCTTGATGACGAGGTATCGGTCAGCACCCCGAAGGGCTTACAGCATTACGTTGTGACCGAGGTTCGATATGAAAACTAAATCCGGCAAACAGGCCATCATTTTAGATGAAAAGCGATCCCAGGTAGGCCAGACTGGCCAGCACCAGGCCAGCCCCCCAAAACAGCAACCAGTGTTGCCGCCCCTTAATTGCCGCAATGACGAAACCGATACCTGTTAGCAAACCAAAAACCGCCGTAAATACGGTCAATCCATCCTCACCCACGGCCTGTCCCTGTAAATCTGCCGGATCCTGCCCAATTCGGTATCGCATTCCCACAATCTCCTGCAGTCAATTCAAATTCATAAATTCACGGTATCTTGCTCGCTCCGTGCTGAAAAAGCGCAATCTACCGTTAAAATAGTTTAAAAAGCGCTATCGGCCATGTTAGAATCACCCACCTGATTTGTCTACTCCTCAACGCCTAATACCAGGGGCCAGCCTATCCCCTTCTGTTTCGCAAACCTGACCGTAGACACCCACTTCCACACAGCACAGGAACATTTCATGCAAATTGCCAAAGATAAGGTTGTCTTAATTAATTACACATTGAAAAACAATGCCGGTGAAGTCATCGACAGTTCAGAAGGTAGCGATCCACTTGCCTATCTGCATGGCGCAGAAAATATTATTCCAGGCCTGGAAAATGCGCTGGCCGGTAAAGTCGCCGGTGACTCTCTGTCTGTCACCATCGAGCCGGAAGAGGCCTATGGTGTTATGGATGAAAGTAAAATCCAGTCGGTACCGAAAGAAATGTTTGAAGATGCCGGTGAGGTGCTTGTCGGCGCCCAGTATCATGCCGCCGGTCCGGATGGTGGTCATGTCACGATCACCGTCACAGAAGTCAGTGATGACACCGTCACGGTTGATGCCAATCACCCCCTTGCCGGTGAAATCCTGAATTTTGATGTCACCATAATGGAAATACGCGATGCGAGCCCTGAAGAGCTGGAGCATGGGCATGTGCATGGACCCGAGGGACATCAGCATTAATGCAGGTAAACGGTTAGAGCCACACTGGTGGCGTTAAAAATGTATTCGCAATGCTCATTGATTATGTATCATCGCTCTCGCCCATCCATGGACTACGCGAAATAAGAACATCCATGTTCAAAACTCCGCTTGCCCATACATTTTTGCCTTGGTAGCCCGGATGAAATGAAATGGAATCCGGGAATGCCTTGCGATGTCTCCCCCGGATTTCACTAACGCTGCATCCAGGCTAGCTATTTAGAGTCATTGTGAATTAAGGGCACCTCTAAAAATCCACTGAAGCAGCGTCGGCGGCGTTAAAAACAAGCTCAAAATGCTCATTTACTCCGTGTAAACTACGCTTTTTCGTTTGTTTTTGCCTTGCCGTCATCTGCTTGATTGAATTTTTAGAGGTGCCCTTAACAAATACGTTTTATTCTTTTTTATCTGATTCCGCATCCCCAAACAAGTCCTTGAGTGAGGCCAGCGGGTCTTGTTGACTACCGGCCTGTTCCGCATCCTGTAGATTTTCATCATTCCCAAACAAGGCCTTGAGCTTTGCTTCTGCTTGCTTACTTTGATCATAAGCTTTTTCAACATAGGCATTGGGCCGAAGTTTTATATAATGACAAAAATTAGCGAGATCAATCTCGCGAGCCGGTTCGGCCATTTCATGATCACAGCGGGTGGAATAGTGAGGATTATAGTGAAGACACATCAAACAGACATGCAAATCCGCTTCACAGTGTCGGCACTTTAGCAGACGGGGAAAAGGTTTGGGCACCGTTTGCAGTGCCTCACCACAACGCCAACAAACCAGTTTTTCTGTCATTTGCCCGTCCCCTGACTGATTGCCCGAATCAAGTATAACAGGCAGTTAATTTCCGATGCTAGCCCGGCAGCATGCGACGCCACCAGGGCTTCGGTTCATCGACCAGGGGTGGGAGTTGATCCAGAGTGCGTGGTGGCAACAGACTCAGGATCCAGCCCGGAAAGATCGGTTCGCGGCCAATGCCACACACCACACCGAGATTTTTAGGATCATAGATCTTGATATAGGAGGGATCGGTCTTGCTATCAGTATAAACAATCCCGCAATAGTCTTCATCGTGTTCTGCGCGCAAATGCTTATCCATCTGCCTGATAAAATGATTGAGTTCATTGCCTGATAGCGGCTGTTCAGGCGGGGCCTCTGCCGTGGTATAGATATACCAGGCACTACCTGGCTGCGCCGACAAAACCTGCCAAAAGGCATCCAGGTCCGGCCACTTCAGCAAGCTGGTAAAGGCACCACGGTACGCAGTATAAAACGGGTCGATATCTTTGTTCATTTTTTTCACCACCAGGGCTCGAAGAGTAAAAAATTATTTCAAATTATAATTAAACAGCATATTAGTATAATCACCACCAGTTGGTTACATATTACTGGAGTTATTCAACTTCGTGTCTTCGGGCCTTCGTGGTGAATCCTTGTTATTTAATGAGCAGCACTCACCTTACATCATGCCAGTTCTTTTTCATACGCAAGCGGCCTTCATCACGAAGTGCTTGCATAAAAGTCTGGTAGTCAGGTTTCTCGACCTGGCTTTGGTAATCTGCAATAGCATCAAAGATATCACTATATAACTTTAGTACCCTGACCCGTCGTAAGCCCGTCAGTGCTTCACCACCCTCTTCTGTTGAAAAACAGGCCAATTGGTAAAATAACCACAAGACCTTGACCGTAATTTCACCCAGATTATCATTCACACCTATCTGGGGAGTGAATTTTTGCGCCAGGCAACGAATCAGGTACGCATAGCCCATGGCCGTTAGCCTGATGGGTTTTCCGGAATGACCTTCCAACAGGGGAATGGCAAAGTCGAGTAAGGGTAATAATTTGATCTTTTCCTGCCCCATGAAGTTAATCATACTTTGGCCATAATCCTCCGGCGCCAGCAAAAAAGCCGTGCCATGCCAGTAGACCTGATTGCGCAGGTTCATTTGTTCGGTATCTGACAACACCACACGGGCTGCATCAAGCAAGATATTGCGCTCAACATGATGGACTGCCCGACTCAAGAGCAGTATTAATTCACGGCTGCGGCAATGCCGCCAGTTTTTCAATAGCGGCACCACGATGCGACTAAACAGCGGCAACAGGGCGTCTTCTTTTAAAACGGAACGCAACCCCGGCAGGAAATCCTGTTTTTCATCGAGCAGGACCCGCCACATGGACAACAGGGCCTCCGCAGCAAGATCCGGTTTTTTTATTAACAAGGGCGTATACCAACTGTCTTCATGAAAAGTACTAATAGCATGATGAAAACAGATGGCCGACTTCAAGCCAGCATCAGGTAGTTCAAGGACTGCGTCAGGATAAAGTTCCGCGTGTAAAGAGATACCGGCCAGCACAGCATAACCTACGGCTTGCGTCTCTTGCTTCAGCATGGACCTGGCAATGCTATCTGGAGTGGGTAGATCGGACTGACGCAATAAGGTGATTAGGCCCTGTTTGATTGCAGCGGCTAAATCCGAATTGGCGAGTAAATCGATCCGCCCTTCGGCAGGCACCTGGCTATCGATATCATAGAAGAGACCAAGGTAGGCCCTGGCAAAGGGTTCCAGGACGTCAAGATCCTGTCCTTTACGGATTGCATCAATACGATTTAATAAGGTGTCATCGTTTTCCTGACGGGTATAAGTAAAATCCACGGGAGACCTGTGTTGTGTCTGCTACAAATAAGAACAGGCATCATAACACAGCCCCTGATTCAGGATGTCATGGTCTCCAGCAGGGTTAATTGCTGCATGGCAAATAGGTCTGTGTCTCCACAGATGGATGCTGTAGGTGTAAACTGCAAACAA
>JGI24023J19991_10002624_pt1 | contig 13019 bp, 14 predicted proteins | sample Cruoilmetagenom1_FD_19991 | JGI IMG/M metagenome (IMG submission 19991)
AGTAACTGAAAAAGAGGGAAATTTGATGATCGATCGTTCTTCTTTTGATGTAAAGAGTGGCCGGTGGCATGACGACAGAATATACATACGAAAAGGAAAACGAGTGGATGCCCCTTTCTCTGTCAGGCTGTATAATTTCACCGAGATGAAAAGCCTGTTGGATGCGGCCGGGCTTGATATTCAAGCTTGTTATGGAGACTGGAACGCACAACCTTTTACAGGCGAGTCGCGTCGAATGATCGTTGTTGCCAAAAAGGTATAGAGAAAAATGAATAACTGCAACTTCATATAACAGGGTGTTGGCGTCTGCTCCACTCAAATGGCCTTCGATGCTTCGCCAACACCGAAACCTTCAGGCGAAATGTCTTTAAATACATAAAACCATATATCTAATTGGAGGTATTTGAAATGGAAAAATTACATCTGCCCATAATCATTGAGATGGACGAGGATGGATACTACATCGTAAGCTGCCCGCTATTTAAAGGTTGTCATTCCTATGGCGAAACTGTAGATGAGGCGTTGAAGAATATAAGGGAAGTTATAGATATATGCCTCGAGGAGACAAAGGTCGAAGATCTTAACAAATTCGTGGGATTTAGGGAACTGGAAGTAGTTCAGAATGCCTAAGCTTCCTGTGATTAAAGGTAGAGAACTCGTAAAGTTTTTGGAATCCATGGGCTTTAGGGTTACCAGGACGAAGGGTTCTCATGTGAGATTGAGATCTGAGGATGGAAGCTAGAGATCAAAAAGAACTTTTGGAATTAATTAACAAATAACCATGGTGTGGGAATTGGATACAGGAAAAGGACTTATTTACTCGACTTGCAGATCATGTGGATGTCCTCTAATAAGGATCACCTTGAAATTGAGCCCAATCTTCTGTTTGTGTTCTCGAGGCTGGATCAAAGCTATATTTTCAGAAGCATTTGGTAAAGAGGTAAGAGTAGAATTATCCAAATCAATTGGCAGAAGAGACGAATATTGTGAATTCTTCGTTTACTTGTAGAAAAGGATATTGAATGATACATACATACATACATCATATAACATGAGCTCTGTGGCTCACTTTGCTCGCTCAAATGGCCTTCGGTGCCTCGCCAATACCGAAACCTTCATTAAAATTGCTCCTTGCAAAATTAAAAACAGAATAGTTGATTGGAGACAATAAAGTGGGAAATTTCAGGACAAAATTCAGGGTGATGACTTACAACATCCACAGAGGCATAGGGAACCTGAGGTCAAGCGTGGATAAGCTAGCATCTGCCATCGATGAAATTAAAGCGGATGTCATAGGTCTGACCGAAGTTTACAGGAGAGCAGACGGATCTTCGCTAAAACACCTCGCCGATGAGCTAAACATGTACTGCGAAGGGGGAGGTTCTGTTGGATTCGGCAGAGGCGAAATTGGTAACTGTATCCTGAGCAAATATCGGCTAAGCGATTGCAAGAACCACCCAATCCATCCTTTTTTGGTCCCATGGAGCTGTCTGGAGGCCTGCGTCAGGGACAGGGACAGGAACAGGGACAGNGACAGNNACAGGNACAGGGACAGNNACAGNGACAGAGAACAGNGACAGAGACAGGAACAGGGACAGAGACAGAGACAGGAACAGGGACAGAGACAGAGACAGGAACAGGGACAGAGACAGAGACAGGAACAGGGATGGAGACGGGGAGAGAGAGGTAAACTGCCACTTCTTTGTCACGCACTTAAATTCTGGAGTTGACCCCCTTGCCGAGCGGTCGAGAGTGATGCAAGCCTACGACCTATTGGAGATTGCACGCTCTTCGAGTGGCCCCAAAGTGCTGATGGGCGACTTCAACACTATATCGAATTCAAAAGTGTTGAGTGTGGTCTCAAAAGAGTTTAAAGATGTATTGGATCTGGGCGATGTTTGTAATAGATCTACATATCCCTCTTTCCTGCCGATACTAAGTTTAGACCGTATATTTGTGACCCAAGGAATATTGGTAAACTGTGTAGATATCCCAAGAATGGTGTTATCGGATCATTTGCCTGTGGTAGCGGAATTATCGATCTTAAGAACACCCCATGTCCCTTCCGGACACACCAAAAACGATGGATAAAATAAAGTAAAATCAACTTGGATAGAAAAGATCATCCCCGCACTTCATCTGCCTTTTGCATCCATCACGATCTTCAAACTTTCATTTTATTCTATTCTATTCCCTCACCCCTATGTATAAGGTAAACTATTTATGGAATCCATTTTTGCGATCCGCTTTTCGGTTCAGCAGTCCCCTTTGTTTTTTCCAACAACACTCTTTACGATCATACAAACTTGCCAGAATGGCAAAGCCGCTTAAGTTTGAGATCAGCCCTTCCCTTCTTTATCCCAATCCATTTTTTAATTTTAGTTTAGAACGCATCGGAGATGAAGTCATAGACCCATTTGTATATGTTTGATGTCCTCACAACAGACTTCAAATTTTTCATTCGTTTAGTTTTTTCCGACTCACTCATCTCCAGCGCATATTTGATGCAGTCTGCAAACTCCTCCCGATTGTATGGGTTTATCAGCAGGGCTTCTTTCAATTCGTTAGCTGCTCCAGCGAACCTGCTCAATAGCAGGATCCCGTGATCCTCCGCCTTCTGGGCAGCCAGAAATTCTTTGGCGACCAAATTCATCCCATCATCCAGGGAAGAGACTATGCATACATCCGCAATTCTGTAATATGCCAGGACCTCACTTCTTGACAATTTCTTTCTTATATAATGAATTGGCTTCCATGGCGTAGACAGATATTTCCAATTTATTTCATCCACCAGTCTGTCTATTTCTTCATTCAACTTCCTGTAATCGGGGATTATAGTCCTGCTTGGAGCCCCCAATTCAACGTATACAAATTTTCTTATATACTCGGGATACTTTTCCAGAAACCTGTCAATCGCTTTCAGTCGCTCTATTATCCCCTTCGTGTAGTCTACTCTATCTACCCCCAGAGCGATATGGTTATAATGATTTGCTTCTCTTCTCTTTTTCATCTCTTTTATAACTCCGCGTTTTTTACTTTTTTTTTGCCATGCTTTCATAATCTATAGATATTGGATATACTCCCACTTTCGTGGTCTGTTTTCCAAGCTCTATTTCACCCTTTTCAAAGTCTCCATCTGCTCCCAAAATTTCTACGCAACTGGAGATAAAATTCTTTTTGTGTTCCTCGGTATGGAAACCTATCAGGTCATTTGACAGCAGTCCTGATAAAATGTCTTCAGCCCATGGGCAAGTTTCTAAAACTCTGGGTTGAGGAAAAGGAATGTGCCAGAAATGAGCCAGCTTTATGCCTTTTTTTCTCTTTCTTATCAATTTTGGGCATAAGGAGAGGTGGTAATCATGGATCCATATACCAGCTTTTTTATTTTCGACCACGTCCAAGCATGCCTCTGCAAATTTTTCATTTCCAAATTTATAATCCAACCAGAATCTCTTCTCAAAAACTGGTTGATGAAATACTAAATGACACAGGGGCCATATGACCTGATTTGAAAAACCCATATAATACCCTTCAACCAGTTCTTTCTCCAACCAGACTCTTTTGAGTGTATATTTTGGATTATCAGGCGGAACCTGAATGCAATCATTTTCATCAACCACGTCTCTATCAGCACTTCCAGAGCCTCCCGCGACCCACGTTCCCCTAATAGCCTGTAGAACTGGATCCAATGCGGCAGTTAATCCACCAGCGGGATTGCTACATGATATCTTTCCATCCATATAGTCGTGGACATAGGGCTCTCTGTTTGATACCACCACAAATTTGCGATCCTTAAATTTATCAAAAACCAGCTCATGTACATCACTAATTCCCATTATCACAGAACATAATATGGGCATGTAATATAATAAAATTTTCTAAATCTTCTCACATAGGCAACCATTCATTTTCCTCGATGAGATCTCTCTTCCCACGATCCCTGATCTCGTGTAAGTAATCTAGCGGAAGTATAATGCTTATCTTTCCTATTTCTTTAACTGCCGAAAATAAAGCCAAGACCGCTGGCGGCTTCGTCATCTTCCTTTTTAATTTTTTCTCTCACTTTTTCCGCCTCTTTATCCTTAAGCAGCTTTATCTTCATGTCCTTAAGACACTTGAAAATGCTTTCATTGCCCTCTATAAGAACGTAGCTAACATCTTTGTCTTTCTCTTTACTTTTACTTTTATCTTTGCTTTTACCAGCACCGAAAGCTCTTCCATCCTTTACCGTTATGCTCTGTCTTGACAAAAGATCATCCTCCAGTATCTGCTTCAGATCCTTTTTTTCCACTTCCGCAACAGCGTATGCCATGGGGAGCAATTTACTTTCTCATTTTTATTTTTTTGTCAATTAAAGAAATATCCTTCTCGATAAAAGAAGTTGGCAATTTGGGCGAAGTGAAACGAAGCTTTTTATCCGCTGTTAGATGACGTCGCACCATTTCTTATTCAATTCATATGATATATACCAAAAGCATTTACCAAAATATATTTCTATAATATCTCCCTCTTTACAAAAAATACTCACAATCTGCTCTTTAGAATAGTAATTTTTCAAAACCTTGTATTGTTCACCACTTTCAATAGTCCGTATCTTGTAAGTGTTACTATTCCCTGCTTCTCGCACCAACTTACCACCTATACCTTCATTGAACACATTATCTGCCATAAAAACTCTAGCTCTATCTGGAAGTATCCTATGGAAACCTCGTAAGAACAATTCAATTTTCTCTTTCGGGATATGAGAAAACCAAAAGTTTACCAGACCACCATCAAAAGAGCATTCACAGAATGGAAGATTGTAAGCATCACATTTTTGAAAATATGTAGGAGATTTATAGTGTTTAGACTGTGCAATTTTTAAAACTTCATCACTATTGTCAATAGCCACAATGCTCTTTGCTACCTCCGATAGAAAAGTTGTCCAAAATCCTGTCCCGCATGCAACTTCAAGAACGTTCCGGTTACGAAAGGTTTCCTTTATCACATCAGCAATCTTATTCTGTTCGCTTTGCCTTACAGGATCATCTCGATGATATATCCATTCATATTCTTGAGCACGTTTAGAGTAATATTCATTCATTTTATTTACTTGCATCTTCTCTCCAAAGTGCGATGTCATTTAACTCGTTCATATACGCAATATTTCGCCTATACTCCCAATATGGAAGGATATGCGCACTAGTTCGTCTATCCATCCCTTTGGATTGAACCCTTTTCATCATTACACTATTTTTGTTCACTTCATCTCACCTCTTCTAATGGATAATATTGTATCCGATGGACTTTTTTTATTTTGCCCGGATTTTTATTGCTCACATATATATATATATCTCTCTGTCGTTTTTAAACTTGTTTCTTAGTGATCCTCGAATGTGCCTTAAATTCACATCACATTTTTACAGGGGTGTATAGCGAAACTATGGCAGAGCAAGTGAACTATAATCTCTTTTATTATTCCTCTGGCCTGTGAATCTTCAATCTTTAACTTCACAACCTCACTTACCCTTGTGCAGAATAAATAATCATTATTTACATTATATTTTTCTCTCAAATGGATCATCAAATGGATAAAGAACGAGTATAAAGTCACAAAAAGCTTATTAATGTCCCAAACAATAAAAAGACATGAAAGTACCGAAAACAAAAGAAGAGCTTGCAAGCCTTGTGGACTACACACTCTTAAAACCGGATGCAACCACCGCAGCGATAAAAGATCTCTGTAAAGAAGCCATGAAAGAACATTTCTATTCTGTCTGCGTGAACCCCTGCTACATCGAACTCTGTAAGGATGAGCTGAAAGATAGTGGCGTCAAAATTTGCACGGTGATAGGCTTTCCTTTGGGTTCAATAACAGGAGAGATGAAAGCTTATGAATGCAAAAAAGCAATAGAACTCGGAGCCGATGAAGTGGACATGGTCATGAACATAAGCTCTCTGAAAAGTGGAATGCTCGATGAAGTCAAAAAGGACATTGAAGGGGTTGTTGAGGCTGTAGGAGACCATACGGTTAAGGTCATAATTGAAACAGGCATATTAACTGATCAGGAAAAGATTGCTGCCTGCCTTGCGGCAAAAAGAGCGAATGCAAACTTCGTGAAAACCTCCACGGGCTTTGGCTATGGTGGAGCAACGACCCATGACGTTTCCTTAATGAGAAAAACTGTGGGAAATGAAATGGGAGTAAAAGCAAGCGGTGGAATAAGAAACGCAGAACAGGCAATAACTCTTGTGAAGGCTGGAGCCAGCAGGATAGGAACCAGCACAAATCTTCTAAAAAGTTTCTAACTTTGGTAGATTGATTCTCAGTTGCTTCTGTTTCGAAGTTCTATCTAACCTTCTTGCAATGGTGGTGTCGCCCGCTGACCGATCTGCTCTTCTAACAAGCCTTCTCAGAATTGTCAAGTATCCTATCGATTTACAATCAATCATTCAATCAATCATTCATTCAATCAATCTCTACCTCTAGAATCCCTTCCTGTCTCGGCAGAGAAATAATGACATCACCATCCACAAAAGAGCTGAAGCCGATATTCTTATCACTGACCAGACTGCTCACCAGCACTCGCAGCTCTCTTGCTTTAGACAAATTCTTGACCATTCGCATAACTCGAGTAAAATTATTGTTGGTAAAGTGAAAGATAAAAAGGATAAAGTCCAGGCTATTTGTAGGTATCTCATCTATGTGCCTAAGATCGCTACAAATCACCACCTTAAAACGTTTACCAGACAGGCTAAAAATCTTCTGCTCAGTTCCGGGTAAAATGCCTGCATTTAATTCAGTCTGATCTGGGAACAACTTGAATTGAAGATCTCCTGTGGGCAAAAGTTCACAACAATTACGTAGTTTGCCATCGAATTCAGCTAAAGTGTTTATCAAAAGATGTTTGCCCTTTGGTACGTTGATAAGAGGTTTTGCTTCTGCACTTTTGAGCGCCCAATCACATACATCAGCCTCCAAGTCAAGCACGAGCGACCCAGTTAGTACATATTCGGGAAGCACTAGTAGATCACCTTTGCTCTCATAAACTAATCTTTGGATTGCTTTCAGGTTATGTTCGATATTGCCTCTAATGATCCGGGGTTGCAAAAGTGACAATCTCATTTTGGATCTCCTCTACCATCTTCACGTAGTGTTGCTTAATATTTTGTGAACATATAAATTTTGCTCGCTTTTTTGGTTGTCAAAAGGCCATTTCTGAAGTCCCGGTAAATTTCATATAATTGCAGGAATGCAGATATCGAAAGTATCGAGAATATCTCACACCCGAGCTCTCCCAAATGTTATCTTTCACCGGGAACTGCATTCTTTAAACATATAATTAACCAGATCATTGAGATCACAGCTCAGCAGTATGACATATTTGTCGCCGGCTCCACAATAGATAAGCAGCTTATCATCCCTCACAACAGCGCCCATTGGAAAGACCACTGCAGGGACGTCAACTGGGCTTTGCTCGTTGCCTTTGAGTTCATGAGGTTTTGATGGAATGTAGATCGGATTTGCGGTTCTGCAAAGAACTTTTTGCGGTTCGTCCAGGTCTAAAATGGCTGCGCAGACAGAATATCCTCTTTCAATTGACTCAGCCAATCCATATTCTCTGCAGATATCGGTGTTTATCTCGCCCACTGCGTGATAAATAAATAACCAGCCCTTATTTGTTTTAATCAGTGGAGTGGACGGGCCTATCTTTTCCTTCTCGTGTGGATATCTCCCAGCTTCAAGGAGCAGACTCTCACTTCGCTTTTCGTATACATCTTCCCATAAATTTACATGCTTGGAAGGATCTGATAGTTGATCTATTCCCTTAAGCATCGCAAGATGGATGTTGGGATGAAATCGCAACATGATATACCCTTTATCATCGACAAAAAATGGGATCGCATTTCGTGAATCAAAACACTCGATCATTCCGTGATAAGCAATGTTGACAAAATCGTCTGTGGAGTATATGGCTATTCTATCACCATTTTCACCTTTGAAGGGTGGTTTTACTTTGCCGCATCCAACCAGAAAATATTTTTGATCGTGTCTAATAATCCGTATGTCTTCTATTCCATAGACAAAATCCTGATGGTCTGTGCCATCCCCCTTGATTACACCATCATGGAATCTTTTGAAATGAACGCCATCTTCGCTGATCAAAGGCCAGACTTCGGAGACATAGTCTTCAAGACAATATCTTTCCCGGCCCAACTTCGGATCAAAGAATTTTGCTCTTTGATAGTTTCTATGGCAGCGCGGCATCAGGATGATCTTATCCTCGAAGATCTCGGCTCCGCCGTTGAAGACCGCCCCGATCTGTATTTTTTCGCGATCATACCATGTGAGACCGATGTCCTGAGGTCTCACAATGGGATTTTTTTCATAAGAATCCAGTTTGAAGATTGTCTCTCCCGACTCTATCCGAATGGTTTTGCCAGATCCCAATTTTTTAACAGTTTGATTTAAAGAATTCATTTCAAGCCTCTTATAGCAACACATCAAAACTTAATAAATTCTTCTTTCTTTGCCCGTTTACATATCCTTTATCTCTCCCCACCCTATGTCGTAAGTTCAAGAGGAGTGACACACCGCAGGCAATTTCATCTCAACAATTAATTTCATATTATTCCGTATAATTGTAAGTGTTGACTTGCTACGGCTCTCCATGAGGTGAGGTTTCTGTATTCTTCGGTGCGATCAACCACATATTTCCAGAACTCTTGATCTTCAAAGAGACGAATGATCACTCCCGCAATTCCCGAGGAGTTGTATGGAAGAACAAGGAGTTCATCAGAGACATTCCTCAACTCCTCAAATTTTGGTATTCTTGAGGCAATAACAGGCTTTTTTGCGCCTATTGCCAGATGAAACGAACCGGAGGCGGATCGATCCTCTTCATAGTAGGGAAATAGGGCAACATCACACGCACCGAGCAGATAAGGCACATCTTCGTTCGGGAAAAATCTGTTCGGAAAAATAACGTTATTCTGAAGGCCAAGCTCTTCTATCCTCTTATTAACATATGCGATATAATCCCTGTCCTCTCTTTTAGCGGTGGGAGCGAGACCACCCGCAACAAAGAGATGTACATCTTCAACTTTTTTCAGCACCTTGCTGAGTGCCTCAAGAACTGTGTGAAGACACTTGTGTGGTTTGACGAATCCAAACATAAGGGCTATCCTCCCATCTTCAGGTAACTTCAGCCTTCTTCTCGACACCTTTACGTCTTTATTACTGAGCTCAGTTCCATGAGGAATAACGTGAATCTTTCTTGATGATACTCCCAGTCTAGTCAGTATTGCTTCCTGGGATGGAAGATGAACTATGACTTCATCCGCAAGTTTGGCAATTCTTGCGGCGTAATTCTCATCCACTTCTCCCCTCTCTGAAAATTGGCTCGGTCTTATGCAGTGGATCGTTATCACCTTCTTTGCATCAATTCCTTCAAGCACCGTAGGGAGCCTATCATCAAAATTATAGATGCTATATTCGTGTTGAATGTGCACTATATCCACATCTTGTATATTTGCAAGGATAGAATCCACATAGTTCTCATTTCTATCCCAGCATGGGATCACCTCAAATTTCTCTTGCTTGAGTGGAGAGGCTCCTCTTTCAGCAACGATTTTGATCTCTGATGCAGGGCTCACCTCTCTAATTCCATTGACAAGATTATCTGTGTATGTGGCTATCCCACACCGCTGGGGGAGATAGGTTGATACATATGCGATTTTAATTCCCTTCATAATTTTGATTCCCTTCATAATTTTGATTCCCTCTCTTCCCGTTTCATCTATCCCTTCGTGTCGGTAGTTCATTTTCCAATCACCATTTTACATCCTTTATCCGTAAATTCCGCTTTCAGGCTCATTCCCAATTTTTTTGCTATCAGTCCAAGAAAGGCAGTTATTGCATTGTTTTTGTCTTTTTCATTGGTCCTCCCCTCCTTCTCGCATTCCACAGCAGCCTTTTTAAGGGCACACTCTTTGACGCTCAAGGTAACGCTTCCTTGGGAACCATATCAACGTCACTGCCAAATTGATTCTTCCAGCTCATAGCTTGAGACATAGCAAATCCCATCGGATCGTCTCTATCCATCTCTCTGGATGCGCCAGCTAATAGGTTTGCAGTCGTCATATTCCTTCACTCCCTCAGGACCCAGCTTTTGCGTGACAAATCCGATCGTGCAATAGTTGTTCCCAACAAGCATCCCGCTATTCATCCTTTGCCTTTCCTTCTCCGATAAAGTTGGTATCTCCATTTCTTTCATCCCATACACCGATGTACAATTAATAAAGCTTTTGTCTTGTAAATGTCCCGAAGCCTATCAGCGTCCCGAGCGTATCCAAAGCCAGCCGTGGGCTGGATTTAGTGCGATTTCTGAAGCCAGATGCACTCTGTTAGACGGTGTGCTGAAGCTAGCCCTAATTTTACCAGTCGGGCATTTTATCATGTTGTTTTAAAACATTAATTACATTATCTCTCATGTCTATTGCTGCTTGTTTGGATGCTAAATAAAACTCTTCTGGTCTATATTTGCTCCTATAAGGTTCTCTATTATAAGCAAATATGATGCCCCTAGAAGAACTAACAATTGCACCATACCCATCATCATTGAAACAATGAATTACATCCTCAGCTTTCCCACCTTGAGCGCCGTATCCTGGAACTAAAAATATATTTTTACGCATAATTTCCCTCAATTTTCTTGCTTCTTGAGGGTACGTTGCCCCTACCACTGCTCCCACCGAAGAATATCCTCTTTCCCCCATCAATTCAATGCCGGCTTCAGCAACGTATCTGGCTATTGCTTCATAAACAGTTCCATCTCCAGAAATAACTTTATCTTGTAATTCTCCAGAAGAGGGATTAGATGTCTTAACTAAAATAAATATTCCTTTTCCTAATTCTTTACAAACCTCAATAAAAGGTTTTATTCCATCACTGCCTAAATAAGGAGACACGGTCATTAAGTCTACATCTAAAGAGGAAGAAATAGTTCCATCAATTAACGATACCATTCCAAGATGTCCATCAGCGTAAGCCTTTACAGTACTTCCTATATCATTCCGTTTTGCATCTTCTATAACTATTAGTCCTTTCTTTTTGGCATATTTTACTGTCTCTTCAAAAGCTTTTACTCCTTCACCTCCATATTGCTCATAAAAAGCCATTTGTGGTTTTACAGCGGGAACAATATCTCCCACAGCATCTATTATCAATCTATTGAACTCTATAATTGTATCACGAACAGCCTCAAAAGGATTGCCATAGTCTTTTCTCTTTCTTTTTATGTAGTCTGGTATTTGATTAATTGCTGGGTCTAAACCTATGATGCAAGGATTATGCCTTTGATCAATAAGATTCAACAACTCATCCGATATATTGTTTCTATATCTCCTCATATTTTTACCCCATAATTGTTTTCTTACAACCAGACTTCGGCATTTCGCCTAACTCAGCATTTCGCCTAACTCAGGTATATCCGCAATACTTCGTATACCGCCAGATGAAATCCTTTTCTCTCCAAAACATCTTCCTATCATTTTTTTGCCTTTTTTCCTTCAAACAACCCATCCAGTGGGCTCTTTATCATTCCTATATCCTTATTGCTCACATCATTATATATTTCTGTCGTCCTTGAACTTTTATGTCCTAATAGATCCTGAAAAGATCTAAATTTTTTGTACCACCTTATAGAAGGAATACATCGCAAGGAAAAAGAAAAGAAGCAACCAGAGAATCAACGAAACCAACGGGAGCCACTTTGGTATGCTGACAAAATCCTCGCTCGATGTAAACGCACCTATGGCAAGTGTGTATGATGAGAATCCTAATGCAGGAAATGGATTAAAAAGGGATATTTTTTCAGTGAAAGCTTCCCATGCACTATTTGATTCCATTGAAAATATATCAAAGGGTATACCAATGGCTGAAGCGATCCAGAATGGTATAAAAAGCCATATGATTGTGAAAATAATAAGAACTATCATCCCAACTATAAGGGAAGTTGTGGAAGTTTTAAAAATCATGGACAAAGTCTGCTCAAACAGGATGCATATGGAGATCGATAAAAGGATACACAACAAAAAACCAAGAGTACCTTTAAGAGTGGGGCTCTCTCCGGAAGTATAAGCAATGGTAAAAACGGATGCCAATGTGACAATTATGATCGGCGTTGCAATCGCACTTAAGGTTCCAAGGAATTTCCCCAGAGCGATTGACCAATAGTTTACTGGTTTAAGCATTAGAAACTGAAGGGAATTGTTTGTTTTCTCTCTCGAAATATCATCGTAAGCCAAAAATATTGCCAGAAATGCGGAGACAATCCCGAAGGGAAAAGCTACAAATGTTAGAACAGCATCAGGAGCATAATAGCTGCTGGAAGATTCGCCTCCCACAATGTCTGGGAGTAATTCTCTTATATTCATGCTTCCATACCTTGCAAAACCAATGGTTATTGCAGCCAGCAGCAATCCAATTATTACCAATCTTAATGACTTTAGATGATAGAAAAATTCCCTCTTTGCAATTATTGAGCTGCCTCTTAAATTAGCCTTGAAATTGTTCACACGTTCACAAAGTGAATTTGATATATGGTTAAATATCTTTTCTATTATTATTTTCCCTTTATTACCCTCAATCTACCATTGCGTGGCTCATAGATTATCCCCTCGCTCTTAAGTTTTCTCAGGGTGTCACTTGTCTTAAATTCGGGTATCTTTTCTGAAGATGCAATCCTCAAAACTTCGCTTTCATCCGCTCCTTTCTCATCTTCTTCTTCAAGTTCCTTTATGATCTCAACTATTCGGTCCATTCTGCTTCTCTGGGAGGCAGGTCTCCCTATTATAAAATCTATGTCCCTTAACCCGGTTTCAGAGTCTATGGCCATCTTTCTCAAACAGTAGTCCATTATCTCTATCGCGATTTCACAGTCTTTCTCCTCAACGCGATCACAGAGTCTGGACCTCGCGCTTGCTTCTGCAAGTCTTATCATGGCCTCAAACTGCCTGGCAGTTATCGGTATCGCCTT
>JGI24023J19991_10002626_pt1 | contig 13017 bp, 9 predicted proteins | sample Cruoilmetagenom1_FD_19991 | JGI IMG/M metagenome (IMG submission 19991)
CCCCCCTGAGCATCCCAAAGCGATCTTTTTTTCCGCTAATTATGCATCTCCGCAGAATCGGCCAAAAGACCTGGTCACAACACCAAAGCACCAGCGTCCAACCAAAGATGGAAAACTGGCTCCAATCCCGGTATCCTATTCCCAGCAGGTCATTTTTCTCGCGCAAGGAAAAAATCCACAGGAGGTTTCCCGTGAGCTCAAGCAAATAAGCAGCATGCCTGAAGTCTACAAAACCTTGCACGATATCCAACCGGATCTTTTTCTCTGGCAATATACAGCACTGGAATCAGGAATTCATTCCAGTTATCCTGGCAAAGGCGGCTATCCATCCGACTATGATCCGCGCCAGCGACAGTGGTATAAGGACGCGGTATTTAGAGGTGAACCGACCCAACAGATTCTGACAGATTTGACCACCGGAAGTTTGATCTTAACCTTGGCAAGACCCATTTATGCTGGTGATGGTCGTTTGGCAGGAGTCACTGCCTTGGACATCGACTATCGACAATTCTTTATTGACTGGAGTATCCCGGCAGAGTGGGCCGATGAAGCAGAGAGTATGGTTCTTATTTATCATGAGGACGCACCTGATCCGGAACAACAACTGGAGATTCTGCTCCGCAACCGAAGCGAAGATCATTCTTTAGATTGGCGGATGCCTGTTGAACATGAGTATCTGGATATAAATGATCCGCAATTGCAAGAATTTCAACAGGATCTTATGCGCGGAAATTCTGCCGTCAGAAAAATTACCTATCGGGGACAGGAAGCCCTTTGGGCCTACGGGTCCCGCAACTATGACGAACCCTTTCCACTGGTCATCGTCCCCTATCAACAAATCATCGCCCCAGCAGTCAATGCTGAAAAATATGTCAACCAACAATTATCCCAGAGTCTCACAACCAGTGCTGCCCTGACAATTATCGTTGTTGCTGCCGCAATTCTTTTGGCAATCAGCCGTTCCCGCAAAGTTACACATCCAATTATGCAACTGGCAACAGCTGCAAACCAGCTGTCTGAGGGTAACTTTGATGCCAGAGTTCAGATTCGTACAGGTGACGAATTGGAAAACCTCGGCAATATTTTTAACGGAATGGGAGATAGCCTGAAAGAACGGGATCAGATGAAACAATCTCTGGAGCTAGCTAAAGAGATCCAACAACAGCTACTCCCTGATTCGGCACCGATTTGTCCCAACTTTGACCTAGCAGCACAAAATCTCTACTGCGATGAAACCGGTGGTGATTATTTCGACTTCATTGAATTGAAAGATTCTGGGGAGCAGCGATTCGGGCTGGCAGTCGGCGATGTTTCCGGGCATGGTATTGGCTCGGCACTGGTGATGGCAACTGCACGCGGGGCTCTTCACTCTCTGGTTGACCGACATGAAGATCATCTTGAAGTTCTAGCGAGTGACCTCAATAACCAACTCTGTCGCGGTACTGCTAACGCCGATTTCATGACCCTGTTCTACGGTGTCCTCAATCCCGAAAAGAGGTCTTTATCTTGGATATCGGCTGGACATGCTCCGATATTTTTCTACCATGCAGATGGTCGGATTAAAGAACTTTACAGCTCGGGAATTCCGCTGGGAATAATGGAAGACACCCCGTATGAAATGGCGCCGGTTCTAAAATTTTCACCCGGAGAAATCCTGCTGATCGGCACCGATGGGATATGGGAAACCCGCAACATAGCTGGAGAAATGTTCGGTGCCGAAAGAGTCAAGGAACTATTGATCCGCAACGCAGATGCCGACGCTGACAGTATTGCCGCACAACTCATCACAGAATTGAACAGCTTCAGGGGAGAACACTCACAGGACGATGATATCACCTTGATGGTGGTCAAGGCTTGCTAACATTCNCTTGATTCGTGCCCATATTGCCAGAGAACTTCCACAACCTGGATCTGGTAAATTTTGTACCATTTTGCTTGNNCCGGTTGTTTGTCTTCAACTTTCTATATTTGAAGATTTCGTAATATAGTGNTAGGTTGAAACCATCAGTACTTATTGTATGCTCACAAAATGATACTGAATCAATAAGAGCAGAACACTCTCTATGGATTATATTTAAATATAGTCATTACTTAAAGTATGGGAGAAATGTTTGCCTGAATCACAAATGAGAAGTATTGCTAGGCTAGGTTCGATGCGTCAAAAACAATTGCTTAATCAGATTAATGCGCTCCATTATCAAGATGCCCCTTTGATAATTTGTATGCAGCATAAAGATCATGATTACTGTATATTTTTGAAAGCCAACCCTGATCCAGTCTCTGCAGAAAACATAACGGCAACATGGGTCAAAGACGAATCTTTTCCAGCGTCACTTTCTACGTTTAAGCTGCAGAAGATCATTCTGGATACCAACAGTGGCTCCTATGAATTTGAGCCTGAGATCTATCAAATTGAAGAACGAACCATAAGTTTTGCTCCTCCCGGAATAGCGGTAGAATCTGGTCTCAGAAAACAACTTCGCTTCACCTGTGTTGAAAAAAACATCTCGATAACCCTCACCCAAAATGCCATCGTTTTCTCCGGTCAGTTATTGGTTTACTCAGTCAAGGGGATTCTGGTCAACCTTGATGATGAAGAAGGTCTTTCTTTTGCCTGGTTGAACAATAACCACCCCGCCATGCTAACTATTCAATGTAAAAGTAACCCGGTTTACACTGGTCAGATTAGTCTTTCTCCACAAGGCAAGGGACAATACTTACTAACTCCCAACATGGAAGCGACCCCACGTTACAATTCCAAAAAATACCGCTCACGTCGACAGCAACTTGTCCCATCTCCGGATCTGGTCTTTGAACATCCAATCACAGGTAAAAAAGTCAGGTTAAAAATCCACGATCTGAGCAGCCTTGGATTATCCGTGAATGAAAAAGCATCAAGAGCGACCCTAATTCCCGGATTGCTGATCAGAAACGCAATTATTTCTTTTACCAACAATCTCCTCATACCCTGCATGATTCAAGTTGTATATTGTGGATCTGACGAGAATGGATCAGAAACAGTACGTATCGGCTGTGCAATTTTAGATATCAACATCCAGAATCATCTACAACTGATCAATCTGGTTCAGCAAGCGCAGAATCCCAACACCTATATCAGCAATCAGATAGACCCCGAAGAACTATTTGATTTCTTTTTTGAAACAGGCTTTCTCTACCCCAAAAAATATGCCGAGATTGCCAATAAACGTGAAGAAATGATGCAATCCTACCTGACCCTCTACCAAAAGGGAGTCGATATCAGTCGACATTTTGTTTATCAGCATCAGGGACAGATTTTTGGTCATTTTTCAACTCTGCGGGTTTATCGCAGGACCTGGTTGAACCAGCATCATGCAGCGCTGAGAACGCGAAAAGCTGGATTGCAAGTTGTTCGTGCTATCTCAGAATATATGAACGACAGCTACCAATTGAATCCCACGAATATAAAGTACATCATTGGCTATTACCGGGCAGCCAATAGATTCCCACAACATTATTTCGGAGAATATGTACAGGAAACCAATAATCCGAAAATATCTTCCTTGGATTGTCTTTCTTATGTCAGTGAGGCCAGAAACTTTATTGGAGACTCGACAGAGTTAAAGAGTGGTTGGACCCTCGAACCTGCGACAGTTTCTGACTTGACTGAATTCCATGGCTATTATCAAAAGTCCTCTGGCGGTTTACTTCCAGAGGCACTTGATATGGTTCCCGGAGAGTTTGACGATCAGGCTGACCGAAACATATAAAGCCAGTGGCCTGACCAGAAAGCGTAACTTACATACCCTGCGCTATCAGAATACCCCAAAAGCACTGATTGATGTTCAATCCTCGGACTTTGGTTTGAATTTATCGGAAATCACAAATGCAATTACTGTTTATCTGATCGATCCATCACCCGATTATTTTGACATGCTGCGCTTTGCTATTCACAAATTTGCCTTACAGCACGACAAAATGTCAGATCCGGTCATGTTTTTTCCAAATAGTTACCTAAATCTTTGCGGTTTTCATGTCGATAAAGAATACACACTATGGTCCCTGGATATTTCTTCAGGTAGCGAATCCTATATGGTTTGGATGAATCGTTATTGCCGATGAATAAACAAACACCCCTATATAATTCACGTGTACTTAGTGTATATCTGAAGTTGCTCCGGGAAAAATATCCAGATGTGAATATCGGAGAGATTCTTGCCTACGCAAGCATAGAGCCCTATGAAATCACTGATGAGGGCTGTTGGTTTAGCCAATCACAGGTTGATCGTTTTTACGAGCAGACCGTTCAATTGACTGGCAATAAAAACATAGCCAGGGAAGCAGGTCGGCTGGCAGCCTCTCCTGGTGCCATAGGCACCATGCGTCAATATACGCTTGGCCTACTAGGCCCCTCCGTAGCCTTTCAAACGCTTAACAAAGCCAGTAAAAAATTTACTCGCTCGAGCGAATATGAATCACGCACTCTTAGACACAACCAGGTCGAAATCAAAGTAAAACCCTATAAAGGGGTCAATGAACAACCTTTCCAATGCGAAAACCGAATGGGCTTTTTCGAAGCAATCATTGACGGGTTTCAACTTGGTTTACCTAAAATAGAGCATCCAGAATGCCTATTTCAGGGGGGAAACTGCTGCCACTATATCGTAACCTGGAAGCGGACAGTATCCAGTCTTTTTGGCAGTATTCGCAATGCTTTTATCGCCCTTTTGGTGCTGTCCGTGCTCCCAGGCTTATTCGTTTTTCCTTTCACAACCTTTCTTTATTGTTTTGCTTCAGTTTCATTTTTGTGTTTAGGGTTTTCTTTGACCACGGAAATTCTTCGCCGCAAAGAACTAACGCGATCTATGGAAAATTTGTGGGACAGCTCCGAACGTCTGACCGAATTAATCGACACAAGTTCACGAAAGGTCCAACTGGTTCATGAAATTGGTCAAGCCCTGACAAACAAAAAATCGGTTGAAGATGTTTTGTATACCGTCTCGCAAGTGATGGAGTCGGGGCTTGATTTTGATTGCGGAGCCATTTTACTTACCAACCCAGAAAGAACCCGGCTTGAAATTCGCGGGTCATTCGGCTATTCCTATCTGGAAATTGGCAGTCTTATGTCAACTGTCTTCAGTTTAGAAAACCCCAACAGCCAAGGGCCCTTCGTTCAGTCATTTCACCAACAAAAAAACTTTCTTATCAATAACACACAAGAAATTGAGGAAAATTTATCCGACAAATCAGTCAAATTTATTAAAGAGCTCGGTGTCCATTCATTCCTGTGCTGTCCTATTATTGTCGAGAATGAATCTCTGGGTGTCATCGCTGTGACCAATCAGACAACAACGCGGCCATTAATCCGAAGTGATATAAATTTACTACAAGGTATTGCCCCCGCCATCGGTGTTGCTATACAAAATGCCAGTCTGATTGAAGAATTGCATTTTTCTTTCGAAAAGACTCTAAAAGTCCTTGCTGATTCTATCGATGCCAGAGACTATTTCACCGCAGGTCACAGTGAGGTGGTCACCGAGTATGCTGCAGGCATAGCTGAGGAACTGGGCCAATCTGATGAGTACATACAGATGATCAGAATTGCAGGATTGCTTCACGATTACGGGAAAATCGGTATTCCTGACTCGATTCTCAAGAAAAAAGGGCGTTTAACACCTGAAGAAAGAGACATCATCAACACACATCCGGCACGAACACAGCAAATCCTGAGTCAAGTCCCATTTCGGGGGCTACAAACTCAAATTCCTCATATTGCAGGGGCGCATCATGAACGCTGGGATGGCGCGGGTTACCCAACAGGCCTCAAAGGGTTGGATATCCCTCTTGGAGCACGAATTTTAGCTGTCGCTGATTTCTTTGAAGCCATCACGTCCAAACGCCATTACCGCGAGCCCATGCATATAAAGAGGGCCCTCAACCTTTTACATGAATCCTCCGGAAGTCATTTTGACCCGGAGATTGTCACTGCTTTTATTTCGTACATGGAATGCCGGGATTTCTATTTGGTAAAACCCAAATCCCAGGAGTACAGACAGGAAGCAACAGCTGCAGCTCGGCGTAAATCACCACGAGTGGAATACCGAACACAGGTTTCTGTTCGGCAGGATCAGCGGATATTAACAGGCGACATTATTAATATCGGTGTCAAGGGAGCGTACATTTCCAGTTCTGATCCTGTCACAGAAAAGGATCCCCTGGTTTTGACTTTTTCCCTCCCCGGAAGTGACGAATATGTCCAAATTTCCAGTGAAGTCAGCTGGGTCAACAGTAAACAAGCCCCAACCAGCTCCAATCACCCTGAAGGATTTGCTGTGCGTTTTTATCAAATTCCAGAACAAGCTCAGACTTTGATGAACCAGTTTGTACGTCGGCAGATGTCACCAGTTACAAGCAGATCCGAACATAAGGAAGTCATTAATGTCCATCGATAACAACCAAAGTCAAACGTATCTCATGGAAAACCAGGAAGAAAGCAAACGACTTGAACTAAAAACTGACAAAGAAGCGGTTAAACGACAAGCGGCATGGGCTGGAATAGGTCCCGGCATGCGCGTGTTGGATGTCGGTTGTGGAATGGGTATCACAACAGCAGCATTGGCAGAGTTAGTTGGTAAAAACGGGCACGTCACCGGTCTGGATTTTTCTGAGGAACGACTGGCGATTGCCCGCGAAAGATATGAGTCAGATCATGTCAGTTTTGTCCGTCATGATATTCACAATCCATATCATAGTGCTGAGCCATATGATGCCATGTGGACACGCTTTTTCCTTGAATACTTCAGAGCAAAGCAGCAGCAGATTGTTGCCCACAGTGTTGCTTCTCTTAAGCCTGGTGGGATTGCCTGCCTTGCAGACCTGGACAACAACAGCCTTGGTCACAGCGGCTTAAGCGAACGATTACAAGAAACTTTGCTGGATGTCATGTCGCGGTTGGAAAAGAATTTCGACTTTGATCCTTATGCCGGTCGACATCTTTACGGTCATCTCTACAGCCTTGGTTTTCAAGATATTGCCTGCACGGTGGAAGCGCATCATCTGCTCTACGGCAAAATAGAGGAAAAAGATAGTTACAACTGGTTGCGCAAAGTTGAAGTTGCTGCGCAACAGTCGGGCTGTCCATTTGCTGCCTACGGGGGGAATTTCGAGGCTTTTCGTGACGAGGTTCAGACATTTATGAACGACCCGATGCGCTTCACCTATACACCACTGATCATTGCGAGGGGAATAAAAACTGCTTAAGACTAATAATTGTGAGAGGGGGTAAAAGCCAGTCAGGAGTTTTTGTATGAAAAAAGCCGTTTTTATCACCGCTCTGTTTTCCTTATTTGCAGGTTCAGCATTTGCATCAGGATTCGGTGTTTTCACCCAGGGAGCTTCCGGTTTAGGACAAGCGAATGCGGTTGTTGCTCACCCGGTCGGACCATCCTCACTTTATTTTAACCCAGCGTTGTTGAATGATATTTCCGGCCGTCAGATCGAAATTGGGACAACCGGTATTTATGCAGATCGAAGCATCCAGCTTGATTCTGGTGGATCTGAAGATAGTGAGGATGGTTGGAACTTCCCTTCGAATTTCTATTATACCCACCAGGTCAATGAAAAATTGAGTACCGGATTCGGTCTGTTTTTTCCTTTTGGCATGTCCACTGAGTGGGATGATAGCTATGAAGGTCGATACCTCGGAACATCCGGGGAAATGACAACCTTGAATATCAATCCGGTTATTTCATATCGCATTAANGACAAGCTTTCTATAGCTGGCGGATTCAGTCTCCTTTACCTTGATACCACTTTAAAAAAGAAAATCAACCAGACCGCAGCCTACACAATCACTGATNTACAGCTCAGTGGTGGAGCGGGAGGAGCATTGCCGGCACTGACTGGCCCTCTGCGTGATATTGATCAGCACTTTGAAGGAGAAGGTTGGGGGCATGGTTTCAACCTCGGTATTCTCTATAAACCAACAGATCTCATCAGTATCGGGGCAACTTATCGCAGTCATATTGATATCGATGTTGAAGGGAGAGCAACATTCAACAATGTAGATCCGTTGCTGGCAATGGTCATTTCTGACACCAATGGAAAGTCTGACGTTCGCCTCCCAGCTCAGGCAACTGCCGGAATAGCATTTACCCCCTATGATGCTCTGGTTATAGAAATCGGCGCACGTTGGGAAGACTGGTCTTCGACAGATGAATTAAAAGTTGATTTGGACTATCCAGTTCTAGGACAAACTTCTGACATTGTCCCTCGCGACTGGAAATCAACATGGAGCTACAACCTTGGCGGGCAATACCAGATCAACGAATCATTCAGTATAAGTGCGGGATATCTTTTTGGTGAAAATGCTGTTCCAGGATCGACGTTTGAACCCCTTATCCCCGATACTGATGCTCATCTGTTTACCCTGGGTGCGGGATGGAAAACCGGAGCCTGGACAATCAGCGCCGCATTCGGTTATGAGCACCACGATAAGCGCAAAAAAAATAATGATCTTGGAGATCCTCTAGGCTCCATGCTTGCTGGGTCACCAACAGGCACAGCGAATGGAACGTACGAAGCCGATATTTATCTTTCCAGCTTGAGTGTCGTCTACCAATTTTAATAAAACTGTACTTTTCAACTTGACAGGAAAAATCGAGTTAGCGCGTCACCTTGTTCTTCCATGGGATTCGAATGAAAAAAATATCCTTAGCAGCTTTGATTCTCTCTCTACTGGTCAGTTGCGGTAGTGGCAGTGGCACCTCATCAAGCGGCGGTGACAGCAGTCCAGAACCAAGCCCCGCTGCCCCACCAGTAATCGTTGGCAACTGGTATCAACCAGCGGTACTGACAACATGGCAATGGCAACTACAGGGTGCTGTCAACACCTCCTACGATGTTGATCTCTACGACATTGATCTTTTTGATTCATCCGAGGCTCAGATTCAGCAAATTCAGCAGTCCGGGAAAAAGGTGATCTGTTATTTCTCTGCAGGCTCTTATGAGGAATGGCGCTCGGATGCTGATCAATTTTCAGCTAATGATTTAGGCAATCCGCTAGATGGGTGGCCAGGTGAGCGATGGCTGGATATTCGTTCAGACAATGTCCAGACCATTATGAAGAACAGGCTCGACCTTGCGGTGCAGAAGGGATGTGACGGGGTTGAACCAGACAATGTTGATGGCTACACAAATCCCTCCGGGTTTAACTTTACCGCAATGGATCAACTAACATTCAATCGGTTCATAGCCAATGAAAGCCATTCTAGAGGGCTGTCTGTTGGGCTAAAAAATGACCTTGATCAGGTAGAAGATCTCGTAGAATATTTTGACTTTTCGGTGAATGAGCAATGTTCAGCCTATTCTGAATGTGATGCACTCACCCCTTTTATCAACAGCGGAAAACCGGTTCTCCATGTTGAATACGATCAGATTTATGTCAATAGTGAGGCGGAGAGAAGCTCTCTTTGCGGCGATACGGTAAGCAGGCAGTTCAGTACGCTTGTATTGCCTGAGGCATTGGACGATGCTTTTCGATTCAGCTGCTTTTGATAGTGCTCAGCACTTCTACTATCTGAACTTGGTAAGTTTTGTACCATTTTGATTGTCCAAGTTGCTGGGCTTTTATATGCTCTGCATCCTGTTTCCAACGGGAAATTTGTTCCAAGGTCTCCCAGTAAGAGATAGCGACTTCCTGACGACCCTCAGTTAACGCAACAAAATCAAGGCAACCATATTTTTCGATTGCACGATCCCGTAATTTAGCTGCAGTGTCGCTATATTCCTGATCCAGTTGTTTGATTTCTGCTCTAAAAATGACGGCATACATGGAGTTTTCCTGTCAAAGCATTCACAGAGATCCAGAACCTTAAATTCCGGGAGATATAGGAATGGTGTTTAAGCGTAGATACCAGCAAAACCGGGACTGTCCCCGCATGGGGGCTGTCCCAGGCTTTTGCGGCACGAACCAGCACAGTTTCATAGCCCGTAAACACCTGGGACAGCCCCCGATGGATCTGGGGACAGTCCCGCGTTTACTACAACATTGCTTAAACTAGCGCCATTCGGGGACATGTATCAAGTACATNTCCCTGATTTTAACTAAAGNGACAGATATTCAGCAACAAAATCGGCGTCCTTATCACCACGACCCGACAGGTTGATCAAAATTGTTTTATCCTCCGGCAATTCCTTTGCCAGCTTCATTGCATAAGCAACCGCATGGGCGCTCTCCAGAGCGGGAATAATCCCTTCCAGACGCGATAAAGTCATAAACGCATCAAGACATTCTTTGTCATCGATTGTTTCATATTGAACCCGCTCAATATCTTTCAGATAACAATGTTGCGGACCAACTCCGGGGTAATCCAAGCCTGATGCAATGGAGTAAACTGGCAGCGGCAAACCCTCTTTATCCTGCAAGTTATAGCACTCGAATCCATGGAGAGCACCCTTGGTTCCCAAAGTTAAAGTAGCCGCGTGATCAGGAGTGTCCAACCCTTTACCTGCTGGTTCCACGCCAATAATTTTGACATCTTCATCATCCAGAAAAGCCGTAAAGAGTCCCATGGCGTTGGAGCCACCACCGACGCAAGCCATAAGGTAATCCGGCAGACATCCCTCTTTAGCCTGAAATTGTTGCCGTGCCTCAATACCAACAATCATCTGAAAATCACGTACCATTTTCGGGAAAGGATGTGGGCCAACCACCGAACCAATTGCATAGAAAAAGTTAACAGGATCTTTCAGATATTCTTCAAACGCACTGTCAACAGCATCCTTCAAGGTTCTGGTTCCACGGCTGACCGAAACCAGTTTGCAACCAAGAATCTTCATTTTGGTGACATTGGGATGTTGTTTTTCAATATCAATTTCACCCATATGAATCTCACACTCGATCCCAAGAAGAGCACAAGCTGTTGCCAGTGCAACTCCATGTTGCCCCGCACCGGTTTCAGCCAACACTTTGGTTTTCCCCATATGTTTCGCCAGCAGTGCTTCACCTAAGCAATGATTGATCTTATGTGCCCCCGTATGATTCAAGTCCTCACGCTTCAGAAAAATCCTTGCACCACCCTGTTGTTCAGTCAAGCGCTTGGCAAAATAGATAGGACTAGGTCGACCAACATAATCGGCATAGAGATCATGCAATTCCTTTTGAAAAACCTCCGTCTTACGGACTTGTTCGTATGAATCGCTAATATCATCCATGATCGCTTTCAGCTCCGGCGGGATAACCTGTCCACCATACTCACCAAAGTAACCGTCTTTATTGGGCATTTCTAGAAATTGCATGGCCATTTTTTCTCCTTTTGGACATTTCATTATATGAAGGTTGCAGGTCAACAAGACTACACACTGTACTAGTACGTTGATACACTAAAGGTAAGCGGGAAGATGTGTCAAGAACATCTCGCAAATAAAAAAATCCGCAGCTGATATACACCATCAGCTGCGGATAAAGTGGTCAAAGCCATAAACATCTGGCGCAGTCAAGAATAGACTGACAGTTGCGCTTCTAAATACTCATATATTTCTGATGTTCAAAATCGGTGACGGTAGTTCGGTATTCGTCCCATTCTGCAATTTTGAGGTTCAGATAGTTATTGAACAAATCCACTCCCAAGGCTTGGGGCAAAAAAGTGCTCTTTTCTGCTTCCATCAGCGCTGGATAAAAATCACGGGGGAGAAAACGCTCGTCAAGCACCTTAACTTTGGTCTCTTTTTTGTAAGTACTGCCCATATCGGGCTGTCCAGCATCGGCCTTGGTCGCAATACCATCGAGACCGGCAAAAATCAGGGTAGCAAATTGGAGATAAACATTGCCAGTCGCATCGGGGCATCTCAATTCCATCCGGGTCGCCTTAGTTGACAAAGCGTGAGGGATACGCACCATGGAGCTGCGATTCTGCAATCCCCAGCCACGCACGATTGGTGCTTCCTTACCCAAAACATAGGCTTTATAAGAGTTAACTGTTGATGCCAGCACAATTGACATCGCCCGTGCATGGGTGGTCACCCCGCCGATGAAGTTCATCAACATGTCACTCAAACCATGATCACATTTTTCATCGTAACAGAGGCTGTTGCCCTCAAGGTCAGCAAAAGAGGTATGAATGTGAAAAGCATTCCGATTGAGACCGGTAAATGGTTTTGACATAAAAGAAGCATGCAGATTGTACTGCGCCGCCACTTCTTTGGTGACAAATTGAAATAATATGGTTCGGTCGGCAATTGTCAGCGGGTCACCGGGCTCAAGGTTTATTTCGTGCTGCGATGAAGTGACTTCATGGTGAGTTTTTTCGTATTGAATTCCACACTTTTCCAGAACATTGACTATTTCCTGCCGTACCACATCACCTATGTCGGTCGGTGACGAACCAAAGTAATCGAGCTTGTCAGTATGAGTATCGGCGTTGATTTCATCACTGTTAAACAGGAAGAATTCATGTTCCGGTCCCATCAAAAATTTGATCTGATTATCGGTTGCTGCTTTTTCTACCGCCCGCTCCAGCGCATAGCGGGGGTCAACTGAGGTGCGTGAACCATCCTGATTAAACAGTTGCCCGACAAAAAAGCCAATCTTACGATCACCAAAATCGACCAGACGAAAACTTTCCATAACCGGCTTTAAAACTCGGTCACTGTTGTCAACGGTTGCTATCCCCGCAATGGAACTGCCATCAATACCGACACCATTTTTCATGATGTTTTCAATTTCATTCGGATTGACCGAAAGATTCTTCAACCGGCCGTTCAGATCGGTAAAAAACAGTTTAGTATTGTAGGCTTCTTTGAGCTGTTCTTTAATTTTGGGTAGCGCCGTGTCACTCATCGTTTTTCTCCATATGAGAGTATTGATTATGCAGGGAAACCCGGAATTGGGTTTCCCTGCGCAAAATTCTTATTTTTTCAAAGCAAATCTAAGTAAACTCGGGACTGTCCCCAGACCCATCGGGGGCTGTCCCAGATGTTTACGGACTATGAAACTGTGCTGGTGCGCACCGCAAAATCCTGGGACAGCCCCCATGCGGG
>JGI24023J19991_10002628_pt1 | contig 13004 bp, 9 predicted proteins | sample Cruoilmetagenom1_FD_19991 | JGI IMG/M metagenome (IMG submission 19991)
TAGTTCAGCTGGTTAGAATACCTGCCTGTCACGCAGGGGGTCGCGGGTTCGAGTCCCGTCCAGACCGCAATTTTTCCCTAAGTCGTTGGGAAATTAATAATAGTTGTGTTGTTTTGGTGTTTAGAAAAACACCGAGGTTTTTAATTAAGCCAATGGAAAGCTTCCCAAAATTGGGATGCTTTTTTTGTTTATAGGTCATTCTTAATAATTTCCAGAAGGCATAGAATTTATTAAACCACTAATTTAATAATATTCTGATATTAATTATAAGAAGCTGATTTTTTCAACATCTCCATTAAGAAAATTTCTGGTTGTTGATCAATTGTTATTTTTAATATTTCCTTTCTTAAATTTTCAATTTCGAAATCAAATTGAAAGAATTGTTTTATTTCTTTATTTTTTTTACATCTCAATACCATGTGTTTTATTCTCAAGACATTAAAGCAAACGCGTTGAAAATCTCCGCTGCAAATGGAGCGGCTGAATTGCTGTAATTACCAGTAAATACAACGGTTTCTAAGATAAACGCATTAGGTATAGAACGTCCTATATAATTGATAATAAATTATGTAACTTTACAATTGTAACAATATAGATATTGTACAACAACTCAACCAAACCATGTTCAAATTCTCACATTGCATTCGTAAATCACTAATCAAAATTAAATACATGAAAACGCTAAAACTCCTTTTTATTTGCATGCTTATGCTGCCAATAAGTACGTACGCCCAAAAAAGAAAAAAGAAAACCGCAGAACCAGTTATAAAACTGACAGACTCTTTATTTCATGGTTTAAAATGGCGAAATATCGGTCCATTTAGAGGAGGTAGAAGTGTTACTTCTACGGGAGTAATAGGGCAGCCTCATACGTATTACATGGGTTCTACGGGTGGTGGTGTTTGGAAAACTAATGATGATGGTATTACATGGAAAAACACCTCTGATAAATATTTTAAAACAGGATCTGTTGGTGCGATTGCTGTGTCAGAGAGCGATGCTAATATTGTAGTGGTCGGAATGGGTGAACATGCTGCTCGAGGTGTTATGACTTCTATGGGAGATGGTATTTACAAATCTATGGATGCCGGAAAAACATGGACACATTTAGGGTTAGAAAAAGACACGTCATATTTCAGATGTTGTTATACATCCTACAAATTCTAATGTTATCTATCTAACCGCACAAGGAGCACAGTATGCGCCTTCTAGTGATAGAGGCATTTATAAAACTACAGATGGTGGTAAAACTTGGAAAAAGATATTATCTGTAAATAATACTACTGGAGCTTCTTCTTTATCTATGGATATGAACAATCCTCGTATTTTATATGCTTCAATGTGGCAACATCGTCGCTATCCTTGGATCATGGAATCTGGTGGAGAGAATTCTGGATTGTATAAATCTACAGATGGTGGAGATACTTGGAATAAAATGAAAGAAGGATTGCCTGAAGCTTTTGGTAAATCAGGTATTTCTGTTTCTAGAGCAAACCCTGAGCGTGTGTTTGCAGTTATTGAAGCAGAAAGTAAAAAAGGAGGTGTATATCGTTCTGATGATGCTGGAAAAACATGGAAACAAATAAATAGCAATCGTATTAATATAGCACGCTCTTGGTATTATATGGAGATTTTTGCTGACCCACAAAATGAGAATGTGGTGTATGTTTTAAATGCTCCGTTAATGAAATCTATCGACGGTGGTAAAAGCTTTTTTAACATTCCTGTTCCACATGGAGATAATCATCATTTATGGATCAATCCGAATGACAATAACAATCTAATTAATTCTAATGATGGAGGTGCTAACATTTCTTTTAATGGAGGGAAAAGTTGGAGCTCACAACAAAATCAGCCTACTTCTCAATTTTATCGTGTTATAACTGATAATTTAGTGCCATATAATGTGTATGGAGGGCAACAGGATAATTCTGCAATAGCCATTGCAAGCCGCACAAATGATGGTGGAATTGATTGGAAAGATTGGTATTCTGTAGCAGGTGGCGAAAGTGCTTTTATTGCTTTTGACCCTAACAATCCGGAAACAGTTTACGGTGGTACATATCAAGGGAATATTAGTAAATGGGCAAAAACGTCAAGAGAACAAAAATCAATTAAGGAATATCCGGAATTAGGACTAAGTATTGCCCCAAAAGATGCTAAATATCGTTATAATTGGAATGCTCCCATAATAACATCTCCACATAACAGAACAACAATTTATCATGCCGGAAATGTTGTTTTTAAAACAACAGATAGCGGAACAAGTTGGACGATCATAAGCCCTGATCTTACAAAGAATGAAACTGCTAAGCATGGTCCTGGTGGAGGCCCTTATACCAATGAAGCTGCTGGTGGCGAAAATTACAATACCCTTACTGCTTTAGTAGAATCGCAGCATGAAGAAGGTGTACTGTATGCAGGTAGTGATGATGGCCTGTTGCATATTACCAAAAATGGTGGTCAAAGTTGGGAGAATATAACACCAAAAGGCATTTATGATGGTATTGTGAATAGCATTGATATCTCACAACATGATCCTGCGACGGCTTATGTAGTATTAATGAGATATAAGTCTATGGACTTAAATTCTTATATTTTTAAAACATCGGATTACGGACAATCCTGGACAAAAATTACAAACGGTCTTGATGACCCAAATGGGTTTGTAAGAGTAGTTAGAGCAGATAAAAAACGAAAAGACCTACTATATGCTGGCACAGAAATTGGCTTATATGTTTCTAATGATGATGGTGCTAATTGGCAACGTTTAAAATTGAATTTGCCGGTAGTCGCTATTAATGATTTAATAATACAGGATAATGATTTAGTCGCTGCAACCTCGGGCCGTGGTTTCTGGGTTTTAGATGATTTGGGTGTTCTTCAAAACATGGATTCAGATAACAAACCCGTTCAGCTATTTAAACCCAAAGCAACCTATCGCATTTTTGGCGGTACATCTAAAGGCACTGGGCAAGGTCAAAATCCGAAGAGTGGTGTAACTTTCGATTATTATTTAGGTAAAGCAGCAGACACTTTAGATTTAAAGTTAGAGGTTTTACAAAATTCAAAAGTTATTAGAACATATACGAATAAAAAACCTAAAGATTTTAAATCGTGGCCAGGAGGACCAGCTAAGCCCCAAGCTTTACCCTCAAAAAAGGGCTTTAACAGATTCACATGGGATTTTAATCGAGAGGCGTTACCTGCGATAAATAAAGTTTTTGTCTTTGGCGGACTTTCAGGCTCTAGTGTTGATCCGGGAAACTATACTTTACGATTAACATTAGATGAAGACACCGTTGAAACAAATGTAACCATACTTCCAAATCCTACTATTAATTCATCTACCAATGATTTTGTAGTGCAACAAAAAATGCTTGTAACTATTGAAAATACCATTAGAGATATACATGAGTCTGTAAACCAAATGAGATCTACTAAAACACAGCTAAACAAATATGCCGAGCTTTTAAAAGATAACGAAAATGCAAAGTCTTTGATAGAAAAAGGAGACGCTTTAATAAAACGTATTAATAGCTGGGAAGAAAATTTAATTCAAGCAAAGCAAAAAACGTTTCAAGACGTCATTAATTTTAATAATAAACTTAATGCACAACTTATTCAGCTTAAAAGTTATTTAGACCAAGCTGACCCCAAAGTTACTAAAGGTGCTAAAGAACGCTATGATGATTTAATGAAAGATTGGCAAGTGTATAAAAATGAAAATGATGCTATTATAAATACTGAAATGAATGCTTATAACGCACTGTACAAATCTTTAGATATACCAGCGCTTATTATTAAAAACAAAGAGTAATAACTAACTATGATTAAATTTTTTAATCACATTAGTAGGACATTGCTTTTATATACATCCCTGAGCTTTAATGAAGACACTCTATATTTGTTTTTGTAGTTATTTTGGTTAATGGCAATAGACATTTATAAATATTTTCTAAAACAACCTCGGTATAATAAACTGGTAGGTAACGACTATTTGATGGTTGAATATAAATGCCCTATTGTTGTAGAAAATTTCGGCACTTAAAATTGTAAAGATTCAAGTCCTGTCCAGACCCCAATAAGAAAGTTGTGTTGTTTTAGTATTTTATATATAAACTACTCTATATTAATAAGTAAATAAATGGAAAGCTTCCCAAAATTGGGATGCCTTTTTTTGCTTGTACTAATTCCAATTTTTTGGAAAAAAGCATGTTTTTACTTCTTTCTTGTTAAATACCATCATCCCCTATTTTTCGTATAATTGTATATAGTAACATTTTGAATAGTCTAGAATTTGACAATTATTATCATAAAACCCTAAAATTTACGTTAAAAAGGACAAACGTTTTGAAAATCAAATCTTGATTGTTAATTTAGGCTCTTAAGTTCTAATGATTCCTTTGAAAAAATATAGTAATGTTATTGCGATGACCCTAATAGTTGTATTGAGCTATTTTATGCTCAGTACTAAGTCTAAATATGCCATGAATGAAGAGGTTGCAATAGTCACTTCAGAAGCAGCTCTAATTGAAGAAGAAAATCCCATTTTAATTGAACAATATCCTGAAACGGAAACGCAAAAAGTAAGCCTTAAATTAGATTCATTATTCCAGCGTATTAACAAAAGGCATGATTTTAACGGATCATTATTGGTGGCAAAAAATGGAAAAATTCTGTATAACAAACATATTGGTTATGCAGATTTTAATAAGAAAGAAGTACTAAGTGAAGCATCTGTATTTCAATTAGCTTCTGTAAGTAAACAATTCACCGCAGCAGCTATTATGTTATTGTATGAGCGGAATCAAATTCAACTCACAGACACCGTAAACAAATATTTTCCAGACTTCCCTTATGAAAACGTAACTATTAAAAACCTGTTAAATCATACTGCTGGATTACCAAGATATTTTTGGGTTGCAGAACATGAATGGCAACAAAAAAAAGCACCTACAAATAGTGAAATGATGGCATTACTAGAATCAAGCAAGGCGCAGAGATACTTTAAACCAGGTTGCAATTTTGATTATTCTAACACAGGCTATTTTGTATTGGCTTCTATTGTTGAAAAAGTTTCCGGTATTAGCTTTAGTACGTTTGTAAAAAAGAACATTTTTGATCCGCTAGAAATGAAAGATTCTTATGTATTTAGTTTCGAAAATGACAGTATTAACACAAATCAATTAGATGGATATAGATTATATAGAGGTTGGAGACATCTAAAGATTAATAGTACAGTTAATGACGCCATTGTGGGTGATAAAAATGTATATGCTACTAGCAAAGATTTATTGAAATGGACACTTGGACTAAATAATGGAAAACTACTTTCAAAAGCGTCGTTGGATCTTATGTACGCTAAAGGAGAAACTGTTTACGGAAGAAAAGTTCCATACGGTTTTGGATTTAGGATTGATACTAAGGATAAAAAGACTATTTATCATCATGGTAAATGGAATGGGTTTAGTACTGGGCTTACGCTATATCCGGAAGATGAATTGGTGGTTATTGTTTTAGAACACACGGGTTATAATGCTATAACATCTCTGAACAAAAAAGTAAAGAAAATTGTTGTAGAAAATTTTGGTACTTAAAATTGTAAAAGTTAGTCAATGGAAAGCTTCCCAGAATTGAGATGCTTTTTTTGTTTACACCTAATTCATTAGCGATTCTTTTTTAATAATATTCATTAAATATACCAAAATATTATAATGATAAATCAAGGAAATACTTCCAAATATTCAACTTTTTTTTGTGATGTCAAATATCTTAAATAATGATTTATAGCAATTAAAGAAGATTTTGAATAAATTATTAAAATAATTTTTATACCTTTAGCTATAATAAATAATTTAAACTCCCCGCTATGAGAAAAATTTTACTATTATCCGTTTTTGCTATGGGTATATTTAACTTTGCTAACGCCCAAGTTATTGACCTTATTGGAAAAGGTATTATCGGTAAAACAACTGCAAATTTGACCCCTATAGATGTAAATAACATAGACTTTGTCGATGTTTATGCAATTTATTCAAAAAGATCCTTAAACCCTTTAAACTCTACTGCGGTTTCTTTTAGTAGTGTACTTGAAACACCAATAACAAATTTTTTCGATTACACTAATATTATTAATCAAAGTATTGTTCCAGATCCAATTAATGGAGCTTATTATACTGCTAGATTTAATAATGTAGATAATAACGGTGTCAGTATAAATATACTTGAAGCATATAAAACCGATATTCATTCTTTTTATGCTTATGTTCATAAAAATCCACCTAATGCCACTTACAAGAGTTTTTTAAGTCAGGAAAAGACAGTTTACTTTTATCATAATGGATCTAACGATCCATATGTTTTTAATATTCCAATTGAAACCGCTTCTTCAGCACGTAATGTAACAGTAAAGATTCCGATTTCTGAATTAGATGCTCTGAGTCGAAATTTAATCATTGATATTACTGCAGGTTCTGTTTCTGAGCATTTTGAAGCAAATACTTATAACAAAGAAGAGTCATTATTTATTGGTGAATATATATTAGAGAATGTTCCTGGTAGTGTAAATAATATTGCTGTTAGCATTTATTCACCAGTATGGGTGCAAAATGAACAAAATGGCGATTCATTTTACATAAGTACCGTTGTTGCCGATGTTGATATTGTTGATCGTGACCCTGGATGCACATTGACCCAAGGCTATTGGAAGACACATTCTACTTGTAAAGTCAATAGAAACGGAAAAGGACCTAAAAGAGATGATACATGGGATAAATTACCAAAGGCAGAATCAACCATATTCTTTTTATCAGGGCAAGATTATTGTGAAGTGTTCGCAACTGAACCTGGAGATGGAGGTAAATATTATATATTAGCACATCAATATATTGCTGCTCAATTAAATATGTTAAATGGTGCGTCAGCATCCGCGGTTATATCAACCTTTAATGAGTCAACAGATTTTTTAAACACTTACACTCCTAATGATGTAAATTATGATCAAGATTTACAAAGTAAAGCAGTTGAATTAGGTGGTATTCTTGACGACTATAACAACGGTATTATTGGACCTGGTCATTGTGATAATAATGAGTCAGATAAGGTGGCACAAGATACCAACAACTACAGTAGAATAAATATTTTCCCAAATCCCGTTACTGATTATGGTACTATATCTTTAGATTCTAATCATAAAGGTAGAACAACCATAGAATTATACAGTAATAGAGGTCAAAGAGTTGATGTACTATATGATTCTGATCGTAGTTCTAAAAAATCTAAAGAGGTTCAATTTAGTACTTCTAAATATAAGAAAGGAAGATACTTCGTTATTGTAAAAGATGGAAATACCATTCATAAAAAACAGATAGTTATTAAATAATTAAGACTATATTTAATTAACAGCATTTAGAAAAAAACATCCCTTACAAGGGATGTTTTTTTATTTAAGCTTATATTTAATTATAAAGAAATTGGTTTGTAATTAGTGTTACGTAACTATTAACCTAGAATTTTTTCCCACCATGTTTTTTTAGACTCTCTCTCACCATAGCCATAACCATAGCCGTAACCATAGCCTTTTTTTTCATAATTTGTGTCATTTATTAGAATGGCCATATTAGGTAAACGCTTATTTTCGTACATCATTTTTGGAATTTTTAACATTCGTTTATCCAAAAAGTTTGCCCTGATCACAAATATAAACAGATGAGCATGATGGCCTAACAATAGAGTGTCAGTTACAATGTTTACCGGTGCCGTATCAATAATGATATAGTCGTAGGTTTTTTTACCATAAGCCAATACTTCATCAAAACGGCCATTGGTTAATAATTCTGAAGGGTTTGGAGGTATAATACCTGATTCTAAAATATCAAGATTCATATCTTTATGATGTACTATTACATCAGTTACTTTTAAACTTGTATCGGTTAAAAAATGAGTCAATCCCTTATCTTGTTTTGTGTTTAGGTAAGTAGCAATTTTAGGTTTTCTGATATCAGCCCCTATCAACAATACTTTTTTGTTCAATAAGGCCAGTGCTGATGCTAAATTAATAGCTATAAAGGTTTTCCCCTCTCCACCAATGGTTGACGTAATAAAAATAGTCTTGGCCTCATTTTTAGCGCCCGGCAACATAAAATTGACGTTGGTTCTTAATAAGCGGAATGATTCTGCTACGTTACTCCGGTCTTGTTCAGAAATAATAACTTTCTTTTCAGATCTGCTCATGGGTATATCGCCAAGGATAGGTGCTTTAACAACAGCTTCTACATCTTCAAGCGTATGTATTTTATTATCTAGTAAAAAACGAATATAAATAATAACAAACGGTACTATTAGTCCGAATAAAAGTGCTACAAAATAAACAATCATTTTTTTCGGAGAAACTGGAATCTCGCTGCCTTCGGCACCGTCAATAATTTTGGCATTGGGTACCGTAACGGCCAGGGTAATCGAGTTCTCTTCTCTTTTTTGCAGCAGGTACAAATATAAGGTTTCAATAATCTGTTGTTGTCTCTGAATATCCCTAATTTCTCGTTCTTGCCTAGGCGCTAGAGTTGTTCTTTTGCCAGCGAGAAGTTCCTGTCTTTTATTTTCATTCAATGAAATTTGAAGTGAGGTTTTTAAATTAACCAGTCGCTGAATAATACTCTCTTTATATTTTGAGATCTGTTCAGTTAAATTGACCACAATAGGGTTTAATTCGCTGGAGTTGCTTAATAACCTGTTGCGTTCTAACATTAACTTATTGTAATTATCGGTATTACTATTTATAGTATTTGAGTTGTCGGGCAAACTTAAATTGATTGGTATTAGCTCATCTTTACTATTCTTTACATAATTGATCATATAATCAGTCAATTTGATCTGCGTATTTAATTCAACTATTTTTTTACTCAACTCCGAACTAGACTCGAGCATGATACCAGCTTCAGCAGCTATATCAGTTAATTTGTTCTTCGTTTTAAATTCTTCAACACCAACATCAACATCAGACAAGTCACTAGAAATGATCTCTAGTCGTTCATTGATAAACTTATCTGTATTCTTGGCTATCTGACTCTTATCTTCCACGGCATTTTTATTGTACTGCCAAATCAGGTTATCAATAATTTTCTGGGCTCTTAATTTAACAGGATCTTTTAAGGTAATAATTAACAAATTTGATTTTTTACTCTCGGGTGCTATGGTTAGAAGCTCTCTATATTGGCCAGCTACTTCTTTTAATGGTCTTAGCTTAATAAATATCTCTTCTCCAACAGTACTGTTTTCAATAGTTACAGGAGTAATAATTATATCTCCAAAATTGCTTGAGATTCTTTTGCCAAAATCATTCGTAGAAATTTTCTCGCCGTCACTGTTATTTAAGATAATTTTATTATCCGTCCATCCACTAACACTAAAAGTTGTATCTAAATGATGTAGCATAGAATCAGGAAGGAAAAAATTGATGTTGATCGGTACTTCTTTTTGATATATTTCTCTTTTTGCAACCCTACCCTGACTATAATATGATATGTTCAGTTTCAAATCCTTTATCACATTTTCCATTAAGGTCCGCGATTTAAGAATCCCCATTTCAGTATCCAGTGAGGTTTTAGAGCCTTTTAAAATTCCCAGATCTTCAAAAGCTGAGAGTTCAGAGGTTAAATTCCCTTTTTCTTCATCATCAATTAAAATGGTGGCAGATACCTCATACTGATAGGTGGCATAGCGTAAATAAAAAAACGCAGCTGTCAATGCAATTACTACACTTAGTAAAAACCATTTCCATTGATAGCCATATTTTTCTAAGGCTTCCCTTATATTTATTTCATCATCTTGCTGCTCGTTATCATCAATATAGAAAGTTTTATATTTATTATCGTCTTGCATAAAAATGGCTTGTTAATATGAAATGGCGCGCTAAAAAAATATTTCAAAAATTTGTAAGAATACCCTCTTCAATTTAATTTTTAGAATCGGTTTCTTTAACGTGCTTATAATTTTTATATTAGGCTTCAGTTTTTGCGATCTATATTTTATCTTCAAATGAAATAACACTGCCATAGTAAAAAACATTGCAATACTAATAACCAGCAACAAACTCAACATCGGCAAATACAGGTTTATAATATAAAACAAGGTAATCATAAAAATACTATACCCGGTTAAGATAAAACTTGTTGCGCCATGTGAAAGACCTGTATCAATTAAAATATGATGTACGTGATTTTTGTCAGGTTTAAACAATCCTTTTTTATGCCATAACCGGATCATCACAACCCGCAGCGTATCGGTTGTCAGTATAAATAAAATACCCAGGGTTAATAACAGCACATTTTCTGGTTGTATATGGAGGGTTTGAAGTTGCACCTCTTCTAATGATAAAAAACGCAAGGCTAAAACGCCGATCAAAAAACCAGTGATCATAGAGCCGGTATCGCCCATAAATATCTTACGGTTCTTCGAAACATTGTACCGTAAAAAGGCTATTAAATATCCTAGAGGAACAAGAGCCAATAAAAAATAAAAATGTAAATATAAAATATAAAATACTACCCCAAAAACAGCAAAGATCAGGATGCCCATCATCCCTGCCAAACCATCAATACCGTCTATCAAATTATAGGCATTGATAATGCTTAGCATAGCAAAATAGCAAAAGCCAATGTTCAACCAAAAGGGCACTTCTGCTAGACCAAGATAACCATAAAAATTCTCAATGGGAATACCTGCATTTATCAATAATAAAGTAACGGCTAAAAATTGAGAAAAAATCTTAGCTTTTACAGATAAAATTACCAAATCATCCTTTAAACCTGCAATAAATAAAATAGTTAAAGCAGCTATTATATTAAAACTAATACCAACGAAATCATACCATTGGATCAAGAATAAGCAAAATATTATACTTACATAAAAGGCAATTCCACCCAATGAAGGTGTTTTGTCAACATGAGAACTACGAGAATTTGGATTATCCATTAAATTCTTATATCGGATAACCGCTATCAATTTAGGAATCATCAAATAAGTAATTGTAAATGAGATTACTAAAAGTAACACACTGTAATTATTTATATTAATATTTTGAATTAAAAATTCCATTTTCATTTTCATTGAACAATTTAACCTCCAAACTTGTTACTTTAGAATAGGGGATTAGGCGTGAGTTAACGATGTACTTGTTAAAAGTAAAGAAAAAATTCTAATTGCCGAAGTCATTTTTATCTAGTTTGAATTCAAGAAATTATGCTAAATTACAATCAGCAATTCAATTGAATTAAACATTCATATTTATATAAATTTTTCTTTAAATACCTCCCATAAAAACAATGGAGATGATACTATATTTCGCCTCAATAATCTCTTTGGTTCTCTTAACAATCTAGGTAGCCACTCCAACCCTAATTTAATCCAAATAGATCCAGACCGTCTAACAGTTCCTGCATAAAAATCAAATACAGCACCTATAGAGCATATCATGGTAGTTTCTATTCTATCTTTATTAGCATAAACCCATTTTTCCTGTTTTGGAGCAGTCATACCCACAAATAAGATATCTGGTATAAATTCATTTATAGCGGTTATCATAGCGGTGGTTTCATCCTGAGAAAATTCTTGTCTAAACGGAGGAGAATAACTTCCTACTCTAATATTCGGATATTCTTTTTGTATCTTTTTTTCAATTAATTTCAAAGTGCTTTCTGTTGCGCCTGCATAGAACACTGCTTGACCTTTCTCATTAGCTTGTGTCAATAAGTATTGATGGATATCTGCACCGGCAATTTTTCTAATTCCTTTTATATTTAAAATTTTTGCAGCGAAAACAACACCAACACCATCAGGTAATAATACATCACTACTCAGCAGAGCTTCTTTAAAAATATTATCTTTTTTTGCAATGATATATGAGTGAGGATTAAAAGCATTGATTATACACTTTTTTTCAGTTTGTATTTCTGAAAGGGGTGCATTGTAAATTTTTTGCCTTATGATCTCTTTTAATTTCATTTTATAAAAGATCCTTGCTACAAACTTTTTTATGAATAATCTCTTCTAAAATGGTCCATAGACGATTTTCAAAAACATCAATTGTAAATTTTTTCATATATATATTTTTCCCTTCGTGGCCCATTTTTAGACGTAAGCTTGGATCTTTAATCAATACTTCTAATTTTTCAGCTAGTTCTAAAACTTTTTTCTGATGTACTAAAAACCCGGAAGTTCCATTCTTTACTATTTCTGGTATAGCACCCTCAAATGTAGATATTACTGGAAGTCCATGCATCATGGCTTCTAAAATAACAATTCCAAATGTTTCATTATAAGTTGGAAAAACGAAAACATCGGTATTTTTAAAAAATTTTTTTTTTTTCGTTTCCATATTTGGCTCCCCAATACGTAATAACATCATGTAAGCCTAATTCTGTTACTTTTAATTGGAATTTATTTTTGCTCACATCACCAATTTCTCCAACAAAATTACAATGAAATTGTAACCCTTTTTGCTTTAATATTTGACAGGCTTTTAAAAGAACAAAAACACCTTTAGACTCAATAAGGTTTGAAAAGAATAATAATTGAGTATTACCTTTTTCTTTAGACCTTATGATATTGTCGGAAACATTGGGTATTCCATTAGGGCAATAATGAATTTGCTTTAAAGGCACATACTTTTGAACATCAGAATATTGATATTTTGATAATAAAATAACCTCCGAATTTTTTAATATTAAGTTATAAAGAAGATTATCCATAAAATAATCTTGCCTTATATTTACACCCTTATTATGAAAATGAAAAACAATCTTACCGCCAAAAAGTTTAATAATCAAGGCAATTAACCCATCTTTATAAAAAGCGATTCCTTTAGCAGTTATCGATAAATAAACCAGATCTGGTCTAAAATAAATAACTTGATTAATTACTTTCCATAAAATTGAAAAATAATTAAGTATTTTACTCATTCCATTTTTTCCAATTTCCTGAATATTCTTAGAAGTGCCTAGATT
>JGI24023J19991_10002629_pt1 | contig 13000 bp, 11 predicted proteins | sample Cruoilmetagenom1_FD_19991 | JGI IMG/M metagenome (IMG submission 19991)
CCCACCGCAATTTCTACATCAACGCCTATGACATGATCGCGCATCTGCGGCTCGCCCATGACGATGTCGAGCTGTGGACGCTGCCCATGTTCCACTGCAATGGCTGGGGCGCGATCTACGCGCTGATCGGGTTGGGCGCCACCCATGTCGTGCTGCGCCAAGTCGATGCCAAACAGATATTCGAACTGACCGAAAAAGAGGGCGTTACCTTCATGTGCATGGCGCCGATCGTGTTCCGGATGATCATGGAGTTCGCCGAGAAGGATAAATACAAGATCCGGCAACCGGTCCGCGTGGTCATGGGCGGGGCGCCGCCACCGGCGGCATTCATCGAGGCGCTGGAGACCGGTCTGGGCTGGCGTTTCGTGCAGATCTACGGCCTTACCGAGACCGCGCCGCTGCTCACCTATCACGTGCCTGACTATCAGACTCAGCAGAGCGACTATAAGCGACGGGCCAGGGCCGGCATCGCGGCGCTCGGCGCCGACCTGCAGCTGCTCGACGACGACGGCAAGCCGGTGCCCAAGGACAATGAAACCGTGGGCGAGATCTGCGCGCGGGGCAATATGGTCTTCAAGGGCTATTGGGAGCAGCCCGAGCAGACGAACGCTGCGATCTATGACGGCTATTTTCACACCGGCGACCTGGCGGTGTGGGACGAGGTCGGCAACATCCAAATCGTCGACCGCAAAAAGGATGTCATCATCTCGGGCGGTGAGAACATTTCCAGCGTGGACATCGAGGACGTGCTCTATAGGCACGAGGCGGTGGCCGAGTGCGCTGTGATCGGGATCCCCGATCCCAAATGGGGCGAGACGCCCAAGGCGCTGATCGTGCTGCATCAGGGAGCAACCGCGAACGAGCAGGAAATCATGAAATTCTGCCGGGACAACCTTGCGCACTTCAAGTGCCCGACTTCGATCGAGTTCCTGCCCCAACTGCCTCGCACGGCTACGGGAAAGCTGCAAAAGTTCAAGCTGCGCGAACAGTACTGGCAGGGCCGTGAACAGAAAGTCGCGAGCTAAGGCTCGGGTAGCATCCCAGAAGGCGCACCGGTCGCCTTGAGACCCATATTAGTGGAGTGGATGAGATGAACGATCAGCAAGCCGATGCGGCGCAGGCAAAGCCGGGCGTAGCGTTGGAGCGCAGCGGCGCCGTCGCCGTCATTGCCTTCGATAGGCCCAAGGGCCTCAACGCCTTCGATGAGGCGACCCGGTTGGCTTTTCTTGAGCACCTAAGAACGGTCCAGGACGACGACGATATCAGGGCTGTTGTAATTTGCGGCAACGAGCGCAGCTTCAATGTCGGTGCCGACCTGAAAGAGTTCATGGGCGACGAAGTCAGCGGCGCTGAGATCAAGCAGCAGCTCGGGACCGAATATTTCCCGGCCTACGACGCCATTGGCCGGATGCCCAAGGTCGTAATAGCCGCGGTGCGGGGACCGGCGGCAGGCATTGGCATGTCGCTCGCTCTGCAATGCGATCTATTGGTGATGGGCGAGAACGCTTATCTGATGTCTCCATTCGCGAATATATCGCTCTGCCCCGATGGCGGCGCCAATTGGCTGTTGCCCTCCCGGATGGGGTACAAGCGGGCATTCGAGGCGGCGATCGAATGTCGCAAAATTCCGGCCAAGGAGTGCCTGGAGCTGGGGCTCGCCAATCGGATGGTCGCGGATGACGACGTCTTCGAAGAGGCGTTGGGCTGGGCCACGGACCTGGCGAAGCGCGCGCCACTCGCCATTGCAACGACCAAGAAAGCCATGCGGTCATCGCCTGGAATGAGCTACCAGGAAATCTTTGCGCTGGAGGCTGATATGCAGGTTGCCAATGTCGACAGCGATGATTTCCGCGAGGGCGTGGAAGCCTTTCTGAATAAGCGGCCTCCGCAATTCCAGGGGCGCTAGGCCGGACCGACGGTCCGAAGGCTAGCGCCTAGATTTGACAAGCGGGCCGTGGAGCGGAAGAATCCGCCAAGGCTTGCGGGGTGGTGCGCGAGATGGCGAATATCCACAAATTCAAGATCCGGCAGAAATTCACCATTGGTGAGTTGGCCAAGGATTTCGATGTCTCTCATCGGACTATCCGATATTACGAGTCGATCGGCTTGCTGTCGCCGGAGCGCAAGGGGCGTACCAGGCTCTATGATTCCTACCAGCGGACCCGGCTTCGACTGATTTTACGCGGCAAACGGATCGGTTTGACGCTGCGGGATTGCGAGAAGCTGCTGGATCTCTATGAGACCGACACCGGCGAAGAGGCTCAGCTGCTGTTCCTGCTGTGGAAGATCGGGGAGCGGAAAAGCGAACTTGAGGCCAAACGCCGTGACATCGAGGCGAGCTATCAGGACCTCGACCGGGTCGAACAAAATGCCAGGTCGCGGCTTCTGGAAATTGAAGCCCAGACACTTCAAGACGAGAAGAAGAGCAGGCCGCTGCCACGTAAAGACGCACTCGGCAACGATTAGGGCGCAATACTCAGATTGCAGCCGAAGCAGGCCGCGACGAGATCTAGGGCACGGCTCGCCCGCTGAGTCCCGACAAAAGAAGCAGAATTTCGCGCCAATTGCCCATGATTCCTAATTGCGCTTGTTGCAAATCATTCCTATAATCATTTTGAAGTAGCTCGCCAGACACCATATATGGTTTGGTGAGCAGTGTTGATTGAACTTGGCATAGACGGGACGCGTGACCGAACTCGTACTCAAAACCGGCCGGCGGGCCATCGCTTGGACCGGCCTCAATTGGCCGACCAATGGCTGGCGGCTGCTGATCTTGGCGGCTCTGTTCGCGCTCGCCTCGGCGGGCCCCGATTTGCGCGGAATCGTCTTTACGGCCATAGCGGACGCCTATCTGCAGGTGACCGTTTTCGTCGCCGCCACCCTTGCGCTGGTTTATCTCTTCGAGAGCGCCTTCAGCCTCGACCTTGGCCGGACCATGGAGCGCGCTCGCTATTTGCAGGCGCCGATGGCGGCATTCTTGGGCGCATTGCCTGGCTGCGGCGGGGCCATCATCGTTGTTACCCAATACACACGCGGCATGGTCTCCTTCGGCTCGGTGGTCGCGGTGCTGATCGCCACCATGGGTGACGCGGCGTTCCTGCTGATCGCCCGCGAACCCACCACAGGGCTCGCCATCATGGCCATGGGATTCACGGTCGGCACGGCGAGCGCCTGGGCCGTCGATTGGTTTCACGGCACTCAATTCATGCGCCCTGCAGCAGAACCGGTAAGCGCCGCGGCCAATTCGAAGTCTGCGAAACCGCGCGCCACCACGTTGCCGCTCGCAACCCGGATCGCCAACACGGTTTGGATCTATCTGGTAATTCCGGGTGCGATCCTCGGCCTGTTTGTCGCCACCCAATTCGACACCGATCAGTTGTTCGGGTCATGGTCCGGACTGGAGCCGACCCATTGGTTCGGCGTGGCTGCGGGCCTGCTGTGCCTGGTCATGTGGGCACTCGCCAAGCGTGCCAAGACCAGCCATTTGGGCCAGGGCCAGGACCCCGACGATGCTCGGACGCTGACCACCTCCGAGCGGGTTATCAAGGACACCAACTTCGTCACCAGTTGGGTGGTGCTGGGCTTTCTGACCTACGAACTCGGCGTCTATTTCGCGGGCAGCGGCATCGAGAACTGGCTGCAAGTCTGGGCGCCCTTCGTCCCCTTCGTCGCCATCCTGGTTGGTTTCATTCCGGGCTGCGGCCCGCAGATCGTGGTGACGACGCTCTACCTGACGGGCGCGATCCCGCTTTCCGCGCAGCTCGGCAACGCCATCTCAAATGATGGTGACGCGCTGTTCCCCGCACTGGCGCTCGCGCCGCGCGCGGCACTTCTGGCAACCCTTTATTCCGCGGTGCCCGCCCTGATCGTGGCCTACGGCTACTTCCTGCTGTTCGAATAGACTTATCTCCGGCGACCGGCCGCCCGCTCGGCTATCGTGCGAGGGCCTGCCCCCTTGGGCGCGGGCCCGCTATGATCTATTGAATTGCCCAAGCCGTATGGCCAGCACCGGCAAGGAGACTTCGATGAACGACGCGGCGGGTAAGCCCGGCGTTGCACGCGGTAGAAGCCATTGGCCCCAGGGTCATCCCGAGGTGGCGGTTGGCCGGATCGGCGTGTTGCTCGTCAATCTCGGCACGCCGGACGCCACGGACGTGGTTTCCATGCGCCGTTACCTGCGCGAATTCCTCTCCGACCCCCGGGTGATCGAATGGCCACGGGCGCTTTGGCTGCCGGTGCTAGAGGGGATCGTGCTGCGCCGCCGGCCAAAACGCTCGGGCGCCGCTTATGACAGGATCTGGGATCAGGAGCTCGATGAGTCGCCGCTCCGCACTTTCACCCGAGCGCAAGCAGAGAAGCTCGCCAAGTCTCTTTCGAAGCATGGGCAAAAGCTGATCGTCGATTGGGCGATGCGATACGGCGACCCGTCTATTCCCGAGCGCCTGCAGCTGCTGAAAGACCAGGGCTGCGAACGAATTCTGGTGTTCCCGTTCTATCCCCAATATAGCGCCTCGACCACCGCGAGCGTGAACGACAAGGTGTTCGAGACCTTGATGCAATGGCGCTGGCAGCCTGCAATCCGCACCGTCCCGCCCTATTTCGACGATCCGGTCTATATCGACGCGCTCGCTCAATCGGTGCGGGCCAAGCTCGGCGAACTCGACTGGGCGCCGGAGGTGACGCTTGCCTCCTATCACGGCATCCCGAAATCTTACTTCGACAAGGGCGACCCCTATCACTGCCACTGCCAGAAGACGACGCGGTTGCTCCGCGAGGCCTTGAAGTGGCGCGAAGACAAGCTGCTGACCACATTTCAATCCCGCTTTGGACCCGCCGAATGGCTTCAGCCCTATACCGGTGAGACCCTGAAGCAGTTGGCGGAGAAGGGGGTCAAACGGATCGCGATCCTCTCTCCGGGATTTGTTTCCGATTGCCTGGAGACGCTGGAGGAAATCGCGATGGAAGCGCGCGAGACATTCCTTGAAGCCGGCGGCGAGGAGTTCTGCTACATCCCCTGCCTGAACGATACGGCCGCAGGCATGAAGGTGATCCGCACCCTCACCGAGCGCGAGCTGAAGGGCTGGGTTTAGACAGCGCGGTGCTGTTCGCGGATTGCGCCAGCGGCAGTCACGGGCGTTCGCACTCGGTTAAGCAATCCGTCAGCCGAGGCCCGCCATTCGAGAGAATTGCCTTGCGCTTTGCGAACTCATCCCCCATATAGCCGGTCACCGGTGCGCTATGACTTGGATGAGGCGCACCCTCGGACGACCGGTTAAGACGATTGGCCTCATGAGGGCACTGACGACCTTTCCCGACATTCGAGAGACAAGTGACCGCCCTTTGCGGGGCTCGGATATGTCTGGCTATATCCAAATTTACTGAACGGGAGAGGATTCCCAATGCGTGTAAACGGAACAGTCAAATTCTTCAACACGGCTCGCGGCTACGGCTTTATTGCCCCGGATGACGGCGGCAAGGACGTCTTCGTGCATGCCACTGCGCTCGAGTCTTCGGGCGTGCCAGCGCTTGATGAAGGCGACAAGGTCAGCTTCGAGATCGAGGACGATCCGCGCGGCCGCGGTAAGCAGGCTGCGAAGATCGAGCTTGCCACCTAACAGCTCGACCATTTCCAGTTGAAAAGCGCCGTCGGGTTCTGCCCGGCGGCGTTTTTGATTCTGGGGCGTTTGTCGGCGGCACCTTGCCGGCCGGCGCCTGCAATCCCGTGTGGCCTCACAGAAACGATGAGGTCCTCATCCGATAATTTGCGGGCGCCGAGGGCGGTTCAAACCATTCATTCGGGTCAATGGGTAAAGGTTTGAAAGAATTGCTCTTTTGTAAGTGCAAGTCTCTTCCGCCTATAGTTTGCAATTCAAAAATTGGAACGATTTGAGGTCTTAGACCGCCGATACATTCTTAAAATCTGCGGTTGAAATCACCATATAAACATAACAAGAACATATCCCACCCAACGAAAGGCCCTCACACATGCTCGGTTTCAATATCTTTGTTCTCGTGCTGGTTATTCTCGGCATTTTGACGCTGATAGCGTCCGTCAAGATCGTGCCCCAGGGCTACAACTATACGCTTGAGCGCTTCGGGCGCTTTACCCGAACCCTGCAGCCTGGGCTGGCGCTCATCGTTCCCTTTATCGACCGCATCGGTCACAAGATGAATATGATGGAGATGGTGTTGAACGTACCGAGCCAGGAGGTCATCACCAAAGACAACGCCATGGTTCAGGTCGATGGCATCGCCTTTTTCCAGATTCTAGAAGCGGCGCGGGCGAGCTATGAAGTGAACAATGTCGAATACGCGATCCTGAATCTCACTATGACGAATATCCGAACGGTGATGGGATCGATGGACCTGGACGAGTTGCTGTCCCAGCGCGACGAGATCAACCACCGGCTGCTTACGGTGGTCGATGCCGCCGCCGAACCATGGGGCGTCAAGATGACCCGTATCGAGATCAAGGACATCAATCCGCCGCGCGATCTGGTCGATTCGATGGCTCGCCAAATGAAGGCGGAGCGCGACAAACGTGCCGAGATCCTGTTAGCCGAAGGCATGCGCCAGTCGGAGATATTGAAGGCCGAGGGCGAAAAACAGGGTCAGATTCTGTCCGCTGAAGGCCGCCGCGAAGCTGCCTTCCGGGATGCCGAGGCCCGTGAGCGCGAGGCCGAAGCCGAGGCACGCGCGACCACTATGGTTTCCGAGGCCATCGCCAAGGGCAACGTGCAGGCGATCAATTATTTTGTCGCCAACAACTATGTCGATGCCTTGAAGGCGCTGGCTGCGGCAGATAATCAAAAGGTTCTTATGCTTCCCCTGGAGGCCACCTCATTGATCGGTGCCATAAGTGGCGTCGCGGAAATCGCCCGTGAGGCCTTCGGGCCCGATGGCGGAAATTCGAAGGCGCAGCCAAAGCGCTCAAGACGGGGCCGCGGCGCGGCATCAGCCGACGCCTCGATGGGTGGCAGTGGCTCGGTTCCGAGCGTCTAGAGGCACGGGAGAACGCCGATGGAGACCTCCGTGATAACTTTGCTCGGCGAGCTTGGCGGCTGGGCTTGGCTGATCCTGGCCGCCATCTTCCTGCTGCTCGAATTGACCGTGCCGGGTGTGTTTTTCATTTGGTTTGGCGCCGCCGCGGTTGCCGTGGGCGCGGTCACACTGACCACCGATTTGGCTTGGCAGTGGCAGCTGATCTTGTTTGTCGTGCTTTCCGGCATCGCCGCCACCTCGGCGCGGAACTATATGCGCCGGAACAGGGATGAGAGCGGGCAACCGCTTCTGACCCGGCGCGCCCTTCAATATGTGGGCCGCACCTATGTGCTCGAAGAGCCGATCGAGAACGGCCGCGGCAAGGTGCGGATCGGCGACACGCTATGGCTGGTGGAGGGGAAGGATCTGCCGAAGGGCGAGCGTGTCACCGTGACCGGCGCCGACGCGGCGCTATTGCAGGTCGAGCCCGCGAAAAACTGACCCTCATATGGGCGGAATAAGGCTTCGGGTCAGCGTTTGAACCAACGTTCGACGCGGGCCCGATCCCTAGGCGCGAGCACATAATGGAGCTTGGTCCGGCGCATCAGGAAGTCTTCGGCCTCGCGCGCGTCCTCCACCTCGCAAGCATGGGCCAACTCGGCCTCGACCACGCCCGGTGCGACTTCCTCAGCTTGCTCTGAATCCCGCAATATCCGATCGAATAGGGTCTCGATCTGGTCGCCATATGTGAAGGCCCAGCGCCGGCGAATGGCGGGTGCAATTTCTCCTGGTCCGCCCTCGGCCGCCTGCACGAGCTGCGACCGGTCGAGCGTGCCGCCATAAAGCGGTTGGCCGGCGGTCCAGGTCCCCGAAATTGAAGGCTCTTGCCGCGCGAGACGGGCCAAGACCTGCTCGGCAAGCGCTCTGTGTGTAGTGAGCTTGCCGCCATAAAGCGTGACGAATCCGCCGGTTCCGCGTCTCGCATAGTCGATGCCGGCGCGCCGCGACACAAGGCGGGAGTCCGAGTGCCCGTCATCGGTAAGCGCGCGGACCCCCGACCAGCTGAAGAGCACATCCCCGGGTCCAACGGGCCCGTCCGGGGAATCGAAATAGCGGTTGTAGGCCGCCAGCAGATAGTCACGCTCCTGATCGCTGCAGTGAGCCGCGATTGGGTCGCCGGTCTCGGGATACTCCGTTGTTCCCACCACCAGATAACGGCCATCGAGCCAGGGAATTGTGAACACCACCCGGCCATCGGCGGTTTGCAGCGTATAGGCATCCTGTTGAACCGGCTCCGGCAAGGGAAGCACCAGATGGCTGCCGCGAACCAGCCGCAGAGGACGCGCGGGCGGCGCGTCGTCGCTGATCCCGGTCACGGCATTGACCCAGGGTCCCGCCGCATTCACCACAAAGCGCGCATCGGCCTCGCGGGCGGCGCCGTTCTCGCGAAACGCAATCCGATATCCGTTCTCAATTCCGTGGACGCCGACGACCTCGCGGTAATTGGCGATATCGGCGCCGCGTTGGCGGGCATCCAGCAACAGCGCGAGCACCAATCGCGCGTCATCGCAGCGGCAATCCCAATAGGTCAGTAGGGCGCCGAGGTCTGCCTTGCGAAACCGGGGTAGCTCAGCGATTTCTCGGGCGCTCAGCTTGCCGCTCGATGGTAGCGAACTGCTTCCAGCGAGCAGGTCATAGAACCTCAGACCCAATCGCACCTGCCAAGCAGGACGAGCCTGACCGGAGGTTATCGGAAGCAGGAAGCGCAGCGGCTCGACTAGATGGGGTGCCGCGCGCAGCAGCAATTCGCGCTCACGCAAGGATTCCCGCACCAGGCCGAACTCGAAAGTCTCCAGGTAACGCAATCCGCCATGGATCAGCTTCGATGAGGCAGACGATGTCGCAGATGCGTAATCGTCCCGCTCGGCCAGCATGACCTTGAGACCGCGTCCAGCCGCGTCGCGCGCCACCGCCGCGCCGTTGATGCCGCCGCCTATGACGAAGAGATCCACGCTTGGAATGGGCAAGGGCGGCTACCGCAAAATGGGAGCTGAGGTGTTAGAGACTCTTCGACGCTTAAGCGACGCCGGCGCGCAGCAGATCGTGGACGTGGACAATGCCCACGGGCTTGCCGGCGTCCACCACGAATAGCGCGGTGATGTTGGAGGTGTTGATCACCTCCAGCGCCGCACTCGCCAAAGTGTCGGGTCCTACCACCTTCGGATCGGCGGTCATGATGTCGGCGGTGGCGGCCTCAAGCATGCCCGAGCCCATATGACGGCGCAGGTCGCCGTCCGTTATGACCCCGACCAAACGGCCATCTCCATCCGTGATGCCGAGACAACCCAAGCTCTTTTCGGTCATCGTCACCAGCGCGTCGCTCATAGCCACGGTCTCGGCTACCAGCGGCACCGCGTCACCCTTATGCATGATGTCGCTGACGAATTTCAGATTGGCGCCGAGCTGACCGCCCGGATGCAGAATCTTGAAGTCCGAAGCCGTGAAGCCGCGGCTCTCCAGCAGAGCAATTGCCATGCAGTCGCCCAGCGCTAGCTGCATCACAGTCGAGGTGGTGGGCGCGAGACCGTGGGGACACGCCTCCTGGGCATGGGGCAGGGTTAGCGTGACCTCGGACGCCTTCGCGAGCGTGCTGTCGGGTCGCGAAGTCACCGCGATCAGCGGCACCGCGTAACGCCTGGAGAAATTGATGAGACTGGTAAGTTCGATGGTCTCGCCCGACCAAGAGAATGCCAGCACAACGTCATGTCTTGTGATCATGCCGAGGTCGCCATGGCTGGCCTCGCTCGGGTGCACGAAATAGGCAGGCGTACCGGTAGAGGCGAGGGTGGCCGCCACCTTCTGTCCCACATGGCCGCTCTTGCCCATGCCGGTGACGATGACCCGACCCGTGGCGTTGGCCAGAACGGCGATGGCTTGGCCGAAATCGTCAGCCAAGCTGTCCCCGAGCGCGGCGGCGAGCGCGTTGAGCCCGTGGCTCTCCAGGTCGAGCGTGCGCTTGGCGGAATCCAGGATTCGCTCGAATTGGGCGTCCTTTGGGCCGCGTGGCCGTTTCGCCGTGACCGAGGCCAATCAATCGACTCCTAGTCCAAGATCAAGCATTAGGGCTGATTGTCCGCCCGATGGCGTCCGCGATCAGCGTCCGATGGAATTTAGGGTAAACGGTTGCCCAATCCTAGTCATGCCGGATGCGCGCGCTCATTTGATGAGTTTCTTAAGCTCATCCACAAAGTCCGCCGCGAGTTCCTTTCGGTCGAGCGCATAGGCGACATTGGCTGCGAGAAATCCCACCCGGGAGCCGCAATCGAAGCTGCGCCCCTGATATTTCACGGCATGGAAAGGCTGGTCTTCCAGCAGCCTTTTCATGGCGTCGGTTAGTTGGATTTCGCCGTCTGAGCCCAGCTCGCCATCCCCTAAAATCGCAAAGATTTCGGGTTGCAGGATATAGCGGCCCAGGATCATCAGATTGGAGGGCGCGGTCCCGGCCGGTGGTTTCTCCACCATGCCGGTGATCGGCAAGACGGCCTCATCGCCACCTTCGATGCTGACAATGCCGTATTGGTCGGCATCTTTCGGGTCGACTTGCTCGACGCCGACGATGTTCCCGGGGTGCGTTTGGTAGGCCTCGACCAGCTGGGCAAGGCAGCTTGGGCCATTGGTTTGCACCAGCACGTCGGGCAGCAGCACCGCAAACGGTTCGTTGCCGACCAGGTCCCGGGCGCACCATATCGCGTGGCCGAGCCCGAGCGGCGATTGCTGGCGGGTGAAGCTGACCTGGCCCGGATCCAGCAGATCACGGGCGAGCGCCTCGAGCTCTTCCATCTTGCCGCGCTGCTTGAGGGTCTGCTCCAATTCCACCTGCTTGTCGAAGTGGTCTTCGATGACACCCTTATTGCGGCCCGTAACAAAGATGAAATGCTCGATACCGGCGGCCCGCGCCTCGTCGACCACGTGCTGAATCAGCGGCCGATCGACGACGGTCAGCATTTCCTTGGGCATGGCCTTGGTGGCCGGCAAAAAGCGGGTTCCGAGACCCGCCACGGGAAATACGGCTTTGCGTATGGGAGCTGGCATGGCTGCTGCGGAGATTGGGGCGGTTGGTCGCTTCGATCGGGTGGTTACGGATGGGAAACCACTTTTCCCTACCATCTCGGCGTCGGGAGTGGGACCCTATCGCAATGCGGTTGACCGGCGCTTTGCCGAGGCACTCATAGCGCGTTGGGGCAGACATGCAATCATTGATTTTGAAGCCAAAATCGGCCGATCCGACATTGCCCACGATCTGCCGTGTTTTTGCGGCAAAAACTAATGGGTGCAGGTATTTCCCACAGTATGAGTAAGAATTCCGGACGGCAGTGAGCCCGCGCGCCGTCTCTAATTGCTTTACCAGCGCCAATTGCTTTGATATGGCGCGCAACGGCGGGGCGGCCAGATACAGGACGATTATTCGCAATGGCCATCTGCTCAAGAAATCCGAAGCCATCACCTCGCGCGCCATTGGCAGGCGTCTGGCTGCGCGCGATCGGTGTTTCATTCGCCTTGCTCGCGGTCCTCTGCCTGGCTCAAGTATCGCAGAGCCATGCCAAGGCCCGAGCAAGTACGGCCTACAAGCAACAGATCGAACAGGGCTTTGCGATGTGGGTTTCGGAGCTGCGGGGCGACGCCCAGGCCCGGGGCGTCTCGGATGAGACTTTCAACGAGGCCATGAAGGGCGTCACCATCGATTGGTCGCTGCCGGACCTGATCTATCCGAATCTAGGCCCCGATGCGCCGCCGCCGCCGCGCAATAAGAAGAAAGATAGGCAGCAGGCCGAATTCGCCCGCCCTTCGAACTATTTTTCGAACCGCTCGATCTCGCAAATGGCCAAGATCGGACGCAAGCGGCTTGGCACCTGGAAGGAAACGCTGGGCAAGATCGAGGAGCAATACGGGGTCCAAAAGAATGTGGTGCTGGCGATTTGGGGCCGCGAGACCGGTTATGGCGGTGCCAAGATCCCGCATTATGCGGTCCGCGCGCTCGCGACCCAGGGCTTTCTCGGGCGGCGCAAGGAGCAGTTTCGCGAGGAGCTGCTGCTGGCGCTGGAAATTCTGCAAGCGGGCCATGTGAGCCGCAAGAAGATGGCGAGCTCCTGGGCGGGCGCCATGGGCCACACCCAGTTCCTTCCCAGCCACTTCAACAAATTTGCAGTTGATTTCAATGGCGACGGCCGGCGCGACATATGGGGGACGATTCCCGATGCGCTGGCCTCGACGGCAAATCATCTGCGGCAAAATGGCTGGCAGCCGGGTAAGGCTTGGGGGTACGAGATTCGCCTGCCCAAGGGCTTCGATTGCACCTTGGAAGGGCCGGATAATGCGCGGCCAATCAGCGAATGGGCGGATCTCGGCATAACCCGAACCCGAAAACGTGAGTTTCGGGATGATCGGCTGCAGGAGACCGCGTTTCTGGTGCTGCCTGCCGGCACCAAGGGGCCGGCGTTCCTGGCGCTCAACAATTTCGCTGTCATCAAGACCTACAACAAGGCCGATCTCTACGCGCTTTATGTCGGCCATTTGGCGGACCGCATTTACGATGACCGCGTATTTGAGGGGCGCTGGTCCAAGCTGGCGAGTCTGCGCCGCAGCGAAGTCAAGCGCCTGCAGGAGCAGATTGCCCAGAGCGGCATCGATGTCGGCAAAATCGACGGACTGATGGGGGCAAAGACCAGGGCCGCGGTCGGCGCCTATCAGAAACAGCTCGGGCAAAAGCCGACTTGTTATCCCAGCCGCGCGTTGCTTAAGAACGTCAAATCGGCGTCCAATTGACGTGCTAACCATGCAGTTAGAGGTGACGCACTGCCTAGGCTGACAACAGTTCCGCTGTTAGATTTTCAACTCAACGATTCGCGACGTTACGGCAGTCAATGAGGCCATCAAAGACAGCATTTCGATCGCTTGTTCCGCCCGCAAGACCGATGCGGCGAGGCGGGCGAACCGGTCTGACCCTGATCGCGGCCTGCGC
>JGI24023J19991_10002630_pt1 | contig 12994 bp, 13 predicted proteins | sample Cruoilmetagenom1_FD_19991 | JGI IMG/M metagenome (IMG submission 19991)
CCTCATGAAATAGGAATCGCAATCGAAAATTGGTATACTAAACTTAAATAGGTACTATTGATTTTAGAATTTTAAATGTTAAAAATTTGACAACCATTTACAGTTGTTTAGATCTATTTTTTAGCATCTAAACAGGCCCTTACAAAAGCAACAAATAAAGGATGTGGGTTCAGCACGGTACTTTTGTATTCCGGGTGATATTGAACACCGACAAACCATGGTTGGTCTGGAATTTCGATAATTTCAACTAAATTAGTTTCAGGATTTATACCTGTTGCTACTAATCCGGCATCGGCCATCTGTTTTAAATATTCGTTGTTAAATTCGTAACGATGTCTATGGCGCTCACTGATTAATTGAGTCTTGTAAGCTTTAAAAACATTCGATTTTTTCTCTATTTTACAGTCCCATGCACCCAGTCGCATCGTACCACCTTTATTGGAAATATTTTTCTGTTCCTCCATTAAACTAATTACCGGGAACTCCGTATGCTCATCCATTTCAGTGGAGTTGGCATTTTGTAAGTCCAAAACATTTCTGGCAAATTCAATGACAGCTATTTGCATCCCTAAGCAAATGCCAAAGAAAGGAACCTTATTTTCTCTTGCGAATTTAACAGCTTGAATTTTACCTTCAATACCACGTTCCCCAAAACCCGGAGCTACTAATATTCCATGCAGGTTTTTTAATTTATTTTTGACATTACTTTTGTTGATATTCTCAGAATGTATCCAATGCAAATCAACATTAATTTCGTTGGTTGAACCTGCATGTATAAAAGCTTCGTTAATAGATTTATAAGCATCTTGTAACTCTACATATTTACCTATTAATCCGATTTTTACAGTGTGTTTTGGGTTTTTATGTTTTCGTAAAAAGTTATTCCAGGCATTTAGGTTTGGTTTCCTGTCATCGGAAAGCCTTAGTTTTTTGAGCACTACTTCATCCAGGCCTTCCTCGAACATAAAATTAGGAACATCATAAATGGTCTCAGCATCTATTGATTCTATAACATCTTCTTTTTGAACGTTACAGAACAGCGCAAGTTTTCTTTTGATGCCATCTGTTAAATGACGCTCTGTCCGGCACACCAAAATATCAGGATTCACACCACTTTGCATTAACATTTTTACAGAATGCTGTGTGGGTTTTGTTTTCAACTCTCCGGCAGCGGCCAGGTACGGAACCAAGGTTAAATGTATAACGATAGCATTATGTTCCCCTAATTCCCATTTTAATTGACGAACTGTCTCCACATAAGGTAAAGACTCAATATCGCCAACGGTACCACCAATTTCAGTAATGACAATATCAAAGTCACCGGTATTACCTAAAATTTGTATTCGATGTTTGATCTCATCGGTAATATGAGGTATCACCTGTACAGTCTTACCCAGAAAATCACCCCTTCGTTCCCTGTCAATAACAGACTGGTAAATTCTACCTGTAGTTACATTATTTGCTTGAGAGGTCGGGATGTTTAAAAAACGTTCATAATGACCCAGATCAAGATCGGTTTCTGCACCATCATTAGTTACATAACACTCTCCATGCTCATATGGATTCAAGGTACCCGGATCAATATTTATATAAGGATCTAATTTTTGGATGGTAACGGAGTAGCCTCTTTCCTGCAATAATTTTGCTAAAGATGCCGCTATAATTCCTTTTCCGAGTGATGAAGTTACGCCTCCGGTAACGAAAACGTATTTTGTGTTTTTCACACGTTTAAATTTTATTAAATAGTATTGTGAAACTAATTTTAAAATTAAGAACGCGTGCAATCACTACGTTCTCTCATGAAAAATTTAATCCTTTTCTAAAATTAATGGTTAAATTTATTCATGTTCGTTTCATGTACTACATGGTTTTGCCAAAAGTACAAACTCTAAATTTATTGGCAAACCAAAACTCAGTTAAAATTTTTCAACATTAAACAGGATTAGAATTTAGACTATAAGTAGTTTATTTTCTATATTTAAATGATATGAATACATCAGTTAACATTCTATTTTTAATTCTAGCTTTATTGGCTGAAATTTTAGGTACTGTCGGGGGATTTGGTTCTTCCGTATTCTTTGTACCCATTGCTAATTTTTATTTTGATTTTCAATCAGTATTAGGTTTAACAGCCTTATTTCATTTATCCAGTAATCTCAGTAAAATAGTGCTTTTTAAAAAAGGATTGGATAAAAGACTAATCCTTACCATGGGGCTACCTGCAATTATTTTCGTAGTAATTGGAGGTCTGTTAAGTAAGTATTTTGATACCACTATTTTAGAAATTACTTTAGGTTTTTTTTTGATTGTACTGAGCTTACTTTTTTTACTGAAACCTAAATTACAGATCAAAGATGGGAATAAAGAAGCAATTAGTGGTGGAGCCCTTTCAGGTTTTTTAGCTGGATTTTTAGGTACAGGTGGAGCCGTTAGGGGTTTGACCATGGCAGCATTTAATCTCGAAAAAAATATTTTTATTGCTACTTCTGCCTTTATAGATTTTGGAGTAGATTTTAGCAGAACCATAGTTTATTTTTTTAATGCTTATATTCATAAACACGATCTAATTTATGTGCCTTTTTTATTTTTGATAGGTTTTATTGGAACCTATTTAGGCAAGCGATTATTACATTATATTCCACAACAAAAGTTTAAAAAATTTTCGCTGTTTTTAATTTTAATAATCGGACTGGCTACCCTGGCAAGTACTTTAATTAAATTTAATCAGTAATTATAACAACCCAATTTCTAACTAACTGCAACTAAAAAAAGGGGAAATCCCCTTTGTTTTAAGCTTAATTTTTTTACAATCTTTTTATTACTGTTTTGTAAATGTCATTTTTATCGTAGACTTAATGTCACCGGTAAAACCTTGATATGTAACGTTATTTTCTTCAATCTCGAACTCAATTTTTAAAGTTGCTGCCGTCAACTCAGTTATATTAACTTTTTGTTCGATACCATTTTGAGTTAAGGTCAGAACACCTGCATTTAAAGACCAGGTGCCTTGATTGATAATATCACTAATTGGTACAATAAGTTCACCTTCAGCTAGAGTTTGTCCAACTGCAGTTATCTTAATAACATCGGTATAACTACCAGAACCGGTATAATTATTTGGATTTGCAGTAAATACAATTTGAGCATTTAGATCTTTGCCAACTGAAGTAATAGAACCATTTACAGGAATGCCATTTGGACTAACAGTTCCATCTTGCGATTCTTCAATTAAGTTCCAAGTACCAACAAGATCTTCTTCTTGTGCATTGATGTCAATTGGTGTACTGTCATCTGAACTACAAGAAATAAATAAAATAGTTAATGACAATAATAGAATTTGTTTATACGATTTCATTCTTACTTATTTATCTAAGTAAACGAATTAATCATGACTTTATTAAATAGGAACTTAAAAAATCAATCAAATTATTTAATAAAAACATTAATTTTTTAGCGTTATTAAAAACACCCAATAAATATATTTATTGGGTGTTTTTAATTTAAATAATAATAGTTCTTACTTTGTTAAAGTATAAAATACGGTAATATCAATTTTTATTGCGGTACCTTGCAATGTTGTTTCCTCCGAGGTTGTATATTTTAGTTTTAGCCTTGATTCATTTAATTCTATGATTTCTGCCATATCTTCTTCACCATTTGTAGATACTGACATCGAATTACCATTAATTTCCCAATCGCCTGAACCTAAAAAATTATTAATAGGTACTTCTTGTGTAATTTGTTGACCTAAAACTTCTGTAGTTATGACACTGACATAACTTCCAAGGCTAACAAATTTATTAGGATTTTCAGTAAAAGTCAATTCAGCATCAATATCTTTTCCAAAAGCAGATAAAGTTGCGGTTATGCTGGTTCCTTGAGTAGTTGTTACAGTAGTTCCATTTTCTTCTAACTCTATTAATTTCCATGTACCTAGAATTTGACTATTATCAATTTGAAGAACGGCATCATCACTATTACATGAAGTAAATAACAATGTTGCGCTAAATAATACTACTATCTTTTTTAAATTTTTCATTTGGTCGATTTTTGTTATACACTCAAAACGAACGAATGTTAATTTTATTGAAAGCTGGGAAAAGAAACCAAAACCAATTACATTAAGTACCTGGAGATATTTATACCATTCTATTAAGTCTATAATTCTAGTAAGACATATTTCACCCGGCCCACTTCTCCCGATTGCAATTGTACTTTTATACCATGAGGATGATTTGGGGAGTTGGTAAGAATCCTTCGTACAATACCCTTAGTTAATTTACTCGATCGTTGGTCTTGCTTTTGAACAATTTCAACTGATAAACCGATTTTTATATTTTTTCTATTCCTGCCGTCTTTACTTTTGGATTCCATAAATTCTTTAATTAATACACTCGCTCTTAAAAGCCTACTTTAAAAAACGCTTTAAAACAACATATATCATAAATGCACTTTTTTCATAAGCATTACCAACTCGTCTTAAATAAGGAAAGGCATCATCATTATCTACATTTTTATTGACACCTCTTGCTCTCTTTATATGTAAAGTAGACAGCATTTTTTCGGGATCTTTTATATCCATAAAAACAAAATCTAACTTTAATTTTGCAGGCTCGTCAAATACACCAACATCATATCCCAAATACATCCATTGTGTTTTTACGATCAATTTACAATCAGCATTTTGAGCATCCAACGAAAAAACTACTTTTTTGTTCGATTTATGCAATCGGTTATTTAACTCTTTTATGAATTGTTGTTGCCAAAGCACTGTTTTAGCCTTGGTGTATGCTTCAAGCCATTTATCACCCATAGAAGCCTTATTGTTATTTAGCCTTTCCTTCCTATGTTCAAGATAAATTGCCTCGGGTTTATCATCTGATTCGAAGGCTAAATCAGAATAATCGAATTCAACCAATATTTCATTAGCAGATTCTAAGAAATCTAAGGTTTTTTTATCAAATTTTACAGATTGGGCATCAACCTTTGCAGCAATAAATAGGATACTGATCAAAAGGAGTTTTATTTTATAAGACATGTTCAATTAACCTTTATTTTTTAATGGAATATCTTGCAAAATCTGTAAGATATATTTCCAGAATTTTTGAGTAGAATTGATATTTGCACGTTCGTCTGGTGAATGTGCTCCTCTTATAGTAGGCCCGAAGGAGATCATATCCATATTTGGATAATTAGTACCTAAAATACCGCATTCTAATCCTGCATGACAGGCTAATACCTTTGGTTTTTCATTAAACAGCGTTTGATAGGTAGTATCTAACACTTTTAAAATGGGTGAATTCGGATTTGGTTTCCAACCCGGATAGGATCCTGATAATTTCACAGCGAAACCAGCCAATTTAAAACCTGAAGTAATATTGTATGCCAGATCCATTTTACCCGATTCCACGGAGCTTCGTGTTAAACATAATACTTTTATTTCACCATCCTTTACCAATACCCGCGCTACATTATTTGAAGTTTCAACCAGATCGGCTATATCCGGACTCATTCTGAAAACGCCATTGTGCGTTGTATAAATAGCTTTTAACAAGATTTCAGTATCTTTTTTTGAAAGTACATTTTCAGGCAGCATACACTCTTCCAAATCTATTTCCAGGTCTTCTTCTATAGTTGAATATTCATCAATAATAGCTTTTGCGATCACATAAAATTCATCCTCTAAGGTTTTAGTATCATTCGTAACAATAATAGCATTGCTTTCTCTCGGAATGGCATTCCGTAAGCTTCCACCATCAATTTCCGATAGTAAAGAAATATCTTGTAAGGCAAATAATATCCTATTCATCATTTTATTGGCATTGCCAAAATCCTTATGGATGTCCATCCCTGAATGCCCGCCTTGTAGACCTTTTACAGTGACCTTATAGGCTGAGGTATTTTCGGGAGTTTTTTCAGGTGTATATGCTTTTGTCGCAGTAATATCTATACCACCTGCACAGCCAACGCCAATTTCATCGTCATCTTCGGTATCTAAATTCAGTAAGATTTCACCATTCAGATAGCCTGCTTCCAATCCCATGGCACCCGTCATACCGGTTTCTTCATCAATTGTAAACAAGGCTTCTATCGCAGGATGTTCGATGTTATCCGCTTCTAAAATACTCATAATTGTCGCCACGCCAAGGCCATTATCAGCACCAAGGGTCGTACCTTTTGCTTTTACCCAACCATTATCAACGTGCATTTCAATGCCTTGTGTATCAAAATCAAAATCGGTATCATTATTTTTTTGATGCACCATATCTAAATGCGATTGCATTACAATGGTCTTTCTATTTTCCATGCCTTTGGTAGCTGCTTTTTTGATAATCACATTGCCTACGGTATCTACCGCTGTTTCCAAGCCTAATTTTTTACCAAAACCTACCATAAAAGCGATGACACGTTCTTCTTTTTTTGAGGCTCTTGGCACGGCGTTTAGATCCGCAAAATTATTCCAAAGTTGTTTGGGTTCGAGATTTCTTATTTCTGTGTTCATTTTTTTTTGTTTAATCGTGTAATTATTTGAAGACCACTCAGGGTTTCATTAAAGACTATAAATTAATTACGGTTTCAGTAATGGGTTTTCTAACCTTTTTTAGCTTACTCATAAAATCATCTTTGGCCCTATAACCAATAGGTAATAGTAAGACCGATTTCAACTTTCTTTTACCCAATTTCAAGACCTCATCGATTTTTTCGGGAATAAATCCTTCCATCGGACAGGCATCTATCTGTTCTACTGCACATACGGTCATTAAGTTGCCCAGGGCTATATAAGCCTGGTAAATTGCTGACTGTTGTTTTTCTTCCAATGATTTATCAGCGTAACTGTCTTTTAAAAATTTTCGAAAAGAAGCGATCACTTCTTCAGAAGTACCTCTTATTTCTTTTTCACTGTCAAAGTAATCATCAATATCCTGTAAGGTCGTATCTTCATCAATACAAATGACTAAGATGTGGGAAGCATTAGCAACTTGTTGCTGTCCAAATGAATGCGCAACTAACTGTTTTTGTACTTCTTTATTTTTAAGGATACCCATTTTAATGGGTTGCAAACCGAAAGAAGTAGCCGTTAAGTTAAAAGTTTCTTTTAAAATGTCTATTTTTTCTTCAGATACTAATTTTTTATCGTCGAATTTTTTGCAGGCATAACGCCATTGAAGGCTATTAATAATATTCATTTAATATTTGGTTATTATCTTATTATTTCCATTAATTTTCGGGTGTTCAACATCTTTAAATTTATGACTCTTCCAAAAAAGGAAAGATCATAATCTATAGATCATGCCAATGATTGCATATCTACCAACTTTTTATATACTCCATTTTTTTCTAATAATTCCTGATGTTTACCTTGTTCAATGATATTCCCTTTTTGCATTACTATAATGGCATCTGCTTTTTGGATAGTAGATAACCTGTGGGCAATAACTATTGAAGTCCGGTTTTTCATCATATTTTCTAAGGCTACCTGCACCAATTGTTCTGATTCCGTATCCAGGGCAGAGGTGGCCTCATCTAGGATCATAATGGGTGGATTTTTCAATACGGCCCGAGCTATGCTCAAACGTTGTTTTTGCCCACCGGATAACTTATTGCCACTATCACCGATATTGGTGTCAATTCCATTAGGCAATTCGGCAACAAACTCCCAAGCATTGGCAATTTTTAGGGCTTCAATAACTTCTTCATCAGTAGCGCTTTCAACACCTAACAATAAATTATTCTTTACGGTCTCATTAAATAAGATAGCATCCTGGGTTACGATTCCCAATAGGTTTCGTAAGGATTTTATTGTCAGGTTCCGGATATCAATTCCATCTATAGATATACTGCCTTTATTGACATCATAAAAACGTGTAACTAAATTTGCAATGGTGGATTTACCACTACCTGACTGACCGACCAAGGCAATGGTCTTTCCTTTAGGGATACTTAACGAAAAATCTTTTAAAACATATTCATTTTCATATTTAAAAAATACATTTTCGAAGATAATTTCACTTTCAAAATCTTTCTTTTCAACAGCGTCTTCTTTGTCTTTTAATGGATTTTCAGTATCGATAATTTCCTGGATCCTTTCTGCGGCGGCCCCACCCTTTTTTATATTATAAAGCCCACGTGAAATGGCTTTCGCAGGCGTTAAAATATTATATGACAAGCCCATATATACAAGAAACGTACTGCCATCTAAGTCAGAAATAGAATCCCCGCTAAGGACCAAGTTTCCTCCATACCAAAGAATAACAGCTATCATACAAATACCTAAAAATTCACTGGCAGGAGATGCTAAATTTTGACGGTTTAATAATTTGTTAGAAAAATTATAAAACCGGGAAGTAGATTCCTGGAATTTTTCATTGAATTTATCCTCGGCATTAAAGCCTTTTATAATACGCAAACCTGTTAATGTTTCTTCCAACGTTGACAAAAAAGTACCTTGTTCCTTTTGAACGCGGTCAGATTTTCTTTTTAAGCTTTTACCAATTCTTGATATAATGATTCCCATTATTGGAATAAAAATGAAAATAAATAAAGTGAGTTGCGGACTTATAATAAGCATCGCCGTTATTGTAAAAATAATAGTTAATGGCTCTCTTACAATCAACTCTAGAACAGATAAAAATGAATATTGCAAATCTAAAATATCACTGGTAACTCTTGCTAAAATATCGCCTTTGCGCTTTTCTGAAAAAAAAGAAAGAGGTAACTCTATAGTTTTTTTATAAACAGCGTTTCGAAGGTCTCTTATAACACCATTTCGCAAAAAGACTAGAAAATAATTTGCTAAGTAGCCAAATATGTTTTTTAGCAAAAACATTACTATAATTAAGCAAACAACAAAAATAAGTGCTTTAGAATTATCTCCACCGGTATATTGATTCATTTGATAGGTCAAATAGTTTTCAGCGAATTCACCTATTTCTAATAAGTTTGAAAAGACTGGTTTTACAGAAGGAGCTTCTTTACCTTTTTTAAAAATGACGTCTAACATTGGCTTTAAAGCGACAAATGACAAAACACCGAATAAAGCAAAAAAGATATTTGATATGATATGGCCTAACGCAAATAATTTATAAGGTTTTGCATACCGTAATATATTTGTAAAATGACTCATTAATGTAGGTTCAACTCATTTATGATACGTTCAATTTTTTGATCTAGTAAGCTTTCAACAATTTCAACATCTTCTATTTTTTCTAATGGAAGTTTGACGCTAAAATAGAATTTTATTTTAGGTTCCGTTCCACTGGGTCTTGCCGCAACTTTAGTGCCATCTGCTGTTTGATAGATCAAAACGTTCGATGCCGGCACATCTATGTCAGTTTTTATACCGGTCAATAAATTATGGCAGACCGATGATTGGTAATCATACACATATTCTACCTTGGAGCCATCTAATACGTCAACCGGATTATTTCTCAGGTCGACCATCATTTGTTTGATCTGCTCGGCCCCGTCAATACCTTTTTTAACTATAGAAACTAGATGTTCTTTATAAAAACCATGTTTGGTATATAGGTTTAATAGTTCTTTATACATGGTTGAATTGTTATTTTTTGCATCCAAGGCAATTTCACAAGCCAACAGGGTAGCTGTAACGGCATCTTTATCGCGAATAAAATCGCCTACCATATACCCAAAACTCTCTTCGCCTCCGCCAATAAATTCTTGTTCTTCAAAATCACGGATCATTTTAGCGATCCATTTAAAACCTGTCAATCCAACTTTGGTTTCAACATTATAACTTTTGGCAATATCATTGACCAAATTTGTAGATACAATTGTTGAACCTACAAATTGATTGCCATTCAATTTTCCACTTTGATGCCATTGCTTTATGAGAAAATTGGTCATAATACTCATGGTTTGGTTCCCATTCAGCAGTTTGATTTTATCATCGGTATCGCGCACTGCAATACCCAACCTATCAGAATCAGGGTCTGTACCTATAACTATATCGGCTCCTATTTCCTGCGCCAGGTCTGTAGCCATTTTGAGTGCAGCGGGTTCTTCAGGATTTGGAGATGTTACTGTAGGAAAATCACCATCAGGGATGCGTTGCTCTTCAACAATATGTACATCTGTATATCCGGCTTTTGCCAAGGCGTCGGGAATAGATACGATAGAAGTACCATGTAAGGAGGTAAAGACGATTTTTAAATTTTCTTTATCAGGTGTGTTGAAAGTACCATTTTCCACACAGGCATTGATAAATACCTTGTCAACTTCTTTACCTATATAGGTCAATAGATCAGGATTTTCCGTAAATTTTATGGCTGCAAAATCAACGGCATTTACTTCGTCAATAATTCCACTATCATGTGGTGGCACTATCTGTCCGCCATCATTCCAATATACCTTATAACCGTTATACTCAGGTGGATTGTGTGAAGCGGTCAATACGATACCGGCATCGCAATTTAAATGCCGGACACTAAAAGATAATTCAGGTGTAGGCCGTAGGTCTTCAAACAAAAATACCTTGATTCCATTAGCGGTCAATACATCGGCTACCAGTTTGGCCAATGACTTACTATTATGCCTGCAATCAAAGGCTATAGCTACTTTTAATTCTTTTTTGGGATAGGTTTTATATAAATAATTAGCAAGGCCTTGTGTAGACCTTCCTAAGGTATATTTATTGATCCGGTTCGTACCAACACCCATAATACCTCGCATACCACCGGTACCGAATTCCATGTCCTTATAGAAACTATCTGCTAAAACTTCTGAGTTTTCAGTGATCAATTGTTGTACTTTTTCCTGGGTTTCGGTATCAAAAGGTTGTTGGAACCACCGCTTGGCTTTTTGGATCATTTGTTCTTTGTTCATCGAGCTGAAAATTTAGGCAAAGGTACTAATAAATGGTTATTATTCAGATTTTCTGGTGTCTTTCCAAAGGAGTTTTTTATCAGTTCTTTTTTCAAAGAAATCACTACACTTACCATCACCTTTGCCGGTGATACCCCCACTGGGACGACAAATAACAGTACAACTTTCATCATATAATGTAGTATACCTGTCGCAACATGGTGCAGAAATATAATATACCAATTTATCATTGTAATGATATTGATATACACTTATAGGAGGATTTGCAAGAGGCTGTTTTTTCAATTCGGTTATCTTATCTTGAATACATTGAGGTATCCCTTTTTGAGCATTGATACTGCTACAAGAGTAGGATAGTATTACCATGGCAAATAAAAAGAGAATATGCCGCTTCATTTTTTATGTTTTTGACTCAAGACCTCTCTCGGCTTCCGGTTCATAGAACTACTTTTTCACACCAATGTTATAAATTGACCTTATCACTGATCTTATAGTTATCCGTATCGCGTTTACTTCGTAACAACAATTCACCGATAAATCCAGCTAAGAAAAATTGAGTACCAATGATCATTGTTACCAATGAAATATAAAACTGAGGCCTTTGGGTGAGCAGCCTTCCGGTAGGATTGATAAATAATTTGTCAATGCCTAAATACAGTGCAAAACAAAAGCCTACAAAGAACATTAAACTTCCCCATAATCCAAACAAATGCATAGGGCGTTTACCAAACTTTGATAAAAACCATATTGTTATTAAATCTAAAAATCCATTGACAAATCTATCCATACCAAATTTTGTTATACCATATTTACGTGCCTGGTGTTGTACTATTTTTTCATCGATCTTTGTAAAGCCTTGACTTTTTGCCAAAACCGGAATATAGCGGTGCATTTCTCCATACACATCAACACTTTTAACCACTTCATTTTTATAGGCTTTGAGGCCACAATTAAAATCGTGCAATTTTAAACCCGAAGTTTGCCTAGCCGCCGCATTAAATAGTTTAGAAGGCAGGTTTTTTCTGATCTTCGAATCATAACGCTTCTTTTTCCATCCCGAAATAAGATCAAAATCCTCTTTGGCAACGAGCCGGTATAATTCAGGGATTTCGTCAGGACTGTCCTGCAGGTCGGCATCCATAGTGATGACTACATCGCCCTGTACCATTTTAAACCCTGCATTCAATGCCTGAGATTTACCGTAGTTCTTTTGGAATTTAATTCCTTTTACGGAGGCATTTTGATGGGCCAATGCTTCAATGACCTGCCATGAAGTATCGGTACTGCCATCATCGATAAAAATAATTTCATATAAAAACTGATTGGATTGCATAACTTTTGCAATCCAATCGTGTAATTCTTTTAAAGACTCTTCTTCGTTAAGTAGCGGAATGACCACTGATATATCCATATTTTTGTCAAAAAATTTTAATATTGGTCTTCTTCAGTTTTTTTCATGATCAGTGAAGCGATCAATGAAATAACAAAGCCAATGAACAAACTAAATATCAGCATTACAGGAATTAAAAAGGCAGGGCCCGAAAATTTCTTTTGCATTTCAATGGCTTGTTCAATCTGATCTTCGCTCATAGCCGGGTTATCTAATAGTTTTTGACGTGCAATTTCCAATGCTTGCTCCATCGATTCAGGAGCGATAACATTCATAAACAGCAATGTATATATAATATAGATCACTGTACTTATCAAAGCTATTGCTATCCCGGTTTTAAGGCCTTGTCCCAAGCTCAAGAAACCATTATTCGTCTCTTTAAATTTCTTGATCCCTAAAACTACTATAACCGTGGTAATCACCAGGGAGATTACCATGTTTTTCCAATCTTGTTCTAAGTGTTTACCCAAAGCGAATAGGATAACATGAAAGAGAATAGAGGCAAATCCAAGAATTAATCCATAATTCAAGGCAATTTTGTTTGAAGGTTTTTGTTGATTTTCCATTGTTGAGGTTTTTAGAAAGGTTGAACAAATATAAGTATTTAACTATTAGCTATTTATTTTTAATCCATATTTTACTACTTAAAAATTCACAAAAAATGGTAGGAAAATTAGAAATAGGTTGTATTTTTGCGCGGGCAAGTCCTACACAACCAGCTCCCTTTGAATCCTCCAGGGCAGGAATGCAGCAAAGGTATTA
>JGI24023J19991_10002631_pt1 | contig 12991 bp, 12 predicted proteins | sample Cruoilmetagenom1_FD_19991 | JGI IMG/M metagenome (IMG submission 19991)
AAGACACCCGGCCCAACTTGCAGCACGCCGTTTACCGCTGCGTCCTGCGGGCTTTCGCCCGCTTCACGGCGCCGCACGATGTTCTCTGAAATCACGATGGCGTCGTCCATCAGCAGCCCCACGGCGACCAGCAGAGCGACCATCGTCATCATATTGATGGTGAATCCCAAAAGCTGCATCATAAACACCGCACCAAGGAAAGACACTGGCAGCCCCATTGCCACCCAGAAAGACAGCCGGAATCCAAAGAACAGCCACATCACGATCAGTACGAGCACAAGGCCCTGTAAGCCGTTCTCAGCAACGATGCGCAAACGGTCGCGGATGTTGCCAGTCGAATCTTGCGAGATCGCCAATTCGATATTACCCGGCGCTTCCGCGCGCGCTTGCTCGATCTGTTGATCAAGCGCAGCTTTTACCCTCAACGCATCCTGTGTTTCAGTTTTGCTTACCGCAATGATAGCTGCGCGTTTGTTGTTGTAAAAAGCGGCTTGCGAGGGATCATCAAAGCCAAGCCGAATGCTGGCCACATCTCTCAGTAACACCTCGCCTCCTGTATCGGTGCCTGCCAATGGGATACGGCCAAGCTTGGCGGGGCTGCGTTTCTCACCCAGAAACCGGATCGCGATATCCCCATCGCGTCCTTCTAGCGTGCCGGCCGGCAGATCGAGACTGTGGCGCGCCAGCACGGCGCTGATCTGGGCAATATCAAGCCCGACACGATCAAGCGCTAGCGCATCTATCTCGACCGCAATTTCCCGCTCGGAGAACCCCATCACCTCAACATTCGATATCCCTGGATCGGCACGCAACCTTTCTGCCAACGCCTCGCTATAAGCATGCAAAACTTGAGGGTCATTTGGTCCGGTAACGGCGATTGAAGCGACCGAAGCGACGCGCTCGACCACGCGTATTACTGGGTCGTCGGCCTTGTCTGGAAGGCTTGTAAGACCCTCGACCGCTGCTTTGATGTCGTTTTGAAACCGGGTCATGTCCGCGCCTTCAACGATCTCGGCGGTGATAACGGCCGCGTTCTCCCGCGACAGGCAAGTCAACTCACTAAGGTTGTCTATAGCGCGCAAATTTTGCTCAGCAGCGGCGCAAATACCCCGTTCTACTTCAGCAGGTGTGGCGCCATAATAGGCAATACGCACTTCGACGTTTGAAGCGGCCACGAGCGGAAAGGTGTCTCGTTGAAGGCTCGGAAGTGCGAGCAGGCCCAACGCGAGAAAAGCGATCATCAGAATGTTAGCAGCCGTTGGATGAACGGCGAACAGGCGGATCATTCTTCCGCCTCCTTGGATTTCCCATTGCCTTGCCCTTGCTCCGATCCGCTGGATACAGGAGCCGCCTTGCCCATGGCCTCGGCCCAGAGAGCAGCCTTGCGTGCGTCGTCCTCAACTGGCGCAACCATCATCCCGGGGACAGCCACCGTTGGCGAGGTGATGACAAGCTGGTCGTCGGCGGCAAGACCCTTGTTTACAACCGCTAGGTTGCCCGATGTGAACCCAACAGAAACTTTTCGTTTTTCCAATTTGCCCTCGGAGTTCACCACAAGTGCTGTGCCGTCGCGCACCGCTTCGACGGGCACAATTAGGGCTTCTGTTTGTGGTGCTAATAGCAGAGCTTCAACAAGCATATTGCGGCGCAGCGGCGGACGCTCCCCAGCTGCGGCCTGCGCCAGAGGATCATCGACACGCACAACAACCGTTGTCCCTTGAGTGCGCGCATCAATGGCGTCTCCGACACGCACCACTTTGCTCTTCCAGGTGATGTTGTGACCTGGCGCAACAAGGCGCACCCGCGCCTTAAGATCCATAACGGTGCTGCCATCTCCGGCCAAACGCAACAACGGGCCAACCCGACCTAAGGGAAACTGCGCTGCGATTTCAACAGCGGCAACTCCTTCGCCAGAAAGCATCGTCTGACCACGACTGACATACTGCCCCTCGGTTACCGAAATTTCGGTTATTCTTAAGTCGTAAGGTGCGCGCACCTCGGTAAACTCAAGCGCCCGTTCCTGTGTCGCCCTCTGTGTTATAAGAATTTCACGCTCAGCCTTGGCCAAGTGCCGTTGGTTTTCAATCTCGGTGACCTTAGCACGGGCTAAAAGCTCTTGACGGCGAACGGCATCTAGGCTGGCGCGTGTGGTCACACCTTGCTTGGCTAACTGCTCCTGCCGGGTCAGATCGGCTTGCATCAGGGCCAGATCAGCACTGGCAATTTCAAGGCTGGCGACAAGTGTTTGATCCTTGATGTCAGACGCCGCCAGCTGTGCTGTGATCTGAGCAAGGTTCAACAGAAGGTCTGTATCGTCAATCCGAACGAGCAGATCGCCTTCTGACACAATTGTCCCCGGGGCAAGATTTGGCGCGGTTTGCAACACATCGCCCTCAACCCGCGCGACGCCGCGCCACTCTCGGGCGGGGCCAACAGCGCCATGCCCGACAACACGGGGGATCATCGATGCCTGAGCCAACGTAATAACGCGCACCGGAACCACAGAACGCGTGGTTTCGTTCACCCCAGGAGGCTGCTTTAATGTGTCCGAGTAAACAATTGTGATCAGACCCAAGGCCGCAGGAATGGCGAAGCCCAATAGCCTGACAAAGATCACTGTAAGTCGTGCCATGATGAAGTCTCTCAACACATTCCAATTATTCAATGCATGACACGATTCACTGTAGTAAGCAATGCAATGGCCGGGTGTGTAAGTGCATTCTGGTATGGCTACTCAAGTGCAAGACATTTAGCCCAACCGAAACAAGCATTCACTTAAGACTTGTAATTGGGTTGCAGATAAGCTTGCGAGCATATTCAGTTAACATCCTGACTGTAGGTGCGGGCACCTAACTCTCTAATAGTAGAGTTTCTCATGGCGGTCTTTCATAGCAAGCCAACAGAATATCAGTTTTGGCCAATCATCATTGGTTGTTTGTGGCTTCCCGCAACCAGACACTCGCTGCGAGACAGAAAATCTGCAAAGTGGGCTCCAAGCAGCCTTTTGCTTTCGCAGAACCACTTGATGACGCGCCAGCGGCGAAGCCGTCATTAGCTTTTAGGCTATAATACGTCGTCAGCGCTATGTTGATGTTTGGGCTGGAGGGGTGGTGGAGGGCAAATCATGCCGAGAGTCCAACTTCCGCCGTCACAGCCAGGTGGAGGAGCTTCTTCGCTGCCTCCAATTGCCTTCGGCATGTCAACAGAAAGACGTTGCCCGTCCTGCTCGTAAATACAGCCCAGCCCCTCGAGAACCTCAGCTGTGCCACGATTGACGACCTGCGCGCGCTCGGGGCGCTTTTCATAAATGGAAATGGCACGAAGCTGTGCCTCTCTTGCATGAGTGTTCTTGTCCATTGTGGTTCCTCAACGTTACGTTTCAGGCACGGCAGGGACGCCACGTCGGGTGCCCCTGCCAAAACCAAGGTTCAGCCCGCAGCCATCGCCTTGACGTCTTCTGTGCTAGGGGTGTTGCCGCCCATACCCCAGTGCCTGCTTCGGACTTCCTTGACCCGAACCCAAGTCACCGGGCGCATGTTCTCGCCCTCGACTTCGACCATCGCGCTGGTCGCGGATGAGTGGTGATGAGCGGACTGAGGTGATTGGTGAGCTGCCTGCGCGGGCTTCTTTGGTCGTGAAACGCCGCGGCGGACGGGCAGCGCGGTTAAAACGAACGTGATTTGCTTACTTGGATTGCAGCGATCCAGTCGATGCAGACATGGCTGCAAATCCTCAATATTCTCAAAAAGAACCGGTATCACCCCCCTTGCCTGCCCAACCGGCCAACCCGGATGGGTCAAACCATGCCCAAATGGCTGAACGATTTCCTCGGAAAGCAAAGACCCAACCTGTATGGAACTGAGTGGGTGACCTGAAAAAATCGGGAAGGAGTATGTTGCCAGATAGGGAAACGACAGGAAATATCGACGATTGCTGAGGCGAAAATTCTTACCCTTTCGGCAAACGATCGCGCGTTGATCTGTGATTGCGTAAAACAAGTTGCTTAGCACGTAAGATCGCGTTGCTGCCATGTAGTAGAAACCGGCGACAAAGCCGATTGATAGGGCCGAAAAAATCCACGCTGCCTCGGTGCGATTGTGTCGGCCATCCGGCTCAATGAAAAGAAAGCTGATCCAGATTGCAACAATACCAACAACAAAAGACCCGTAGAAAATCTTTTCCTGCCCAACAAATTGCATAAATTTTCGGCCATACTCTGGTCGGCCCGACCAAAGCAGTTCTTCTCCGTCTTTGAGAACATCTTGCCAGTCGGGCGTATCTAAGTTTTTATCAATCAATTGTGGTCACTTCTATTCTTCGGTCTTCATAAAATTGCTTAGCACGCCGCGGTGACTTTCAGAGAAGGAAATTATGGCAACAAGAAACTCGGGCGCTATAGCCCCGCTGCTTTGCGCAGCATGTTTAGGGCGACCAGCGTTAGGAAAAAGGCAAACACCCGTTTTAGGGGTTTGGGGTCCATGCTATGGGCCAGTTTTACCCCGTAAGGTGCTGTTATCAATGTCATACTGATCGTTAGCACAAAGGCTGGCAGGTTGACGGCCCCAATGGTAAAAGGCGGGCGCGAGGCTTCGGGGATGTTCACCAGCAAAAAGCCAATGACCGAAGGCACGGCGATCAACACGCCGAGCCCTGCGGCTGTGGCCACAGCGCGGTGGATCGGGGTGGCATAAAGGCTCATCAACGGCACCCCGAACGACCCACCGCCGATGCCCATCAGCACCGACATAAAGCCAAGGATCGGCGAGAGAATCGCGCATTTCAGGCCCGTGGGCATGGTATTTCCCAAACGCCATGTGTCGCGGCCAAAGCCAAGGTACAGCCCGACAATAATGCCCAACACGCCGAAAATGCCTTGCAAAACGACCGAGCGCAGCCCCGCCGCAACCAACACGCCGATCGCCGCCCCAATCACGATGCCGGGGGCAAAACCGCGCAGGATATCCCAATCGACAGCGCCCTTCTTGTGGTGGCTGGAAACCGAGCGCAGAGAGGTCACGATGATGGTCGCCAAAGAGGTCGCAAGGCAAACCTGCATCAGTTGATCGCCACCATAGCCCAAGGACGAAAAGATATAGAAATAGGCGGGCACCAAGATGATGCCGCCGCCAATCCCAAGCAGGCCGGCCATTACACCCGCGACGGCACCGGTCGCCAAAAGCATGGCCACCATCGGCAAAAGGATTGTCATTTCGAGCATGTCAAAGCGCTCGCAGCTATTTTGGTTTGATCCTGCACATATGCCAGCGCCGCGTCCAGAACTTCCAGCCCTGCCCCGTCTTTGGGCGCCCCTTCAGACAGGGTGCGCCGCCATCCACGCGCACCGGGACGGCCGTGAAACAGGCCGAGCATGTGGCGGGTGATCTGGTTTAGACGCCCGCCCTCGACCAGATGGCGCTCAATGTAGGGGCGCATTTCCTCAACCACCTGTAGGGTGGTTTTACGGGTGGTGCCACCAAATATTTCTGCATCGGCCCCCAGCAAAATATCATCTGGCGTGTGATAGGCAGCGCGGCCAATCATCACCCCGTCCAACCCGGCATCCAAAAATGCCCGTGCTTGATCCAAACTGGTGATCCCGCCGTTCACCGAAATATGCAGGTCTGGGAAATCGCGTTTGATTTGCAACACCAGATCGTAATCCAGCGGCGGCACATCGCGGTTTTGTTTTGGGCTAAGACCTTGCAACCACGCCTTGCGCGCATGGATGGTGAAGCGGTTGACGCCCGCTTGGCTGACGGTTTCGATGAAGGCGGGCAGCGTCTGATGCACGTCTTGGTCATCGACCCCGATGCGGCATTTCACCGTAACATCCACCGTTGAGGCGTCAATCATCGCGGCCACGCAATCCGCAACCAACGCGGGGCGTTCCATCAACACCGCGCCAAAACTGCCCGATTGCACCCGATCCGAGGGGCAGCCGACGTTGAGGTTGACCTCGTCATAGCCCTCGTCACAGCACATGCGGGTCGCGGCGGCGAGTTCTTGCGGGTCCGATCCGCCCAGCTGCACCGCGACAGGATGCTCAACCGGATCAAACCGCAACAATTGCAGCGCCCCGCCCCGCACCAAGGCGGGTGAAGTGACCATTTCGGTGTAGAGCAACGTCTGCGCCGACATCAGCCGATGCATGTAACGGCAATGCCGGTCAGTCCAATCCATCATAGGGGCAACGGAGAGGCGCGCAGATTTTTCCAGTTCCGTGTTGCGCATCACGACGCCCTCTCCCACCGGCTTTCGATATACATAAGAGGCGAATGTTCATCCTTTTCGCGACCAATTTCAACAAGCCCCTCTCGACGATAAAAGACCCAAGCCGCTGCATTCTTTTCATAGACCCAAACTGTGATCCAATCGCGATCTATTTTGGCAAGGTCAAGCAGGGCTTTGCCAATACCGCAGCGTTGCACATCAGGCGCGACGTATAGACCTGTGATATTGTCATCCTCGCGCACGCAAAACCCAACCACATGCCCCGTGCTTTCGGCAACCCACGCCGTCTCGGACTCCAACATCTCTTGCCAAGATGCGGCCATCGGCTCAAGGTCGTCAAGCGGCACCATCCAAGGTGTTGCCTTGCCCCAAGCGCGAATAATCCGGGCACACGCACGTGAATCCAGCCCATTTGCTTGGCGGTAAGTAAAGGTCATTTGCGAAATCTCCGGTGGCGCCATTTGCCATGTACTTCATACGTCCTCAATAGCAGCAAACGCCCCCCCCTTGCACCAATAGCTGCGGATTGAGCCGCATCACGCCGATCCATCATCGAGGCAGCCAAGAGGAGCGCTGCGGGTTTGGCATCAAGGGTCATGAGGGGTGTTTTCCTGCTGTCGTCATTTCGGCCATATCAGTTGGGCTGTGTCTTGCCCTATTTCGTCTGGAAACTCCAGCCATTTGACGCCCGCGCCCCACTTTACAATGCCCTTATGGTATGCCCTAAGGGCGCATGGTTTGTGTAATGATACATGGCGTTCCCGAAACACCGTCGCTTTGGGATCCATTGGTAGAGCAGCTTGATCTACCCGCAGATCAGCTGATTATACCCGCATGGCCAGGCTTTGTCGAACCGGCGCCGCAAGGGTTCTCTTGCACAAAAGAAGCCTATGTCGAGTGGTTGATAGAGCTGCTTGAGGCACAAGTTGCGCGCAGTGGGCCTGTCGATTTGGTTGGCCATGATTGGGGGGCTATGCTGTGTTTGAGGGTCGCCCATTTACGGCCTGATTTAGTCCGTACTTGGGCCGCACTGAACGCTTGTGTGGTGCCGGGTGAACGGTGGCATCAAGTTGGGCGGCTGTGGCACACGCCTATCATTGGTGAGTTGGTCAATCTATGTTTGCGCCCTTGGCTGGCGCGACTTTTGCTGCCGACACTGGGCATGCCAAAGGATATGGCAAAAGTTCTGTCGGCCCAGATGGGTCGTCCTATGAAACACGCGATCCTGCCGCTGTACCGATCAGCCATAACAGTGGATGACGAATGGGGCGAGGACCTGTCCAACCTGCCAAAACGCGGGCTGTTGATCTGGGGCAAGCAGGACCCATTCATGTCGCTAAGTAAGGCCAAGAAGTTTAGCATCAGATGGGACGTACCGCTGCACGTCAAACGCGCTTTGGGGCATTGGTCACTCTGTGAAAACCCGCGCTATGTGGCAAACCAGTTGCGCCGCCATTGGAAGCAAAACTAGCTTAGTCGGCTTGCAGTGTTTCGATCGCTTGATATTGCGACAAAAACACCTGCCCCGTTAAGGCCTGCATGAAATCCGAGCGTTTTAGCCGATCCATCACTGGCCCCTTTACCTCGGACATATGCAGTTTAATCCCAAGGCTTTCGAGCCGGTGCATGATGGCTTCAAAGGACTCCAGCGCGCTCATGCCAATCGCGTTCACCGCCGAACACATCAGCACAACATGGCGCAGCGCGTCATCCCCGACCACACGGTTCAGGATGTAATCCTCCAGATATCGCGCATTGGCAAAATACAGACTCTCGTCGATACGCACCGTCAGAATTGTGGGCGTGGTTTCAACCCCATGGCGCAGAATATTGCGAAAATGCTCTGTACCCGGCACACGACCCACCTCGGCCACATGCGGGCGCGAGGTTTTGTAAAGATGCAAGGCAATCGACAGCAAAACCCCCGTCGTAACGCCAATTTTAACACCCCACCCCAAGGTCACCAAAATGGTCACCACCACGGCAATGAAGTCGGGTTTGGAATAGACCCATGTTTTGCGCAACATCGACAAGTCCAACAAGGACAAAACGGCCACCACGATGATCGCCGCCAGCGTGGCGTTGGGCAGGAAAAACAGCAGTGGCGTCAGAAACATAGCGGCAAACAGGATGCCGATGGCCGTCATCGCCCCGGCCGCGGGGGTTTGCGCCCCGGAATCGTAATTCACCACCGAGCGTGACAGGCCCCCCGTTACCGGATACCCGCCAGAAATCGCCGAGGCTATATTGGCGGCCCCCAACCCGATCAGCTCTTGATCCGGATAGATGCGCTGGCGCTTTCGGGCCGCCAGCGTTTGCGCCACCGATACCGATTCAACGAAACCGATGACCGAAATCAACAAGGCCGCGACAAACAAATTGCTCCATAACTCAACCTCGAAACTGGGCATCGTAAACGGCGGCAACCCGCTTGGCAGCTTGCCCACAACAGCCACCCCATGATCGGTCAAGCCAAAGCCCCAAGTGATCAATGTTGTGACGGCCACCACAATCACCGGTCCTGTTTTGGCCAAAATACCCGCCAGTTTCGCCCCGATACCAACCGCCATCAAGGCCGTTTTCATACCCTTGCGCGCCCAGATCAAAAAGCCGATCGCACCGCTACCAATCAGCAGCGTGAACAAGTTGATATCACCAATATTCTGCGCCAGTGAGCTGGCCAAAGTGATCAATTCATGCCCATGCGATGTGATGCCGAACAGATGCTTAATCTGACTGGTGCCGATCAACACAATTGCGGCCGTCATAAAACCCGAGATCACCGGATGGCTTAGAAAGTTCGCCAAAAAACCCAACCGAAACAGCCCCATCACCAACAGGATCAACCCCGACATAAACGCCAAAACGATCGCGGCCGCTGCGTATTCTGCGCTGCCCTGCAAGGCCATGTTGCCCACCACAGCCGCCGTCATCAACGACACCACCGCAACCGGCCCCACCGCCAACGCCCGACTGCTGCCGAACAACGCATAGGCCATCAACGGCAAGATCGACGCATATAGCCCCATTTCGGGCGGCAATCCGGCCAGCAAAGCATAGGCCAAAGATTGCGGGATCAGCATGATCATCACGATCACCGCCGCCACCAGATCATTGCTTAACGTGTCGCGATTGTAGCTGTGTGCCCAATCAAGGATCGGCAAGTAACGGCGCAATGGGGCGGGGATCGAAAGACGTTTCATTTGGACCTAATCGGCGGCAATCAACGGTGACATGTCATAGCCAGCCGCAGAAGCGGCCGCCAGAATTTCATGACCCTCAAGTTCGGAAATCATCATCAATGACCAAATCACTGTGCAACGGGTGCCGGAACGGCAATAGGCAAACACTGGTTTGGGTAGATCCGCCAGCACACGGCCGGTTTGGGTGGCGAGGGGCATTGCCACCCTCCCCGAGTCCGCTGGCAAATGGGCAAAGGCAAATCCGATTTCTCTGGCTGCAGCCTCGATTTCGCCAACCAGCGGCTGGCCTGCATCTTCGTTATCGGGGCGGTTACACATGATGGTGCGAAATCCGGCATCCCAAATGGTTTGCAAATCCGAAATTTCGATTTGCGGGCTGACTGAAAAATCGTCTGAAAGACGCCTGATATCCATCATTGTTTGATCCTGTTTCTACGGCGGTCTGTACTGACGGGCCTATTCAGGGCTTCATAGTTTATTTATCGGCACCTTGAAATAGGTATTCCCGTCACTGCCTGCTGGCGGCATACCGCCAGCCCGCATATTGACTTGAAGGGATGGAATAATCAGCCTTGGCATGGATAGGGTCGCATCGCGCGCCTCGCGCAGTTTGACAAAGTCCGCACGGCTGATTTGCCCCCCAAAATGGATATTCTCGGATTTTTGCGCAGCCACCGTGGTTTCATTTTGAATATCCCGCCCACCGGGACCATAATCATGGCACATCATCAGGCGCATGTCGCCCGGCAAGGCCAGAACCTTTTGCACGGAATCGTATAGCTCACCAGCATTCCCCCCCGGAAAATCGGCCCGCGCGGAACCGCCATCCGGCATAAACAGCGTATCTCCAACAAAGGCTATATTGCCGATCACATGGGTCATACATGCCGGCGTGTGACCTGGCGTATGGATGGCAAAACCTTGTATCGTACCGATATGATAGCTGTCGCCATCCGCAAACAAGATATCGAACTGGCTGCCGTCCCGTTGAAATTCCGTGCCCTCGTTAAACACTTTGCCAAACGTGTGTTGAACCGTGGTGATCCCCGCCCCGATGCTGATCTTGCCGCCCAGTTTTTCTTGGATATAGGGCGCCGCCGAGAGGTGGTCAGCATGGACATGTGTTTCAATCTGCAATTCCAGTTTCAGGTCATTTTCCTTAATAAAATGAATGATTTTGTCGGCGTGACCATAGCTAAGACGACCAGCCGCGTAGTCGATATCCATCACGGAGTCGACAACCGCACAGGCGTCGGAATGCGGGTCTTTCACCACATAGGAAAACGTGTTGCTGTCATTCTCAAAGAACGACGTGACTTCGGGGGTAACGGTCATATCAACGGGATAGGCAGACATCAAAAGCATCCTTCAAGGTGATGTAATATTCCATTTAGTGAATATAATAATCACGTGGCCAGTTTCAAGTCCTGATCAAGACTTGCAAATCGGCCACATTGGTACCTGTGGACCCCGTCATCAACAGATCGTGGCTGGCTTGCAGCGCATGGTAGCTGTCGTTGTTAGCCAGCAATTCTTGCGGTGAAACCCCAGCCTCGCGCATCCGTGTAAGCGTGGTGTTGTCCACCAAACCACCCGCCGCATCGCACGGCCCGTCGCGCCCGTCCGTGCCNCCNGACAGGAACACCCAATCCCCCTGCCAGTCCTGTTTTTCAGCCAACAAAGCCATGCGCAACGCCATTTCCTGATTGCGCCCGCCAAGGCCCGTGCCTTTGATTTTCACCGTGACCTCGCCACCAAAAACCGTAATCCCTTTGGGGGATTCTGATATTATTTCAGCGGCTTGGACCACATCTCCGACCAGTGGCGCGGGATGCATTTCCGCCCCAGGGTTAGCCGCCAGCATCGCCGCGACGCTGATAGAGTTGGCGCCGATCAGTTGGTTCTCAGCCTTTGGAACGGGCGGCAAATGTGGCGCGGGCTTGCTAAAATGGGCCGTCACAGCAGCGGGCAAATCATCCCAAATTCCGTAGGATTTCAACACTTCAACCGCTTGCGCGCGGCTCCCGGCCGCCCCTACCGTTGGCCCACTCGCCACGATGCGCAGATCATCCCCCACCACATCCGACAGGATCAACGCTCGCACGTGAGCCGGCGCCGCCAAGCGCAACAAACCGCCGCCTTTCAGCAAGGAAAGCTGTTGGCGCACCATATTCATCTCGGTGATATCTGCGCCACAAGCCAGCAACAATTTGCTGACCTGCGCCTTGTGCGCAAGCGTGATCCCCGCCACAGGTGCGGGCATCAAAGCCGAGCCACCACCGCTTATCAGGGCCAAAACACGGTCTGGCTCGCCCAAGGCTTGTAGTTTTGTGATCACATGCTGTGCTGCAAAAGCACCGGCCTTATCAGGCACCGGATGCCCAGCTGCATATACTTGCGCAAAATCAATATCCTGTGCATTTTCGTAATTTGTGATCACAATCACTTCGACGTCGCCAGAGACCCGCTCAACCGCCGCCTCAGCCATCCGCATCGCGGCTTTGCCAACCGCCAATATCAGCGTTTTCCTTGCGGGGAGCATGGGTTTTGCATCCAATGCTTTGGCCACCGCCAAATATGGATCCGCCGCCGCAACACCTGCAACAAACATCATACGTGCCTGATCGCGCAGCGCCGCTAAGTCCATGACTGATAAACCGCCCCGACTTCAGCGCGGATAATTTCAGCAATTTGGCCACAATCCTGCAAGCTGAACGGCAATGGCAATCGCATATCAAGAATACCGCGCAACACCCGATCCGAATTTGGCAAGCTTTGGGCAGGCGCATACCGCCAACTGTCATAGCGTGACGTAAAGCCCGTCGGCTCATCTCCGCCGAACCATTTCAGCTCGACCCCACGCGCTGCACAGCGTTGTAATACTTGATTAATTTTCTCGGCATCCCAATCGAGCAGCAAGAACTGAATGGACGATCCAACGTAGACTTCTTCACTGGGCCGTTCAATCACCGTCAGCCCCGCTGTGCCGCGCAACCCTTCTTCAACCACGCGATATCGCGCATTCCACGCCGCAACCTGCGTGTCCAGGGTCGCCAATTGCGGGCGTAAAATTGCAGCCCGCAAATTATCCATCCGCCCCGAGATATTCGGCACCTCATAGCGCAAAGTTTCAAACGCCTCGGCAGGCGGGCCAGCAAGGTGGCGTTCAAACAGCATATAGCTGCCCGACAGCATCACCGCACGGGCCATCAAATCAGCGTCATCCGAGATCAGCAAACCGCCCTCGCCCGAATTCATATGTTTGTAAGTTTGGGTCGAGTAAGCCGCCATCACCCCGTGCCGCCCCGACATCACCCCACGCCATGTCGCCCCCATCGTGTGGGCGCAGTCCTCAATGACTTGAACCTCGTGGGCATCGCAAATCACCATCAATTCATCCATATCGCAAAGATGGCCGCGCATATGGCTAAGCAACAAAACCTTGGCCCCGCTTTGCACGATTTTCTGTTCTAAATCAAATAGATCAATGGTCAGCGCCTCGGTCACACCGACGAACACCGGCACCGCACCAAGGCTGGCAATCGCCCCCGGAACCG
>JGI24023J19991_10002633_pt1 | contig 12979 bp, 8 predicted proteins | sample Cruoilmetagenom1_FD_19991 | JGI IMG/M metagenome (IMG submission 19991)
TATGGAAACGTATCCTGCAAAATAAAACTCCGCCAGAAGAGTTGATCGAAGAAATGAAAACCTCGGCGCTACGTGGCCGTGGTGGCGCGGGTTTTCCGACTGGTCTGAAGTGGAGTTTCATGCCGCGCAATGCCCCTGGCCAGAAGTATATTGTCTGTAACTCGGATGAAGGTGAGCCGGGAACCTGCAAAGACAGAGACATCCTGCGTTACAACCCCCATCAGTTGATCGAAGGTATGGCCATCGCCGGTTACTGTATCGGCGCCACAGCGGGTTATAACTATATCCGCGGTGAATTCTGGGAGCCTTACGAGCGCTTTGAAGCCGCACTGGAAGAAGCCTACCAGGCGGGTATGCTGGGCAAGAACATAATGGGTTCCGGTGTGGATTTTGATCTGGCGACCCACCTGGGTGCCGGTGCCTATATCTGTGGTGAAGAGACCGCCTTGCTCGAATCTGTCGAAGGTAAGAAAGGACAGCCCCGTTTCAAACCACCGTTCCCGGCGGGCTTTGGTCTATATGGCCGTCCTACCACGATTAATAATACCGAGAGCCTGGCTTCGGTGCCGGTCATTCTGGAGAAGGGCGGCAAGTGGTTCCTCGACATGGGCAAACCGAATAATGGGGGCACCAAACTGTTTTCTGTTTCCGGTCACGTCAACAAGCCGGGTAATTTCGAAGTGCCCCTGGGTACGCCGTTTGCGGATTTGCTGGAAATGGCAGGCGGGGTACGCAACGGTCGTCAATTAAAAGCGGTGATTCCTGGTGGTTCATCGGTGCCAGTGGTACCCGGCAAGACCATGATGGATCTGGATATGGATTATGACTCCCTCTCCAAGGCAGGCACCATGCTGGGCGCCGGATCGGTCATCGTGATGGACGATACCACCTGTATGGTGAAAACCCTGGCGCGTCTGTCGCACTTTTATTATGAAGAGTCCTGTGGGCAGTGTACCCCTTGCCGTGAAGGGACCGGCTGGTTGGCGAGAATGGTGCATCGCATCGAACACGGCCAGGGTCGCCCGGAAGATTTGGACCTGCTGAATGATTTGGCTGGCCGTATCGGTGGCCGTACCATTTGTGCATTGGGTGATGCTGCCGCGATGCCGGTGTCCAGTTTCCTGAAGCATTTCCGCAATGAATTCGAATATCACATTGAACACCGTAAGTGCATGGTTTAAGCGAAGGTTTAACGAAAAAGATGACAGACACGCTGAACATAGAGATTAACGGTATCAAGTTGCAGGTGCCGCAAGGCAGTATGGTGATTGAAGCGGCCGATGCCGCCGGTATCACCATCCCGCGCTTCTGTTATCACAAGAAGTTGTCTATCGCGGCGAATTGCCGTATGTGTCTGGTTGATATTGAAAAGGCTCCCAAGCCTTTGCCCGCCTGTGCGACGCCGGTCACCGATGGTATGAAGGTGCAGACCAAATCGGCCAAGGCCCTCGAGGCACAGAAGAGCGTGATGGAATTTTTGCTGATCAACCATCCGCTGGATTGCCCGATCTGTGATCAGGGCGGTGAATGTGATCTGCAGGATATCGCCATGGGTTTCGGCAGCGATATCACACGCTTTGCCGAAAAGAAGCGTGTTGTACGGGAAAAGAATATCGGTCCGCTGATCGCCACCGACATGACACGTTGTATCCACTGCACACGTTGTGTCCGCTTCGGGCAGGAGATTGCCGGCATTCGGGAAATGGGCGCCACCGGCCGTGGTGAACATACGGAAATCGGTACCTATGTGGAATCCACCATTGATTCAGAAATGTCGGGCAATGTGATCGACCTGTGTCCGGTCGGCGCCCTGACCTCCAAGCCCTATCGATATTCCAGCCGCCCCTGGGAGAACATGCCACACCAGAGTATTTCACCACATGATTGTGTCGGTTCGAACCTCACGGTCGAAGTGCGCCGCAACAAGGTCATGCGAGTCCTGCCGCAAGAGAATGAAGACATCAATGAGAACTGGTTGTCGGATCGGGATCGCTTCAGTTATTCCGGTCTGTATAGTGATGACCGGGTTAACTCACCGATGATCAAACAGGGTAATACCTGGAAGAATGTAGAATGGGAAACCGCCCTGTCTTATGCCACCGAAGGTTTGCAGCGCGCCAAACAGGCCAACGGTGCAAATAAATTGGGTGCAATCGGTAGTGCTTCTTCCACAGTCGAAGAGCTGTACCTGCTACAGAAGCTTATGCGTGGTCTGGGATCAGATAATATCGACCATCGTACACGCCAGATGGATTTCAGTGATCAGGANATTGAACCTGTCTTACCGAATCTCGGTCAGTCAATCCCCGATCTTGAAAACGTCAATGCGGCTCTGTTGATCGGTTCNAATGTACGTAAGGANCAACCGATCATTTCCCATCGTTTGCGCAAGGCCGCTTTGAAAGGTGCGCAGCTGATGTTTGTNAATTCACTGGATCATGAATTCAACTTCCCGGTCGCAGAGAACATNGTNACCAGCCCGGTTAATATGGCCTGGGAATTGGCCGCAATTTGCAAGGCGCTTTTGACTATCNGCGGCGAGAGCGCCCCGTCAGGACTTGCCGAACTCTTGGGTAATACCGATGCACATGATGTTCATATCAATATCGCCCGGCATTTGCACTCGGCAGACAAAGCTACTGTCCTGATCGGTACCCAGGCGATGAGCCAACCCGAATTTGCTAGCATTCGTGCTTTAGCGAATGTGATTGCCCAGCAAAGCGGTGCACAACTGGGCTACTTGCCAGCCGGCGCGAACAGTGCCGGGGCCTATCTGGCCGGGGCGGTTCCACATCGTGGACCGGCCGGTGCAACGGTGAATCAATCCGGCTTGAACAGTCGGGATATGCTGGGCGAAGTCATGAGTGGCCTGATTCTGTTAAACCTGGAACCGGAATGCGACGTAGCAGAGCCGGCTATTGCCCTGCGTAACCTGCATGACAGTGATTTTGTGATTTGTTTGACGCCATATATGACCGAGACCATGAAGTCTTATGCCGATGTTATTTTGCCGGTTTCGACCTTTGCGGAAACACCCGGTACCTTCGTGAATATCGAGGGTCGCTGGCAGAGTTTTGCGGCCAGTATCAAACCCACAGGGGATACCAAGCCGACCTGGAAGGTATTGCGTGTGCTAGGCAACCTGCTGGAGTTGGATGGCTTTGATTATTTGTCGGCAGAGGAAGTGCGAGATGAATGTCAGGCCCTTTGTGAAAATGTGGTTGTATCATCACGTACCGAATGGCGCAGTCCTGCCAGTCTGCAGAAAGCAACGACGCAGCTAAACAGGATCGGGCAGTTGCCTATCTATGCCACAGATAATATTGTGCGTCGTTCTCAAGCGCTGCAATTAACAAAAGATGCGATTGGTGCTGCGATACATATTAATGCCAAAACACTGGCAGGCACCAAGCTGAATGGTTCGGATACAGGCATGATCATGCAAAGTGGTACACAGGTAAGCTTACCTATCGTGATCGATGACTGTGTACCGGAAAATTGTGTCATGGTGCCGGTCGGCGTGGTTGGCAGTGAGCAACTCGGTAGCAGTTACGGGCCAGTTGAGTTGTCCAAAAGTTAAATAACGATAATAAATACGTATTGTCAGGTATACATATGTTTGAGTGGGTCGAAACAATCTTCACCAGTCTGCCGCAAGGTGTGCAAACGATGACGTTTATCATTTTGAAAATCGTTGCCATTAGCTTGCCGTTGATGTTGTGTGTGGCCTATCTGACCTATGCCGAGCGTAAAATTATCGGTTATATGCAGGTACGTCTTGGACCTAACCGGGTCGGACCCAAAGGCTGGTTGCAACCCATCGCCGATGCCGTCAAGTTGATGTTCAAGGAAATCATCATTCCGACCGGCTCAAATAAATACCTGTTCCTGATTGCTCCGGTATTATCTATTGCCCCCGCGCTGGCAGCCTGGGCCGTGATACCGTTTAGTGATGGCATGGCGCTGGCCGACATCAATGCCGGTTTGCTCTATGTGCTGGCCGTGACATCGGTTGGGGTGTACGGCGTCATCATCGCCGGTTGGGCCTCCAACTCGAAATATGCCTTGTTGGGGGCGATGCGCTCGGCAGCACAAATCGTCGCCTATGAAATTGCCATGGGTTTTGCCCTGGTGGGTGTTCTCATGGCAGCGGGCAGTCTGAATCTCGGCGACATCGTGCGCGCCCAGTCAGGCAGTGTCATTCACTGGTTCTGGTTACCCCTGTTTCCCTTGCTCATTATTTATTTTATCGCGGGACTGGCTGAAACCAATCGCGCGCCCTTCGATGTAGCTGAAGGGGAATCGGAAATTGTTGCCGGTTTCCATGTCGAGTATTCCGGTATGGCCTTTGCGGTGTTTTTCCTGGCGGAATACGCCAACATGATCCTGATTGCCGCTCTGGCATCGATTATGTTCCTCGGTGGCTGGTTATCACCGCTACAAGGCATTCTGCCTGAGTCTGTGCTGGCTATTCCCGTGTTGGGTGATGTGCTGGGTCATGGAATTCACTGGTTGTTGATCAAGCTTGCCTTCATCCTGTTCTGCTTCCTCTGGATGCGGGCTACGTTCCCACGCTATCGTTATGATCAGATCATGCGTCTGGGCTGGAAGGTATTTATTCCGATCACCATCGTTTGGCTGCTGGTTGTTGGCTTGATGGTCCTGGGCGAAGTTGGTCCATGGTGGAATGCGGCGTAAGGGGCATAAGAGCATATTATGAATAATATGATGCGTTATATAAAAAGTCTGTTCCTTTCAGAAATGAGAAAGGGGCTGGGTGTGACGTTAAGACACTTGTTTGTGCGCAAAGTTACTCAACAGTACCCGGAAGATAAAACGCCGTTATCGAATCGTTTTCGGGGCCTGCATGCCTTGCGGCGTTACCCGAACGGGGAAGAACGATGTATTGCCTGCAAATTATGCGAAGCCGTCTGTCCTGCGCTGGCGATCACCATCGAGTCAGAACAGCGTGCTGACGGAACCCGTCGTACTACCCGTTATGACATTGACCTGACCAAGTGCATCTTCTGCGGTTTTTGTGAAGAGTCATGTCCGGTCGATTCGATTGTCGAGACACATATATTTGAATATCACGGTGAAGAGCGCGGCGATCTCTACATGACCAAGGAAAAACTGCTGGCAGTGGGTGATAAATATGAGACGCAGATTGCCGCCGCTCGTAAACAGGATGCGGCGTATCGCTAAACAGGTTGATTGAATTTTATGGGTATCGAAAAGTTTATATTTTATTTCTTCGCGCTTGTCATGGTCGCCAGCGCTACCGTGGTGATTACTGTGCGTAATCCGATACGCGCTGCGCTGTTTCTGGTGCTGACCTTTTTCAGCAGCGCTGTTATCTGGATGATACTGGAGGCCGAATTTCTGGCGATTGCCCTGGTGCTGGTTTATGTCGGTGCGGTGATGGTCCTGTTCCTGTTCGTGGTAATGATGCTGGATATCAATATCGCCAGACTGCGAGAAGGTTTTATTCGTTACTTGCCGTTTGGCGCCGTCATTGCATTACTTATGGCGGGTATGATTATCAATGTGGTCGGACCGGAACACTTTGGTCTGGACAAGTTCGCAGAACCCGCCAGACATGCGGCAGATTATAATAATACCCGTGAACTGGGGATGGTACTGTATACCCAATATGTCTATCCGTTTGAGATCGCGGCAGTTATTCTCTTGGTGGCCATTGTGGCGGCAATCGCCCTGACCTTGCGCCGTCGACCAACAACCAAATACCAGAAACCTGAAGAACAGATCGCCGTCAAGCGCGATGACCGTATCCGTCTGGTCTCGATGGATGCCGAGAAGAAGAAATAGATGAGGATGAAAACATCATGATCGCACTGTCTGACTTCCTCATTCTCGGGGCAATCCTGTTTTGCCTGAGCGTGGCGGGCATCTTTCTTAATCGGAAGAATGTAATTATTTTGTTAATGGCCATCGAACTGATGTTGCTGGCCGTAAACATGAACTTTGTTGCCTTTTCTCATTATCTCGGTGATACCGCCGGTCAGGTTTTTGTGTTTTTCATCCTGACGGTTGCAGCAGCCGAGGCAGCCATCGGCTTGGCGATTCTGGTAGTACTGTTCCGCAGTAAACGTACTATCAATGTTGACGACCTGGATACCCTGAAAGGATAAGACATGCCAGACAATATGCAGACAATTTATCTCTGGATCGTATTGGCGCCGTTGCTCGGTTCAATCATTGCAGGCCTGTTTGGCAAAAAGGTCGGTCGTGCCGGTGCCCATTGGGCCGCCATTATCGGTGTGGCGGTTTCCTGTGTCTTGTCCATGATTGTTTTCAAGTACATGGTGATCGATGGCGCCGAACCTTTTAATGGTGCTGTTTATACCTGGTTGGTGAGTGACGGGGTCAGGTTTGAGGTTGGTTTTCTGATCGATAAGCTATCAGCCATGATGATGGTGGTGGTGACGTTTGTTTCTCTCATGGTGCATATCTATACCGTCGGTTACATGCACGATGACCCCGGTTATCAACGTTTCTTTAGCTATATTGCACTGTTTACTTTCTCTATGTTGATGTTGGTGATGTCCAACAACTTTATGCAGCTGTTCTTCGGCTGGGAGGCCGTGGGTCTGATTTCCTATCTGTTGATAGGTTTCTGGTTCAAGAAGGAAACGGCGATCTACGCCAATCTGAAGGCCTTCCTGGTTAACCGCGTGGGTGACTTTGGTTTCCTGTTGGGTATTGCCGCTGTATTGATGTATTTTGGCACTCTGGATTATGCGACTGTCTTTGCCAATACCGATTCCGTTGTGGGCAAAACCATTCAGGTTATTCCGGGCAGTGAATGGTCGGTAATGACGCTGATCTGTATTAGTCTGTTTATCGGCGCCATGGGTAAATCGGCACAGGTGCCCTTACATGTCTGGTTGCCGGATTCCATGGAAGGCCCAACCCCGATTTCGGCCCTGATCCATGCTGCGACCATGGTGACGGCCGGTATCTATATGGTGGCGAGGATGTCACCCCTGTTTGAATTATCCGAAACTGCACTCAGTTTTGTCATCGTTATTGGTGCGATTACCGCCTTCTTTATGGGCTTGCTGGGTCTGGTGCAAAACGATATTAAACGTGTGGTGGCCTACTCAACGCTTTCCCAGTTGGGTTACATGACCGTTGCCCTGGGCGCTTCGGCCTATGCAGCAGGTATTTTCCATCTCATGACCCATGCCTTCTTCAAGGCGCTACTGTTCCTCGGCGCCGGTTCGGTGATCATCGCCATGCACCATGAACAGGATATGCGCAAGATGGGCGGCTTGCGTAAATACATGCCCATCACCTGGATCACTTCCTTGATCGGTTCACTGGCCCTGATCGGCACACCGGGTTTTGCCGGTTTCTATTCCAAGGATTCCATTATTGAAGCGGTTGGCCATTCCAGCATTCCGGGTTCAGGCTTTGCCTATGCCGCTGTGTTGAGTGGTGTGTTTATCACTGCCCTGTACAGTTTCCGCATGTACTTCATGGTGTTCCATGGTAAAGAACGCATGGATGAACACACCCGTTCTCAACTGCACGAGACACCCTGGGTTGTGAAGGGGCCCTTGATCATGCTGGCCATCCCTTCGGTCATTATCGGCTTTATCTATGTCGGTGACATGGCCTTTGGTAATTTCTTTGGTGATGCCATCAAGGTGTTGCCACAGCACGATGTACTTGGTCAATTGGCCAAGGACTACCATGGTCCATTTACCATGATGCTGCATTCACTCTTGACCTTACCATTCTGGTTTGCGGCAGCTGGCGTGGCTTTTGCGTGGTTCCTGTATATAAAGCGCCCCGATATTCCAGGCATGATTCAGGACAAGTTGAAGTTTGTGCACCGTGTGCTGGATAACAAATATTATGCCGACCGGTTTAATGAGATCGTGTTTGCCGGTGGCAGCCGCTTGTTGGGCAAATTGTTGTGGCAAAACGGCGATGTGAGAGTGATTGATGGCGTGATCATCAATGGCTCCGCCAAAACCATCGGTCGGATATCAGGTGTCGTCAGACGTATACAGACCGGTTATCTCTATAACTATGCCTTTGCCATGATCTTTGGTCTGTTGTTCCTGCTGGGTGTGTTTGTATTTGCGTAACAAAAATAAAAAGGTAAACTGAATGTTTGTTGATTGGCCAATTTTAAGCCTGGTTATCTGGTTACCGATTATCGGCGGTATTGCCGTATTGGCGACAGCAAATGAGTCACGCCCGATGCAGACACGCGTCTTGTCGATGCTGGTGGCCATTCTGACGTTCATTCTCTCCATACCACTGTATAGCGATTTCCAGCTTGGTACACCTGTGATGCAGTTCCAGGAAAACACCAGCTGGATCAAGGCATTCAATATCAACTACCATCTGGGTGTGGACGGCATTTCCATGCCGCTTATTTTACTAACCACCTTTATGACCGTCATTGTGGTTATCGCGGGTTGGGAAGTCATCAAGTTCAAACAGGCCCAGTACATGGCGGCCTTCCTGATAATGGAAGGTTTGATGAACGGTGTGTTTGCGGCCATGGATGCAGCGCTGTTCTATGTGTTCTGGGAAGCGATGTTGATCCCTATGTTTATTATCATCGGGGTATGGGGTGGCGCCAACCGGGTCTATGCCACCATCAAGTTCTTCCTTTATACCTTCTTTGGTTCGGTATTCATGCTGATTGCCTTGCTGTACCTGTATTTCAAGACTGGCAGCTTCGAGATTCTGGATTACCACCAGTTTAAATTTGGCCTGGAGGCCCAGACGTGGATATTTATTGCCTTCCTGGTCGCCTTTGCCGTCAAGGTGCCCATGTGGCCGGTCCATACCTGGTTACCGGATGCCCACGTTGAGGCGCCAACGGGTGGTTCTGTCATTCTGGCCGCGATCATGCTGAAGCTGGGCGCCTATGGCTTCCTGCGTTTTTCATTGCCGATTACGCCCGATGCCAGTCAGTCCCTCGACTGGTTGATGATTAGCCTGTCGCTGATCGCCGTGGTTTACATCGGCTTTGTGGCACTGGTACAACAGGATATGAAGAAACTGATTGCCTATTCTTCTATCTCGCATATGGGTTTTGTCACGCTGGGCTTTTTTATCGCCTGGCGGATTTACGCCAACACCGGTGATTACAACGGTGCCGTGATGGGCATCGAGGGTGGCATGGTGCAAATGATTTCCCATGGCTTTATTTCCGGCGCTTTATTCCTTTGTGTGGGGGTCATGTATGACCGTCTGCATAGCCGGATGATCAAAGACTACGGTGGCGTGGTAAACACCATGCCGGTCTTTGCGGGGTTTATGGTGTTATTCGCCATGGCCAATACCGGTTTGCCGGGGACATCAGGCTTCGTCGGTGAATTTATGGTTATCCTGAGCAGCTTCAAGGCCAATTTCTGGTTTGCCTTCCTCGCCGCTACCACCTTGATTATTGGGGCGGCCTATACCTTGTGGATGATCAAACGGGTTATCTTTGGCGATGTTACCAACGGTGGCGTGGCCAAGTTGCAGGATATCAATCGTCGTGAGTTTATGTTTCTGGCGCTGCTGGCCGTAATGGTTCTGTTGTTTGGTCTCTGGCCCGCACCATTACTGGAAGTGATGGATGCCAGTGTCGCCAATCTGGTCACTCACATGACACAAAGTAAGTTATAACGAGATTAATATAAGGCCAAGCTTAATGAACTTTGAAATACCCAATATCATACCTGCTATACCGGAAATTACACTGCTGAGCCTGGCGTGTTTGGTTATGGTGGTTGACCTGTTTGTTGAGCAGGAGAACCGGGTTGTAACTTACTTGTTGTCACAATTATCATTATTGATTGTCTTTGTCCTGACGCTTGTTTCCTTTACAGCGGAGACCCAGCTCACTTTCAGTAATACCTTTGTTCGTGATGCCATGTCAGATGTCCTGAAACTGGGTGTCTATATCTCGGTGTTTATCGTATTTCTTTATGCCAAGGATTACCTGCGCCAACGGGATATGTTTAAAGGCGAGTTTTATGTGCTGGGGCTGTTTGGCGTACTCGGCATGATGATCCTCATATCAGCCCACAACTTGATGACCGTTTATCTTGGGCTGGAGCTGCTTTCCTTGTCTATGTATGCCATGGTGGCCATGCAACGTGATTCTGAATCAGCCTCAGAAGCGGCCATGAAATATTTTGTGTTAGGCGCCATCGCTTCAGGCATGTTGCTGTACGGCATGTCAATGATCTATGGCGTTACGGGTAGTCTGGATCTGGCGGAAATCAGTTATAAGCTCGCCGCAGTATCCGATCAAAAGCTGACGATTTTTGGCATGGTCTTTATCATTGTGGGTATTGCCTTCAAGCTCGGTGCGGCGCCATTCCACATGTGGGTGCCGGATGTGTACCATGGCGCACCCACCTCGGTGACCTTGTATATTGCCAGTGCCCCGAAAATTGCTGCGTTTGCCATGCTGATGCGCCTGTTAGTCGATGGCTTATTATCCCTGCAGCCCTACTGGCAGGATATCCTGATCATCCTGGCTATCGCTTCCATGGCTATCGGTAATATCGTTGCCATTGCCCAGGGAAATCTTAAACGCATGCTGGCCTATTCGGCTATTTCCCATATCGGTTTTCTCATGCTGGGCGTGCTGACCGGCCAGCAAAGCGGTTTTGCCGCGTCCATGTTCTATGCCTTGTCCTATGCGCTGATGACCCTCGGCGGTTTCGGCATGATCGTTCTGCTGAGCCGTAAGGGTTTTGAAGCCGACAAGCTGGCGGACTACAAGGGGCTGAACGAACGGAGTCCGTGGGCCGCCTTCATGATGTTGATCTTCATGTTCTCCATGGCCGGTGTACCGCCATTCCTGGGCTTCTGGGCCAAGTTATCCGTTCTCAAAGAGGTTGTCGCCACGGACAGCCTGCTCTGGCTGGCCATCGTTGCGGTCATTTTTTCCATCATTGGCGCCTTCTATTACCTGCGTATCATCAAGCTGATGTATTTTGACAAAGCGGAAGACACACAGCCCATCTCGGCGGATATCGATCTGAAGGTGGCGCTAAGTGCAAATAGTCTGCTGGTGCTGGGACTGGGCCTTTTGCCGGGCGGCTTGATGGCCTTGTGCATGACTGCCATTGTCCACTGATTCTTCGACTTACTAATTCTATATTAGTAATAACTTATATTTATATAAGTATTCAATATGTTTGTCTCCTTTAGGGGAGACATGCTAACATTCTGCAACTTGCAACTTTCGTGGCATTTTGCAGCATGCAACTCCAACAGAAAATCTTCATTGTCCTGGCCATTATGACCGGCATCCCCTTGCTGGCCTTGTTATTCGGTGTCGTCGACCGAATGGAGCAGGAGGTCCGCAATCGTACTGAAGTCGAACTCCTGGCGGGTTTGGATAAAATGGCCGAAGAACTGGATCTCATCCTCAATAGCCAGGAATCCATCGCCAAGGGTCTGGCCAAGGTACCGGCCGTCAAGCGTTTTGCCACCTCCGTCTCTACCATGGGGCATGTCGACTTCAACCGCAAAACCTATCAGCAACATGCGGATGAGCTGGAGCAGTTTTTTCTGAATTACCAGCATGCGGTGCCAAGTATTCAGGCCCTTCGTTTTATCGATCCCCGGGGTAAAACACTGCTCAAGGTCAAAGAAGGGAAACCGATCGAACCGAAAAAGGCTGATGATGTTGCAGGTCGCCTGTTTATTGCCGATCAATCCAGTAAACGTTTTTTCCGCGATGCCATAAACAACCGGCAGGAAGTCAGTATGTCTGACTTTGAATTGGGGCAGGTGACCCTGGAAGCGGACTTTTGTCCGGCCATGGTGCGTTATTCCGTCATGGTTCGTGATGAGGTGGATCGGCTGGATGGGTTTTTGGTAGTCAACATCTGGGGTTCCAGACTCGATGCGACCATGGAATCCTCTTTACGGGGCTATCCAGGCAAAACCTATATTGTTGAGTTGAGCAATGACAGCAAACGTGATGGTATCTACCTGTATCACCAGGATACCCGGCGTCGTTTCGCTGACCAATTAAATTCCGATTATCGCTTCAATAAAGAAATTAATTCAGCGCAGTGGCAAAAAATCAAGGACGCTGATGTAAAAGGGGCCTTGTACCTGGATGACGGGCGGATGTTGTTTTATCAGAAAATATCTCCCTTCAAGAACAGACCAACCCAATGGTTGCTGGTTGTTGATGCTGATAGCAAGATATTGTTATCAGAAATCAATAGCATGCGGCATTCTATCTGGCTGATTCTGGGGCTATTGGTTCTGGCCAGTTTGTTAGTCGCTATCTGGGCCTCTGGCAAACTGGCCAAGCCCGTGCATGATCTGGCTAAAATTATTACCCGTTATGCTGATGGTGAAGGGGATGTGATCTACGCTGAAAAACGAAATGATGAAATTGGCCTGGCTGGCCGAGCCTTTAACTATTTGAAAGAGAAACTCGAACATACCGAGAAGGAGCGTGACAAGGCCGAACGTCTGGCCAGGCAATCGGAGCGCCTGGCTTCGGTCGGTCAATTGGCGGCCGGCATCGGTCACGAAATTAATAACCCATTGATGAATATTATGTCGCTTGCTTCGCTTATCGAAGCTGATGTCAAGGATCAAAATCCGTCAGCTGCGAGTGATATTAAATTGCTTCAGCAAGAGGGTAATCGCTGCGCCAGGATCGTGCAGGGGATCCTGAGTTTTGCCAGAGAGAGCAGGCCCGATTACCAACAGTTTGATATGGCCGAACTGGTCTCTGAGACAGCCAGACTGGTTAAACATCGTCTGGCAGCGGCATCTATCGAAATGAAAATGGATATTAATGAACCGCTATCGATGTACGGTGATGCCAATCAGTTGCAACAAGTGTTGGTAAATATTTTATTTAATGCCATACAAGCATCTCAGGCAAATGAAACGATCACCATCAAGGGTTGGCAAAGTGAACAGGTGGTACATTTACAAATCATTGATTCCGGCATAGGGA
>JGI24023J19991_10002635_pt1 | contig 12973 bp, 14 predicted proteins | sample Cruoilmetagenom1_FD_19991 | JGI IMG/M metagenome (IMG submission 19991)
CTACCCGCAGGTTGCCTCTTTAGCTGTGGTTCCGGTGGGGTTGACACAATATCGAGGGAAATTACCGCAATTAAAAAAAGTAATGTGTCAGGATGCAACCCTTTGTCTTGAATTGATTCATCAATATCAACAGCAGTTTTTGGCCAAGTATGGCAGCCGCTTTGTCTTTCCTGCCGATGAATTCTACCTCTTGGCTGAACAAAAAATACCATCGTATGCTGATTATGAGGACTTTAATCAGCTTGAAAACGGTGTTGGTATGATTGCCCAATTTCGACAACAAGCAGTGGAAGTTTTGCAAGAAACAGAGCCGTTAGAATTGGATAGAATCACCTTGATAACTGGCCGTCTGTTTCAAAATGAGTTAGTTGGATTTGCAGAACAGCTTAGTTTGAAGGCAGGGGCAAATCTTAATGTTATTGCAATTAATAACGATTTTTTTGGCGCTGATATCACTGTAACCGGATTATTGACCGGCACTGATTTATTAAGTCAGCTAGAAAATTTGACTTTGGGTGAAGCAATCCTTTTACCTGATGTTATGTTGAAAGATGGTGGGCAACTGTTCCTCGATGATATGAGTGTTGAAGATCTTAGTTCTTCTCTCCACCTGCCAGTTATCGTTGTTGAAACTTCGCCCTGGGGAATCCTTGACGGTTTGGAATCTCTGGCTGCCGGTTCGGTTGAAATTATCCATGTTTAAACGGTTATGATTGTGTCTATGCGGAAAAAAATTATTATTGGTGTCATTGGTGCGGGTAACGCATCTTCCTCTGGTTTGGATAGTGCTTATCAGGTTGGACGCCTGATTGCTGAAAAAGGTGCTGTATTGATTTGTGGTGGCTTGGGTGGAGTGATGGAAGCGGCTTCGCGTGGTTGTGCCGAAGCTGGGGGTGATGTCCTTGGGATACTGCCGGGAGACTCTGCTGATGCTGCTAATCCTTATGTCTCTTTACCAATTGTTACTGCGATGGGGCATGCCAGAAATGTCATTATAGCCCAGACAGCTGATGCTCTGATAGCTATTGAAGGGGAGTATGGTACTTTGTCTGAAATCGCAATTGGTTTGAAATTAGGTAAGCCGGTTGTGCAACTTGATAGTTGGCCACAAATCTCAGCGTCCTATCAAGCGGAAAACCCGGGACAGGCGGTTGACATGATATTTTCTGCAATTCATGAAGGTAGGATTGATAATGAATAAACCTAACTTAGCTGCGGAACGATCAAGCCCTTTGCATCCTTCAATCGAAGCTGATTCGGTGAGCTCAATGATTGAATGGCTGCGCGGTCGGGGCAAGATTCTGATTATTTGCCACGACAATCCTGATCCTGATTCAATTGCAGCTGCTGTGGCATTGCGCCATCTGATTCTGGTTAAAACTGGACAAGATGCTGTGTTGGCATATGGTGGTGTGATTGGTCGCAGCGAAAATCGCAAAATGGTTGAATTACTGGAAATTACTTTGGTACCGATCTGTAAGCTTGATCTTTCTCAGTTTGCGGTCGTTTGTATGGTTGATACCCAACCTGACGCCGGGAACAATTCTTTACCTGCAGGGCAACCGGTTGATCTGATCATTGACCATCACCCGCCGAAGAAAGCATTTTCGGATATTTTCTGGATTGATGTTCGTGAGAACTACGGTGCTTCAGCAACCATCCTTTATGAATATCTGCAGAGTCAAGACGTGTCGATTAATACAAAGCTTGCGACCAGCCTCTTTTATGCGATTAAATCGGAGACTCAGGATCTGGGGCGGGAGTGGTCAAAGGCGGATCGTGAAGCCTATTTGAAATTGTTGCCCCTTTCGAATAACAAGATCCTTTACGACATTATCCATCCCCAGGTTCCCCGTGATTATTTTTCCACTTTTCATACTGCAATTGAAAGTGCACAGGTTTTTGGTGAAATGTTGGTTTTTAATTTACGCAAGGTTGAAAATCCTGATCTTGTCGCTGAATTAGCTGATTTTTTGCTGCGGCAGCAGGGGGTCAATTATGTTTTAGGAATGGGGTGGTTCAATGATACCCAGATTCTGTCGATGCGTTCTCTCAATCCAGAAGCAAAACTTGGATTGATGATACAAAAGATGGTTGCAGGAATTGGAACTGCCGGAGGGCACGGGATGATTGCAGGGGGGCAGGTACGTAATATTGATGGAGGTGATGAAGCGCAACAGGAATTGGAACAGGTGCTTACAGAGCGAATGTTTCAGGCTCTCAATCTCCCCCAAATTGCAGGAAAATCACTTATCTGAGAGAACCTACAGAGTTCCATTGATTGACAGAACACTGAAAGCTAGGCTATAACCAGCCAGCTTTTCAGGGGGTAGTTATGCGTTTTTTTATTATTTTATTCTGTTTATTTTTACCGCTTCATTCGGCATTTGCTGCAGTTGATATTGCTCTACGCGGAAAGAATCCGGTGCGCCTGGAGGATGTTTATCAGCAGGATGGCATCCCCTATATTGCCATAGAAGATGCCCTGGATGTTGTTGGCTTAACTGGCCACTGGAACTCAATCAGCCATAGTTTTATCATCAGTACCAAACATGGCAAGGCGGAAATTTCTCCTGCAAGTGGTTTTTTAAAAATAGCNGGTGAATTTTACCCTTTGAAAGATAAGCCTCGTTTTATCGACGGTCGTCTTCGGGTGACCGACAGTTTTATCCTCAATCAANTGGCTCAATTGACTGGTCGATCCATCTATTTTCGTAATCTTGACCCCGGAACCAACACTGCCCCCGCAAAGCAGTCGAGTAATCTGGAAAAGTTATTTTCTTTTCTGCTGAATAAAAAAACCACTAAGAATGGGTCTTTAATTCATGCAGTTGCCATTGACCCAGGGCATGGTGGTTTAGATACGGGGGTCATCGCAGCGACGGGGTATAAAGAAAAACAGCTCAATCTGGAGGTTGCAGAAAAACTGGCAAAGCAGTTGAAGATGAAGCTGGGAATTCCAATTTACTTAAGCCGGGATGGTGATTATGAGTTGACGATGGANCAGCGTCTNCAGTCGGCATCGAAGGAGGATGTCGACCTTTGGATTTTATTACATGCTCAAGCTGCTTTTTCTGCTGAACAGAGTGGNGTCACTCTTTTTATCAGGGCAGAAGAAATGACCCAAAATATTTCCGAGAAGGAAGTTTCTAAGCCTGTCCAGAGTGGCAGTCTCCTTCTCGCTAATAATTTGGCTTTAGCGCTAAGGAAAAGTGCTATTGAGGTTCGCGGAATTTATCCCTCGTCACGATTGTCTCTTGGTCGGGGAAACCTGCCAACGGTACAGATTGAGCTTGGTTTTTTGAGCAATCCAGATGAATTGCAGCAGCTGCAAAGTTCAGAGTATCAAAATAAATTAGTTCAGGCGCTTTATACTGGTATTCGCCGATATGCCAAACAGGCCAAGGAGAAATAAATGGGGTCAACAGATACGCAGCGTTTCGATGGTCGATCGAAAAATCAATTGAGGCCGATCAGTTTTCAGCGCCAATTTACTAAATATGCGGAAGGTTCAGTTCTGGTTTGTTGTGGTGAAACCAAGGTTCTTTGTAACGCTTCGGTAGAGGAGCGTGTTCCCCCTTTTATGCGNGGGCAAGGNCGTGGTTGGGTCACGGCAGAGTACAGTATGTTGCCGCGTGCCACNCATACCCGTTCTATGCGTGAAGCAGCAAAGGGGAAAATATCTGGCAGGACTCAGGAAATTCAGCGCTTGATCGGCCGCTCATTGCGTGCTGTTACCGACCTGGAGGCTATGGGCGAGATTACAGTGCAAATTGATTGTGATGTTTTGCAAGCCGATGGTGGTACGCGGACAGCGTCAATTACCGGGGCATACGTTGCTCTTCATGATGCCCTGAGTGGTTTAGTTGCCAAAGGTGTTTTGAAAAAGGTGCCACTAAAAGACAGTGTTGCGGCAATAAGTGTCGGTATCTTAGCTGCAAAGCCACTGCTTGACCTGAATTATGCAGAAGATTCCAAAGCGGATGTGGATATGAACTTCGTCATCACTGGGTCGGGTAAATTTGTTGAAGTGCAGGGGACAGCAGAGGAGGAACCTTTTTCTCTCATGGAACTGGATGAACTCCGTGATTTGGCTTTGCGTGGCTGCGCGCAATTGACCCGGCTCCAACAAAAATCGTTGGGGTTAGAGCCATGAAATTGTTGGTTGCTACAGGTAATCAGGGAAAGTTGCAAGAAATCCGTAACCTTTTGGAGGATTCTCCGATTGAGATTGTTGGACTTGACCAACTCACAAATCCTCCTGAAGTTGTAGAGGACGGTGCTACTTTTACGGACAACGCGCGTAAAAAAGCTCAAGAGATGGCAGAGTTCAGTGGTTATTTGACTTTAGCTGATGATAGTGGCCTTGTTGTTGATGCTCTCAATGGTGCACCGGGGGTGTTTTCAGCACGTTATGCCGGTGAGCAGGGCGATGATACTGCCAACAATGATAAGTTATTAGCCACAATGGATACTGTTGTGGACGAAAAAAGGCAGGCTGCCTTTCATTGTGTTGTGGCACTAGCCTGGCCCGATGGACGCTGTGAAACTTATGCAGGTCAGGTGGCAGGTTTAATTATGCGTGGAGGCCGGGGAGATGGTGGTTTTGGTTACGATCCACTTTTTATGGTTCCCGAATATGGCAAAACCATGGCCGAGCTTCCTCTCGAAATCAAAAATCGCATCAGCCACAGAGGAGCAGCTCTACGTAAAGTTATCCCATTGTTATTGAAACTTGCTGAACTGTAGGTTAAAAGCAAGGTAAGAAGCTTGACAGTTTTGCAGGCTGGTGCTAAAAAACGCCTCGCTTTAGTAATCTATTATAAGGAGAAAATATCATGGAAAAAACATTTGCAATCATCAAGCCTGATGCTTTTGCTGCAGGATCTGCTGGTAAAATCCTGGCACGTATTTACGCAGAGGGTTTTAAAGTTGTTGGTTTGAAAAAACTCTATCTGAGCAAAGTTGAGGCTGAAGGTTTTTACGCTGTTCATAGTGAACGTCCTTTCTTTGGTGAGTTAACCGATTTTATGAGTAGTGGTCCTTGTATTGTCATGGCACTGGAGGCAGATAATGCTATCTCTAAATGGCGTGATCTGATGGGGGCTACTAATCCCGCTGAAGCTGCTGCAGGCACTTTGCGTAAAGAGTTTGGTAGTAACATCGGTGAAAATGCAACTCACGGTTCAGATGCCCCTGAAACGGCAGCTTTTGAACTTGGTTATTTCTTTAACGGGCTGGAATTACTTTAATCTCTCCAGTTAAATAGCTTGTTTCTACAATAGCCCTTCGGTAAGATTCCGCAGGGCTATTTTTTATGACTAAAATGGGATAACTCGTTGAATAAAGAAAAAATTGATCTTAAAAGTCTGACTCACGAACAGCTTGAAGAGTTTCTTGCTGAACTTGGTAAAGAAAAATATCGGGCAAAACAGATTTTGCGCTGGATTTATCAACGTCATGTGACCGATTTTGCGCAGATGACCGATTTGGCGAAGCAGTTTCGCAGTCAGTTGGAAGAACGTGCCACCATCTCTTCCTGGCAGCCTGAAATGGTTGAAACCAGCAATGACGGAACCCGTAAGTACCTATTCCGTCTTGATGATGGTGAGTCTATAGAAGCAGTCAAAATCCCGATGGATGAAGACCGTGCGACCTTATGTATTTCGACTCAGGTCGGTTGTGCCATGGGTTGCCAGTTTTGTATGACCGGAACATTCGGTTTAGCGAGAAATCTGCGGCCAGAGGAGATCGTCAATCAGGTTTGTGCAGCATTACAGGATGGGCCAATAGGTAATATTGTGCTGATGGGGATGGGTGAACCGCTACATAACTTAGATAATGTAGTGACCGCCCTGAAGATTTTTTATCTGGATGACGGTCTCGGTTACGGGACTCGTCGGGTCACTCTGTCAACTTGCGGTCTGGTTCCTGAAATTGGCGAATTGAGCCGCAGAATCAAAGTTCATCTGGCTGTTTCCCTTAATGCGACAACGGATGAGGTTCGCAGCCAGTTGATGCCGGTTAATCGACGTTATCCACTTGCAGAGCTAATGCGTGCTTGCCAGGACTATGCCCAACATACTAAACAGCGGGTGACCTTTGAGTATATTTTGATTGGCGGGGTGAATGATTCCATCGCGGATGCTAAGCGACTTGTCAAATTGCTCCATGGTGTGCGCAGTAAGGTCAATTTGATTGCGTACAATGAACATGCTGGGGCAGATTTTAAAGCTCCAACAGGAGAGTCGGTCAAGGCATTTCAGAGCTATTTGTTACAGCGGGATGTTGTCGCCACACTTCGTGCCAGCAAGGGGCAGGATATCTCTGCAGCATGTGGGCAATTAAAGGGAAAACTGGACAATAAATCCATAAATTAAGCATATTTTGTAGTTTGTAAATGAGGAGGAATATAATAATGAATCAACCGGTTATTGGGGTTATCGGTGGTAGTGGCCTCTATGAAATTGAAGGATTGACTGATGTCAGAGAGGTGAAAATTGAAACCCCTTTTGGGGCTCCTTCAGATACATTTATAACCGGTTCTCTGGGTGAGGCACAGATGGTTTTTCTGCCACGGCATGGTCGTGGTCATCGGCTGTTACCGTCCGAGGTGAATTATCGAGCAAATATCTATGGGATGAAAACTTTCGGAGTTGAGCAGATTATTTCTGTTTCTGCCGTAGGGAGTATGAAAGAGGAAATTGTTCCTGGTCATATTGTGGTGCCGGATCAATTTTTTGATCGGACCCAGAGCAAACGCGCTTCGACATTCTTTGGCAACGGGGTTGTTGGCCATGTGCAATTTGCCGACCCGGTTTGTCCTGATCTCTCGGCTATTTTGGCTCAGTCAGCTCGGGAAGTTGGGGCAACTGTTCATCAGGGGGGAACATATATCTGCATTGAGGGCCCTAATTTTTCAACTCGGGCCGAGTCGAATATTTATCGCAGCTGGGGTGTTGATGTGATCGGTATGACCAATCTGCCCGAATCCCGTTTGGCACGGGAAGCTGAAATATGCTACGGAACTGTGGCTCTGGCGACCGACTATGATTGCTGGCACGAAGTCCATGATGATGTTTCTGTCGAGGCGGTTATCGAAATTATTCAGCAGAACGTGGTAACGGCAAAAGAGATTATAAAAACGGCGGCAAATACGATTGTTCTGCAACGCCAACAGAGAACTTGTGCCTGCGCTGAAGCCCTCAAATTTGCCATCATGACAGAGAAAAGTTTGATCCCGCTTGAAACACTGCAAGCTCTTGAACCCATTATTGGGAAATATATGAGCTGAAAGGAAAGTATAAAATGAGTATTCTGGTTGTTGGCAGCGTTGCATTTGATTCAATAAAAACCCCTTTTGGCGTGGCGGATGATGTTCTTGGCGGCTCCGCCTGTTATTTCTCCACTTCAGCCAGTTTTTTTACCGAAGTGAATCTGGTGGCAGTCGTTGGTGACGATTTTCCACAAAAACATCTGGATTTTTTACAGAGTCGTAACATTGATCTGACTGGTTTGCAGGAGAGTGCAGGGAAGACCTTCCGCTGGAAGGGACGCTATGATTATGATCTGAATGAAGCCCATACACTGGAGACCCATCTCAATGTTTTTGAATCATTCCAACCTGTATTGCCGGAAAGCTATCGGGATGCTGAGTATGTTTTTCTGGCTAATATTGATCCTGAGTTGCAATTAGAAGTCCTTCAACAGGTGAAAAATCCAAAACTGGTTGCCTGTGATACGATGAATTTTTGGATTGAAGGAAAAAGGGCTGAGCTGATCAAGACTCTTGCCAAGGTTGACATCCTGGTTATTAANGAGGCTGAGGTGCGCCAGTTGGCAGATCATTCGAATCTACTTAAAGCTGCTGAAATTGTGCGTAGTTTTGGTCCTAAAACGCTGGTGGTTAAGCGGGGTGAATATGGGGTGTTGATGTTTGGCGAAGGCTCCATCTTTTCAGCACCCGCGTATCCTCTGGATGAAGTTTTTGACCCCACCGGAGCTGGTGATACCTTTGCCGGAGGATTCGTCGGCTATCTCGCTGCGACCAGAAATCTGGAAGAACATAATCTGCGTAAAGCAACCGTTTTCGGCACGGTTATGGCGTCTTTCACCGTAGAAAAGTTCAGCCTTGATCGGCTTAAGGAAATTGAATACCCCGAGATTGCTGATCGTTATAGAAAAATCAAATTACTGACGGAGTTTGCTGATATTGATTAAATGTGTTCTAATCGAGAATCATGTAATCTGGTAAGGGGGATGATTGATGTTTATCCAACACAAACAGTTAAAAAGTTTAAATATCCCGGCTGGAAAAGTTGGACATCTGCATTCTGCATCGAGCAGCGTTCAGTTGGCATTTGCCGGATATCCACCACAGTTATGTCGAGCTTATCTGCTGAAAATTGCAGGAGGTGACAAGGTTTTGGTGGTTGTGGCTTTTTATCTGGCTGAAAGTCAGCGCTCCATTTTTTTCGTGCCAAAGTTTGGTGAATTGCCAGATGCAGAATCTGAACAGGTCTATGAAGAAGGTTATAGCTTTGTCGAGTCGATGGGTTTTATCCTCAACGAAACGGATTATCATTTATTATCGGAACCACAAAAGCAGGCATACTGGAAGGCTCTGCCAATCTGCCAACTACCGAGAAAAAATGAGCCGGTTAAATCTGCCGACTCAATTAAAGCAGATGAAGAAATAAAAAAGCTGCGCTCGCATAGTCTAAAGAGTTTGGGGCGATTTTTTGCCTCGATGTAATTTTATTTGGAGGAACGGATGTTTCCTGTCTTGAAACTTACGACGATTGTACTGCTGATTTCTCTTTTTGCGTGTGTCCCGGTCAGTCCTGAGGCGCAGCAAGATCATTACCAGGCAGACGTCCATTACAAACTGGCACTGGCACACCTGCAAGCTGATAATCCGACTTCAGCGCTGAAAGAACTGCTGGTTGCGGTCAAGCAGGATCCGAAAAATAGTTCTATTCAGGTTGCTTTGGCACAAACTTATCAGCGTAAAAAAGCGTATCCTCAGGCTGAAAAACATTACTTGCAGGCATTGAAACTCTCCGACAATGATCCGCGTTATCAAAACAATATTGCTTCTCTTTATTTAGATATGGAACAGTGGGACAAAGCGATTAATTATTTTGATCAGGCCTCAAAAAATCTTTTGTTTGTCAACGCTCATGTCGCGGTTGCGGGTAAGGGTTATGCCTATTTCAAGAAAATGGATTACCCGGAAGCACTGAATTATCTAACCGAAGCAACACAGCTTGCTCCCCGCTATTCCTCCGCCTATTTCCTCAAAAGTGAGGTTTATCATGCTCAGGGCGATATCGATCATGAAAAGGACGCACTAGAACGTGCAGTAGAAATTTCTCCGCAGTTCATGCAGGCACGTTATCAGCTAGCGGTTTTGCTTTTGCAGGAGAACTCTGTAGAGGATGCGACAGAGCAGCTCAAAGTTATTCTAGAATTTTCCCCCACTTCAGAATTGGGTCGCAAGGCACGAAAACTGTTGCAATCACTTCCTGCATCCTAATTACGTTTCAATTTGGTTTCCTAATAAAAACCTCCTTTTAAAATAGCAATAACACTGCTAAATCAGCATGTTAAGATTTATTAGGTGAGCTTGACAGATTACTGCCTGCTGTTACAATTGTTAAAACAACTTGTTACAGAGGTGGCAATGGCAAGAGTTTTAGTTGTAGATGACGAAGAAAATACCCGTATTGGCTTAGTTAAGTTACTTTGTCAGGAGGGTTATCAGACTGAAGCGGTTGCCAACGGCTTTGAGGCTTTGGAATATCTTAAAAAAATAATGGTGGATCTGGTTATTACTGATATCAATATGCCAGAAATGAATGGTTTAGTATTTCTTGGTGAGCTCAACCGTACTTACCCTGAAGTGAAAGTTGTCATGATTACCGCTTATGGCGGAGTCGGATCTTATCTGGAGGCAATGAACCTGGGCGCACTGGAATACTTACATAAACCGGTTAAATTGAATGATTTAAGGGCAATTATAGGCAAAACCTTTAATCGAACAAGTTCATTGGGAAAAATTTCAGCTCTATCCTGACAGGAGGTGACTATGAATAGAATCAAGACCGTTTTAGCTGCTATTGATTTTTCCGATAGCTCGGATAATGCTTTTCAGATGGCTCTCTCAATGGCAAAAAGCTTCTCTGCGCAATTACTGGTGTTGCACGTAATTAATGAACCTGTTGATTTGCGCGGTTTTTACGTTCCTCATATCTCCTTTGAGAAGCTGGAAGAAGAGATTGAAGAGGGAGCGCAGAAAATGATGGAAAGCTTTTGTCGACAGAACATTCATGATTTTGAGAATTTTGAATCACTGATTGTCGCAGGACTGCCGTATGAACAAATTATTGCTCAGGCTGAAGAAAAAGCTGCTGATTTAATTGTGATTGGAACCCATGGCAGGACAGGTTTGGATCATGTTTTGTTTGGCAGTACTGCAGAAAAGGTGGTACGTAAATCAAAAATTCCCGTTTTAACTGTCCAACTTGAAGAATAGATAGAATAGAATTGTTTTTGCAATCCCACTAAAAAAGCAGCCGTATGGCTGCTTTTTTAGTGGGATTGTTTTGCGTATAATGGTGCTTGATTGCTATAGTTCTAAGTCCGTGATTACTTTACTGTGGATTCGATAATCTATGAGGGTTCTTTAAATGACTGCCCCCCAAAGCCGCTTTGCCGGCGAAAAAATTCTTATAGTTGATGATGAAGAAGTTATTGTCGAATTGGCGGGACTGTTGTTGAAAAAACGGGGGTTTAACGTTTTATCTGCAAGCAATGGTGAGCAGTGCTTGAAAATGGTCGCAGAACATCAGCCTGCGCTTGTCCTTCTTGATTACATGATGCCTGTGATGAACGGTCTGGATGCACTGAAGCAAATTCGTAGCGGCTATCCAGATACCTATGTTGTGATGTTTACCGGTAAAGGCAATGAAGAGGTTGCGGTTGAGCTGATGCGGGCTGGTGCTGCAGATTACCTGCGTAAACCCTTTGCAAATGGGAGCTTGCACAAACGGATTGACGCTGTTTTATCGGTTCGACAAGTTGAGATTGAAAATCGTGAACTGCTCAAAGAACGTGAATTTTTGCAACATGAGATTAAACAGTGGAACTCAAAGCTGGAGCAGAGAGTGCGCGAAAAAAGCTTTGAACTGGAGCAGGCACACAAAGAAATAATCCAGTCTGAAAAACTGGCTGCTCTCGGGCACATGTCAGCAGGCATGGCGCATGAAATACGCAATCCATTGAATTCAATAAACTTGTTTGCTCAGATCCTCATGTCTGCCGAGGGTCTGGATGAAGAAAATCAAGACTATGTTACCAAGATTACTCAGGAGGTCGAACGAATTGACAAGATTCTGATACAGATGTTGGCAGCGAGTCCCAGTGACGATAATAAACTGAAGCAAGTCGATTTTGAGAAAATTATTGAGAAAGTTCTCAGTGATTATCAAACCCAAATAAGGCAGCAAAAGATAAAACTGGAGCTGGACGTAGCGAGTCAGTTACCATCAATTCGTTTTTCTTCTCAAGATATCGAGCAAATATTTACCAACCTGATTGGTAATGCTCTCTATGAAATGCCAGATGGGGGAATCCTGACAATTTCTTTGCACGCTGACGTGGAACGCTTTTTAATCAAGATTTCAGATACTGGCTCCGGTATTCCGAGTGCTAATATTTCACGGATTTTCGATCCTTTTTTTACCACGAAAGAAAAGGGAACCGGTTTCGGATTGTCTGTTGTTTTACGGGTTGTCAATAGTCTGGGGGGGAGGATAACTGTTGCTAGCCCGCCAGAATCAGGGGCTAGTTTTCTGCTTGAATTGCCGCTACTTCCAAACTCGGTTCATTNACTATTATGGCACTTAAACTGCGTGAAATTNCTCTCCATCTGGANGAGNNTGAGNATTTNATTCCNNNTAAAATTGCCACGTTTCTCGGTTTTGACGTNCAAAATATTAAATCCTGGAAAATTGTGCGTATGGGGATTGATGCGCGGCGCAAGCCCGATGTGCTACGTGTTTACACTGTTGAATTCAGTTGTACAGACGAGCTTGAACTGTTCCACAAGAATAGCCATGTCGACGTTCTGACGGAGGCAAAACATAAGCCATCTCTGGAACTTTGTTCATTTAAGTCTCAACCGAAAATTATTGTTGTTGGGATGGGTCCGGCAGGCCTTTTCAGTGCGTTGTCGCTGGCTGAAGCTGGTGCACAGGTTTGCTTGATCGAACGGGGACGTCCGGTTGCTGAGCGCTTACAGGATGTTAATGGTTTCTGGGCTGGTGGTGAATTAAAAAGCGAAAGCAATATTCAGTTTGGAGAAGGGGGAGCGGGCACTTTTTCTGATGGTAAACTGACCAGCCGTTCAAATCATCCGTCAACAGATTATATTATGGAACGGTTGGTCGGATTTGGAGCCCCCGAAGAAATTCTCTGGCAGGCAAAACCCCACATTGGTTCAGATCGTTTAAGGCGAGTGTTGGTTAATTTTCGGCAACATCTCCTTTCCTTGGGCGTCGAAATTAAATTTTCTAGTTGTCTGACCGGTTTCGAATTATTTGATCAGAAAATCAGCGCAGGATTGATAAATAATTCTATCCGGGTAGAATGTGATCAATTGATTCTTGCTATCGGTCATAGTGCCCGTGATACCTACCAACTACTGGCTGATAAGAACGTCAAACTTGAGCATAAACCTTTTGCTATGGGGTTGCGGGTTGAACATCCCCTTGAATTGATCAATCAGATTCAGTACGGTATGCAGAGTCACCAAAAACTGCCGAGTGCAGATTACCGCTTGGCCTGGAATAATCCTGAGACAGGGCGGGGAATTTATTCTTTCTGCATGTGTCCGGGGGGGATGGTGGTTAATGCTTCGTCCGAGCCAGGTGGGGTTGTGGTCAATGGGATGAGTGATTTTTCTCGCAAG
>JGI24023J19991_10002637_pt1 | contig 12959 bp, 12 predicted proteins | sample Cruoilmetagenom1_FD_19991 | JGI IMG/M metagenome (IMG submission 19991)
TGTTATTGCAAGCATTGTGATGGTTGCCGCGTGAACGGCCGGCATCAGCTGGATATAGCGCATTTTCAGATATCCTCTTATATCTCTTTGTAATACCTCAGCAGCATCCTTTGGTGATACCGAGGCATTGGGAAGTTTCCATGACTTTGTAACTACTCATGAAATCCGTGCATCTTTCGAGTCTGTGCCGGGTTGGGATCAGCTTTGCAGCGCCGCTGTGAATACATCCATGTACGCTCTGAAAAAAACATCCCTGCTTTATACAGCCCTGAAAAATTGATCCGAACCCTGCTTATTGCATGAGGTTGTTGAAAAGTCACATGACTTCAGTGTAACTTACGGGTTTTACTCTCCATTATCGCTCTGGTCTCGCTGCGTTTCAGAAGGGGTTCCCAGTCGAGGATTTTTACGTCCGAGAGCGCAAGCGGACGGGTTTCAAAAAATAGAACCGCACGTATACCGTCGGTATAGTAGTTGGCTCCACCGAGCGTGCTGCGTGGTTCCCCCGAAGCTGTCCTGCCGACTCCGGATACGAACCCCAGCTTTGCCAGACCTCCCGAGTACAATAGATCCTGAATCAGGTAGTTTCGCACCTCATCTACGTTTGGATGAAGCGCCGGGTCATCGTCATTTGGGAGTGCAAAGCGCCCCTTCGCTGCCCGCCCGGCCTGCACCAGGAACACCGGCTGTCCCTGGTAGCTAAGCGGAGCAATCCACATGCGCATCCAGTCTGCCGGCGCACCACCCTGTGCCTCCTTGCGAACCACCACGTCCGGTGGTCTGCCGAAGACGTGCTGGCTATCATCAGCATCCTCTCTAACCTTTCGGAAACTGCGGCGCACCAGTGCAGCGCCAATGTCGGCGAACTCACCTACCAGAACCATATTGAATGGGTCGCCCGTCTCTGCTCCATCTGCGTCCGTCGCGCAGCAGGGCATTTTTTCAAGCGCCGCGCGGAATTTTCCGCTGAGGCGGTAATCGACAGCCGGGGTGTCGGCGAACAGTTTGGCTATGTTCACGCCGGTTTCATCGGTTGCATCATCCGGTACAGAGGGAAACAGGGTGAAGGGGATGACCACTCCGTGGCCGACCAGGTCGATGTTGAGAAGCCTTGTCTGGTGATGTGGATTGGTGAAGATAATCCCCGTTTGTTTTGCCCCGGGTCGAATGGGATTGTGGAAACCGAGAGCATTGAAGTGGTCGTCGATCCTGGCATTGGCGCCTGACGGCAGGAGAGAGTGGAAGGACCAGGCCACCTCCAGCGGAGAGAAGTAATCCGGATCGGTTCCTGACCGCAGCAGCCACAGCGGTTTCTGTGTGGAGTTATCCACTTCGATCCATACCGGTTGTACGCCAGTCTTGTTTACGTTGGCTCCCAATATTCGCTGGCTGTCTGCGGTGCTGAGCACTGCAGCATTCACGCGGACACCTCCCACACTGGCAGTCACTGCCCTTTGCCGCAAAATCGAATCGTCGCCGGCACTGCCGGGCGGCTGCCAGGTTGCACATGACGCCAACGCCAGTGACAGCAGGAAGAGGATGAGAATACGCCATGAATATAGCGGACATTGCAGCGCCTGTTGCAATGAATAAAAGCTCTGTTTCATCATTGCTTCACAGGAGGAGGCTGTTCGACAAGCTTCCCATCGCTTCTTTCCCATGAAAGAAATTTGATTTCTGCCAGTGATCTGGGGTGGGCATCGAAGATCAATACTGCCCGGTAGCCGTCGGTGTAGTAGGGGTCCGTCGTCAGGTTGCGCCGTGGTTTAACCTTGTCTGCATGGCCGACCCCTTTGGCGAGTTCTATTCTCGCGAGATTTTGCGAGTACGCCAGATCTTCTATCAGAGCTGCACGCGCTTCATCCACGTCAGGGTCTATCTTGTGCGTTGTGAGATAGGGCGAATGGATCGTCAGGCGGCTGCCGATATCACGGCTGATTTGGCCGACCCATACCGGCTTGCCGCGATATCGCATGGGACTCCGCCAAAGGCGCAGGTGGTTGCGTTGATGAATATTGTCGCGTGATTTCTGCAGGGCGAGATCCTGACCGCGTCCGTAAAGATAGAGTGGGCTGACCGGGGCATAGGGATATCGTTCGCCGGAAAGAGCTGATTTCATTATTCTGGTCACGGAGCCGGACCAGGTTTTTTCGGTTGGACGCCAGCCACGCCGGATTAACGCCGGAAATGCGTCATTGAGTCCACCGACCACCACGAGGTTTAGCGGATCTCCATTGCGCGAACCCTTCTTGTTGGTCACACAGCAGGGAAGGGACTCCAGAGCTGCGCGAAAGGCGCTGTCATGCGTGTAATCTCTGATCTCATTCTCTGCGTAGCCCTGGCGGATGAAGCTCCTGCGTGAGCTGTAGTCGGCTCGAAATCCGGGAACATGAGTGACAAATGAGAAGGATTTGTGCTGGTTATGGGCGACCAGATCCGCCTGGATCATTTTGACTCCCTCATCGAGGTTTGTCAGGACGAACCCTCCTGATGTCGTGCCCGGAGGTGTTGGATTGCGGAAGGCCAGTTTCTGGAAACGTTGTTCCAGCTCGCTGCTTCTCGGTTCAGAGGTGAAAGCGTCAGCTGCCTCGGAAGCAGGAAAAAAATTTGGATCCAGTCCCGGAAACATCAGCCAGTAGGTGGCATCATCGTGGTTTTCAACCTCGATCCACACGGGCTGTATTCTTTTGTTGGCGAGAGGGACCCCATAGACCGCAAGACTCTCATCGGACGATAATGCGCTGGCTGAGATTTGCAGACCGCCGTCCTTGTGGACAGCAACCCGGCTTTTGTAGTCATGCGACCCGGTGCGAGTTTGCGTCCCAACCGAGACGCAGCCTGCGAGTGTGAAGGCAATGATCGCACTTGCCAGCATATTTCGGGGCATGCGTAGCGGCGAGTGAATAGACGGCATTTAGCGGAAGGCTGTTTGTGATAACGTGATGGGCGCTATCATCTCTGAATCAGCCGGGAAATTCAATGCTCCCGGGAACACTTCAGAAGGGGATCAGTCTGCTCTGGCCCTTCAATTGCACTGTGCAGGGATGTACGACTGTCACGAGCGGGCAGGATGCCAGGAGTGGCCATTCATGTGCGCGCAGTGATTCGACCAGAGCCCTTCTCTTAATAAGAGATGGTCTGGGTCACAAACAAGTAGACGATGTAAGAGGTTAATGCTGTTACAAAGATAATTTGTAGAGCGATACAGACTTTTGGAAGTCCGAGTCGGCATGATTGTAAAAGACCACAACGTTTTTGTAAGTGCATCTGCGGAATCTCCTTTGAATGATTTTCTTCTAATATGTGACATAAATATGACAGTGAGATATTCGCATAGATGTATTGGGGTGTAAATATGAGAATTTTCATTTTGTCCAGCCATACAAATCCTCTGAACAACTTGAGCAAAATGCTGAAATCACTGTCTCATCAGGGGTCCTGGAGATATTTCCGCATGGCTTTCAAAGAGAGTCCTCTATATTAGAATTTGGCTAAATAGCAAAGAGTTGATCTGGATCAATTCCCTGGCAAATAAGTTGCCCCCCGAAGTGAATCAATCCTGTTCGAGCAGGGAGAGAACCACGCGACCGTCAAATGACTTGAGATAGTGTGAACCGGGGGTGAGGTAGATCGCTGATTTCCCCTCAAGTGCCGGTACCAGGTTCATGTCCTGACTTGCGCTGGGAACGATACTGTCATTATCGGCACGTATTACCGATGTGTAGCTGATATCCGGATGCGGCTGGCTATTGAGCCAGAAAAGTTCGGTTCCGGGGCGCGCTGGACGCAGGTCGGCAAAAAGTGCGCGTGAGTGTCTTGCTGCGTCATAGGTATCCCCGCCGGCTACCTTTTTGACGATGTTGAACGGACCGTGACTGCGGGTGATTTTCAGGCCGTCGACAGCAAGCGGCGTACCCAGGTGAGGGGCGGCTATGGTGATTAAATGTGTGACTTGCCGGGAGCCGTAGCGCACCAGTGTCATGCGAGCAATCACGCCGCCGGCGGAGTGCCCGACCAGCGTGATTTTTTCATCCGGATGCCGTAGTTGAGCCTTTTGCAGTTGCTCCTGCAGTATGTCTGACTGCACCATCAATGGTGCGTTAAAGGGAAGCTCTACCACGTACAGGGTTTTACCGCCTTGTGTAGCCGGCGGCGTGTGATAGCCCGCCATCAGCGGGCCGCCGTCAAGCCATCCATGCGCTTCCATGGTGGCAACGATGCCGCTTTTGTCCCACGTGATGCCGTTGGTGAGATAACCATGCACAAGAACTGTGACATCAGCGACTGCTGCTGACGGCAGAAGCAGGCANGTTAGCAGAAAGTAGCGAATTCTCTTATGCATTATATTTCTCCTGTATAGTGGAAACATCTCTTTTCTCTCGCCTGGNGTGCGACAGAAAAGAATATTAGTAATTTCTAATATTCTAGGNCATTCCTTTCCGATTGTCCAGTTGTGCAGATAGGTTTTAGGNTTTATGTGTGGAATATGTGGAGAGTTTCGTTTCGATCAGCGCGAGGTTGACCGGGCTGTATTAGAGNGTATGACTGCAAGGCTTGCGCAGCGCGGACCCGATGACGAGGGTTTGTTCCAGCGTGAGAATGTGGGGTTTGGACACCGCCGCCTGGCGGTTATTGATCTTTCGCAGAAATCCCACCAGCCGATGGTTGATGAGAAACTGGGGCTGACGCTGGTATTCAACGGTGCCATTTACAACTACCGGGAGCTGCGCCAACAGCTGCAAAGCAAGGGTTACAGTTTTTTCTCGGATGGTGATACCGAGGTTATTCTCAAGGCGTACAGTGAGTGGGGTGAACAGTGTCCTGAACACCTGAACGGGATGTTTGCCTTTGTCATCTGGGATCAAAAACGGCAGCAGCTGTTTGCAGCGCGTGATCGCTTTGGCATCAAGCCGCTCTACTACTCGCTGGATCAAAAGCGTTTTCGCTTTGCGTCGAATACCCAGGCACTGCTTGCTGCAGGTGATGTGAACAGGGCCATCGACACGCAAGCGATGCATTTTCAATTCACGCTGCACGCGGTTGTTCCTGCACCACGAACCATTATCGAGGGGATTCGCAAGGTGGAGCCGGGCTGCAGCCTTACCCTGGATGCAGCGGGTAATCTCAGTGAGCACCGCTACTGGCGGCTTGATGCTACGCGCCTCGAGCAGGATCTTAGCGAAGATGAGTGGGTCGATGCCATTCATGAGGCGCTGCGCACGGCTGTGAAGCGGCGCAATGATGTCGCCGATGTTCCTGTCGGGGTGCTGCTCTCGGGCGGACTCGACTCGAGTTTGCTGGTGGCGCTGCTGGCCGAACTGGGGATATCGGATATACGTACATTCTCGATAGGTTTTGAGGATCAGCCGGAGGAGAAGGGGAGCGAGTTTGAATACTCAGACCAGGTTGTTGAACGTTACAAGCCGCGCCATCACAAGTTCCTGATCCCCAACGAGGATGTGTTGAAGCGCCTGCCGGAGGCTGTTGACGCCATGGCGGAGCCGATGTTCGGCCAGGATGCAGTCGCCTTCTATCTGCTCTCCGAACAGGTGTCGAAACAGATTAAGGTGGTACAGTCGGGGCAGGGTGCCGATGAAGTCTTTGGCGGCTATTTCTGGTATTCACGCATGCAGGCGGAGCAGGGCAGCGCCGTGGAGCGTTTTCGCAAGCACTATTTTGATCGTGATCATGATGAATATCTGCGCATGGTTTCATCCGCATGCCGTGTTCCTGACGTCACTGGAGAGTATGTCGCACAGCGACTTGGCGAACCGCAGGCTGATACTTTTCTGGACCAGGCGCTGCGTTTTGATGTGACGACGCTGATCGTCGATGACCCTGTCAAGCGGGTGGACAACATGACCATGGCGTGGGGACTGGAGGCGCGGGTGCCGTTTCTCGATCATCAGCTGGTTGAAGTGGCGGCCAAAAGTCCTCCGCAGTTTCGTCTCAAGCAGGATGGCAAATATCCGTTGAAGATGATTGCCCGCGGCATTGTGCCGGATGCGGTCATCGACCGTCCCAAGGGGTATTTCCCCATGCCTGCGCTTAAATATGTGCGCGGCGACTTCCTTGCGTTCATGCGTGACATCCTGGATTCGCAGGCATGTCGTGAACGGGGGCTCTTCAATCGAAAATATATTGATATGCTGCTGTCGGCGCCTGAGATGCATCATACCCGCATTCAGGGGAGTAAATTGTGGCACCTGGCGGTATTCGAGTACTGGCTGCAGAGGAATCTTGATCATAGCGGATAATCATGCTCCATGAAGGGTTGATATTTGTCTCCATCTCCCCAATAGTTATTAGATGGATATGCTGTAATGCATTCCAGCCAAATTTCGTCACTTCTCAATAATCCAGTGTATGTGTGATCCTGCATAGGATGTGCTGAGGAACGAAGCGCATCGATCACAAATGATGCGCTTCGCAAGCTCAACACATCCTATGCTTGGTTAATCCGTGCAGAGTTGTTGAAAAGCCACTAATTTCTAATTNTTCAGGTAAATAATATGGATGTACTAGAACGCATCAAAGAGCAGGTTGAAAGCAACCCGGTGATTCTCTACATGAAGGGGACTCCGCAGTTTCCCCAGTGTGGCTTCTCCTCACGCACGTCCGCGGCACTGCAGGACTGCGGCGTTAAATTCGCCTATGTCAACGTGCTGTCCGATCCGGAGATCTTTGAGAATCTTCCCCGTTTTGCTGACTGGCCAACCTTTCCGCAGCTCTATATCGACAAGGAGCTGGTCGGAGGCTGTGATATTACGCTGGAACTGCACGACAGCGGCGAACTGCAGAAGATGGTGGAAGAGGCTGGAAAGCAGTGGCCGGAGGAAGAGGTTTCCTGATGAGAACTCTCAGTCACTGCTAGAAGGCCGTTCCTACAGCAATGTATTGAATCCTTATAAGTGGTCTTCCGAACCGCCGCCATGGATGGCGGCAATGATTGTTCCTGCAATCTTATTGCATTTCCTCCATCCATGGAGGTCAGAAGTGCCGGCAACACAGGAGCATTTACCGGCTGATCACGATAGAGTAAAAGGCGATCATCTGATCGCCTTTTACTCAGTAGTTCTCTGAAGGGGCGAAATTCTGTTCGGTGGTGTGTGGCGGCTGGTACCACGAGAGCTTCTCATGCAACTCCACGACCTCGCCGATGATGATCAGGGTCGGCGGTTTGGGCTGCTCCTTCTCCACAATATCCGCAATGGTCTTAAGTGTGCCGGTAAAGACACGCTGCATATGCGTGGTACCCTGCTGAACCAGGGCTACCGGCATATCTTCAGAGACGCCATGCGCCTGCAGCTCACGCGTTATCACAGGCAGTCCTTTGAGTCCCATATAGAAGACAATCGTTTGCTGCGGCTGGGCGAGCTGTTCCCAGTTGAGGTTCATGCTGCCGTCTTTCAGGTGTCCGGTAACGAAGGTTACCGACTGGGCATAGTCGCGGTGCGTTAACGGAATGCCGGCATAGGAGGCGCATCCTGCTGCGGCGGTAATTCCCGGAATGACCTGGAACGGAATTCCCTCCTCGGCAAGGGTATCGATCTCTTCACCACCCCGGCCGAAGATAAAGGGGTCGCCGCCCTTGAGGCGTACTACCCGCTTGCCCTCTTTTGCCAGTCTCGCCAACAGCTTGTTGATCTCCTCCTGGGGCATGGCGTGATTGTTGCGCTCCTTGCCGACATAGATACGTTTGGCGTCCCGGCGGGTCATCTCGACGATCGACTTTGCAACCAGACGGTCATAGACGACCACGTCGGCCTTCTGCATGCAGCGCAGCGCACGAAAAGTGAGCAGGTCAGGATCGCCGGGGCCTCCGCCAACCAGGTATACCTCACCCATGCCGGCATCGGGCTTTGCTTCCTGCAGTGCTTTTTTCATGACCACTTCCGCCTCTTCCATATGACCTGAGAAGACGCGCTCTGCAACCCCGCCCTGCAGGATATTATCCCAGAAGCGCCGCCGGTCGTCATGATCGGAAAATTTCTGNTTTACCTGTTCGCGAAAATTTGCAGCNAGCTCGGCAAGACGGCCATAGCCGGCTGGAATCAGCGACTCCAGCCGGGCGCGGATCAGACGNGCAAGCACAGGAGATGCGCCCCCGGTAGAGACTGCAGCAATCACNGGTGAGCGGTCGATNATCGATGGCATNATGAAGCTGCACAGCTGCGGCTGATCGACGACATTCACCGGGGTGCCGCATATGTTGGCGGCATCGACAACCAGGCGGTTAACAGCAGCATCACTGGTTGCTGCGATCACCAGCTTGCAGCCTTTCAGGTCGACATCCTGCCAGTTGCGCTTGATATGAGTAACCTTGTCGCCATCCACCAGCGCGGCAACGGCGTCACTCACCTCTGGAGAGATTACCGTTACCTTGCCGCCGGCGCGCAGCAGCAGGGAGATTTTACGTGTTGCAACATCTCCGCCGCCGACGACAATGCAGGTTTCACCTTGAATATTCAGAAAAATGGGAAGAAATTCCATCAGATTAGTCCGACTCGTAACATGGGGTGAAATTTAGCATGATCAGCTTCAATCATGCTACGCAAGAGTGTTCCCAGCTTGTATATTAGAGTATTATAATATATACTGATAAAATTATTTTATTAATTTTCCTGGGAATTGATCCACATGATGGTCAGTGAAATTGATGCTGCAGAGCTCAAGCGCCGCATGGATGCCGACGAAAAGTTTGTACTTTATGATATTCGCAGTGATGGTGAGGTCGCGCAGGGAACGCTGCCTGATTCAGAACATCTGGCGATGCATCTGATCCCTTTGAAAATGCAGGAATTCCCGAAGGACAGGGATGTGATCCTCTATTGTAGAAGCGGGGCGCGCTCCTATCACGCCTGCAATTATCTGCAGCAGCAGGGAATCGACAATGCTGTTAACCTGCGTGGCGGTATTATCAGCTGGGCGCAGCACGGTTTTGAAATCGTTTCCAACGCCGCCTGATTCCCTGCTGGAGTCATATCACATATTCCGGGATCTCTTGTCATTCCACAATATAATTTCGCTTTCCCGCAGGGGGGGTAAGCGTCAGCCCATCCACCATGACTCGGGCGGATTGGTGGATGTGGAAGAGAGACGCCTTATCTCCCCTGCGGATTTGCCACGCTCAAAATATTTTTCATAGTTGCGCCACCTTGCCCCATGAAAATCGCTGTCGCGGCATCACCTCAAATCTCTTCGGGAAAACTCCGCCAGTTGGCAGAGGCTGTTTCCCTGCCTCTGTTTGACGGCGCCGGTGATTATGACTATCTGCTCTATCAGACAGCGGACCATCTGGAACTGCGCTCACTGATTGAGCCACGAATCAATCCACTCTATATCGATTACAGCGGTGGAAAAAACCGTCATCGCCGTCTCTATGGCGGAGGCAAGGGGCAGCATCTTGCCAGGGCAATAGGCCTGAAAAAACATCCGCATCCCGTGGTTATCGATGCCACGGCCGGCCTTGGCCGTGATGCATTTGTGCTGGCGACGCTTGGATGCAGAGTCACCATGCTCGAGCGCTCAGCAGTCATTGCGGCATTGCTGCGGGATGGCCTGCAGCATGCACAGAAAGCAGATGATGAAACCGTCAGCAATATTGCGCAGCGGATGCAGCTTGTGCATGCTGATGCGATCAGCTGGCTGGAATCAAACAGCAGCATGGCGGATGTCATCTACCTGGATCCCATGTTCCCCGGGCGCAAAAAATCAGCACAGGTAAAAAAGGAGATGCGTATTTTTCAGCATATTGTGGGCCGGGACCAGGATCTCGACGAGCTTTTTACTGCGGCTCTCGATGCGGCCGGGCGGCGCGTGGTTGTCAAGAGACCCGTCAGATCAGGATATGTTGGAGAGAGAGGGCCTGACTTCTCAATTACCGGTAAAACAACACGTTATGATGTTTACCTGACTCATAATGCCATCACTGAATGAAAGATTTACTTGTGCTTTCTTCTGTTTTAGAATATAAGTGCGTACTTATTCAATAACAACGAATCTTTTTGGAGATCCAAATGGCTGATTTTGATGATGAACTCGATGCAAGTGGTCTGAATTGCCCACTGCCTATCCTGCGCGCTAAAAAAGCGCTCAATGGTATGGATGCCGGCAAAGTCCTGCATATCATTGCGACTGACCCTGGTTCAGTGAAGGATTTCGAAGCCTTTGCCAAGCAAACAGGAAACGAACTGCTGGAATCTACGGAAGAAGGCGGAAAATTTCATTTTTACATGAAAAAAGTCTGATTCAGCGCTTATTTTCAACGAGAAAAAGAGAGGATATGATCGATGGATGAGAAGAAGTTAGCCATCATTGCAACCAAGGGTACCCTTGACTGGGCGTATCCTCCATATATTCTGGCATCGACTGCCGCCGCACTTGGCTATGAGGTTGAGGTATTTTTTACCTTTTATGGCCTTCAATTGGTGCGCAAGGATCTGAGTGGTTTGAAAGTCAGTCCGCTCGGCAATCCCGGAATGCCGATGAAGATGCCTTTTGGACCTGACTGGTTCAAGGACATCAGCTGGAATATCCCCAATATTATCCAGGCTGGTATCCCCGGGTATGAGAGCGTTGCAACTGCTCTGATGAAAAAGACCATCGAAAATAATGGTGTTGCATCGATTCCGGAGTTGCGAGACCTTTGTATGGAAGCCGAGGTGAAATTCATTGCCTGTCAGATGACAGTTGATCTGTTTGGATTTGAACACAGTGATTTCATCGATGATATCGAATATGCTGGCGCAGCATCTTTCTTCGATTTTGCCGGTGAGAGTGACATCTGTCTCTATATCTGATTGCTTCAGCTGAGCACCCTTAAAGCCGCCCTCATGGGCGGCTTTTTAGTTCTTAATAAGCCATCGTTGCGAGGAATCAATCGATTTGAAGAAGATTGCCGCGTTGCTTAGACTCCACGCAATGACGGCTAACAAAGCGCAGAGTGGCATAAGCGACAGCGTATCCCACCATGATATTGTCCGGTGCAGTGCATGGAGATGATTATTGCACTCTAGGATTCATTGCTCTGCTCATTTTTGTTTTTCAGGCTTCTCTTCAGTTCATCCAGTGAAACACTCTGTACCTCGCCTGGTGGTTGCGTGGTCACTGGGCTTTTGAGAATAAATATTCGATGGCCATTGATCATCGCCGAGATGTCCGAAGCGCTTCCTCCCAGATCGTGCAGAAATACAGCGAGGATATGAGCCGCGCTAAAGCCTGTGATGACATAGGCGCCGATGATGTGGACATCATGCAAATTGACCATGCCAATGTAGGGGTGGCTTTGCTGCAATGTTCCGCTGAGAATCTGTATCAGCAAAAACAGAAACAGCAGCAGATAGAGCGGCCCCCACAGCGGATTATGCGCATACCAGTTGGGCAGCGGACTGCGACCGAGTGAGAAGTAGTACTTCAGGACCGCCGCTGCGCTGCGCAGGCGGTTCATGTCTGGCTCGCAATCACTGATATGATCCGTGCCCNTGCCAAAAAAAAGCAGGTAGATGCGCAACACAAAGGCGGGAATGAGAAATGCGGCAGCCAGGAAGTGATCATCCTGCAGGGTGGGTGTTGACAGAGGATCACCCTCCATCCTCCAGCCTGTCGCTATCAGCACTACAACTGCGACAGCCATTACCCAGTGGATGATGCGCAAAGCACGACTCCAGACGGAAATACGTTGGATTTCATCGTTTTTCATAGCAAGCCTATCTCTCGAAGAGGATCCTTTGTGGTCAATAATATCGCAACCCGGCGGGAGGAATTACAGCGAATTGCCGGTGGATTAACTTGTCGCACTATTGTTGATTGTATTTTCATCGAATTTAGGCAAAAATAGCAGCGGGAAACATTAACCTGGACAAAAAATATGAGAAAAGAGTCCGGCATCATTTCATTATTAAAAGAACGAGCGAATTGCAAAACGTGCAATCTCTCAAGTCTGTGCCTGCCGGTCGGGATTTCCGAAGCGGATGTGGACAAACTGGATTCCATCGTTCATCGAAGCACGCCCTACCACCGCGGCGACCTGCTGTATAAGCAGGGTGATCGTTTCAGGGGTCTCTATGTTGTCAAATCCGGTTCTGTAAAAAGCTACTATGAAGACCGAGAGGGTTTGGAGCATATCGTGGGCTTTTTTCTCCCCGGTGAGATCATCGGACTGGAGGCGATTCATTCGGGGTGTTACAACTGCACCTCAGCAGTACTCGAAACGACCTCGGCCTGTGAAGTGCCTTTTGAACAGCTTGAGCAACTGACAGAAGATATCCCGGGACTGCAGCATCAGTTGCTGCGCATTCTGAGCAAGGAGGTTCATAATGACTGCGGTATGGTTGCGTTGCTGGGAAATAACTCCGCCGAGCAGCGTGTTGCCGCCTTCCTGGTGTCAATCTCTTCCCGGCATCATAGCAGGGGGCTCTCTTCCAAAGAGTTTAATCTGAGCATGTCACGGGCTGAAATTGCAAGCTATCTGGGATTGGCGGTGGAGACAGTGAGCCGNACATTCTCCAGATTCCAGGAGAAACAATTACTCATGGTAGAGCGAAAAAANATCAAGTTACTGGATGTCGATGCACTCTCTGATATCGGTGGAGAGTGTTCCACAGAGAAGCATCAACATCACGGCAGACGCCACGCCTAGAAATCATCTTGTAAGGGGNAGNTCTGATAANAAAGCGCTTAGCGATTCGATCAGAGCTTCNTTAGACGCAGCCGGTNGGCTTGGGAAGNCCGCCATATTTTGAAATCGGCTTCATTGGGCCTGTTTGCCACTGCATGTAGAGTTCTTTTTTGTCGACGCCGACATATTTGACAAACTTGCGTATCGGCGGCACGACATTTTCTGATTCGTAATATTCACGTGCTTTGAAAATCTGATCCCACATTGCATCGGTGATTTCAAAGTCGTCGGCCTCTGCCATCGCCTTGCCGATTTCTAGTGTCCAGTCATCCATGCTCCG
>JGI24023J19991_10002639_pt1 | contig 12945 bp, 8 predicted proteins | sample Cruoilmetagenom1_FD_19991 | JGI IMG/M metagenome (IMG submission 19991)
TTTGTTGATTTTGTGAGAGGATGTGTAGTAAAATCAATACTTTTGATTTGTCCTGAAATTTATTTAGGACGGGATTGTTTAGGAATTAAGTATCTTCTAACCTTATGGGTAAGTTACTAAAAACCCAATCTGTATAATTTATAAAATTTATTTTTTTATGCATTATATTAGTTTTATCTATAATTGCTTGAATTATAGATTCTGGCTGTATTTTATATTCAGATATTTCTTTTACAATATTGGTCAATTGTTCGTTTACTTCACTTTTTATTTGATTGTTATGATTATCTAACCATTTTTCAAATGCATCTTCAGTTAAATGATTATCAATGATTAATCTTGTCATTTGCTTACCATGCATTTTAGAATCTAATATATTACCTCTTCCTGTTACAGCATTGCCTACCGCAAAAACATTATCATAACCAAATACATGATAGTCAGCTTCATCTCTCATTTTTAATGATGAATATTCGTATTGTAACCCTTCTACTTTTTCAGGAATGCTACCAATAGATGAAACGACCATACTTGTTTTAATTTCAAAAAAACTATCTTCTATGGGTACTATTTTACCATCATTTAAAGTTACTTTTTGAAAAACAATACCAGTTAGCTTATTGTCCTTTTCTGTAAAATTAACAGGTATACTTAAAGGAACAAACTCAAACAAATACTTATCTAGATATTTATTTAATAATTTTTCTGAAACATTTTTAGCAGTCTCAATACTTTCATTAGTACTATCTTTTGGCGATTTTAGCGGCATTTCTCTAGCAGTTCGTCTATAGATAAGTTTTGTCTTTTTAACTTTAATATCTTCTAATGAAATATTGAATTTATCTAAAATTTTTTGAACACCNTCCTTTTCTAAAGTAAACAAGTCTATATCTATTCCTTTTTCAGAAAGCAAATGGTATTTTACTTTCTCTATCATAATTACTTTTACAACATCTAGTGACGACAACCCACCACCTATTACAATAGTATCATTCTTAATTGAGTATTTATTACCATTATAATCAGATTCATGTTTATGATTAAACCAATTTATAAAAGCATTTTGATAAATTAACTCTTTATCAATAAATTTATCAATATTAGAAATTGGCAAATGCCGATCTTGCCAAGCTCCATTTGCTAATATAATTGCTGAAAACCCCCAATGCTTAACTAAATCTAAAAATGTAATGTCTTTCCCTATTTTTGTACAAGGAACAAATCTAATATTTGGATGATTTAATTTTTTGTCAATTGCTCTAATCTGTCTATTTCTCAAATTGATATGCCAGTTTGGCAAACCATCTTCTATCTTTCCGTATGGCAACTTATTCATATCAAAAACCACAACTCTAAATCCATTTTGAGCCAATAAGCTTGCGGCTTCAGAACCCGAAATTGATCCACCTATAACAGCAATATAATGTTTTTGATAAATTTCATTACTTTTCATGTGTTTATAATTTTTATTTTTTACTCGTCATCAAGATCTTTGAAACTACTCCCTTCGTTACGTCGACAGGTTGGTTAATCATATTATTGGTGTAATGCCGAAACTTCAAGACTAACAAGTGCATTTCATAAATTGCACTCAATTTTATTATCCATTGCAAAATATAAAGAAATAAAGCCAAAAAATGTAATAATTGTTACAAAAAGTAATCTGTCTGTTCATAATATTGACTTTATTTTTTTAAATTCGCAATCAGAATATAAATTCATAAAATGAAGGAAGTTGTTATTGTTTCTGCAGTTAGAACACCTATAGGAAGCTTTTTAGGTTCTTTATCTAGTGTACCTGCTACCAAATTAGGTGCAACAGCTATTAAAGCTGCCTTAGAAAAAATTAAATTAGACCCAGAAAATGTTGACGAAGTTTTGATGGGCTGTGTATTACAAGCTAATTTAGGTCAAGCACCTGCTAGGCAAGCTGCAATTTTTGCTGGCTTATCTGACAGTACACCATGTACAACAATAAATAAAGTTTGTGCCTCTGGTATGAAGGCTATCATGCAAGCTACACAAGCCATACAATGTGGAGATGCTGAAGTTATCATTGCTGGCGGTATGGAAAACATGTCTTCAGTACCTCACTATATAAACGCGAGAAACGGAAAAAAATTAGGAAACATCAATCTTATTGATGGTATGGTCAAAGATGGACTAACCAATGTTTATGATGATAAACACATGGGAAATTGTGCTGACCTTTGTGCAACTGAACATCATTTTTCTAGAGAAGAACAAGATGCTTTCGCTATTGAATCTTACAACAGATCTGCTAANGCATGGGCTTCTGGTAACTTTAAAAATGAAGTTATACCTGTTGAAGTGCCTCAACGTAAAGGTGANCCTATTCTTGTTACTGAAGATGAGGAATTTAAAAATGTNAAAATGGAGAAAATACCATCATTAAGACCTGTTTTCAATAAAGAGGGTACAGTTACTGCTGCGAATGCATCTACTTTAAACGATGGTGCTGCGGCTTTAATTTTGATGAGTAAAGAAAAAGCTATAGAATTAAACTTAAAGCCTTTGGCTACTATTAAAGGATATGCAGATGCTGCTTTAGAACCTGAATGGTTCACCATAGCCCCTGCAAAAGCTTTACCTAAAGCTCTTGCCAAAGCAAATACTGAATTAGATGCTGTTGATTATTTTGAATTTAATGAGGCTTTTTCTGTTGTTGGATTGGCAAATACAAAACTACTAGGTTTGGATGCTAAAAAAGTGAATGTCAATGGAGGTGCTGTTTCATTAGGTCACCCACTAGGATGCTCAGGTGCAAGAATTATAGTTACATTAATTAATGTATTGAAACAAAATAATGGTAATTTAGGAGCTGCAGCTATTTGTAATGGTGGTGGTGGTGCAAGTGCTATTGTTATCCAAAATAATTAAACGCGTATTTAATGAAATACGGTATTTGTAACTTAAGTAATATTCCACTTCGTGAAGCATCTGACAATACTAGTGAAATGATTTCACAATTGTTGTTTGGTGATCATTATAAAGTAATTCAAGAAAATAAACAATGGTTAAAAATTAAATTAAATTTTGATAATTGTGAAGGGTGGATTGAGGTCAGCCAATTTTTAGAGGTTTCTAAAGAATATTTTGATAAACTTACAAAAGCAACATTTATTACTTCTAATGAAATGGTAGATTTTATAGAAGATGAACAAAATAATTTATTTCCTATACTTCTTGGAAGTAGATTGCCTTTTTATTCAAAAAATTCATTTCAAATCATTGATCAAAAATATACATTTGATGGACAAATTGCTGGAGTAAAATCTTCTAAACAAGCAATTGTCAATACTGCATTTACGTATTTAAATTCTCCATTTTTATGGGGAGGTAAAACTCCCTTTGGGATAGACAGTTCAGGATTTGCACAAATGGTGTATCGATTAAATGGATATAACTTATTTAGAAAAGCATCTGAGCAAGCTACACAAGGTGAAGTATTAAGTTTTATTGAAGAATCTGAACCAGGCGATTTAGCATTTTTTGATGACAATGAAGGTGAAATTATTCATGTGGGTATCATCTTAGCGAATCATCATATCATCCACACCTATGGTAAAGTACGTATTGATAGATTAGACCATAGTGGTATTTACAATGCCGATTTAAAAACACATACTCATAAATTAAGAGTTATTAAAAAAATATTTTGATTTATGTCCAAAAAAAAACCGCTCTATGAGCGGTTTTTTACATAATGTATATTAACTATTTATTCTTTTGATGCATCCCAAAGAGCTTTCATTTCTTTGTATTTGTCATCCATTTCTAAATTTTCATACATACTCATTAAAGTTCTAACCACATCAATATTGTCTTTTTTAAGACCATGTGCTTTTTCAAAATATGGTAATGCTGATTTATACAATTCTAACTGCTTAGCTTTAATTGCATCATATTTTTTAAAGTTACTTAAGTTTTGATTCATTTCTTCAACCAAATCTTTATCTTTTTCTAATACCAATGCTCCCATATTTAAATAAGCATCAGCATAATTAGGATCTAATTCAATGGCTTTTTTATAATTAACTTGTGCCTCTTCTGACTTACCTTGCTCTTGATTGATAACACCCACATTAAAATGTAGTGTTGCGTTATTTGGGTCTTGTTTAATTGCTTCTTTCATTAAAGCTGCAAACTCATCTTTTTTACCTAATTTTAATAAAATATTTGCTTCAGTAAACAACAAGTCTACATCATTAGGGTTTGCAGTTCTTGCTTCACGCACAGCGGTAATTGCATTTTCAGTTTCGCCTTTTTCTACTAAAATCAAAGCTATATTTTTAATAATACCAGCCCTTTTAGATTTAGAAATTTCTACTTTAGGCTCGCTATATTTACCTGTTTTAATCATTAAATCCATTTGAGATTTAGAACTAAAATTCTCTGANTNTTTACTATCAATATTAGTTGCTGAATANGTAGTTGCAATACCCGTATATCCATTATCTTTCAAAAGATTGAAATACTTTAATGAAGTGTCAAAATCTTTACTTAAATAGGCAGCAGTTGCGGCATATTCTAAAAATACAGTATCTTTTTTACTCAAAGTATAAGTTTGATACAATGTTTTTTTAGCACTTTCATAATCTTTATCTTGATATTGCTTTATTCCTTTATTGGAAACATCAGCTATTAATGCATTCAATAAAGGCTGAGCTTCAGCTGTATATTTAGATTTTTTAATTTGCTTCTCAAAATTTAATAAATCTTGAAAAGACGTTGCAGCTACACCATAAGCATTCTCATCTAAGGCAGGCTTGTTTTTACCAATACCATAATATGTTTTTGCCTTTAAAAAATAAAATTTAGCTTTCAATTTATTGTCAGCATTAGCAATTAGCCCTTCGGCTTTATCAATAGAAGTTTTGGCTGTTGCAAAATCATCAGTTTTAAGAGCTTTATCAACTGCTTTCAACTCATCTTTTTGAGCAAAAACTGACAAGCCTAAAAAAAATGCAAATACTACTACAAATGGTCTTTTAAGTCCGTAATTTTTCATTGTGTTTAATTTAATTTATTGTTTTTAATTATTGTTTGTTGTTTCATCATTTTCATTATTTTCAATTTCCGTGCCAGTTTCATTTTCATCTTCATTATTGTCATCATCTTCATGCATTACTTTAGCCACTGCAGCAATTGAATCATTATCCTTAATATTGATCAATCGTACGCCTTGAGTAGCTCTACCCATAACACGTAAATCTGATACGGCCATTCTTATTGTAATTCCAGATTTATTAATAATCATTAAATCATCTTCATCAGTAACATTTTTAATAGCAACCAAACCTCCAGTTTTTTCAGTAACATTTATAGTTTTTACACCTTTACCTCCTCTATTGGTAATTCTATAATCAGCCAATTTAGAGCGTTTGCCATAACCATTTTCAGAAACAACTAACACATTACTCTCTTCATCGTTTACAGCTATCATTCCAACAACTTCATCCTTATCATCTTTTAAGCGAATACCTCTAACTCCTGAGGCATTCCTCCCCATAGGTCTAGTTTTTGCTTCTTCAAAACGAATACATTTACCAGATTTAGCAGCTATCATAATTTGGCTGTTACCATCCGTAAGTTTAGCTTCTAAAAGTTCATCACCTTCTTTAATAGTTATCGCATTAATCCCATTTGTTCTCGGACGAGAATATTGTTCTAATACTGTTTTTTTAGTTTGACCATTCTTGGTCACCATTACAACATAATTATTATTAATATAGTCTTCGTCTTTTAAATCTTGTGTAACTAAAAATGCTTTTACAACATCGTCATTTTCAATATTAATTAGATTTTGAATGGCCCTACCTTTTGATGTCTTTCCGCCTTCAGGAATTTCATAAACACGCATCCAAAAGACTTTACCTTTCTTAGTAAAGTATAACATGTATTGGTGATTCGTAGCTACAAATAAATGTTCTAAGAAATCTTCATTACGAGTTGCCACACCTTTTTGACCTCTTCCACCTCTATTTTGAACTTTATATTCATCTAAATTGGTACGTTTTACATAACCTGCATGAGAAATAGTTACGACTACTTTAGAATTCGGAATCATATCTTCAATACTCAAATCACCACCTGCGTATTCAATTACTGAACGACGTTCATCACCATACTTTTCTTTAATTTCTAATAATTCTTCTTTAATAATGGTCATTCTTCTTGACTCACTAGACAAAATATCTTTTAAATCTTCTATCAGTTTCATGATAGATTCATATTCAACTCTTAATTTATCTTGCTCTAAACCAGTAAGCTGACGCAATCTCATTTCAACAATTGCTTTAGCTTGAATTTCTGATAATTTAAAACGTTTTTCTAAATTTGTTCTGGCTTCATCTGCATTTTTTGAAGCCCTAATAATTTTAATAACTTCATCAATATTATCTGAAGCAATAATCAAACCTTCTAAAATATGTGCACGTGCTTCAGCTTTCTTTAATTCAAATTGTGTTCTTCTTGTCACAACAACATGTCGATGTTCAACAAAATAAGCAATCAATTGCTTTAAATTCAACATCTCAGGCTTACCGTTTACCAAAGCGATATTATTAACACTAAAAGAAGTTTGTAAAGCGGTGTATTTATATAATTTATTTAAAACAATATTTGGTATAGCATCTCTTTTTAAAACATATACCAAACGACGTCCTTTTCTACTCGTTTCATCTCTAACAGAAGCAATTCCTTCAATTTTTTTATCATTGACAAGATCCGCCGTTTTTTTCATTAAATCAGCACCATTTACTTGGTATGGCAATTCAGTAACAATAATACATTCTCTACCATTAACCTCTTCAAACATCGTCTTAGCACGCATCACAATTCGACCTCTACCTGTATGAAAAGCATCCTTTACACCATCATAGCCATAGATTGTTCCTCCAGTAGGAAAATCTGGAGCCTTAATATGCTGCATCAATTCATCAATTTCAATAGCATTATTTTCTATATAGGCAACCGTACCGTCAATAACTTCAGAAAGATTATGTGGAGCCATGTTTGTGGCCATACCTACAGCAATACCTGAAGCTCCATTCACTAATAAACTTGGTATTCTTGTTGGTAAAACTGTGGGTTCTTGTAAAGTATCATCAAAATTCAAACGGTGATCAACAGTATCTTTATCAATATCTGCCAACATGTCCTCAGAAATTTTTCGCATTCTTACCTCTGTATAACGCATTGCAGCTGGACTGTCACCATCAGGAGACCCAAAGTTACCTTGTCCGTCAACCATTTCATAACGCATACTCCAATCTTGTGCCATACGCACCATCGCATCATATACAGATGTATCACCATGTGGATGGTATTTTCCTAATACTTCACCTACTACTCTAGCAGATTTTTTATGTGCACCTGTTGCTTTAATCCCTAGTTCATGCATACCAAATAACACTCTTCGGTGTACTGGCTTTAAACCATCTCTAACATCTGGCAATGCTCTTGAGACAATAACTGACATTGAATAATCAATATAAGAAGATTTCATTTCATCTTCAATATTCACTGGAATTAACTTTTCACCTTCTGCCATATAATTTATTAATTTTTTTGTTTAAAATTTGAAAGAGCAATATACAACAAATCTGTTTTTTGGATGTTATATATAAATGTATTTATTATCATTTTTTATTAACAATAAGAACTGATAAATACACTGTTTTTCATAGCTTTACCAGAGAAATAAAAGTTAGGTATGATTTTTGACATATTATTTGGAAAAAATCTAGTAATTTTACCTTATAAATTTATAATAATGGATGATAATTTTTCACCTAAAGTTAAAGATGTAATTGCATATAGCAAAGAAGAAGCATTACGATTAGGACATGATTTTATAGGTACTGAACATTTAATGTTAGGTTTATTGCGTAAGGCAAATGGCGATGCAATTGATATTTTAAACGCGTTAGATGTTGACTTAATCATACTTCGAAAAAAAATAGAAGGTTTAAGTCCTGCCAATTCTAATCTTAACACAGGTAACGACAAAAAAAGTTTACACTTGACTAAACAAGCTGAAAAAGCTTTAAAAACCACTTTTTTAGAAGCAAAGTTGTTCAAAAGCAAAGCCGTGAGCACTGCTCATTTATTGCTTTGTATATTGAGGAATGAAAATGACCCAACTACAAAACTATTACATAAGTTTGATATTGACTACAATGAAGTAAAATCTATTTTTAGCCAACTTTTTTTAGAAAATGATATTGTTGAAAGCCCTAAGGCAAGTAGCACGAGTGACGATGACTTTGAAGAACCAAAACAAAATCCTTTTGGCAATAGTCCAAAACCAGGAAAATCAAATGCAAAATCTAAAACCCCTGTATTAGATAATTTTGGTAGAGATTTGACGCAATTGGCAGAAGAAGGAAAGTTAGACCCTGTAGTTGGTCGTACAAAAGAAATTGAACGTATCTCTCAGATATTAAGCCGTCGAAAAAAAAACAACCCTATATTAATAGGTGAACCTGGTGTAGGTAAATCTGCTATAGCCGAAGGCCTAGCTTTACGAATCATTCAACGTAAAGTATCTCGTATTTTATTTGACAAACGTATTGTTTCATTAGATTTAGCAAGCTTAGTTGCGGGCACAAAATATAGGGGACAATTTGAAGAGAGAATGAAAGCTTTAATGAATGAATTAGAGAAGAATGATGACGTTATTTTATTTATTGATGAAATACATACCATTGTTGGTGCAGGTGGAGCTACTGGCTCTCTAGATGCTTCAAACATGTTTAAACCTGCTCTTGCTAGAGGAGAAATTCAATGTATTGGAGCTACAACTTTAGATGAATTTAGACAAAATATTGAAAAGGATGGTGCATTAGAGCGTCGTTTTCAAAAAGTGATGGTAGAACCTACTTCGGTAGAAGAAACTATACAGATATTGAACAATATAAAGGATAAATACGAAAATCATCACAATGTGGTTTATACTGACGAAGCTATTGAAGCTTGTGTCAAATTGACCAATAGATATATGACGGATAGATATTTACCAGACAAAGCCATTGATGCTTTAGATGAAGCGGGGTCTAGAATACATATTACTAATATTGTTGTGCCTAAACAAGTACTTGAATTAGAAAAGAAACTAGAAGAAGTTAGAGAGCTGAAAAACAACGTGGTAAAGAGTCAAAAATATGAAGAAGCAGCTCGTTTACGTGATGATGAAAAACGTATAGAAAAAGAATTAGAAGCTGCTCAACAAGTGTGGGAAGAGCAATCAAAATTAAATAAAGAGACGGTAACTGAAGAAAATGTTGCTGAAGTGGTTTCTATGATGACTGGCATACCTGTAACTAGAGTTGCTGAAGCTGAAAGCAATCGTTTAGCCGATTTGCCTAATTTAATTAAAGGTAAAGTAATCGGACAAGATGAAGCAGTTTCTAAGGTAGTAAAAGCAATACAAAGAAATAGAGTCGGACTTAAAGACCCTAATAAACCTATCGGTTCATTCATATTTTTAGGTCAAACTGGAGTTGGCAAAACACAATTGGCTAAAATATTAGCCACTGAATTATTTGACTCACCTGATGCATTAGTACGGATTGATATGAGCGAATATATGGAGAAATTTGCCATTTCACGCTTAATTGGTGCACCTCCAGGATATGTAGGCTATGAAGAAGGTGGTCAACTCACTGAAAAAATTAGACGTAAACCTTATGCTGTAGTTTTATTAGATGAGATAGAAAAAGCACATCCTGATGTGTTTAATATGCTCTTACAAATATTAGATGATGGTTTTATTACCGATAGTTTAGGTCGAAAAATTGATTTTAGACATACCATTATTATTATGACTTCTAATATAGGTGCTAGACAATTGAAAGATTTTGGTGGTGGTGTAGGTTTTGGAACGGCTTCTAAAAAGGAACAAGCCGATGCCAATGCTAAAAGTATGATTGAGAATGCTTTAAAGAAAAGTTTTGCTCCTGAATTTTTAAACAGAATTGATGATGTTATTGTTTTCAATGCTCTTGAAAAAGAAGATATCCATTCAATTATTGATATTGAATTAGAGAAATTATTAGATCGTATTGATGGTTTAGGGTATACACTTACCTTAAGTGATAAAGCCAAAGACTATATTGCGGATAAAGGTTTTGATAGACAATATGGTGCAAGACCATTAAAACGAGCTATTCAAAAATACATTGAAGATGCATTAGCTGAAAAAATTGTCAATGCAAAACTGAAAGAAAATGACTCTATTTTCATGGATTTAGATGAGGACAAACAGGAACTAACCATCAAAATTAAAAAAGGAAAGAAACCTGTAGAAGAAAAATAAATAATAATACAAACCCTCTAAATGGATGGTTTTTTTATTTAACAACTCTTATTATACATGTTTTCAACGTCTACTCCAGCTAAATCAACAAAAAGCTTTGCCATTTTTTCTGTAATGGCTTTAAAATAACGTTCTCCTTTTTCTTTAGTGGCAAATTTAGGATTCCCAATTCCTGTATCTTCACTTACTTGTGACCATTTCCGTTCTGCCCAAACCCATCCTTCAGAAAATGCTTTGATAACATTTTTCTTCTCTGAACCTAAACCAGCTTCTTCTAACGGCCTTACCAATTCAGGTTTTAAATATAACAACAAACTTGTTTCCATTTCATCAGCATGATCACCCGACTCTTTAAAGTACTCTGATTTATCTAAAGACTGAAACCAATTCGATACACTTAAAAACATTTTCGGAAATTTAAGCCCTAATTCCCTAAGTAATGGTTTAAAATTATTACCTCCATGGCTATTAAATATCAATAATTTCTTAATTCCTTGTCTATGCAACATTTCAATAATATCAGTTAGAATTGCAAATTGTGTACTTGGACTCAGATTGACATCTAAAAAAATATCAGACTGACCTGTATTAACACCAAAAGGAATGGTCGGTAATACTATAATTTTAGCCCCTTGTCCCCATGCTATTCTTGCAGATTCTTCAGATAAATAATCAGATTCGATATTGTCTGTTGCATATGGGAGATGATAATTATGAGCTTCTGTAGCTCCCCAAGGAAGAATGGCTAAATCTATATTTCTGTCTTTTAAATCCTTCCAATTTGTTTCGGCCAATAAGTAAGGTCTAATCATTTCTTTGAAGTTTTACTCAAAAATAAAGAAATATTTAACATGATAACTCAACTTTAACACCTATTTTTGCTTATACAAATATATAAATATAAGCACATGAAAAAAATACTTTTATTGATAGCTATTCTCTCTATGATAGCCTGTAAAAATAAAGATGCAACAACAGATTTAACTGCAGATAATGAAACTTCAATTTCTGATGAAAATAATACTTCATCTGATGAAAAAGTAGCTTTATTGGCTAAAGGTGACCGCAAACCTTCACCAAAATTTGTAGACTATGAAAACTACAAAGGTGGTACAACGTCATTAGATGATTTAAAAGGGAAATATGTTTATATTGATGTGTGGGCTACTTGGTGTCCTCCTTGTAGAGCAGAAATTCCTTTTTTAAAGAAAATAGAAAAAGAATACCATGGTAAGAATATAGAATTTGTAAGTATCTCTCTTGATGAGGATAGTGCACATGAAGCATGGAGAAATATGATTGCTGACAAAGAAATGGGTGGTACTCAGCTTTATGCTGGTGGTGATTCAGAATTTATTGAAGGTTATGGCATTCAAGGTATACCGAGGTTTATTTTAATTGATGATGAAGGAAATATAGTAAACGATAACGCACCTAGACCTTCTGAAGCTGCGTTAAAAACATTATTCAAAAGTGTAGGCTTATAAAAAAGTCTGATACTTGAGATCATTTAAATGCCGTGAAATTCACGGCATTTTTTTATGCATTTTTTGAACCTGGGTTCGACCTTAGATTTAATTCATCTAAACTGTAAACAAATATTAGTTCGAACTCTGGTTACTAACCTTATCTTCTGATGTTTTATCATCATTCTGAACTGTTGTCTGTTGTTCTTTCTTTAATAAATCTGCATAAGCTTCAGACAAATAATCTATACAATCAGAAGCTGTAAAAGTTTCAAAAACTTTAGTAGTCATAGCCAGCTCTGAGGTTCTTCCGTGTAGATAAACGCCTAAAATAGCTGCTTCAAAAGATGGATATTTCTGTGCTATTAACCCTGTAATAATACCTGTAAGCACATCTCCACTCCCTGCAGTAGCTAAAGCTGGGTTACCTGTGGTGTTGAAATAAACTTTTCCTTGAAATGCAATAGCTGAATAAGCTCCTTTTAGCACTATAATAATTTTATACTTTTTAGAAAGTGCTACTAATTTTTTAAGCTTTGCATAATCATCTTTCCATTTACCAACTAATCTCTCAAATTCTTTAGGATGTGGTGTTAAAATAGAATTTTCAGGTACTAATTTTAATAAAGATTTATCCTTTGACAAAAGATTTATCGCATCAGCATCAATCACTAAAGGTTTTTTATTGAGTTTTAAAAATTGAGCAAACCCTTTAGCTGTAGCAGTGCTTGTCCCTAACCCTACTCCTATTCCAATTACAGTTGCTTTGACTTTAGAATTAAAATAATGCAATTCATTTTCTGCATCAACTTCTACCATGACTTCAGGAATTGAAGTTTGTAAAATTTGATAGGCACATTTAGGAACATAAGCCGTTACTAGACCACTACCAATAATTAAGGCAGCTTTTGAAGTTAAAGATACAGCTCCTACCTTACCAAAACTACCTCCAATAATTAAACTATGACCGTAATCTCCTTTATGGGAAAATTTTTCTCTAAATTGATACATTGGTACTACATCAGCTTTAGATGTTAAATGATAATCACTTTCAACAGTGTTTAAATATTCTTGATCTAAACTAATATCAATAATATCCCAAGTATTGATATATGATCTGTTTTCAGGTAGCAAAAA
>JGI24023J19991_10002640_pt1 | contig 12942 bp, 16 predicted proteins | sample Cruoilmetagenom1_FD_19991 | JGI IMG/M metagenome (IMG submission 19991)
AGTACAATCACATCCGGCCACATCAGGCGCTCGGTATGCGTCCGCCTGTGCCGGAAACTCTACAACGAAGTGGCACATAAACAGGGGGCTTTACAGGCTCGATTTACCTAGGCTGGGCAACACCAACGGAGTCGGCAGCGCTGGGCGTGATTGCGGCATTGATCCTTGCCGCCTTTTACGGGCAGCTAAGTTTGCATATGATGCGCGGTGTTTTTGAAGGGACAATGCGCACAACAGCGATGGTCATGTTCATCATCATCGCTGCCTATTTTCTCAACTTCGTTCTCGCCGGCATCGGCTTGACAGCTCAGTTAACTGAATTCATCGCTGGACTTGGTCTATCCAAATTTTCGACGCTGATGATCGTCATCCTGTTTTACGTGATCCTCGGTTTCTTCATGGAAACACTGACCTTGATGATCACCACGATCCCGATCATAGCGCCAATCGTGATTGCCCTCGGATACGACCCGGTTTGGTTCGGCATCGTGCTCATGATTCTGATTGAGACTGCGCTTGTGACGCCGCCGATTGGACTCAATCTCTATGTCGTGCAGGGCATCCGAAAAGGCGGCTCCATCAACGACGTGATCATCGGAGTAATTCCCTTTGTGATCGCCATGTTTGTGATGATCACACTGCTGGTTGCGTTTCCTGACATTGCACTTTTCCTCCCTGAGGTGGCCAGCAATTAGATCAATGAACTCTTCGGAACATTCCAGCTCATCACATCAACAGTTCCAAAATCCATGTCAGTTCTTGCCAATCCAAATGACTCACAACTCCTCCTGATCGATCCAGTTCCCGAGTGTTTCAGGCGTCTGCACGGGACCATGCAAGCAGGCTTGATGGAGCAGTTTGGGCGATTGTCTGCGGCGGCTGATCGGGCACAGATTCCGCGCTACTTTGCTGTTTCCGGCGAAAACGATGAGCGGGAGACTTGGTTGTCAACGCCATGTAACAGGGGTCGCCAGAGGGTGTTCCATTTTGATCGCAAGAGAACCGTATGGGCGAATGCGGATTTGTTGCGTTCCATGCGTGAAGAGCAGCGGGAGCAACTGTTCATCTGCGGGTTCTGGCTTGATGATGTCGTGACAACCGCGGCACTGGAAGCACCGACGTTCGGATTCAACACGCATATCGTGATTGATCTGAGCCCGGCATGTGATCGCCGCTACCAACGCGTCAGATTGGACCGGCTGAACCAGTACACGATCGCTCCGATATCACTGCGAAACCTTCTCTATGAGTGGATGGCCAAAACCGAGGACGATGCCGGTCGAGGTGATCTCGAGGACCTCTGGAAGCAGCAGGTTGGGTTTGAAACACCAGGCAAGTCGCAATGACATGCTTCCTCGAAGCCTTAGCTTTTGAACGGAGCAATGAAGTCATCTCCCTGTCTTTCCTTTGGCGATAGAAGACCTCCGTCAGGCGGGCGCAATCGCTGCGCGGTGATTTTTCCCCCGCCTCTTTCGGCTAACCTTCCGAGGCTTCCTCGCGCGTAACACGTGCCGCGTTCAAAAAAAATCTCCGCTTTCGCGATCCTCCACATGCATTCCGGTTCTCCGAATGCGCCCACCTTTCCGCAGGTCAGTTTCGCTCGCCATCAGGCAGGGAGATGTGCTCCCGCCCTAAACATCAAGCAAAGGATCAGAGCAATGACCGCAATTGGACATGTCACCAAACTCAAAGATGGCCGCTTTAGAGGTGAGGTCAAAACCCTCTCAATTCGCGCTGAAATCCTCATCCTGCCCAACAAGGACAAGAAGGCTGAGAACCAGCCCGACTACCGGGTATTCTCCGATCGCGTAGAAGTTGGTGCGGCCTGGGTCCGCAAATCTGAAAGCTCAGGCAAGGACTATATCTCGCTCTCAATCGCGGCTCCGGAGTTCGGACCGCGGAGGCTTTACGCCAATCTCGGCAAGGCCGCCGGCCAGGACGATGAGAATGTTTTTGCCCTGATCTGGAACCCGAGCGATTGAATCAGATCTCGCACTACAACCAGCCCCTCGTATTGCCGTACGAGGGGCATTTTCTTGCCCATCTAAGGCCGAATTCACATCGGAGATTCTTTGCATTGGCTCGAGGGAGCGAGCCTGGGCACATGGGTCGGCGATGGGCAAAAAGGGGAATAAGTTTGTCGCCAGGTTCGCCAAGAGCGCGGGTGACTATGCCTACACCGAGCAGCTGACCGACACTGACTGGGCCTGGGAATTCTTGCGTCGCAACCGAAGCTACAGGCACGACGTCTATGCGGCGCGCATTCGTTTTCACCCGCCATTCACACATGTTTCGGGCGTTCGAATCTATCGAGCGTTCGGCAACCAATCACGGGCCCATCACTGGGGCCTGACGTGTTTTGCAAATCCAGACCTAAACGCACTGCAAACGGATGTCTTCTGGGAAAGCGAGATTCTCTCCCGCTCCATCGATGCGGGATCATCGGTTGGGGAACGATTACGTTCGCATCCCGATCTGGATTTGTCTGAGCACAAAAACTGCATTGCGGTGCTATGCGCGAACGAGCGGCAGAAACTGTTGTTTCGCTTCAAAAGCGTTCTGATCGACATGAGCCTGACCGGCCCCAGTCCGCTTTTCTCGCCCATCATTCTCCAATTCCGTGTTGATGGGTTTGAAGAGGTGACAAAAAGGGCGAAGACGCTCCTGTTGTTATATGACCTGGTCAGGTCGCAACTGCGCAATGACCCAAAACCCATCAGCCGGAGAGAACAGTCATACAGAAAAAGATACCTCATCGCGCTCGATTGCCACCAACGTGGCGGGTCCCTTCAAGATACGGCACGGGTCTTTCAGGCGTTCGGCCTGACGCGGCTCAAATGGTCTGTGAGCGGCGATGAAGCGCTGAAGAAACATGTCTGGCGGTGCCGTAACAAGGGCTTGCATCTTATGCGCGGCGGTTATCGCAACTACCTTTGACACAGAGGTGGTGACGCAATTGCAGAGTCCAACTGCGTCACTCCCCACACATTCAGAATGCCCTCAATCTGCCTTCCGCAATCGCCCGCCATGGGTAGGTATCGGAGGAACAAGCAGATGCAAACTGACGATCAGTCCCCGCCAAAACCCGTCTATCTCAACCCTAAACAAGCCGCGGACCATTTGGGTCTCAAACCCAACACACTTGCCAAGATGCGCGTTTACGGGAACGGACCCAAATACCGCAAACACGGGTTTCGGGTGCTCTATTCCCTGGATGATCTCAATTTCTGGTCGCAAGCCTCGAGGCGCTCATCAACCTCTGAGACGCCGGGTGATTGAACCCCGGTGCACTGATCTCTATGCCGGCATAGTACTCGGTTTGATGCTCGTTGGCGGAAGTCTGATTGCCGTTTCTATGGCGGATGTCGTGCCGAAGAAAGTCATCTGGAATGCATCCGCGAGTGTGCCGGTAGGCCTCTATCTCGTCGAGGATCGAGTGCCGGTTCGTGGGGATCTCGTCCTAGTGCAATTCCCCAAATGGGTCGCGCTGATCGCAAGCCAACGGGACTATCTGTTCCCAAGCCTTCCCGCTCTAAAGAAGGTCTCGGCATTGTTAGGAGATGTGGTTTGCCGTCTCAACGAGAACATCACAATCAACGGAAATGAGGTTTCGACAGCTCACCTGCGAGACGGCCTTGGCCGGAAAATGCCTGTTTGGATGGGATGCAGAAGGCTCAGGACAGATGAAGTGTTTCTGCTGACAGATCATCCGAATTCGTTTGATGGGCGGTATTTCGGAGTGACTCAGATGAGCGATGTCATAGGGGTCGCAAAGCCTATTTGGTTTCCTGCGGAATGATCAGAAAAGCAGTCTGGAGATGGATTGAAATGCCAAGAGGTAGAGATGAGATAAGGGGCGGTGAGGGCAAGATAAAAGAAGAGGTGCCGGGGGATGCGTAAGCGCTTGGATTTGTTCGCTGCTTTTGGTGCCAATTGTGAACGACAGGCACCACTCACCACTTAAGTCGCTGATAGTGTGAAGCGGTTTTGGCACCATCTTGGCAACGTAGCGCGCAAACCCAATCTCTATCGCAGATGACTGTGTTTAAGGAGTGCGGGATGGGCGAGGACGACTTCCAACCGAAGCTCGGGCCGCTACGGTCGACGCCCGGACGAAAGAACCAGCGTTACCTCAGTCGCGTGATCCGCGACATGAGCAGAGCCGCGCATTCAAGGTCGCGGGCCGGACGATCATCCTTCTCAGGGAGCCGATCGGGACGGGGCTATTCCGCGGCAATGGCAAGGAGCCGATCAGGTCTTGCCGCTGGCCGCCGACGCGTCGTAATCAAGGCCCGGTTCACGCGGTTCAAAGGTGGCGATCTTGGCGCGGCTCGCGCCCACCTCAGATACATCCAGCGCGACGGCGTCACGCGGGAGGGCGACCGGGGGACGCTCTACGGGCCTGATACAGATGATGCAGACGGCAAGTCGCTCATCACCAAGGCCGAAGGAGACCGGCATCAGTTCCGCTTTATCGTGGCACCCGAAGATGGTGCCGCAATGGAAGACCTGAAACCCTTCATCCGGGATCTGATGCGCCAGGCGGAAATCGATCTTGAGACGAAGCTCGACTGGGTGGCTGTCGATCACTTCAATACCGGTCGCCCACACACCCACATCATGATCCGCGGCAAAGATGATTTGGGCCAGGACCTGGTCATCGCACGGGACTATCTCTCGCACGGGCTTCGAGAGCGGGCGCGCGACCTCGTGACGCTCGAACTTGGACCGGAGACGCGGCACGAGCTCGATCGGAAAATCGAACAGGAGGTGCACGCGGAACGCCTGACGCGACTCGATCTATCCCTCGTGCGAGACGCGGATCTGGGGATTCTGACCATCTCATCTTCGACGAAGTTCGACCCGCAATGGCAGAGCCATCGCGTGAGACGACTGCGCAAACTCGAGAGTATGGGGTTGGCAGAAGAGCTGAAGCCTGGCGTTTGGAAATTGACCGACCGGACCGAGGCCGTACTGCGACAGTTGGGCGAACGCGGCGATATCATGAAGACGATGCAACGGGTCCTGGAGGAAGCAGGGATTGATCGAGGCGCGTCGGACTTTGCGGTTTTTGATGCGGGTAGATCAACCACCAAGGTGACCGGCAGGGTCGTTGCTATGGGCCTCTCGAACGAGCTTCAGGACCACCACTATGTGGTTGTCGACGGAACGGACGACAAGCTCCACTATGTGGAGATCGGACGATTGAGCCAATACGATCCGCCAGCCAAGGACATGGTTGTTACCATAAGAGGCCACGATCCAGGCAAACAGCACCATCGGGCCAGACAAAACACGGGTCGTGTGTTCATCGAGTCCCATGTGCCGTTTCGCGAGCTTGCAGCAGCCGATGGCGCGACATGGCTTGACCGGAAGATTCTCGCCAGGAACCAACAAGTCTATCGCGACAAAGGATTTGGCGCGGAGGCCAATCGGGCGATCCGCATGCGTCAGCAGTGGCTCATGAAAGAGGGGTTTTTAACGGAAGAAAACGGCAGGCTCATCGCACGGAGAAATATGCTTAGAGCATTGCAGAAAAGAGAGATTAACCGGGCTGCGCGGCGGCTACAGAAGGAGCTTGGGTTGAACTATCAGCCGACAGCAGCGGGCGAGCGGTTAGATGGGGAGATCAGGAGATCCGTCAGGCTCGCGTCGGGACGGTTCGTTGTTGTGCAGAGGGGTGGGGAGTTTTCGCTCGTGCCATGGCGTCAGTCGATCAGACTCAAACGTGCCACCGACAATTCGATTTCTCTTTGATTGAAGACAAGTGTTGACCCAACTCACGGACGCGTTTTGATCCGCAAGCTGTGTAAAAACTCGAAGCTCGGCGGGGCTTGTAGAATTGTTTTCTCAAGACAGCTGCTGGTCAAATTCGCGGAGCATAAATCCGCTCTTAATACTTCGTTATTTAGAATTCTTCTCGATGAGATTTGTTCGCGCCAACGTTTTCACATAGCCTCTCCGCAATGCCGACGTTGCGGCATCGCGGTAGATAGCAACAACCGGGGATAGCAGACTTTCGTCACGCTTACGACGCTTGCCTGTATGTCCTCGAAAGCCACCGTTCTCATGGATTTCCTTTGTCGAGAATAGCGTCATTCATATAGGCCGAATAAATTTGTTGCCTCGATGATACGCCGCCACAGAACTTTCGGAATGCATTACCCAGGACTTTTTTTGGGATCTCGGCTTCGAGGGAACGTGCGCTCCTCTTGAATCTTTCCATCTTCGTTCCTGATACGGACCGAGCCTCCGTCTGCACCTAAAGCTGAGCTTAATGCACCTCCCTTAGTTGCCTCCGTCTTTGTGGCAAATCTCTTTCTTGCTCGGTTTGCGCCCTCTTCACTAAGCGCCCAATCGCCTTTCACTTTGTCTTTTATCAGCGTGAATTTTCGAAGTTTGGCCAATGTCGATCTCCTTTTGAAATTCGCTGGTTGTGATGGTTCAGCCCGAAAGTGCCGCCAGGAGGCGTCGAACGTCAGCTACCGGCAGGCGACATCTGGGGTGGGAGTGCATCGTTGACAACGCCCTGTGCAGAGTCTGTGTATCCGCGATACTAGCGCGATTGAGCTCTTCAATTATCCATAATACTCCATGCATCTCTATACCTTGCTGGTTGCAAAGGCCTCGAAGAGCTCCGTCCCCTGTCAAAAGGGTCCAGCGGCGCGCTTCCGCGAGCGAGAAAGCAAATGTGTCTGGTGTCGAAAGGACCTTCACTTCTCTTCGCAAACTGGTCGCGCGTGAAACTTCGGCCGGCGACAGTTCAACGACATCCAAACCAAGTAACCTCAGCCGATCACCTAACTCACCAGCGAGCTCTCTTTTGTATAGAATGTCCGGCACGCAAAAATCGTAAGGCAGTCGAAACAATTGGTCGAGAAGCTCTCCCCGATCGAGATCGATAACTACCGACGTATCTGAGACAAGGACTGACAAGGCTAGCTGACTGGATTGTCCAGCCTTGCGCCTAATTCACGGACCGTTATTCCCAGCAATTCTGCTGCTCTCGGTTCGCCAATCATGTTTTCCGCAAGGGCCCGGTAGCACAAGCGCTCAAATCTCTTAGGCTCCTCCCATTCGGGCGGAATAGCCCTTGGCTCAGTATATGGAGGCTTTCGCCATCCTCTTTGGTTAAAGAGTTTGAACAGCCTGACAAACGCACTCTTGTTCAATATGCCCAAGTCCTTACATCGATAGGCAATTGCCTGAATGCTCACACCAAAGCGATCCTTTAATGCGACCAGCTCTCCAAGCGACACAGAAGATCGGTTAGATCCCATTTCAGCTCTCAGCGTATCTGCCGGGATCAGGAACGCACCCGCAAATCTGTGAGCGGCTTTCTCAACGTCTTGCTCACTGAGGTTGGGCGCTGGATCGATTACCATGTGCCCAAGCTCATGGGCGAGCGTGAACCGCTTCCGTTCTGACCACGCATCACATTTTACGACGACTACCCGCGCAGCCATATGATCCTTGCGCCGGACCTTTGCCGCCAGGCCATCAATATTTTCCAGAGGCAGCGACAAGACTTTGATGCCTCTCTCTTCGAGAAGTTCCGCCAACTGCGGTATTGGGTCATTTCCCAGACCCCAATCCTCACGAACCGATCTAGCTGCGTCTTCAGCATCCCTTATGTCGACAACCGGGTGGGGGGCACTACGCGGCTTTTCCCAATCCACACTCTTAAGATGCAGCATGTCCTCAATAGCCAGATAGCGCTCCAGAAGGTGCACTGAGTTCGCTTCAATTGCCGCTTCCTCACGGGCTGACGTATTTGGCTTCTTGCGAAACTCGACACCTTCGAGCACGAGCTCATCGTCACTCAGAAGGTATTCTTCCGAGACGTCCAGAGCATCTGCCAAGGCGAGAAGAACGCCCGACCGGGGCATGTCCTCATTCCGTTCGTATTTGCCGATTGCTTGCGCCGTGACCATACCGTCAATCTGCGCAGATAGGTCGCGCAGTGACAGACCAGCTGCGGCGCGAGCAATCCGAAGCCTGTGACCAATCATGGGTTTGTTCCTTTTTGTCGGTTTACAAACATAGCATTTAGCAGACTACTTGTAAACTAATCCTGAATGACCTATATGGGGTGGCAGCGACAAGTGCGAGTCGCATTTCGGCTCGTTCGCATTCTGTAAACCGCCGGCCCCCAGAAGGACGAAACAAGGGGCGCGGCAATGATCGAAGAGAATCGCAATGAACATGCAATTTGCCGGAGACCTGCCAAAGGGCATCCAGAAGGTGACCAACTTGCCGAACAAGGATTTGGCGGATCTCTGGGAGTCGATCATCATCGACAATGATCTCAAGACCCAGCTCCTGTCACAATCGGTCTTGAATTTCACGGTCCGCCCAAAGGTCGCTCGTTCGGTTTTGCCGCTGCATGGCGTCATTCTCCTGGTTGGTCCGCCCGGTACCGGCAAGACGTCGCTCGCAAAAGGTTTGGCTAACAGGACTGCCGAAGCCTTTAAGGGAGCAAACTTCCGGCTGGTGGAGGTTGAGGCCCATGGCCTCACGAGTCATTCGATGGGCAAAACCCAGCGGGCTGTCGCCCAGTTATTTGCGCAGACCGTCTCAGAATTGGCCAGTGGCGGCCCGACCATCGTACTGTTGGACGAAGTGGAAACGCTCGCTGTGGATCGATCCAAGCTTAGTATGGATGCAAATCCCGTCGACATTCATCGAGCAACTGACGCTGTATTGGTTCAGCTGGACTTGCTCGCTGAAAGCCACCAGAATCTTCTCTTCATCGCAACAAGCAACTTCCCGGAAGCCGTCGACAGCGCGTTTGTCTCGCGTTCCGACCTGGTCATGGAAATACCACTGCCGAACGCCGAAGCTTGCCGGAAAATTCTCGAGGACTGCATGATTGGCCTTGGGACGACCTATCCGAAGATCGCTGACTTAGTCCGGCATCCACAATTTGATGCCTGCGCATCAGAGTTCGTCGATCTGGATGGACGCACCATCCGCAAAACGGTTGCAAACGCATTGGCGGCAAATCCGAACGTGGCGCTGAAGCCGGAAACTGTCACCATCGAGCATATCGCCGCCGCCGCCAAGGCCGCCCTGCAGAACCGAAACACAAAAGGGGCCAAGTGATGGCGACTGTAACCCGCAGGACAATCCGCAGTTCGCCACATCGCGACGCCCTCGCGACATGGCAAATCATTATCGATCTGTTGACTGCGACCAACAAAGGTGCGCGCGCAGAGTTGGAGAGCGTCAGCGGCATTGCCAGCAGCACCATCGCCGACAAAGCCTGTGAAAAATCGGCCATCATTGTTTCGTGTGACGGACCGCAGACGCGCATCTACTGTTTGTTTGATGATGATGCGATTGATGGTTCTGACGCCAACGAAGATGTCCTGGCGTTTGATCCGCTCAAGGGTGATTGGTCAATCTCACTACCGTGCACCGGCGATGACCTGTCTTGGGTGCAATCCGCTCTTAAGGACAAAAGCGACCGGATAACCGCCCGAGACATGGGCGAGAAAAAGCAAGCAAATGAAAGTTTTTCGAAGGCCCAAGCGGGACTTGAACTGGACGTGGAAGGGTTCCTTGGATCATGACCAGTGTCATCACATATTCGCGCACGCAGTCAGTCACCTATGTTGCTGACAATGTACTGAAAAGCCTCAAGGACATTATTCGGGAAAGCGGGATGGATCCCAGCAAATTTGTGAACGACACCGAAGTCAATATGCGCGGCATCAAGACATGGCTTGCGTCGGAACATCTCGAGCGCATAACTCTCGAAATATACAATCCTTCGACTGACAAACTGATCAGGCGGTGGGATATCGAGGTTCGGTATGATTGGTCATCGGGCGACGCGACTTTCTGGACCGATACGGAGCAACTCAAATGGGCAATCAAGAAAGCTGGAATCGCACCATCCTCTGCCAAATACGACCTGATCCTTCACAATAAGACTGGGCGCCCGAACGTCTCCGGCTGGTCGCCCTGTAATTATCGTTCGACGGACGGAATGGTGCGCCAGAGCCTTGGTTCCACTATCGAACACAACGGACTTGGCGCTTCTGCTTCGTACTGGAGAAATGCATCATGATTACGCTGCCTGAGGCATTTAAGAAGTTCAAAAGCCGTTTGGAGTTGAACGACAAGGAGCAGGCAAATGCATCGAAGCGCCAAAAGGAAGTGCGCGAGTACCTAGACACGAAATTTCAGATTGATCGGAGCTTCTTGACAGGAAGCTACGCCCGCTGGACGAAGGCAAAACCGCTTAAAGACGTCGACATCTTCTTTGTCCTTGGGAAAGACGAAGAACATTATCTGGACAAACATCCAGACAAAATTTTGACCGCGTTTGACGATGCCCTTGTCGAGAAGTATGGCCGCTCAGCCGTTACCAAACAGAGCCGGTCTGTCGGTATCGATTTCGGAGTCGTTGTAGACGTAAATGACAACACCGATTACAGGATTGTCAGCGTCGACGCTGTTCCCGCATTTGTCGATGGAGACAACTACACCATACCCAACAACGCTACGAGTAAGTGGATGGGCACAAATCCGGAAATACACGCTGACAAAGCGACGCAAGCGCATCAGGCCTACTCAAACGAGTGGAAGGGGCTCGTCCGCATGGTCAAATATTGGAATCAAAACAGTCGGCATGGCGAAAAGCCAATAAAGCCTTCGTTCCTGACCGAAGTGATGGCGATGGAGTGTCTGTACGGCGGATGGGGCGGTTCTTTCGAACGCGAACTTCAAGCCTTTTTCGCCACACTTCGAGATCGCATCCACGAGGATTGGCCTGATCCAGCCGGCTTAGGCTCACCGGTCAGTGACCGTATGGACGCGGCTGCCGTGTCTCGGGCACAGTCCATTCTTGATTCCGCTAATCGGGACATCGCTAACGCCATTAATCTTGCCCGCAGCGGAAGAAATGGCGACGCATTGAAATCCTGGCGAGCTTTTTTCGGTCCGAAGTTTCCCCTTTCATAGCTGATCCATGCCAAATCCGATTGCTCCAAGATTGAACGGTGACGACTATCAAGCGCGACACTTCTGGCATCACGCGCTTGATCTTCTGGATCCAAATTCTGGGGTTGAATCGGTCGCGTATGAATGGAAAGAGGCGAAGTCATTTGACGATGTTGCCATCGTCTATGACCCTCCACGGGGACAATCGCACAAGCGTCCGCTCCAGCGGCACTTTAAACAGGTCAAATGGCAGACAACCCGAGCCAGCCGATTTGGCTACAACGACCTAGTTGATCCGTCCTTCATAAATGCTAGCGCTGTTTCGCTTCTTGAAAGGCTGCATCAGGCAAAGCGGACTGGTGGGCCAAGCACGCGGTACAGCCTCGTGACGACGGCACGGATCACCGACGAAGACCCACTTTCAGAGTTAGTGTCCACAGAAGATGGTGTTCTGAGGCTCGACAAGTTGCGAGTGGGAAAAGGCCCCACGAGCAAAATGGGTAGGGTTCGAAAGGTTTGGCGTGAGGCGCTGTCCCTTTCAACGGATGACGAGCTCATTGCGACACTCGAAGATTTCGCAGTCCTGGACGGCCAACCTGACATGGAAGCAATGCGAGAAGTAGTTACGACCAAAGCGAAATCTGTAGGCATCCATTTGCCACGTACTTCAGCATCCGCATCTGACTTCCGATTCGATTCACTCGCGCGCGAAATGATCAAACGTGATATTCAAATCCAAGACCGCAATACGCTTGTTCAGTTTCTCGTAGAAGCAGGCATTTCAGTTGCTCCCACGGTCTGGTCACCAGCTGCGTTCCGGCATGTTGCGATCAGGAGCTTTGATCGCTTGGCGACAGACATCTCAGACTTTAACGACGAAGATGTGTTGTCACTTCTCCATTTTTTCGATGGACGATATCTGAGAGCGGATCAAAATTGGCAGTCAATCGATCAACAGATCAGTACCTTCTTGAGCCAGCGGGCCAAGTCTATGCAGGCGATGAGGCTGACATTGGACGCACACGCGACTCTAGCTTTCGCTTCTGGGCGAGTGCTTCATATCAAATCTGGAATCCGGCCTGAACTCGAGCAAAACGGGCGCAAGGGTCCCGAAATCTGGCATGCCGAAGATGGCAGCAATGCTGGATCGTCTAGTTTTGAATTTCGATCTGAAAAATTAGGGGAGGGAAGTGACCTAGCTGTCGCCATAAGCATAGCTCGGCCGACAGTGGATGATGTAAAGGCCTATGTTTCTTTCAATGCGCCATCAGTCGGTACCCTCTTGAATTGCACGCTGCCAGCTGGCCCTAATCAATCCGGAGTATCGGGTGGCCAACACGCAGCAGCATTGTCCGATCAGGTCGCGGCAAGGGTTAGAGAGCTTCGGGCCAAGCATGATATCGAGACTGCTCACTTGTTCGTTTCTGCCCCAAACAGTTTCCTTTTCTATCTCGGTCAGCAGGCACAGGCGATTGGGCAATATCAGATGTATGAGTTTGATTTCGATGGCCTAAAGGACGGCACTTACATCCCAAGCGTGTCTACTTTGCCTACAGTGTGCGACTGACAATGGCGCATGCCTCATGAGTGTTCGCATGCGAAAACTACGCCGCGGTACCTGGGGTGCCTATGAACGGCAGGAATGGGCCGAATCTGACCTCTTGCCGAAGCGAACTCTCCGCGTGCTGGCAAAAGTTGGTAACGCGTGCTTTTCCGCCAATAGCGGTTGCTGGGGCTTGGCTAGGCATTTCGTAAAGCAGCTGGCAATGGATTCCTCCTGCTTCCGTATTGCTTCCGTGCGTGCCCATTGGATCGCAGGTTAGGAATCGCAGCGTTGTAATCAATTGAATTTATAGAAGAATTTGGCGCACCCGGCACGATTCGAACGTGCGACCTCTGCCTTCGGAGGGCAGCGCTCTATCCAGCTGAGCTACGGGTGCGTCGTATGTGCGGGACCTTACTGTATCGTCGCAACCGGTGCAATTGGCCGAA
>JGI24023J19991_10002641_pt1 | contig 12941 bp, 13 predicted proteins | sample Cruoilmetagenom1_FD_19991 | JGI IMG/M metagenome (IMG submission 19991)
CGAGTATCCCGATCACGCAGCGCCCGACAGCCAGGCCCGAGCCGTTAAGAGTATGCACAAGTCTGACTTTTCCTCCCCCCTTAGGCCTGAAGCGGATAGATGCACGTCTTGCCTGAAAGTCCTCGAAGTTACTGCACGAAGAGATCTCACGGTAGGTGTTCTCTGCAGGCACCCATACTTCTATGTCATACGTCTTTGCCGAGGAAAAGCCCATATCCCCGGTAGATAGGACTACGATCCTATAGGGAAGTCCCAGGAGCTCCAGCACCCGCGCCGCGTTCTCTGTCAGGCTTTCGTGCTCTTCGTATGAAGTGTCAGGATGGGCAAATTTAACAAGCTCGACCTTATTGAATTGGTGCTGTCTAATAATTCCGCGGACATCCTTTCCGTAGGAGCCCGCCTCAGATCTGAAGCATGGCGTATAGGCCGCGTATTTTAACGGCAGGTCTTCTTCACTCAGTATTTCGTCTCTATATATATTAGTTACAGGGACTTCCGCCGTCGGAATCAGATAGTAATCAGTTCCTTGTATTTTGAATAAATCTTCCTCAAACTTCGGCAGGTTTCCGGTACCGATAAAGCTCGCCGTGTTGGCCATAAAAGGAGGAAGCACCTCAGAGTAGCCGTGCTCTCCTGTATGGAGGTCTAGCATAAAATTTGCGAGCGCCCTTTCGAGCCTCGCCCCGAGTCCTTTATAGAGGGCAAACCTGGCTCCTGTTATCTTGGCAGCCCTGTCGAGATCGAGTATATCGAGAGCTTTTCCAATCTCCACATGGTCCTTGGGCTCAAAGCCAAACTCTCTCTTCTTCCCCCAGTTTTTAACTTCAACATTGTCCGCATCACTATCACCTACAGGCACCGAGTCGTGGGGGATATTCGGCACGGTCAGGAGAAAATCCCTGAAGTCTTCGTCGGCTTTTTTTCTTTCTTCCGAAAGCTGCTTTATTTGCTCTGACTTTTCTTTGAGCTCGGTCTGAAGCTCGCCCGCCTCATCAGCCTTCCCGTCCCTTCTCAGCTCTCCTACTTTTTTAGAGCCGACGTTTCTTTCATTTTCAAGCTTTTCTACTTGTGAGATGATCCTCTTTCGTTCCTGATCAAGAGACTTAAAGCTCTCGGTGTCAAACTCTGCGCCCCTATCCTTAATCTTTTTAACTACAGTTTCGAGATTTTCCTCTATGTATTTAGAATCGAGCATTTTTCCTTATCCTTTTATCACACCTATGGGTCTTAATTTTGCGACTTTCCGGGCAATACCGGCATTATGCACTACATCACATACGTCTTCTGCGTCCTTATAGGCCTCGGGCATCTCCTCGGCCACTGTCCTCTTGCCTTTAGCCATTATAATCACACCCTTTTCACCCAGTTCCTCGATTATATTTCTGCCCCGGGCTTCTTTGAGCGCCTTTCTTCTCGATAGCATTCTACCCGCTCCGTGGCAGCATGTCCCGAATGTCTCTTCCATCGATGCCTCGGTTCCCACCAGCACGTAAGACCCCCTGCCCATATCCCCGGGTATGAACACAGGCTGGCCAACTGTCCTGTAAACCTCGGGTATATGTTTATGTCCCTTGGGGAATGCGCGCGTCGCCCCTTTCCTATGTACGCAGATTCGCTTCACATCCCCGTTTACTCTGTGCTCTTCAAACTTAGCGATATTATGACTCACGTCATATACGAGCGAGGAGCCAAGCTCCCTCTCCGTAATGCCGAATGTTTCATAGAACGCTTCTCTTACCGAGTGCATGATAATTTGCCTGTTGGTCCAGGCGTAGTTCACGGCTGCTGAAAACGCAGCAAGATAACCCTTAGCCTCACTGGAATGTATATGCGCGCACGCAAGCTGTTTATCGGGAAGATTAAGCCCTTCCCTTCTCATATATGAGATCATAGTATCTATATAATCCGTACATATCTGGTGCCCGAACCCCCTTGAGCCCGAATGAATCAGTACGCACACGGAGCCGGGCTTAAGACCGAACACTTCGGCCACGCCCGGGTCGAACAGCTTATCTACGATATCGACCTCGACAAAGTGGTTCCCGGATCCGAGGGTGCCTATCTGCTCCATTCCTCGTTTAAATGCCCGCCTGCTCACCGCTTTGGGGTCCGCCCCCGGGAAATGCCCGTTATCCTCAGTCTTTACGAGATCGTCTTCCCGCCCATACCCTCTCTCAACCGCCCACCGTGACCCTTTACTAAATATCTCCCTGTAATCGTCTTTTGAGAGCTTAAAATCTCCACTCATTCCGGCACCCGAAGGTACCCTCTTGTAAAGCTCAGTAACGAGCTCTTTGAGCCTCAGTCTCACATCTTTCTCGGAAAGCTTCGTTGTCATAAGCCTTACGCCGCAGTTTATGTCATACCCTACTCCACCTGGCGAAATCACCCCTTCCTCCGCATCCATACCGGCAACTCCCCCGATAGGAAACCCGTACCCCCAGTGAATGTCGGGCATAGCGATTGAGTATTTCTGAATCCCCGGTAGGTGCGCCACGTTTACAACCTGCTCAAGAGCTTTGTCTTCTTTAATACGCCCAAGCATCTTCTCATCCGCATACACCCTGCCCGGAACCAGCATACCGCCCGTCCGGGGTATCTCCCAGAGATTGTCGTGAACCTTTTCTATTCTCATATTCCCATCACTTTTATTATTATGCAACTTGTTGTCATTACAGCATAATATGAGACATTAAATGTCAAAAATAATATCGGCCGTAAATTTATCATTCACATTTTCTATTTTCAAATTGTGATATGTTACTGCCTTAATATCATTAACCAATTCATGCTTTCCTGGATTGTACACCTCACCTGAAAGCTCAGCTACTGCCTTCTTCTCATTAGAAACATCTAAGCGGATATCCTTAAAAACGAGCCTACTCGTTTCGTGCAGATAAAGAATCTCACTAAGCAGCTTTACCAATAATTCTTCCTTAGTTTCTCCTGCGACCTCGAATACCTCCCGGGCTGAGGGCTTGACCTTATCTCTGTCGGTAATCTGCTCCATCATTGCAAGCGAAGCATTCCGAAGAAGCTCACTGAAGCTTCCTCCCGTAACTCTGATACAAAGATCAGCTGTATGATCAAGCAATTCGTATGACATTACACTTAATTCTAACATTGAATGGCAATCTCTTTTAATTTACTGCTTGAAACGATTCCTGTAATAGTGATATTATTTTGCAACGCACTAAATACACGCGCGAGAGGAGTTACTATGCAAAAACTTGATAACGGTATAGAGATAACATATATGGGTCATTCGACATTTAAGGTCAGAACCCCTGGAGGAAAAACACTAATAATAGATCCATGGGTCCAGGGAAACCCGTTATGCCCTGAGGATCTAAAAAAAGTTGAGGAGCTCGATATCATAGCGGTGACTCACGCGCACTACGATCACATAGGTGACTGCGTGACTATCGGCAAAGAGCACCAACCCAAGGTGGTCGGAATTTTCGAAATATGCGTTTGGCTTAACTCAAAGGGCATAGAGAACATAATGCCCATGAATAAAGGTGGCACTCAGGAAGTTGACGGCATTAAATTTACAATGGTTCATGCCGACCATAGCTGCGGCATACAGGAAGAAGACGGTAGCATTTCATACGGGGGAGAGGCCGCAGGATATGTAATAGAGTTTGAAAACAGCTTTAAAATCTATCATGCGGGAGATACAGCTGTATTTGGCGATATGAAGCTCGTAGCTGAGCTTTATGAACCCGAGCTCGTAATGATTCCCATAGGGAATATATTCACCATGTCGCCGATGGAAGCGGCTCATGCCTGCAAGCTGATGACACCTAAATATGCGATACCCATGCACTACGGCACATTTCCGGTTTTAACCGGTACTCCGGCCGAGTTCAGAGAGCTAACCAAGGATTTTGCGGGGCTAGAGATACTAGAGCTGAAACCGGGGGAGACATTAACGTAGGAGACGCAAACTCTCTTAATATCATTTATAATATGTATTAATAACCTACGGAGGGGGGGTCTAATTATGATAGGAAGCATTAATTCCATTTATACACTAAGAAGAAGTTTATCATTACTACTTCTCATCGCAGCATCTTTATCGATGGTCTCATGCGATTCACATGAGGGCCCAAGAGGGGACGGCGGGTCTGAGATAAGAGCCGAAAACGCATTTCCGGAGCTTTCTTTCGATAGACCCCTTGGCATTGAAAACGCAGGCGACGGCTCGAACCGTCTTTTCGTAGTGGAGCAGGGAGGCACAATTCAGGTAATAACCCCGGATGAGACAGCTGCGCTTAACACCTCTCGTATAACTACAACCAGAGCAGAAGCTAGCGTATTTCTTGATATACAGGACAGGCTCTCAAGCGATGATGGCGGCGAAGCAGGATTGCTAGGTTTGGCGTTCCATCCCAACTTTGAAAATAACGGATACTTTTACGTGAATTATATAGCCGACACTCCTTTTAGAACCGTAATTTCAAGGTTCTCAGTAAGTGACGGAGACCCTGACGTAGCGGATCCAGAGAGTGAGACGGTTTTACTTGAATTTAATCAGACCAATTCCCTCCATAACGGCGGGCAGATGTTTTTTGGACCTTCTGACGGCTTCCTTTACATTACATCAGGTGACGGCGGCCCATCAGAGGGAGTGAGTACAGAATCACAAGACTTAACGAACTTGTTCGGCGCCATCCTACGTATCGACGTTGACAATCCCGATGAGGGCCTTGAGTACGGAATTCCCAATGACAACCCGTTTGCCGGAAATATGTCGGGATTCAGGGAAGAGATATATGCCTACGGGCTCCGCAATCCATGGCGCGCAAGCATTGACCCCCTCACCGGACTTCTTATTACCGCTGATGTGGGACAGGCCGACAGAGAGGAAATAGATATAGTAGAGCCGGGAATGAATTATGGTTGGCCGATCATGGAAGGGACTCTTTGTTTTGACCCACCTTCAGGGTGTGATATGTCAGGTCTAGAGCCGCCGATATGGGAATATGGCCGCGGGAAGGGAAGATCGGTTACGGGCGGCTTTATCTACCGGGGCTCTGAAATAGAACAGCTGCAGGGGAAATATATTTATGGAGATTTTGCTTCAGGACGCGTTTGGGCGCTTAGTATTGAAGATGCTACTGCTACCGATAATGAGGAGATATTCCGGTTTGCAGACGAAGAGACCTTTATAATCGCCTCATTTGGTCTTGATGAGCAGGGCGAGATATATATAGCCGGCATATCTGACGGGATTATATATAAGCTTGAAGAATTGTTCTTTTCACCATAGAAGGGACTATCAGATCTCTCAAAACGCTCGGTTTTCAGCAGTTCTGATGTATTACCGTTTCAGTTGACAATCAGGCAAGGTTATGATAATTTTTTAGGCTTTTCAATTGACGGGAGAGTTGTATTTTAAGACTAACCATAAGATACTATGTTTGAAGGAATATCTGAAAAACTAAATACTACTTTAAAGCGCGTAAGGGGCTACGGGAAACTTAGTGAAAAGAATATAGATGAAGCGCTAAGAGAAGTCCGGTTGAGCCTACTCGAAGCGGACGTAAACTTCAAAGTAGTTAGAGATTTTGTAGGATCGGTGAAAAACCGCGCGCTCGGCACAGAAGTGATGGAGAGCCTGTCACCGGGGCAGCAGTTTGTAAAAATCGTACACGAAGAGCTTATAAACGTACTGGGTTCTGAAAGCTCTGAGCTTGACCTTAAATCGGCCCCTCCCGTGGGAATAATGCTCATAGGGCTACAGGGCTCTGGTAAAACTACTACAGCATCAAAACTCGCAAAATACCTTAAAGACACCCAGAAGAGAAACCCCTATCTTGTACCTGCCGATATCTACAGACCGGCCGCTATAGACCAGCTCAAGGTGCTAGCCGGGCAGATCGGCGTTGACGTATATGATACACAGCCCGGAGTAATGCCGGCCCAGATTTGTAAAGACGCTATGGAGATTGCGCGCAAAAGCGCTCACGACATCGTCATTTTCGACACCGCCGGACGACTCCACATTGACAATGAGCTGATGGATGAGCTAAAGACTATTAAATCTGAGGTAAGCCCTCACCAAGTACTCCTCGTAGCGGACGCTATGACAGGTCAGGACGCTGTAAATGTATCCACTAGCTTTAACGAGGCAATGGACATAGACGGCGTCGTGCTTACAAAGATGGACGGTGACGCAAGGGGCGGAGCTGCTCTCTCAATTAAAGCAGTAACAGGAAAACCCATAAAGTTTTTCGGAACGGGTGAGAAGCTAGAGGCCCTTGAGGTATTCCATCCAGACAGGATCGCTTCCAGAATACTGGGCATGGGTGATGTCCTTTCTTTCATCGAAAAGGCACAGGCCGCATTTGATGAGAAGGAAGCAGAAAAAATGTCCAAAAAGCTCCTTAAAAAGGAGTTTAATCTCGGGGACTTCAGGGACGCGATGCTAGCAATGGGCAAATTAGGCTCGCTTGACAGTATGACGCAGATGATACCCGGCATGAAAGAGGTCGCTAAAGACCCCAAGGCGCTTGATACCGCAGAGAAAGAAATAAAAAAAACTATTGCCATTATTAACTCCATGACGCCAAAGGAGAGGCTAAACCACACTCTGCTTAACGGCAGCAGACGTAAACGAATCGCCAAGGGCAGCGGCACGAGGGTAGAAGATATTAACCGCATGATTAAGAATTATATGCAAATGAGAGGTATGATGAAAAACATGGGGAAAATGGGGAAAATGGCAAAAAGAATGATGAAAGGGATATGATTTTACTTAATTTTAGACTATACTGGTAACTGTACTAGGAGGTACGAATACTTTGGTAAAGATAAGACTTACGCGAAGCGGATCTAAAAAGAGGCCGTTTTACAGAATAGTGGCAGCAGATTCACGTTCGCCCCGTGACGGGAAGTTTCTCGAGATTTTGGGTTTCTACGATCCCAGAAAAAACCCTCATGTTCTGGAAGTTAAAAAAGATCGGGTGCAGGACTGGATCGATAAGGGCGCACAACCATCGGTTAGGGTCGAGAAGTTAATTTTAAGCTTGAACTGAAGACATATACAGATACTAAAATATGGGATAAGAAGACTAGTCAGACCACGCAGGGGAGGTATCAGATATGGATCAGATTACAGAGCTTGTTACACTTATTGCGAAATCTCTGGTTGACAATCCCGACCAGGTAGAGGTTCGCGAGGTTGCTGGAGAGCAGACGGCGGTGCTTGAGCTTAAGGTAGCTCCCGATGATCTGGGTAAAATTATCGGGAAACAGGGAAAGACAGCCAAAGCAATCAGGACTATCCTGAGCGCGTCAGCAGCCAAAATGAGAAAACGAGCCGTTCTGGAGATACTGGAATAACCTATATCCCCCTTTTTAAGATATGGGGCTAATTTCTTTCGGTAAAATCACAAAGCCACACGGGCTTGCGGGAGAAGTAAAATTATTGCCGCACAGCCGCACTATGGATAGCTTTAGTGAAATTACGAGAATCTACATAGAGAACAAATCCTCCGATACCCCTCAAGAATTTAACATCACGAGCTTTAGTTTCCATAAAAACACAGCAATTTTAGAACTACACGGCGTGGATTCAAGAGAACAAGCCCAGAGCCTGAGCGGCCGTGAGGTTTATATCGAAGAATCAGAGCTCGGGGAGCTTGAAGAGGATGAATTTTACTTCTTAGAGTTAATCGGGCTTGAAGCTTTCACAGACGATGGCACTTACCTGGGTAAAGTCGAGGACATCATGGAACGGACGATTCAGAACATCCTGATAATTAAAAACGGAGAGAAAGAGTTACTTATACCCATGGCTGATCCTATCGTAAAGGAAGTAAACTTGGAAGAGGGGAAAATCGTTATTACTCCCATTAAAGGAATGCTTGATTAAAATCAACTAAGCAAAATATTCCCACTACAGATTATCTATCATGAAATACGACATAATAACCATATTCCCTGAGTTTTTTGAATCCCCCCTGTCTGTCGGCAATATAAAGAAGGCGCGGGATAAGGGTATTATCGAGATCGAGTCACACGATCTGAGGGACTGGACCACCGACAAGCACCGCTCAGTAGACGACACCCCTTACGGGGGCGGGGGCGGAATGCTCATGAAACCCGAGCCCGTCGGTGCCGCTATTGAAGCCGTTAAGCAGCCCGGCGCTAAATCCCTGGTCGTTCTCACCACACCTACAGGTGAAAGATTTAACGACAGTATCGCAAGGGAATTGGCCTCATATGAGCAGATAATTGTAATTTGCGGTAGATACGAAGGCATTGACGAAAGGGTTAAGGAGCTATATGTAGACCGGGAGATTTCACTTGGGGATTTCGTGCTTACAGGCGGGGAGTACGCCGCATGCGTGATGGTAGACTGCATATCAAGGTTCGTTCCGGGAGTACTTGGTAATGCAGAGTCCCCTGAGAACGAATCCTTTAAGTACTCACTTCTAGAATACCCCCAGTACACAAGACCCGAGAGCTATAAGGGAAAAAGCGTCCCGGATGTACTACTCTCGGGTAACCATAGTGAGATCGATTCCTGGAGAAGGAAACAAAGCGTAGAGAGGACATACCTGAAAAGACCCGAGCTTCTAGACAGGGCAGAGCTTTCAGAACAAGAACTCGAAGCTGTAAGAGAGCTCAAAATAAAGAACCGTTATCCTTTAAATTTATATATTGCATTAGTCCATTATCCAGTATACAATAATCGGTTTACAATTATTACAACGGCATTCACGAATCTCGATGTCCATGATATTGCGAGGTCCGGCGCTACTTACGGGATAAAGAAGTTTTTTCTCGTACAGCCAAACCCTGAGCAACAGCAGTTAATAGAGCGCGTGCTAAAGCATTGGTCAGACGGACCGGGAGCATCGTTTAATGAATCCAGGACAAAGGCGCTTGAGCTGGTCAAAGTCAAAGATTCGCTTTCGGATGCAGTCGAGGAGATAGAAAAAGCTCACGGTAAAAAGCCGAAAATCATTGTAACGGACGCACGCTTCGGCGATGACATGATTGGGTACGATGAGCTTAGGGAATTGATATTTAAGCAAGAGGATGAGCCTTATTTACTTCTTTTCGGTACGGGCTGGGGTCTTGCAAAAGAGATTATGGAAGAGGCCGATTATACGCTAAAACCTGTTTCAGGTTATACTGACTACAATCATTTATCGGTCAGAAGCGCGGCGGCAATTATATTGGATAGACTATTTTCATCTGCAGTATAAATTATAAGAACAGGAAAAAATTTAGGAGAACAATGATGAGCGTTATACAGGAATTAGAGAAATCCTACATGAGAGAAGACCTACCCGATTTTCGTTCGGGAGATACGGTGGCCGTCCACTATAAGATTAAAGAGGGCGACAGGGAAAGAATTCAGATTTTCGAAGGCGTCGTGATTGCCATGAAAGGCGGCGGCGCAAGAGAAACCTTCATCGTGAGAAAAGTCTCATACGGCGTCGGGGTAGAGAGAATATTCGCTCTTCATTCTCCGCTAATAGATAAAATTGAGGTAAAGAGGCTCGGAAAAGTAAGGCGAGCCAAGCTCTATTACCTAAGAGGACTCTCCAAGAAAGCAAGCCGAATCAAAGAGCGCTCAAGGCTGGATTACCAAAACGCAGAGTTAAAAGCCAAAGCTAAAGCGGAGGCTGCAGAAGCCAAGGCTGCCGAGCTGGAAGCCCAAGCATCACAAATAGAAGAATCACAAACAGAAGATGCTCAAGTAGAAGAAGCTAAGACTAAAGCGCCTAAAGAGACCGCCGAGCAGGCAACTCAAGAACCTAAGGCTCAGGAAGAAGCCAAGGTGGAGCAAGCTGAAGCAGTTGAAGAAACCCCTGAAGAAGCTGAAACCGAAGCACCTGCCGAGGCTACTTCAGATGACGGGGAAAAAGAGAAAAGCTAGGCTCTTGGTTTTTTTGCCTTTAATTACATCTCTGAAAAAGTTCTACATCTAGGGTATACAGAATCAGTAGCATCAGGATAAATTTATATTGGCTTTATAGCTAGGGGTTATAAGTACTACTAAGCTATTCGCCCTGCCATACCGGGTCGCGCTTTTCCAGAAAAGCGTCTATGCCCTCTTCAGCGTCTCTGGCCATCATGTTCTCTACCATCACCCGGCTGCAGTACTCATAAGCCCCTTTCATATCCTTATCCAGCTGCTGGTAAAAGGCTTCTTTCCCTATTTTAAGAGTAAGTGGTGACTTTGAGGCGATTTTAAGTGCCAGTTCATTAGTAGTGCTATCCAGTTCTTCAAATGGGACAACGTGGTTTATAAGACCGATTTCATAAGCTCTCTGTGCTGAAATAAATTCGCCTGTGAGGAGCATTTCCATAGCCTGTTTTCTGGATACATTCCTTGAGAGCGCTACCATCGGAGTGGAGCAAAATAGCCCAATGTTCACTCCGGGTGTGGCAAACCTGGCGTGCTCGTCCGCTACCGCCAGGTCGCATGAAGCAACAAGCTGGCATCCCGCGGCAGTGGCCACTCCGTGCACTTTAGCAATTACAGGTTTAGGGAGATTTACGATCGTCATCATTAGCTTAGAACATACTGCAAACGTCTTCTCATAGAACGACCTTTCAGGGTTAGCCCTCATATCCTTCAGATCATGCCCGGCGCAAAACCCCTTCCCGGCCCCTGATACAACAACGACCTTAACAGTGGAATCAGACGCCACATCCGTAAGCTCCTCTATAAACCCCTCCATACACTCTATACTGAGCGAGTTATATGCTTTAGGCCTATTTATGGTGAGATTGGATACACCGTCCTCATCATGCCTGAGGATTAGCGGCTCGGTTACGGATTCAGTCAATGCCATGATTCGATCTCCCTTCGCATTATGATAAAGCTAATTATGCCTATGAGACAAGTAGAAGTAAAGATGCAAATCTTGCTAAAGAATCTGGAAATTACTAAGCACAATCGGCCGAAAGTGCTTGTTTATCAAATGGAAAAATGACCACAGCCTAAGCAGATTTGCTCAGTCTATATTGGTTATACAGACCAGAGGGGGATTATAATGTGTTTTTAATCCTCTACTACCCTGTCCGCAAGGATACTTACATTATCTTCCCTTACGTCTGCAAGGCCGCCCTCTAGGGCCAATTTCCGCTCGACCCCACCTTTTTTGTACTTAAGCTCTCCGCTTTGAAGTGTAGTAACAAAGGGCTCGTGCCCGGGGAGCACGCCAAACTCGCCGGCCTCTCCCGGAGCTATAACCTCGTCTACCTGCTCATCAACCTCAAGCTTTATGGGTGTTACCACTTTAAGATGTATTTCGTTAGCCAATACTCATATCTCCTGTTTTAGTTCCCTGATAAAACACCAAAATGAGCCTAACCCTTGACTGAACACGGGAAATTCATCCGAAGCCCGGTCTTGGGCACTGCTAAGCAGCTATGTCCTTAGCCTTCTCGTGTACCTCATCCAGATTACCTACCATGTAGAAAGCCTGTTCGGGTATATCGTCCATCTTACCGTCTATAACCTCTTTAAAGGCATCTATGGTCTCTTTAATTGGTACATACTTTCCGGGTGTGCCGGTAAACTGCTCGGCCACGTGGAAAGGCTGTGAGAGGAAGCGTTGCACTTTCCTCGCCCTTGATACCACAAGCTTATCGTCTTCAGAAAGCTCGTCCATACCGAGGATCGCGATAATCTCCTGAAGCTGTTTGTAGCGCTGAAGCACTTCCTGCACCTGGCGCGCCACGTCATAGTGATCCTGGCCGACAATCAATGGGTCAAGGATACGCGAGGTGGAATCAAGTGGATCCACAGCAGGGTAAATACCAAGCTCCGTTAACTGACGAGAAAGAACGATCGTACCGTCAAGGTGAGCAAAAGTGGTTGCAGGAGCAGGGTCAGTCAAATCGTCCGCAGGAACATAAATCGCCTGCACAGATGTAATAGAACCGTTAACTGTGGAAGTAATCCTCTCCTGAAGCTCTCCAAGGTCCGTTGCAAGCGTAGGCTGATAACCCACCGCTGAAGGGATACGACCCAACAGAGCCGACACCTCAGAGCCTGCCTGCGTGAAACGGAAGATGTTGTCGATAAACAACAGCACGTCCTGTCCCAGCTCGTCCCTAAAATACTCTGCCAGCGTAAGCGCCGTAAGTGCAACCCTTGCTCTTGCACCCGGAGGCTCGTTCATCTGTCCGAATATTAGTCCGGTGTTGTCTAAAACACCCGAATCTTTCATCTCATGATAGAGGTCGTTTCCTTCTCTGGTACGCTCTCCGACTCCGCCGAACACAGAAACGCCGCCGTACTCTTTGGCCACGTTGTGTATTAGCTCCATCAGAAGAACGGTCTTACCCACACCGGCTCCGCCGAAGAGTCCGATCTTTCCACCCTTTAGGAAAGGAGCGATCAAGTCGATGACTTTAATTCCGGTTTCAAAGAGCTCAAGTTTTGTTGACTGCTCTACAAACTTGGGCGCTTCACGGTGGATCGGCCAGCGGGTCTCAGTAGCCACAGGGCCTGCTTCGTCAATAGGCTCGCCAATGACGTTTATGAGCCTTCCGAGCGCCTCTTTACCAACCGGCACGGTAATGCCTTCTCCGGTATTGAGCACGTCTTCACCGCGTCTTATACCCTCTGTTGAGTCCATAGCGATACAGCGTACGCGGTTTCCACCGAGCTGCTGCGCTACCTCTACAACCAGGTTCCATTCTTCGTCGTTGATTAGCGGGTTTGTAAGTTTTAGTGCCGTATAGATAGCTGGGAGCTCGGCGTCTTTGAACTCGACATCAATAACCGGTCCCATAATCTGAACGACTCTACCCATTTCGTTTTTATCCTGATTTTGCATTTCCATATTACTCGTCGCCTCCTTTGCTTAAAGCCTCTGTCCCGTTCACTATATCCATTAGTTCGGTTGTTATCATGGCTTGTCTAGTTTTGTTAAATAATAGAGTTAGATTTTTTATCACAT
>JGI24023J19991_10002642_pt1 | contig 12941 bp, 10 predicted proteins | sample Cruoilmetagenom1_FD_19991 | JGI IMG/M metagenome (IMG submission 19991)
ATTGGCCCTCAAAATTTAACCATAGAAAGTTTAGTGGATAAGGTTAAAAAAGGAACAGTTAAAGAAATTATTTTTGCCTTGAGCTCTACTATGGAAGGAGATACTACTAACTTTTATATATATAAACAAATTGAAGATTTAGACATAAAAGTTTCTACAATTGCCAGAGGTATTTCAGTAGGTGATGAGTTAGAATATGCTGACGAAATTACATTAGGGAGAAGTATTTTAAATAGAATTCCGTTTGAAAATTCTTTAAAAAGCTCATAGAAGTCTATTTTTCAATTCTAATTCTCACATCAACAGCAAAAATTTCATCAGAAGTAGCTAAAAGCGGATTTATATCTAATTCGGCAATTTCAGGTGCAATTTCTAATAAGGTTGAGATCTTTCTGATGATTTTAGAAAATGCCTTAATGTTTATGCCTTTTTGTCCTCTAACCCCCTTTAAAATTGGATAAACTTTTAATTGAGTGATCATATTTAAAGATTCTTTCTCTGAAACCGGAATCATACTCGTTTTAACATCTTTTAATACCTCAACAAAAATTCCGCCCAATCCACACATTATTATATGAGGATAATTATTTTCTTTTTTAGCCCCAATAAAAAGTTCAGTTCCCTTTTTCATCGGTTGAATTATAACTGATGTTGCTCCATCAATTTGCATCAGTTTATTAAAGTTAATTAGTAATTCTTCGTTATTTTTTACATTTAAAAGGACACCACCAACATCTGATTTGTGTAACGGGCCAATTACTTTTTGTACTACAGGGTATTTTAAAGAATTGCTTAATTCTAAAAGTTCAGATTTGTTTTTTGCTTCGTATTGAGGTACAAAATTTATGCCTGAAAATTTCAATAAGTTAATAGCCAATTCTGATGATATATAACCATTTGGTACGTCATCGATAGTTTTTCTAATAGTATCAATATCAATAGTTTCTGAGGGTGTGCTATTAAAACCTGTCTTTTTTGAATTGTAAACTTTCGCAAGCGCCTTGCCAAATATAACCTCATCTGTAAAGACAATATTATCTTTTGAAATAAAATCAGCTATTTCATCTTTTACATTTACCACCGAAGGTAAAATGGCATAAATGGGTTTGTTGCAAGTATTAATTTTTTTATTGAGAATGTCATATGCGTCATAGACAGACGATAATCCGGGGCTTCCAAAAATTACGGACATTGCATCTATATTGTCAAATTTAGTTTCACAATAATCGATAATAGTTTCTAATTGCGCTGCTGTACCGGTTGCTAAAAAATCAATAGGATTTGTCGTTGAAGAACCGTTGTACAGTTTGCTTAATAAGTCTGTACTGTGTTTATCTTCTAATTTCGGAATTGTTAATCCGTTTTTTGATAAAACATCCGTTAGCATCACAGCGGGGCCACCGGCGTGAGTAATTATGGCAATATTTTTTCCGAGAGCTTCTTTCTGTGTTAAAATGCCGGCGACTGTAATTAATTCATTTCTTCCGTTACAGCGAATAATTCCAGCTTTTTTAAACAATGCTTCTATAAAAACATCTGAATTCGCCATTGCCCCTGTATGTGATGAGGCAGCACGGTTACCGGCATCTGAACTTCCTGCTTTAATAGCAGCAATACTACATCCTTTTCTTATTAAAGAAGTAGTATGTTTTAAAAATTTAATCGGATTTTTTATGCTTTCAATATATAATAGTTTCACTTTAGAACTCTCCTTTTCATCGAAAGATTCATCAAAATGTTCTAAAATTTCTTCAACTCCTATTTGTGCGCTATTCCCAACTGTATAAATATTCGAAAAAGTTAATCCTGTATTTTGAGCTGCCTCAATAATAAAAACAGCAGTTGCACCTGATCCTGAAATAAAATCAACTCCTTTTTTATCTANTTTAGGTATTGGAGTGGTAAAAACTCCGGTATAATGTTCATTGATCAANCCTATATTATTTGGCCCTAATAAACTACCGCCAGCNTTATCAATTAATGAAACAATTTTCCGCTCTANCGTTGNTCCTTCTTTATTTTTTTCACTAAATCCGGCAGAATAGATAATAAACCCTTTTGTATTTTTTNGNTCTGTNAGTACCTTTATCGTTTCGAGAATATAATCGGCAGAAATGGCAATAATTGCCAAATTTACTTNGGGAATTTCACTTATATTTTGGTAAGACCTATGGCCTTGAACNAGTGTTTTTTTAGGGTTAACTACAAATAGATCTCCATTAAATTTATGGTCGATCAAATTTTTTAGAACNCTNCCTCCCGGACTNTGAATATTATCAGAACCTCCAACAATNACNATACTTTTGGGATGAATTAAACTTTTGTGTAACATCTATTTATTTAGATTTTCTAAAATGTAAAGTAAATGAAAAAATACAGCCAGAATGCTGATATTTATCAAGGTATGAACAAATAAAAATTTGTTATTTTGATGTGAATTATTAATGGCAGTACTTATGTATTCATTTTCGAACGCGGTAAATTCAAAACATTCTGAAGATATAAAACGTTTACTAAAACAATCTTCAGGGAAAAACATGATTTCATTTGCTGGGGGTATGCCAAATAACGATTTGTTTCCGGTAAAGGGAATCGATGAGATTTACAATGCTTTACCTATAAGCCTTAAACAACTTTGTTTTCAATACGGACCAGCGTCCGGATTCCCACCTTTGGTAAAATCATTAGAAAGTTATTTGTGTAATAAAGGCTTGCCTATTGATACTGATAAAATTTTAATTACTACAGGTTCTCTACAAGCAATAAGTATTATAACACAGGAGTTTGTTAATAAAGGTGATATAATTCTAACTGAGAATCCAAGTTTTGTTGGTGCATTAACTGTTTTTGAAACTTACGAAGCTGAAATTCATGGTATTCCTATTGATAAGGATGGCATTGATATTGAAGCATTAAAGAAAAAAATTGCAAGCTTAGATAAAACACCAAAACTGCTCTATGTAACACCAAATTTTCACAATCCTGCAGGAATAATTTATACGCCTGAACGGAAAAAAGCTTTATTAGAAGTATTATCTAATACCGGAATTATTTTAATTGAAGATGACGCTTATAGCGATTTGTATTTCAAAGAAGAAGATAAATATTTAACCAAACCTATGAAATCTTATGGTGTGACTGATGTAGAGATAATTTATACAGGTTCATTTTCAAAAATTCTTGGGCCCGGATTTAGATTAGGATATATGCTTTCTTCACCAGAAATTTTTGAAAAAGCCGAAACCATAAAACAAGCCTTAGATGCCTGTACTTCTAATTTTATGCAAATTTTGGCGAATGAATTTTTAAGTCAGAATAAGTTAGATCCTTATTTACAATTCTTGCGATTTGAATATAAAGACCGTAAAAACTTATTGCAACGAAGTTTAAAAAAATATATGCCCGAAGAAATTACCTGGAATGAGCCGAAAGGAGGGTTTTATATTTGGTTAAAACTACCGGAATATGTTAGTTCTACTGATATTTTTAAGGAAAGTGTAAAAAAAGGAGTCGTTTTTGTCACCGGTAGAACTTTTGATCCGTCAAGTAAAAAAGATGATAGAATTAGACTTTCATTTTCAAATATGCCGAAAGATACTATTGAGAAAGGTGTAAAAATTTTATCTGAAGCCGTAAAAAAAGTTTTGAAAAGAATTCCGAGTGAAACTGTATAAGGTCTTTGTGAACATAATACAACTTAGCACGGCAACTTCAGAATAATATACTCTATTTTTAAATAGAGGAGATTAACTGAACGCTTATACTTTGCTCCACAAGAAGAGGTCTTATGAGAAGATTTGATTTATTTCATTAATAAACAAAGTCAGTATAATCTTTAGCTAGTTTTTTACCGGTTTGAAATGCTTCGATATTCAAATTAATAACTCTATCACTTTTGTTTTGAAACAATTTTTTAATCGCAGTAAGTATGCTTTCTTCTGATAAAGGAATTAATGAGGATGCTGCACCTAACAACACCATATTAGCTGCTTTTGTATTTCCAATTTTTTTAGCAACCTCTGTAGCATTGATAATAATATGATTTGGATGAGACTTAATTTGCTCGAACAATTCCTTTTTTTCAGGATAATTGGAAATGTTTATAAACGGATTAGCATCGGTTATTAACCAGCCCTTATTTTCTAAATAGGGTAAATAACGTAATACTTCCATGGGCTCAACAGATAATATCATGTCAGCTTTTCCTTGCGGAATTAGATCTGAATAAATTTCTTTATCAGAAATTCTTACATGGCATTGTACGGCACCTCCTCTTTGGCTCATACCATGAACTTCAGATTGTTTAACAAATAGTTTCTGTTGTAATGTAGCAGTATCTAAAACGGCAGCAATTGTTAAAATACCTTGTCCACCTACACCTGATAATATTAAATTATATTTCATTCGAAAACATTTTTTAATTCAATGAAGCAATTTTTAATTTTATTTCTTCTTTTTTGTCTCTTGATAATCTTACACAAGGCCTCTGTGAGATAATTACCGAAACCCCTTTGTAAGAAAGTTCATTTCTTAAGAGAGTCACATTTTCCTTATGATTTTTCTTTAATGGTACTATCGTTTTCAAATGTTCAGGATCAACACCAATACCTAAACAAATACCTTTTAAACGGCCAACAGCTGTAGAGTCTTGAGCTCCGGTCATAGCAATAGCAGAATTGTCTGAAATAATTACAGTAATTGGAGTGTTTTCATAAACTGCATCTAGCAGTCCGGTCATTCCTGAATGTGTAAAAGTTGAATCGCCAATAATAGCAATGGCATTTTCTAATCCGGCATCGGCAGCACCTTTTGCCATTGTTATAGAAGCACCCATATCAATTAATGTATTAATGGTGTTTAATGGAGGTAAAGCCCCTAAGGCGTAGCAGCCTATATCACCAAATACTCTTTTATTTCCGATTTCAGGAATTAATTCATTAATAGTATTAAATAGATCTGTATGACCACAGCCTTCACAAAGTTGTGGTGGCCGATTTGAAACGATTTCGGGAATTTCTTGTGCTCCGTTGTGAAAAAAGCCAATGGCTTTACCAACTGTATTCGGATTTAATTCACCAATGAATGGTATATCTTCAGTTAATTTGCCTTTTATTTTGTCATTTTCATCAAAATAATTGTGTAATAATTCTTCAACTATCGGGTAACCCTCTTCAACAACTAATATTTTATTGCAATGTTTATAAAGTTCTTTAACCTTTTCTTTTGGAAGAGGATACTGTGAAACTTTTAAAACAGAGTAAAACTCTTCATTTCCACTAATATTTTCCATCACATAGTTATAGGCAATTCCACAGGCAATGATCCCTAAGCTACAATCTTCTTTTAATTTTAATTTGTTAAATCGCGACTTTTCTGAGCTTTCCAGTAAAACACTTTTTTTCTTAACTAATTTTTCGAATTGTTTTTTTGCGTTTAACGGTATTAAAGCAAATCGGGTTGTATCAACAGGTAATTGAATACCATTTTGAGCTCTTCTTTCTTTTATAATGATCCCTGCTCTTGAATGTGATAATCGAGTTACCATTCTTACTAGAACAGGTAATTTGTACTCTTCAGAAAGATCAAAAGCATAGTGCATTATATTGTATGCCTCTTGTTGATTTGAAGGTTCTAAAATAGGCACCATTGCAAATTTGCCGTAAAATCTTGAGTCTTGTTCATTCTGTGATGAGTGCATAGAAGGATCATCAGCAACTACAACAACTAAACCTCCGTTAACACCAGAAACGGCCATGTTCATAAAAACATCTGAAGCCACATTTAAGCCAACATGTTTCATTACTACCATTGATCTTTTACCAGTATATGACATCCCTAAAGCAGCTTCCATAGCCGTTTTTTCGTTAACTGACCATGTTGTGTGAATACCTAAACTTTTGGCTGTTTTTGATTTTTGAATATATTCTGTAACTTCAGTTGATGGTGTTCCTGGATAAGCATAGACTCCTGACAGGCCGGAATCTATAGCGCCTTGAGCAAGTGCTTCATTTCCTAATAATAAACTTTTCATAAATTATTTTTAATTCAGAAGGTAAAATTATAAGTAAAGTAGTAAATAGAGTATGATTTTTATCATGGAGTCATTAGGTTAAAAAATGGAGGCAAATAGATGTTAAAACTAATTTTTATCCCAACTTTTTTTACTGCGTATATTTTTATATAGCTTAATTCCAAGCATTAATAATACTGAAATACCTACAATTCCAACCACACCAAAGATCCACCCTAATGAATTTTTCAGCACCACCAAAAATACACATGCAAACAAGATTATAGTGGCGACTTCGTTCCAAATTCGCAAAGCAAAAGAGGAATATTTTAAATAGCCCTTTTCAATTTGATTATACATTATTTGGCAAGACCAATGATACCCATAAAGTAAAAAAACAAAAGCCAATTTTATGAGCATCCAATTTGCTTCGAGCCAAAAGGGCTGTAAAATTAACAACCAAACGGCGAAAATTGTAGCTAAAATTGCGGAAGGCCAGGTTATAATATACCATAATCGTTTTGTCATTAGGGTATATTGATCTTGTAAAATTGACTTGGCAGGTTCTTCTTTTTCTTGAGCTTCTTTAAAATAAATAAAAAGGCGAATTATATAAAATAGACCTGCAAACCAAGTAGTTACAAATATGATATGCAGAGATTTTATATATAAATAGGCCATAATTAAATGATAACTGTTTTCTCTTTATGCCAGTCTTCTATCCATTTAACCATTACATTAACCCAATCATCATTGTCATTCATACATGGAATGTGTTTGTATGATTCGCCGCCAGCTTCTAAAAATTCTTTTTTCCCTTCCATGGCAATTTCTTCTAAAGTTTCCAGGCAGTCAGCCACAAATGCAGGTGTAATAACTGCAAGCTTTTTTATGCCTTCTTTAGGGAATTTTACCAATTCAAAATCGGTATAAGGCTTTAACCATGGGTCTTTTAACAATCTTGATTGAAAAGAGTTGCTATAGGTACCTTCTTTTAAACCTAAAAGGTTAACCATGGCTTTAGTGGTCTCAAAACATTGATGTCTATAACATGTTCGATGCGCTTTTGAACCAGTATTACAACATTGACCATCTATTTTGCAATGCGATTTAGTGGTATCAGATTTTAAAATATGACGTTCTGGAATACCATGATATGAAAATAAAATATGGTCGTAATCAAAACCGTCTAAATGTTGTTTCAAATTAGTACTCATCGCTTTGATATAATCAACATTATTATAAAATACCGGTAAAACATCCATTTTAATATTGGGAAAAGAATCTCGATTTATTTCCTTAGCCTTCTCAACCACAGTCTCATAAGAAGACATTGCAAAATGTGGATATAACGGTACTAATAATATTTCTTCAGCTCCTTGATCATGCAACTGTTGTATTCCATTTTTAATGGTCATTGAGCCGTAACGCATACCTAATGCAACAGGAATGTGTAATTTCTCTGCCACTTTTTTTGTGAAACGCTCAGAGATTACAACCAAAGGTGATCCTTCTTTCCACCATATTTTTTTATAAGCCTTGGCTGATTTTTTTGGTCTGGTGTTCAAGATAATACCCTTTATTAGTAAATATCGTTTCCAATAAGGAATATCTATTACACGTTTGTCCATTAAAAATTCATCAAGATATTTTCTTACATCTTTTGTTTTTGTGCTATCCGGTGACCCCAGATTCACAAGTAATATTCCTTTGTTCATTAATTAGATATGGTTGATTGTATGTATTTTTTGGGAGTGGTTCCAAATTTTTTCTTAAATGCTGCAATAAAATGACTTGATGTACTATAACCCACTTTATGCCCAACTTCATTTACATTGTGTTGGTTTGATTCTAATAACTTACGGGCAACTTCCATTTTATAGTCAAATAAAAAGCTATAGACAGAATCGCCATAAATTTGCTTAAAACCTTCTTTTAATTTTTTCAAAGTTAGCTCTACTTCATTCGCCAATTCCTGTAAACTTGGAGGTTCGGTCATTCTGTCAATTATAATATCTTTCGCTTTTCTAATTTTTAATACGTTTTGTTCATCTACTAAAAACGGACATTGTTCAATATCAGCATCTTCAGTCCTATTAAAATATAGACTTAGTAATTCATAGCTCTTGGCTTTTAAGTATAATTTTTCGATTGAAGAATGAATATTATGACTTACCATTTGATTCAAAATCACTGTTTTTGTAGGTGATATAGGTTTGTTGTCATAATATTTTTTCTCTTTATTATCATCAGTTAAAAAGTGGATAAAATTTGCTTCTTGAGAGAATAATGAGTGGAATATTTTTATAGAAATTAGAATTGAAATCATGCTTGAACCTGGTTGCAGCTCTAAATTTATTGGTAAATCTCTTTGAGGATTGTAAAGTAGCAGCGAGTGTTCAGGTGCTACGTCAAATGCATAATTTCCGGTATTAAAATTGAATTTAGCCGCACCTTTTAAACAAAAATGGAATTGTATAAAGCAACTGTCAATCTTTCGTATAACGCATTGAGTTTCTTTGGATCTATTATGAAGTTTTAAAATGACAAAACCGTCTTCGATTTCAACTTCTTCAATGGTTCTTTCAGCGACATTTTTTATGACATCGGTCATGTTTTATGCAATTTATTATTAATAATTTTACAGTCGAATTAGTGTAAAACACTTATAAGATGATGACAAATGTAAGATATTTTTATAATTTCATTATGAAAATGAATCATAATTTCTGAAACGACATTAATTGTTCTTTCAACGTTATATTTTTTACTTTGTTAATTCTAAGTTTGTGCTACCAAAAGATAAAAATGAAGCAATACCATATTTCTAAACATAATTCTTTTTACTGTATTGGATTGAGCTATAAAAAAGCCAACGCTGAGGTTAGAGGTAAGTTTAGTTTAGACGAAAAAGCCAAAGATAAAGTGCTAGAACAAGCTTCATCTAGTGGAATAGAGGAGATAATTGCAATTTCTACTTGTAATAGAACCGAAATTTATGGTTTTGCTCAGCATCCGTTTCAACTTATTAAATTATTGTGTGACAATTCAGATGGAACTGTTGATGAATTTCAACAAGTAGCATATATTTATAAGAATAATGAAGCCATACACCATCTTTTTAGGGTAGGAACCGGTTTAGAAAGCCAGATATTAGGTGATTTTGAAATTATCAGTCAACTTAAAAAAGGATTCAATCTTTCGAAAAAATATAATCTAATTAATACTTTTTTTGAACGTTTATTCAATGCTGTAATTCAAACAAGTAAGCGTATTAAAAATGAAACCGAAATTTCTTCTGGAGCAACTTCTGTTTCTTTTGCTTCTGTTCAATACATTATGAAAACAGTTGAGCATATTTCTGATAAGAACATTTTACTATTTGGTACTGGTAAAATTGGTAGAAATACTTGTGAGAACTTAATTAAACATACCCATAATAAGCATATTACACTAATTAATCGTACAAAAAACACGGCTGAACAGCTTGCTCATAAATGTGATGTGATGGTTAAAGAGTTTGATGATTTACGACTTGAAATTGCAAAATCTGATATCTTAATTGTAGCAACGGGAGCTCAGCAACCAACTATTACAAAAGATATTTTAACTATAAATAAAGAATTATTAATTCTGGATTTATCAATTCCGAAGAATGTATCTATAGATGTGAAGGAGTTGCCTAATGTTCATTTGGTACATCTTGATGATCTCTCTCAAATAACTGACGAAACTATCGAGCGCAGACAAGCTCAAATTCCTAGTGCTGAAGCTATTATTGATGACGTTGAATGTGAATTTATGACTTGGTTAGAAAATCGTAAATTTGCTCCTGCAATTAAAGCATTAAAGCAAAAATTAGAGGAGATTAAAACAGAAGAAATAGATTATCAGCGTAAAAAAACGTCTGAATTTAATGAAGAGCAAGCCGCAATTTTATCAGATAGAATTATCCAAAAAATAACAAAGCATTTTGCAAATCATTTAAAAGATAATAACACTTCATCTGATCAAAGTATAGAACTTATCTCCAAGGTTTTTCAGTTAGAAAATATCAATTAATGAAAATTATTAAAATTGGAACTCGCGATAGCGAATTAGCGCTATGGCAGGCAAATGCTGTGAAGCATCAACTTGAAGTTTTAGGCTATAAGACTGAATTAGTAACTACAAAAGCAACGGGTGATCTAGTTTTGAATAAACCCTTGTACGAATTAGGAATCACGGGTATTTTTACAAGAAATCTTGATATAGCACTACTTAATAACGAAGTAGATATTGCCGTACACTCATTAAAAGATGTTCCTACAATTTTACCAAAAGGTATTGTTCAAGCCGCTGTTTTAAAACGTGGCAATAATAATGATATGTTAGTTTTTAAGGATAATGAAGAATTCACGTCACTTGAAAATGCAGTTATAGCTACCGGTAGTTTAAGACGCAAGGCACAGTGGTTACATCGTTATCCTTCGCATACCGTGGTTGATTTGCGTGGAAATGTAAATACTCGCTTAAAAAAAATTGAAGAAAATGAAGATTGGAATGGTGCTATATTCGCTGCTGCAGGATTAAATCGTATTCAATTAACTCCAGAAAATAGTGTCAATTTAAATTGGATGATTCCGGCACCGGCACAAGGTGCAATTATGATCTGTGCTTTAGAAGAGAATACCTACGCTTTTGATGCAGCAGCTAAATTAAATCATGAAGAATCTGAAATTTGTACGACAATAGAACGGGATTTTTTAAATGCATTGGAAGGAGGTTGTACAGCACCAATTGGTGCTTTGGCCTTTATTAAAGATGAGCAAGTACATTTTAAAGGTGCTTTATTTAGTAAAGATGGTAAACAGAAGATAGAAGTTTCTAAATCTTCGAAACTTAGTGAAGCACATACAATAGCAAAATACTCCGCTGGTACAATACTCCAAAAGGGAGGAAAACGTATTATGCTTAATGATCTAGGTGAAACACCAAAAAAGAATACCGTTTTCTCTACCAAGAAACTTTCTGAATCGCAAATAGAATTATTTCCTGATGAAGTTGCCGTTAATGATAGCGATTTTATAAAAATCCGATTTAATAGAATAGCACCAAAAATTATTAAAAACGGAATTGAAAATATTATTATAACGAGTAAAAATGCGGTTGAATCATTGCTAAATAATTTTTCGGCTGANGAGCTTCAATTCAAAAATATTTATTGTGTTGGTAGGNGGACAAAACGACTAATTGAAAAACGTATTGGTAAAGTTTTGCATTCAGAAAAGAATGCTAAAAACCTTGGAGAATATATAGTTGAAAATTTAAAAAAAGGAGAAGAGATTACTTTTTTCTGTAGTGATATTCGTTTAGACGAATTACCAACCCTTTTGGAAAAACATGATATCGTTTTACATGAAGTACAGGCTTATAAAACGATAAATAGTCCTGTGAAAATTACAGATAATACTGAGGGAGTTATGTTTTATAGTCCATCAACTGTGCAAAGCTATTTGTTGGAAAATAAAGCAAATAAAATTGCTTATTGTATTGGTGAAACTACAGCAGAAGAAGCAAAGAAGCATTTTGAAAAAGTGCAGGTTGCGAAGCTTCCAACAGTAGAAAGTGTTATAGAATTGGTTAATTTGCATTACGCGAAACAATAGTTTGTCATTCCTGCGTAGGCAGGAATCCAGTTTGAGATTTAAAAGATAGAACAAATACCTACAAGGTTTCAAAAACCTCGAAGGAAGTAAAAAGATACAACTAATGTATAGAACCAGAAGATTACGAAAGACTGAAAATATAAGAAGATTAGTAAGAGAAACTAAACTATCAGTAGACGACTTGATTTATCCTTTGTTTATTGAAGAAGGAGAAAATATTGAAACAGAAATTGTTTCTATGCCTGGAATTAAGCGTTTTTCTCTTGATAGAGTTGCTAAGGAATTAGATGAAGTTGTCACTTTGAATATTCCAGCAGTATTGTTGTTTGGTATTCCATCAAAAAAGGATGAAGTTGGCTCTGAAACATGGAATGATAATGGAATTATTCAACAAGCTATTCGTTTTATAAAGAAAAATTATCCTGATTTATATGTTATTACCGATGTGTGTTTTTGCGAGTATACCTCTCATGGACATTGCGGAATTATATTCGATGATGATGTAGCTAATGATGCTACCTTAGTAAATATTGCTAAACAATCTATTTCACATGCAAAAGCAGGAGCTGATATGATTGCTCCATCTGGCATGATGGATGGCACCATTGCTATGATACGAGAATCATTAGATAATTCTGGATTTGTCGATACCCCTATTATGGCATACTCAGTAAAATATGCCTCTGCATATTATGGACCATTTCGTGATGCTGCAGATTCAGCGCCAAGTTTTGGTGATAGAAGAACATATCAAATGGATGCTGCTAATAGAGATGAAGCAATCCGTAAAGCAACTTTTGATGATCAGGAAGGGGCAGATATATTAATGGTAAAACCAGCATTATCTTATTTGGACATTATTAGAGATTTGAAAAATAATTTTGACCGACCAATAGCTTGCTATAATGTAAGTGGTGAATATGCTATGATAAAAGCGGCGGACGAAAAAGGTTGGATAGATGGTGAAAAAGTGATGATGGAAAGTTTATTATCTATGAAAAGAGCAGGCGCAGATATAATTATTACCTATTTCGCGAAGGAAGTAGCTAAGATTTTAGTAAGATAAAGTTACATATGTCTCTTCGAGCATTATTGAGAAATAAAATATTTTTTATTTTGAAGATAGTAAACGCAGTTTAACAAGAGGTTTTAAGGATGTCTCGACTGCGCTCGACCAGACAGAAAAATAAACATATTATCATGAAGTTCAAAAATTCAGAAAAACTATATAAAAAAGGATTAAAAAATCTTGTTGGAGCCGTAAATTCTCCTGTAAGAGCTTT
>JGI24023J19991_10002644_pt1 | contig 12940 bp, 11 predicted proteins | sample Cruoilmetagenom1_FD_19991 | JGI IMG/M metagenome (IMG submission 19991)
ATCCAAGCCCCGCCGATCAGGGCCTCTTCTCGCAGCAACGAGGGGTCCTTTATCAATTCGGATATCTGCATTTCTGTTTGCTTCCTCGCTAAGTCCGACCAGAGAGACCGAGACCGGTGGCGAGCTTGTCCGCTTCCTGGAGCTACGTTCCGCGGAACGCCACGAGTAGGACAAGCTCGCCATCGTTAGAATGCGTTAGCCACCGGCTTTCTTGGTATACTCCGAGAGGATCTTCTCGCCGTCGGCGCCCATATCTTGCTTCCAATTCTCGAGGACAGCGTTTGCCGCTTTCCGAAGCTCTTTCACCAACGGCGCTGGCGCAGAGACGACTGTGACGCCCTTCTCCTTGAGTATCTTCGCGTTGCTTTGAACGCGTTCGGAAATCCTCTTCCAGTTTGCCTTCTGGGTTTCCGCCGCAGCTTCTGTTAGGGCTTTCTGCTGTTCCTGCGTCAGAGCATTGAAGGCGTCCAAATTCATGTGGGTCATATTAATGGCCACACTGTAGGGCAGCGCGTTGAAATGGCTCAGATGTTCCCAGAATTTTCCGCTGATACCACTTTCGTCTGAGGTCAGGACGGCGCTGATGCCTCCGGTCCCCAACTGAGGCACCACATCGGCCCAACTAAGTTGAATTGGCGCGGCGCCGATGGCTTTGAAGGTCGTAACGCCCGCGGCATCATAGGTCCGAATCTTGAGATTCTTCAGATCGTCGACGGACTTGACGCTCTTCTTTGCCCAGACACCAGTCGGTGTATAGGGCGAGGCATAGAGGAGCTTCTGGTTACTCTTGGCGAAAACCTTGTCGTAGTAAGGTCGTGCCACATCGAACATCGCCTTCGCTTTTTCAATGGACGGCGTAAGGAACGGCATGGCTGACAATGTGAAGATCGGATCGATCCCGGTAAATACGCCGGTATAGGTACCCGCGATGGGAACCGCGCCGTCCCCGACCGCGTCGAAATGATCTTTCGATTTGAAACCAAGCGCGCCGCCGTAGTGTGGCGTGATGACAACTTCTCCACCGCTCTTCTCTTTGACGGCGTCGATGAAGAACTGATCGGCGATTCCGACTAGCGATGTCGCGCTGTACTCGTTAGCGAGATCCAACCGCACTTCGGCTTTTGCCGCCGTTGCCACCAGAGCTCCAGACAAGGAGATCGATAAGGCAGTAGCGCTTAGTATTTTGGTAAACATCGTTTTTCCTCCCTGATTTACGTCGGTCTTGTGTTGACCTCGTCATTCGTAAGTGCCGTGTCGTGGATTTCTTACCTCCCGCACCTCACATCGCTCTGACAGAGTGCTCGGTCAGTCCGCGATCGTTTGCGAGTTGAGTCAGAGCATCGTCCGCCACAAAGTCGAGCGGATCGGTGTTATCGTTCATGATGTAGTCATTGGCGTGCTTCCGAGTCTTAAAGCCTGGTGTCGGAAGATTTGAATGCCGGTTGTAGGCGAAATAGAGGTTCCGCCTGTCCTTGCTGGATCTGTTTGCCTGCGACCCATGGACCAGGCCACCGCAAAACAGGACGACCGTACCGGCAGGGCCAAGGCATTCGTATGGTTTGTCACCACCAAGTAAGCGATCAACAACTTCGTCCGGTACGATATGCAGGGCGTAGCTGGTCGTACTGGTATCGTAGTCAGCCCGGATGAGACCTTCCCGATGGGAACCCGGAATGAAGCGAAGCGGTCCATTTTCACTTGCGGTATCGTCAAGCAAAATGAGGACGCTCAACATGTCGCGATGGCCTCCCTCAGGCACACCATCCTGGACCCAGCTTCCGTAGTCTTGGTGCCACTGGAAGACGTCGCCGCTGCCTGCCACCTTGTAGTTTAGGCGCGACTGATAAAGGTAGGTCTTGTCTCCAACGAGTTGACGGACCGGCCCGAACAAACGCGGCAAGCGGTAGGCAACGCGGCACGAATCGGAATCCTTTTCCACCGCCCAAGCGGCGCGCAGAGATTCGCCGTCCTTTTCGTAAACGTTGGCATCCGGATGGCCGCGCTTCGGCGTACGAAGAATTTCGGCGTCAGCTTGTAACAGCGCGAGTTCGGACGGGGTCAGGATACCGTTCAAAACGACAAACCCCTGTTCGTCGTAATGCTGGACCTGCTGTTCTGTTAGTTTCATTTCCGTCTCTCCTTCCTATGCCATCGCTCCTGAAACTGGTGCTTCACGTTGCAATCGGAGCACGCTTTACGGGCAAGCAATCTCAAGAAACCCACTCACTGACTGGCGCCTTGGCGTCCTGCAGCGGCTGAGAGACGATGTCCACCAAGCTTGGACCGTCATGGTCGACCGCCTCCCCTAGGGCCTTACGAAGGTCTCCAGGCTCGGTCACTCGCCACGAACGAACACCGTAGGCCTCAGCCACCCGAGCATGATCCGTCTGGCTGAAGTCGACAGAGAAATAGCGCTCATCGAAGCCCGTTTTTTGACCCGCCTTGATCCAACCGTAGACGCTGTTCGAAACGACAATGAAGGTGATTGGCAGCTTGTGCCGCACGACCGTTTCCAACTCGCCGACGGTAAATCCAAAACTACCGTCCCCCATAACGGACACGCACTTCGCGCCAGGCCGCCCGAAATGGGCTCCAACCGCCGCCGACAGCGAATAGCCCAGAGCGCCATGAGCACGATTGGATATGAAGTGACGGCCGGCCTTGTGGACTGGATAGTAAGCGGAGAAATAGGGGCACGGCGTGCCCGGATCGGCGACGATGATCGCGTCCTTGGGCAGCACATTCTGCAGATCTGCGACAAAACGCTCCGGTTTGATTGGCGTCTCGTCTGAAGTTGCCAACTCGTGGAAGGCCTGAGCTTTTCTGCTTTTCGCTGTGGCAACCGCGTCTTGACCGGCGCTGGGTCCGGTGATCTGCCGTCCTCTACCCTCAATTGCGATGCGGAGCGCCGCCAGGCACAAACGGGCATCACCCACAACGCCAGCATCCGTCTGGTAGTTGGTGCCGATGACGGCGGGATCGATATCGATATGGACGATACGCGCCTTTGCGTTAGGAAACCGGCATCGTTCCGTTGTGACCGAACCGGCACGGCAACCGATAAAGACCACCAGATCGGCCTCCGCAATCACATCGCGAGTCGGCGGTGTGCCGCCATTGCTGCCGACCACGCCCAGCGCCAGTGGGTGTTCGTCAGGGACGCAGCCCTGGCCGCTGATGGTTGTGGCTATGGGAGCACCAAGAAGTTCGGCCGTCGCCTGAAGCTCTGCCTCGGCACCAGAAATGACGACGCCGCCGCCACAAACGAATATGGGCTGCCGCGCGTCCGTAATGAGGCGTGCCGCCTCCGCAACAAGGTCTGGATCGGGCCCGACACGGCGCGCTGGAAATCGCCCCAAGCTGGCGTCTGCCCATAGGTCGTTTGGCTCGACGGCGCCGCGCTGCACATCGAACGGCAGGCCAATATGAGCAGCGCCCGGCCTACCGGTCGTCATGTTCGTGAAGGCGCTACGGAATACGCGGGGGATATCCTCGGCCCGGTCGATCACTGCGTTCCATTTAGTCAGAGGACGGAACAAGGCTTCCTGGTCGAGCTCCGTCAGCGTGTAGCGACCGCGCGAGGACACCGCTACGTCGGTGGTAATCGACAAAATCGGAATGGAAGATTCGTTAGCTTCCACGACGCCGGGTAAAATGTAGGTCGCGCCGCCGCCACTCGGCCCTTCGCAAACACCGACCTTGCCACTCACCCGCGCGTAAGCGTCCGCCATATAGGCCGCGGAACGTTCATCACGACAAAGGATATGCTTGATCCCATGGTCGAGCCGGTAGAGGGCGTCATAGAAAGGCAAGCTAGTGTCGCCGCAGAGCCCGAACAGATGCTCGACGCCATGCAACTGCAACATGCGAACAGTGGCTTCGGCACCCGATAGCTTGCTCATTGACCTTGCCGCCCCTCTTCCAAATCCGCCAAGTCATTGCCCATATAGATACGGGCGAAGCCTTCCTTGATGACTTCGACGATCTGATCGAGCCGCCGGCTGATATGTGCCCGCATCAGTTCTGCGCAACCATCGGCATCGCGTTTCTTCAGTTTCTCGACGATTTGCCTATGTTCGGTATCAGTGTGGGAGAGCCGACCATCCATATCGATCCACCGCGCAAACTGGATGCGCGCATTAACGTTCTCCAGGACTCTCGCCACCTCGCCATTGCCGCTCAGCCGCGCAAGACGCTCATGGAACTCCTCATCGATGCGGAGTTGATCCATTACGTCCATGTCCGCGCGCTTCTTCCCAATAGTCAGGACGAAGCTTTCCAGTTCCTCAAGTTGCTCGTCCCGTACCCGCTCGCAGACCATGCGGACGTTCGCGACTTCGAGTTCACAGCGCAGCTCGTAAAGATCGAAAATCTCCTTGGCGTCCAGCGGCCGGCAATAGAAACCGCGGTTTGGGCCGGTGCTTAGGAAACCTTCCATCGCCAACCGATTTAGCGCCTCACGCAAGGGCGTGCGGCTCACTTTGAATTGCTTCGAAAGCCAGACCTCGTTGAGCCTCTCGCTCGGACGGAACTGATAGGTCACCGCCATCTTCCGGAGCCGCTCATAGGCGCGATCCGCCGAACTCTGAGCCCTGGATTTCCTCTTCTTCAGGTTCACTCTTCACCCTCCGCGCCGTTCATTTTGGCTGACCGCCGGTTCAATGTATCCCGCTCTGTACTTCTAACTGTATACAAATATGTATTGCAGTCAACAAGATTCTGATGGATGTTGTCAGCCGTGTTCTGCGGTTGGTGCCGATGGCCTTTCGGGCGATCCGGGAAACGGAAATTCGGGGTGATCTGGAGAGAGCCCCTTAGGAACCAGAGGATCATGGTGATTTTTCGAGACGAACAGCAGGCAGATAGCGCGCTTCGTGAGAACATCCGGCAGGCTTATCGGGTCGACGAGAGTGAGGTCGCCAAAACCCTGTTGATCGAGGCAGACCTAGCCCAGGAAACGCGTACCCGAATTGTGGAACGCGCGCGCAACCTAGTTGCCAAGATCCGTCAGCAACGGAGCCGGCTAAGCGGGCTCGATGTATTCCTTCAGGAGTACGGATTATCGACGGAGGAAGGTATCAGCCTGATGTGCCTTGCTGAAGCGTTATTGCGCATCCCGGATTCGGCAAATGTGGACCGGCTGATCCGGGACAAGATAGGCAATGCAGACTGGCGAAAACACTTGATGAAGAGCCCCTCTCTGTTCGTTAACGCATCGACTTGGGCGCTTTTGCTTACAGGCAAAGTGATTGCAAACGGCGGTTCTCACCAAACGAACCAGACGACTACTCTGGGAAGCCTCGTTGCGCGAAGCGGAGAGCTGGTTGTCAGACGGGCGACCTTGGCCGCAATGCGTATCCTCGGCCGCCAGTTCGTCATGGGGCAGACCATCGAAGACGCTCTCGATCGAGCCCGCCGGAACGAGGCCAAGGGCTATCGCTATTCCTACGACATGCTTGGCGAGGCGGCGATGACGGCCACGGATGCGGACCGCTATTTTGCAGCATACGACAGCGCGATAAGCGCCATCGGACAAGCCTCCACAGACAGCGACCCCACCGTAAGCCCGGGCATCTCGGTAAAGTTGTCGGCCTTGCATCCGCGCTATGAGTTTTCGCAGCGAGACCGAGTTCTCCGTGAGTTAATCCCGCGGTTGACGACACTCGCCGTTCACGCCATGGAAGCGGGCATCGGGTTGACCGTTGACGCTGAGGAAGCGGACCGGCTGGATCTTTCACTCGATGTTTTTGAAAGTGTGTCTTCCGCTCCGGAACTCGCCACTTGGAACGGACTGGGTATCGTTGTACAGGCCTACCAAAAGCGGGCTGTCCACGTCCTAGAATGGCTTCGCCACCTCGCCCGACGTCACGAGCGGCGATTCATGGTGCGGCTCGTCAAAGGCGCCTATTGGGACGCAGAGATCAAGCGCGCCCAGGTAAACGGTCTCGACGGCTATCCGGTATTTACGCGAAAGGCGGCCACGGACGTGTCCTACCTGGCTTGTGCCAAGCGACTGCTCGCCGCCCCCGATGCCTTCTACCCACAGTTCGCGACNCATAACGCCCATACGCTTGCCGCAGTGCAAGAGATCGCCAATGACGATAACGAGTTCGAGTTCCAGCGACTCCATGGCATGGGCGAAGCGCTTTATGAACACGTAATTGCGGACGATGCCGTCAGCAAACCATGTCGCATCTATGCGCCGGTCGGGAGCCACGAGGACTTGCTCCCCTATTTGGTCCGGCGACTGCTTGAGAATGGTGCCAATGCCTCCTTCGTCAACCGAATTGCCGATGAGACCGCCCCCATTGACGAAATTGTGGCAGATCCAATTGAGACGTTAGCCGCATGTAACGCGACACCCCATTCGGCGATTCCCCTGCCCGTCAATGTTTATGGCAGCGCCCGCAGAAACGCGAAGGGTACAGATCTCTCCGACGCGACTCAGGTCAAACCTTTGATCGCCGAGATCGAGTCGTTTCGTCAAAAACGCTGGAATGCAGCACCCACGGTCGATGGGAAGCGGGCTAATGGCCTCGCGCATGCTGTAACCAATCCCGCGGATACGCATCATGTTGTGGGCGAAGTTTCCCAAGCGAGCGAAGCTACGGTTACGTCGGCGACCGACGCGGCGGCCCGGTCGGCTCCCGCGTGGGACGGAACCGACGCGGGAATTCGAGCATCACATCTCGAGCAGATAGCCGATCGCTACGAAGACGCATTCGCGGAACTCACGGCCCTGGCGGTGCTCGAGGCTGGAAAGACCCTCCCCGATGCGGTCTCCGAGGTTCGNGAAGCGATCGACTTCTGCCGCTATTACGCGCTCATGGCGCGCCGCGAGTTTCAGGCCCCTCAACGGTTGCAGGGTCCGACCGGTGAACGTAATGAATTGTCTCTGCATGGGCGGGGCCCGTTCGTCTGTATCAGTCCGTGGAACTTTCCCCTGGCGATATTCACGGGGCAGGTTACGGCCGCCCTCGCCGCCGGCAACCCGGTGCTCGCCAAGCCCGCCGAACAGACCCCGTTGATCGCGGCCCGAGCCGTGGAACTGATGCACGAAGCCGGAATTCCGTCCGAGGTCTTGCATCTATTGCCGGGCGCCGGTGAGATCGTAGGCGAGCAATTGATCCGAGACCCGCGCGTAGCCGGGGTTGCTTTCACCGGCTCGACGGAGACGGCGCACCGGATCAACAGCGCGCTCGCCGCACGGGGCGGCCCCATCGTAACTCTGATTGCGGAAACGGGCGGCCTGAACGCCATGATCGTCGACACCTCGGCCCTGGTGGAACAGGTCGTGCAAGACGTGTTGGCATCCGCGTTCCAAAGCGCTGGGCAGCGCTGCTCGGCGCTGCGGGTGCTGTTTGTCCAGGAAGATATTGCACCGAAGCTGTTGGACATGTTAACCGGCGCCATGTCTGAGCTCATCATCGGCAATCCGGCTCTTCTAGAGACCGATATTGGGCCAGTCATCGATGCGCATGCCCTGTCCATGCTTGAGGCTCATTCGGCATGCTTGTCGAAGGAAGCAAAACTTCTCTATCAGGTCCAGTGTTCGAGCGGCTTGTCCGGAGGAACTTTCTTTGCACCGCGGGCTTTTGAGATTGACCAGCTAAGCAGATTGGACCGAGAGGTCTTTGGCCCGGTCCTCCACATTATCCGGTATTCGGGAACCCGACTAGACGCGGTTTTGGACGCGATCAACAAGACCGGCTATGGGCTGACGCTTGGGATCCATAGTCGTATTGATGAGACAATCGACTACGTTTGCCGGCGCGCGCGCGTCGGCAACATTTACGTCAACCGAAATGTCATCGGTGCCGTCGTCGGTGTTCAACCATTCGGTGGCGAGGGCCTGTCCGGAACCGGCCCCAAGGCGGGTGGCCCACGCTACCTCCATCGGTTCGCAACCGAGCGCACAGTCTCTGTTGACACTACCGCAGCCGGCGGTAACGCCACACTACTGACACTTACGGACATGGCTCATGGCGCCACAGCCCAGCGACTCTGAGGTGGGTACGCCATCCGCCGCGGCAAGCTTGAGAGCAATGCCGACGGTGCTCCTCGTAGGCTGCGGCCGCATGGGTGGCGCGCTTGCCCGCCGCTGGCTGGAATACGGTTTGCCTCCGGAAAAGCTTGCGATTGTCGAGCCGGATAAAGACGCCGTAACGCATCGGATGGCACCAATGACCGGATTCGCTGTTTATACCGATCTCAAAACCTTTCCACGTGCTCTCAAGCCGCGAATTCTTGTGCTCGCTGTGAAACCTCAAATAATTCCCGGAGTTCTCGACGAAATCCGGTGTGTCCTGGCCCCTGAAACTGTTCTGCTATCGATCGCGGCCGGGATACGTATTTGCTATCTCCAGGAAAATTTGCACCCCACAACCCCAATCATACGTGCAATGCCGAATACGCCCGCAGCGATCGGCCGAGGGATGACTGTCGCCATCGCCAACGGACAGGCGTCCGATACCGACCGCAGACACATTTCGGCGCTTCTTACCGCGGCGGGACAGCTTGTCTGGATCGAAGACGAGACACTGATCGATGCGGTCACCGCAGTGAGCGGCAGCGGACCGGCCTTTCTATTCCTGTTCATGGAAGCAATGGCGGACGCCGCCATATCCGTTGGCCTGCCTGATGCTTTGGCCAATGCCATTAGCCGTGAAACCGTACTCGGCGCCGTAATGCTTACCGACCGACGAAGCGATTCTGCGTCCACGCTTCGGGAAGAGGTGACAAGCCCAGGTGGGACGACCGAAGCGGCGCTCGAGATTTTGATGGCAGAGGACGGCATGACGACCCTCATGCGGCGCGCAGTCACTGCCGCAAAGGATCGCGCCATTATCCTCTCCGGCAACGGGCAAGAGGCGATGAGCAAGAGGCGATGAGCATCGGACAATTTAGTTAGACATCGGAGAAAAGCGGAAAATGGATATCTACCACATTTGGTGCAACCTGAAGGACGGGGTCAGAGACACGGAATTCTGTGATCGCGTGAACGACTACCTCGGCCATCTCAAGGAGAACGCGCACATAGAGAGCTTCCGGATTACGCGGCGCAAGCTGGGACTCGGGCCCTCATTTCTCTTCGAGTTTCATATCATGCTCGAGACAAGGGACCTTTCCCAACTTGAAGACGCGTTCCAACTCGTGGGAAAGCGAAGCGGCGAGGTTGAGGGGTTGCACCATTCGGTCAACTCGCTCGTTAGCGACATATTTTTTAGCCTTTACCGGGACTTTCCTGACCCATGGCGTGAACGAGGCGGCCAAAAATTCTGAGCCGCAAAAAAGGCCGCCGCGAGGCGTCACAAATGAGAACCCTCAATCGTCGTTAGGCTAAAAGCTCGATCTACTCGACGAAGGAGGAGGACAATGAGCGACACGAAAGCAGTGAAGTACGAGCAAGAGGTCCCCGACATTTTTGGGTCGTTGGCCGAGGTCCACCAAGTCATGGATACGCATGGATTTGATCGGACCATCCATCATCTGGTGCAACTGCGCGCATCCCAAATCAATCGCTGCGGCTTCTGCGTCGAGATGCATACAAGGGAAGCGCGGCAGGACGGTGAAACCAGCGAGCGGCTGGATCGGGTGATTGTCTGGGATCAGGTTAGCGATTTCAGCGACCGGGAGCGTGCCGCCTTGACCTGGACAGAGGCACTGACGGCGCTCGACTCGAAGATCGACCTTGGTCCATTTCGTGCCCGCTTGCGGGAACATTTCTCCGAGAAAGAGATCGGCATCCTCACCGTCACCGTCGCCATGATCAACCTCTGGAACCGTATCAATATTTCCAGGCACTAACATGCAGGATCGCGACGAAACCCGAGCCTTCGAAGACGCCCGCCCCAATCTCCTTGGGCTGGCCTATCGGATCTTGGGCTCTCTGGCTGACGCCGAGGATGCCGTGCAGGACACGTTCCTGAAATGGGCAAGAGCCGATCGGAGGGAAATCGAGAATTCAGCATCGTGGCTAACGACGGTCTGTACACGCCGCTGCCTCGATCTGCTCCGCTCCGCCCACCGCACCCGCGTCAGTTATGTTGGCGCCTGGTTGCCGGAGCCGATCTACACGCCGATCGTGAATGAAATGGAGAGCAAGTTGGACGTTGCCTCCTCCCTGACAACGGCCTTCCTGCTCATGCTCGAACGGCTGACGCCCAAAGAACGCGCGGCTTATCTGCTTCACGAAATCTTTGATGCTTCCTACCCCGAGATCGCCGAGACGCTCGACATCCAGGAAAACACCTGCCGCAAGTTAGTCTCCAGAGCGAAAGCCAATATCGATCAGGCCAAGGTTCGGCACAGGACACCTGTGGAGCAGCAAGAGCAACTTCTTGTAGCCTTCCAGGCGGCCATCACCAGCGGCGCAACGGCACAATTGGCCGAACTTCTCTCTAACGACATCTGGCTCAGCGCTGATGGCGGAGGCAAAGTCTCGACGATCCTCGATGTCTTGCAGGGCAAGACCGAAGTTATCGCCTTCCTTTCGGAAGGCCTGCACGAATATTGGGCCGATCATCAGTGGATCATAGTCGATATCAATGGCGCGCGCGGCATCGTTCTCAAACAAGATGACTCGACCGTAGCCACCGTCTCCTTCGCCTACGACGAAACTGGCAAGGCAACCAACATTTATATCGTGCGCAATCCGGATAAGCTCGCACATCTCGGTGTGGTCGCGATCCACTAGCAATCAAGACAAACACACGAGGAAAAGGGCGTTCATATGTATTTATTCAGGACAGCACTATTTGCAGGAGTATTGTCAATCATGAGTACTTTGGCCCCAACGAACGCCCCGGCGCAGGAGTCCAGCGTCAAATTGACCATCGTCAATCCCGCGGGCCTCTACGATCCAGCACCGAATGGCTACAGTCATGCGATCGTCGCCCAGGGCGGCGCCCGCATCGCATACATCGCCGGCCAAGGCGGTGAAGACCAAACTGGAGCGCTGTCGCCGCAATTCGCCGACCAGGTGAAACAGGCCTACGCGAACCTGCGTACGGCACTTGACGCTGTTGGTGCGAAGCCGAACCACGTCGCCAAGATCACGACCTACGTGGTAAATTACGACCCGTCGATGCTCGATGCGATGACACAATTTGTAAAGGAGATGTTCGGCGGCGCATTGCCGACCCAGAGCTTAGTTCCCGTTCCGCGCCTCGCCCTCGACGGGATGCTGTTCGAAGTCGACGCAATTGCCGTCCTTGACTAATCGAACGACACAGATGGAGAGAGGTGAAGAACAATTTCGGCATTGTCAGAGTAAATTGGTTTGAGCCTCCTGGCGAGGTTCCTTAGCTTTCGGGGATGCAAAATCCTTTCCGGTATTTCAACAGTTCGCCCGAGGTTATTCGCCTCACGGTGATGATGTACATCCGCTATCCGCTGTCGCTACGGCAGGTCGAGGATCTGCTGTTCGAACGCGGAATCGATATCTGCCACGAGACGGTTCGGTTCTGGTGGAACCGGTTCGGTCCGGTGTTCGCCGCCGCGATCAGGAAACGACGCATTCATCATCGGTCGTTTTCACAGTGGCGCTGGCACCTGGACGAGGTGTTCGTCAGGATCAATGGCGAGACGCACTATCTCTGGCGTGCGGTTGATCACGAAGGCGAAGTGCTTGAGGTATTCGCGACGAAGCGTCGAGATCGCAGGGCTGCGTTGAAGTTCCTGAAGCGCACGATGAAGCGCTACGGCCGCCCAAAGGTAATCGTGACAGACCGTCTTCGCTCCTACCGGGCTGCGATGAAAACCGTTGGAATCGCAAAGCGTCAGGAATGCGGCCGCTGGCTCAACAACCGGGCCGAGAACTCACATCAGCCATTCCGACGGCGAGAAGGAGCAATGGCCCGGTTCAGGGACATAAAGACCCTTCAGAAATTCGCCGCCGTCCATGCCTCGATCCACAACCACTTCAATCAGGAGTGTCATCTAAACCGCCGAAACATATTCAAGCAGAACCGCTCCGCTGCCCTAGCCGAGTGGCGTCAACTGGCCGCCTGAAAGCCGGTGCCTCGCGTACTTCTGTGACGGGGTTCGCATTAAACTGACAGCGCCGAGGTCAGGAATGCGTCATCGCGAAGCGACATGGTTGGTCTTCACAGTGGTTTAGAACTCGGCCTCATAGTGGTCTTGCTCACGGGTAAGGTACCAGGTTCTCTTTGCGTCCCAGGAGAATTTTTCTTGGCGCACGTGAGATCGCTATTCATTTCAGCTCTCTGCATCATCACCGCATCAAGCTGGGCAGGAACAACGCGATGTCCGGCAGTACGGTTAGCACCACGATGCCGCCAAGCATCACGAACCAGAAAGGAAGCGCCGCCGTGGCTGCTTCGGCGAGGCTTACCTCCCCGCGGGTAATTCCGGTCAAGATATAAAGGTTCACGCCAACTGGCGGCGTGAGCATCCCGATCTCGATACAAACCGTGATGACGACTCCAAGCCAGACCGGGTCGAATCCAAAGCCGACCATCACCGGATACATGATCGGCACAGTCATCAGAAGCAGGGATAGTCCGTCGAAGAAGCATCCCAGCACAAGGTAGATTGCGACCATTCCGGCCAATACCGCGTAACGTGACAGCCCCATCTCCGCAAGACCGGCCATGATGTCCCGTGGCAAGCCAAGGGCGCTGATCGCCTGCGCCAGGATGAGCGCGCCGACGCCGACGAAGAGAACGGTCCCGAAGGTTGTCGTGGCCTTGAAAAGGGCTTCAATCAACCTTTTCCCGGTAAGATCGCCCCAAGTAAAGCCCACGACTATAGCGGCCGCAACACCGAGGCCGGCAGCTTCTGTCGGTGTGGCCAGACCAAGATAGATCGTGCCCAACACAGCGAAGATCAGAACGAACAGCGGCCAGATGCCCAGCATCCGCCAGAGGACATCCGACCAAGCCTCTATCGGCTCGTCCGCCGGCGCCAGGTCGGGACG
>JGI24023J19991_10002646_pt1 | contig 12934 bp, 9 predicted proteins | sample Cruoilmetagenom1_FD_19991 | JGI IMG/M metagenome (IMG submission 19991)
CCCACCGGTTCCGGTAAAACCCTGGCNGCATTTATGGCGGCCATCGATCGTCTGGTACAACAAGGCCTGGGGACAGACTTACCGAATGAAACCCAGGTGCTGTATGTGTCACCGCTAAAAGCCTTGTCGAATGACATTCAGAAGAACCTGCAACAACCCCTGATGGGTATTAGAGACAAGTTGCTCGAATCCGGGCTGTCGGATGTCGATGTACGCGCGATGGTACGCACTGGTGATACCTCGTCAGTGGAACGTGCATTTATGAAACGTAAGCCGCCACATATCCTGGTGACGACACCTGAGTCATTGTACATCTTGCTGACTTCGGAGTCCGGTCGCAAGATATTGTCGACAGTCAAGTCAGTCATCGTTGATGAGATCCATGCGCTGGCCGGAAATAAGCGTGGCGCGCATTTGATGTTATCACTGGAGAGACTACAGTCACTGGTACACGCCACGACAAAGCAAACCGTGACACGCATCGGCATCTCCGCCACACAAAAACCGATAGACAATATGGCGCGATACCTGCTCGGTGATCGCAATGAAGCAGTCACTATCGTCGACACCGGGCATAGCCGCGAACGCGATCTGGCACTTGAATTAACATCCTCGCCGCTCGAAGCCGTCATGGCCAATGAAGTCTGGACAGAGGTCTATCAGCGATTGATCCAGTTAATAGACTCACACCGTACCACATTGATCTTTGTCAATACCCGCAGGCTGACGGAACGGGTCTCCGCAGCACTGGCCGAGCAGATCGGCGAAGAATACGTGACCGCACACCATGGTAGCCTCGCACGCGAACACCGTCTGGATGCCGAACAACGCTTGAAAGCCGGTACATTAAAAGCTCTGGTGTGCACAGCCTCACTGGAACTGGGTATCGACATCGGTGATATTGATCTGGTTTGTCAGCTGGGTTCGCCCCGAAGTATCGCCACCTTTTTGCAACGCGTCGGACGTTCCGGACATGCTATCAATGCGACACCCAAAGGCCGACTGTTTCCTCTAAGCCGTGATGAACTGGTGGAATGCGTGGCCCTGCTGGATGCCATTAAACGCGATGAGCTGGATCAAATCTCAATACCGGAACAAGCCCTGGATGTGTTGTCGCAACACCTCGTTGCTGAGGTATCCTGCCAGGAGTGGGACGAACGTGAGTTGTTTAAGCTTTTTAGTAAGGCATGGCCCTATCGCAACCTGACCCATGATGAATTCCTACAGGTCGTGCACATGCTTCGGGATGGCTATCACACCCGTCGTGGTAGACGCGGCGCCTACCTTTATCATGACGGTGTGAATCATATGTTACGGCCACGGCGTGGTGCAGGTTTAACCGCTATTATGAATGCTGGCGCGATACCCGACCAGTTTGACTATGATGTCATCATGCAACCTGAAGGCCTGTTTATCGGCACCTTGAATGAAGACTTCGCATTTGAGAGCTTACCCGGCGATATTTTCCAGCTCGGTAACACCTCCTATCGGATGTTAAAAATCGAACAGGGTAAGGTCTACGTCGAGGATGCCCATGGACAGCCGCCAAACATCCCCTTTTGGTTTGGCGAGGCGCCGGGGCGCACGGATGAACTCTCCTATGCCGTATCACGCTTTCGAAATGAGATCGATATCAAACTGGAACAGAGTGAGCAGACGGTGACCGACTACTTACTCAATGAGTTGGCGCTAAATGATATCGCCATCTCGCAACTTCTTGCCTACCTGGCAACGAGTAAGGTCGCACTCGGCAAGCTACCGACACAGGATTGCATCGTGTTCGAACGCTTCTTCGATGAAACTCAGGACATGCATCTCGTTATTCATTCGCCCTATGGTTCGCGCATTAACAAGGCCTGGGGCCTGTCACTACGTAAACGCTTTTGCCGTAAGTTCAACTTTGAACTACAGGCCGCGGCGACGGATGATAATATCGTCCTGTCGCTGGGTCCAACACACAGTTTTGATTTGGCCGAAGTCGCCCACTATTTAAATAAAGACACCGTCAGGGATGTCCTGATCCAGGCCTTACTGGATGCACCCATGTTTCCAACACGCTGGCGCTGGGTCACCAATACGTCGCTGGCAGTACCCCGTATGCGTGCCGGTAAAAAAGTACCGGCCCCGTTCCAGCGAAATGACGCCGAAGACCTGGTGGCAGTCATATTCCCGGACCAACTGGCCTGTCTGGAAAATATTGCCGGTAATCGAGAAATACCCGATCATCCGTTGGTACAGCAGACCCTGAAAGACTGTCTGACTGAATTAATGGACATTGATGGCCTGATCAATGTACTGGCGCGTATCGAACGGGGGGAGATAGAAATCCTGGCCAGGGATCTTGCCACGCCCTCACCGATCGCAGCGGAAATTTTGAATGCGCGCCCGTATGCCTTCCTTGATGATGCCCCGGCTGAAGAGCGGCGGACGCTAGCCATACAACAACGTCGCGGCCTTGATCCACAATCGGCAGCCGATATCGGTGGCCTGAACCCGGACGTCATGCAAACCATTCTATCGCAAGTCTACCCGGCACCCCGCGATACGGATGAACTGCATGATGCCTTATATATATTCGGTTGCCTTTCAGAACAGGAGATTAAACCACAATGGAGGGACTGGCTGGAGAAATTAATGCAACAACATCGTGTCACACAACTTTCGCAAGATAATATCAAGCTTTATGTGACGGCAGAACGCTTGCACGAATTCATGGCTGTATATCCTGATGCCGTCTACACACCCGACATTCCCGCCCTGAATGAGCATACCCTGATAGCCGAACATGCCTTGATAGAAATAATTCGTAGTCGTATGGAACTGGTCGGACCGATAACTGAACAAAAGCTGAGCGACTTTTTTACCTTGCCAGTCACACTCATCCAACAGGCCTTGTTAACCCTGGAGCAGGAAGGGTTCGTTATCCGCGGACACTTTATATACAATGAAACCATACTGCAATGGTGTGAACGTGGATTGTTGGCGCGTATGCACCGTGAAACCGTCTCTACGTTAAGAAAATCCGTAGAACCGGTCAGCCCGGCAACATTTATGCAATTTCTGTTTCAGTGGCAGGGACTGGATGAACCGGGTGAAGGTGAAAATGCCCTGTTGCGCATACTCGACCAACTACAGGGCTTAGCCTTGCCCGCCCTGGCCTGGGAGCAGGATATCCTGCCTGCCCGTGTCAATGAATACTCCACCTTTATGCTGGATCGATTATGTACTGCCGGTCAACTTTGCTGGTACCGTCGCAGTGCTGGTAGCAAAACTGACGCATGCAAAAAAATCACCACCCTGCTAAAACAAACACCGATAGCCTTCAGCCATCGTACCGATATGTCGGTCTGGCTCAGTGGTATCAAACAAGAGATACCTGCCTTGTCGGGCTCAGCCGAAAAGGTATTCAGTGTATTGCGACAACACGGTGCCAGTTTCTTTGAAGAGCTGGTCGACCACAGTGGCCTGTTAAAATCCCACGTGGAAATGGCCCTGGCCGAACTGGCTTCACAGGGCCTGGTGACGGCTGATAACTTCACAGCTCTGAAAGCCCTGACGCATAACCAGGCGAAGCGAAAAAAGATCAGTCGACGACGGCATGCATTACATCCGGCCGGCATGAGCGGGTCCGGACGCTGGAGCCAGATCAGGAAAACTAATACTGAATCTGGCGATCCCTATGCCCGAGTTGAACACATTGCGCTGGCCTTATTGAACCGTTATGGCGTAGTATTCCGCAAGTTACTCGACCGTGAATCCGACCTGCCATCATGGCGTGACCTACTGTATATTTATCGACGTCTTGAGGCCCGTGGGGAAATACGCGGTGGCCGCTTTGTCACTGAGTTCAGTGGTGAACAGTTTGCCCTCCCCGAGGCCGTGAGTTTATTAAGAAAACGCCGCAATCACCCGGATGATGTTATCTACCTAATCAGCACCGCAGACCCATTAAACCTGACCGGCGTCATCACACCCGGCAAACGCGTCAGCAGCAATCATAAAAATTATATTGCTTACAAACAAGGCAAGCCCATTGCCGTGCTACAGAAAAACGAAGTCGAGTACCTGACGCAAATGAATGAAGAAACTCAATGGGAGATCAGGAATAAACTGGAACAGAAGCGAACACCAGGGTATCAGGGAAGATTTACTGGCAAGCAATGAATGGGATTGGAGCCAACCCAATCCACTTTTCAATTCGTTGATTGATAAAATATGTACGGACCTTTTTATCTAGTATATTTCCTTTTCCAGTCTCGATCGTGATTGGCGTGCGTTCTGAGATAAGCACCTGCAGTGAAATGCTCGTCATAAAAATCAGTATCGAGCAAATGCGCTTGGAGATACATCATTGTAAAAATGGACGGCACGGTGGCAGGAAACTTTCCAAATTTGTCATAAATATACTGCGCCATGGTTGCAACGCAATCGATGAAGGCTTCATTATGCGGTGCAGCGCGGCCACGTATACCCGCGTTATTCTTATACGGTCCAGCAGTGCTTGAATTGTAGGGCCCCCCACTTCCAAACTTACGTGCTACAACTGCTTCAACTGCTACGCGCATATCTGCGAAATGAGGTGGACAGTAAGCTTCGAAGATACCTTCAAGGCCTGTTACATTGGGTAAAGGCCAGCGTTCATCTGTATCATAACGAAACCCGAGACCTGGTACTTGTGGATCACCACTGGCACCGAGAATACTAAATGGGTTGATGCCTTCATACATCCATCCACCGAGACCCATCGCCTGTAGCATTAATGCGCCCGCATAACAGGCCGTTGATGTCTCAACTGTAACTTCAGTCAAACTCAACTGCTCAACATAAGAAAGCGGATACGGATTATCGACGTCTACCATGTTTTTAAATCGCTCCATACCCGGAATCGCTTGCTTGTTTATGTCATCAAAAATACAGGCACCATTTTGCACTAGATAACATAGGCTCAAGAGAAAATGTTGCGCTAGATCAGACACAGGAATAATCAATGTACTGCCAGGCACATTAGCACACCATTCATTATGCATTTCCATGTGCTGAGGCAATGCGGGCGTTTTTAATCGGCCATCACTGAGCTTAACAATTCGCGATTTGTGTTCGTTCAGGTAAGCGTTTAAATCGATTTCATTCGTTCCATCTTTCGTCTCTGTCGAATGCATGTCTCTTGTTGGAAAGTAGTAAGCACCATTATCATCTGTATAGAATATCTCCGTCGTGTGGAACCCTGCAGCTGACGGAAACGATCTGCCTCCCGCTGCTGACGCATAGTTCGGAATCTTCGGCAGGTAGGAGCGGTTATAGGGAATCAGGTTTGACCATCCAGTGTTACCTGACACCGTGGTCAAGAGCAGCATTTTCTCCATCTCACTCAGTGGCGCAGGCGCATGTTTCGATGTATACGCAAGTGGACCGTCAGGTATCGATGTGCCACGGGCGAAGCGTCTTGAGCGTCGCCCATGAATCGCCTCAATCAATGGAAAGTGGGCGGCTTCGCTCAAACCGAGAGGCAAGTTTGGTATCTGATTCAGTAGGATACGGCCTTTGTTTGTCGTCTGTGCGCCAGAATACTTAAATCCGCATCCGCTCAGCATAGCACCCGCACCGAGCATCGTTGCACCCAGAAATTTCCTTCTTGATTTCTCTAACATAATTTTTTGCTCCTGCTCTCAGGTTGATAGACAACTTAATCACTCATCTGTGGGCGACTATAGACGAGGTCGGCTATAACGGGTTAGATCCATATTTGACCAAAACGGGTCAAATATGCCATCCTTGCCGAATGCCAGTCATTGCCCGCCCCACACCTGTCACCGTCTGCCTCGTCGCTGTGCCTGAAATCTCAGCTGCTGTGGTTTATGGTCTTCATGAAGTGTTCTTATCGGTTGGAAAGACTTGGGAGCAACTCACGGGCCACCAGAACCACGCTCGTCAGATATCACCATTAGTGGTGGCAAAATCAAAGAGAAGGTTCCACACCAGTCTCGGTGTCCCCATTGCAGCCGATGCTACATTCAGCGAAGCCCGCCAACCCGACATCATTGTCGTCGCAGATCTAACGCTGGAACCAGGAGTCGATTTCCGTGATCGATGGCCGCAAGCCTCTTCATGGTTGCGCGAACAATATGAACGCGGTGCAATTATCTGTTCAGTTTGCACTGGTGCGCTCATGCTTGCTGAGGCAGGACTGCTTGACGGCAGTGAAGCAACTACCCATTGGAGTGCAACGCAACTGTTCGAGACATATTATCCGCATGTGAAGTTAAAGGCCGAACGAGTGCTTGTGCCTGCTGGTTCAGAACATCGCATCGTCACCAGTGGTGGATCAGCATCCTGGTCAGATCTCGCGCTTTACCTCATTGCTCGTTTTTGCGGCCAGGAAGAAGCACGTTGTATCGCCAAGGCTTTCCTGTTCGGTGATCGAAGTAATGGACAACTCCCATTTGCTGCAATGGCGCGTCCAAAACAACATAATGACGCCGTCGTTACCAAATGCCAGGTCTGGATAGCTGAGAACTATGCACTGCCCAATCCGGTGATGCGTATGGTGGAACGTTCCGGCTTGGCATCCAGAACATTTGTCAGGCGCTTTAAAAGCGCGACAGGATATGTGCCACTCGACTATGTGCAGACGCTGCGCATAGAAGAAGCCAAACAAATGCTGGAAGCTAGCAACGATCCCATCCAGGAAATTGCTTTAGACGTTGGTTATGACGACCCTAACTCTTTCAGGCGTTTGTTCAAACGGAGCACAGGTATCAGCCCAAGTGAATATCGGCAGCGTTTTCAATCTGTCTCAATATCATAAACTTGTAAAAAAAAACAAAAACAGCTCTTTGTTGCAGGTAATGTTTGACAAGAAATCTTAGTGTCCATTAAAAAAATATAACATAGATCAGATAAGCATAGATTAAATATTCAAGGACATAATACAGGGTGGCGTTATAAGCCTTGATTTTTTTACCGACAACACGTATTTGATACACAGAGGAAAATATTTTATTCAGAAACCCTACCTTGTCGCCCTCAATATTCCTGGTGGCAGTCGCAGACATAAAAATCCAGGAAAATATTTTATTGATCCAATCGACCAAAAAGAATGTAACGGGACGCTTAATATCCAGAAACAGGATAATCCGGTTTTGTTCAGTCTTGTTTTCTGCATAGTGAATAAACGTTTCATCGAACATCACTGCCTCACCATCCATCCATGAATACTTTTCTCCATCCACACTGATATAACAATCTTCCGAATTCGGTGTTACCAGGCCCAGGTGATAACGTAAGGAACCAGCAAAAGGGTCTCGATGCTTGACCAATCTTGCGCCTGGGGGCAGCATGGCGAACATGGCCCCCTTGACACTGGCGATGGTCGTTAATAGTTCAACTGTTTTTGGACATAGACGGTTAGCGGACGTTAATGATGCCCCATACCATTTCAGATAAAATCTTTTCCAACCTGTACGAAAAAATGAGTTAAAGCCAAGGTCATCGAGTTGATCAGAAGCCTTGATTTGAGAGGCATCATTTAAACTAATCGCTTCATCTCGAATCGCCTTCCAGTTTTTCTCCAGTATTTTAAGCTCAGGAAATTTGTTCACATCAATATAAGCGGAATTCTTAACGCTTGAAAAGGCATAAAATAAACAGTTTAGCGGCGCAAAAATATTCGAGTGATCCGTAATGACACGACTGAGCCTTTGATGTTTAACCAAGCCTCGGTTTTGAACATATATCCCACAGATTATAAAAATAACTAAAATCGTGATCCCCACAATATTTCTCCATTAGTTAATTTCACACATAACAGCAACATCAACGATGCCAACTGCCTGGTAATACATGTATTACTAGACTTTTTTTTACAGACTTAGTTTCATGACAACATCAAAGATTGGCAATTTTTCCCGTAGACGTTCTGGAAAAAAGGGCATGCCCATAAATAGTGAATTTTAGCCATTTATAAAGAATTTCCGTCGGGCTCTGTCCTTTTTTGGACGAACCAAAGCCTGTTCTCTGACAAATTCAATGAGTAAATACCTGCCAAGCTGAAAGGAGTATTAAATTTATTTAACCAATTGTCTTAAATCGTTAATCCCTCTTTCAATCACCCAATCTAGTTAGTAAAAACGATGGAAGCTTACTTACTAATAGCAGACTTTCGCTGTTATATGAATTGCCGTTGGTACGCTGCAACAGCCTATCGAGTATTTTCAAATATATGGAATGGCGCACTTGCAACCTGAATCCCCCATTATCTTATTAAGAATTTCCTCCATCCCGACTTATGCCAAACGCCTTCATCCGATAAGTCATTGTCGATGGTTTAAGACCTAGTAATTCTGCTGCACCGTCATTACCCCAGATTTGCCAGTTAGTGTGATGCAACACTGCAATCATATTTTCTTTTTCCAGTTGGCGGATGGCTGTGTCGGTGACGAAATCGGCTTCATCGATTGCCATCGTTGTGGCAGGCGCTGTGACATACGTATCACCTAGCATGGCTAGGTCCAACCGGGCGCGACTGCCCTTGCTGAGTATGACAGCACGCTCAATCACATTCTTGAGCTCACGGATATTGCCGGGCCAGCTATGGCGTCGTAGTAAATCCACCTGCTGTTTTGACAAACTTAAATGGTCGCGTCCCAGTTCCGCACAGGTGCGCTCGAGGAAGTGCTGCGCCAGTGGTGCAATGTCCTCAACGCGTTCTCGCAACGGTGGCACTTCAATGGGAAAGACACTCAGACGATAGTAGAGATCTTCCCGAAACTGTCCGTTCTTGACTTCTGCCACGAGATCGCGATTCGTGGCGGCAACAACACGCACATTCACCTTAATAGTACGATCATCACCAACACGCTCGAATTCATGCTCTTGAAGCGCGCGCAGTAACTTGCCTTGCTGAGCCATGGGTATCTCGCCAATCTCATCCAAAAACACGGTGCCGCCATCCGCCAATTGCAGGCGACCGATACGGTCACGATGAGCACCTGTGAAGGCGCCTTTTACATGGCCGAAAAATTCACTCTCAAAAAGATCCTTTGGGATCGATGCGCAATTGACCTTGACCAGTGGTTTGTTAGCACGATCACTCTTGTCATGGATGGCTCGCGCCACCATTTCCTTGCCCACACCGGAATCGCCAAGTATTAACACATTGGCAGGTGTTATGGCCACGGCCTCGATCTGCTCCATGGTGCGCTTCAAAGCCTGACTGGCACCGATGATCTCTCCGAAATCGGAGGTGACCTTGATTTCGTCACGCAGGTAGTCACGTTCCAGTTCCAATTGTTCCTTGAGTTGCGTGATCTCCTGATAGGCCACTTCACGTTGGCGTTCGATCTCTTTGCGTTCGGAGATATCTCTGAACACAACCACCGCACCTTGAAGTTTGTCATCCTGCCAGATCGGTGTGCTTGTGTATTCAACCGGTACAGCGCTGCCATCGGTATGCCAGAATACTTCGTTATCCACTCGATGCACCTCGCCATCTTTCAGTGCAGCGTAGATCGGACATTCGTTGCGCGGATAGGGCGAGCCATCCATGTGGGAGTGATGGTGCACGTCATGCGCTTTTTTTCCAATAATGTCATCGGGTTTCCACCCCAGAATCTTCATGGTGGCGGCATTACCGAAGGTCATCCTACCTTCGCAGTCGAGTCCATAAACACCCTCCCCCGCCGCATCAAGGATCAGTTCATGTGTGGTGCGCAGGTGTCGTAATTCTTCCAGTGTCTGGTTGAGTTCCACATCGCAGATAGCGGTCAGGAATAACCATGGCCGACCGTCTTCTTGCGTTACACGCCATGCGGATAACAGCCCCTCGGTGACGTCGGTCGTACCCGTTAACGACACGGGTTTTTCGTGCATGGGAGTGCCGCTATGTAACAGCAGTTCAAGTTGTTCCTTTAATTCGGGTTGCTCATCAAGTGTAAACAATCCATCCAGTGGTATCGCCAGCTCATTTGTTGTCGCTGTCAATTCGAGGCGCGCCAGCCAGGCCTGGCTAGCGTGGTGGCACACGAGTTGTTCATCCAGTGCTGCGATCAAGGTGGGTGAATCCTGAAATGGCCAGGGTACGGATCTACTCATGGGCTTCTCCTCAGTTATTTGAGGATTACACCACAGGTTTTTGTGGACCACAAATACTTGAGGTTTCGATTTTTAATTAACTATTTGTTTTTAATGCATATATTAACTTGGCACGGTCTATGCCATAGGTATGACGTAGCAGAGGAGGAGTTGATATGAATACTAAACAACACAGTTTTCTCATCAATCTGAACAGGGCGCTGATCTTCGTTCTAACGCTGCTTGGCCTGCTGATGGATGGCATACAGCTCTCAGATGTGCCTTGCAGCATCGCCCTCCTCGTGTGGCTGTGGCTACCACTGTGTACCCGCATGGAAGCAAAACTCGTGAGATGGGTCGGTAGTAAAAGCGGTCACGTTAGATCGGCGAATGTATCGCCGCTTGTTTAAACCAATTTACGTTTAACCAGAAAAAGGGGTTAGTCATGAAATTACTCAATGCTGTTACACCTTATGCTCATTGGTTGTTGCGTGCCGTACTGGCCAGTGTATTCGTTTATCACGGCGCGCAGAAGCTTATAAACCTCGAAGGCTTCACACAGATGCTGCCCATTTCATACACACAAACCGTTCTCGTTGCATTGGCGGAGTTGGCAGGTGGTGTGCTTGTTCTATTCGGAGGATTTGGCAACGACCGTCTTGCTGATCTGGCTACTCGTGTCGGTGCGGCCTTGCAAGTGCCTGTCTTGCTTGGCGCGATTGTATTGGTCCACTGGGGCCGCTGGAACTTTGTACCGACGCAAGACTATCCCATGGGCGGAATGGAGTTCCAGGCGACACTTATTCTTGTTGCGCTTTACCTGCTCTTTACTGGAAATCAGGCATTTTGTAATGCATCCGATGCATCGAAAAGACAACTATAAAGACTCAATTATTTAAACACAATCAAAAAAGGAGAATGATATGAAGCAATTATTGACACCCCCGTTCACAGCGATAACCGCCCGCGAGAAGGTCCAGCTTGCAGAGGACGCGTGGAATACCCGCAACCCGGACGTTGTATCACGAGCCTATAGCAAAGACTCCGAATGGCGTAATCGTGATGAATTTTTTTCAGGCCGCGAAGCTATAAAAGAGTTTCTTACACGCAAGTGGGCCAGGGAACTTCATTACCAGCTCATGAAAGAGTTATGGGCTTATACCGACAATCGTATTTCAGTTCGTTTTGAATATGAGTGGCAGGATGCCATCTCGGGCCAGTGGTATCGCAGTCATGGTAACGAGCATTGGGAATTCAACGACCAAGGTCTCATGCGCAGGCGCGACATGAGTGCCAACGACATTCCCATTGATGCCAGTGAAAGACGCATTGGTGTTTAAACATTTTCTATCAACAATTAGTAAGGAATGAATCATGAATAAGATCACTAAAACCCTGATTGCAACACTCGCTTTGACTACCCTGGCCGCGAGCGTCACCGCCGCACTGCCGAATCCTGGCATGCAGGTTGAAAAAGGTCGCACCGCAGTAGTCATTACCGATCCACAAAACGATTTCCTGAGCCCGAAAGGTGTCACCTGGGGTGTTGTTGGCAAGAGTGTCAAGGCTAATAATACCGTGGAAAACCTTGAAATCCTATTTAAGACGGCCAAGGCCAACGATATCCCGGTATTTGTTTCACCACATTATTACTATCCGCACGATCATGGCTGGAAATTCGAGGGCGCACTCGAAAAGCTGATGCACAACATCGGCATGTTCAATCGTAAGGGTCCGTTGGATGTCGTTGGTTTTAAGGGTTCTGGTGCCGACTGGTTGGAACGTTACAAGCCATATATTAATGACGGTAAAACCATCGTCACCAATCCACATAAAGTCTACGGACCGGAAACCAATGACCTGGTGTTGCAATTGCGCAAGCAAGGCGTAGACAAGGTTATTCTTGCCGGCATGTCCGCCAACCTTTGCACAGAATCGCATATGCGCGAACTCATGGAGCAAGGCTTTGAAGTTGCTGTGGTTTCCGATGCCACGGCTGCCGCACAAGTCGAGGAAGGTGATGGCTATGCTGCGGCCCTGGTCAACTTTCGATTCATCGCCAATACAGTCTGGACAACACGCGAAGCCAAACAGGCGATGCAAAACAAGTAATCATTAAACTATCTATCGTAAAGGAGAAAGACCATGAAATATATCGAAGTCTATTCGACAAACAACTGCCCCTGGTGTGTACGTGCTAAGGCACTACTGAAGAGTAAGGGCCTGGACTATGAAGAGATAGATGTCTCTGCAGATACGGAGCGCACACTGGAAATGGTGGAACGATCCGGCCGACGCACTGTTCCACAAATATTTATCGATAACGAACCCGTCGGCGGGTTTGTTGAGCTCTCGGCACTGAATAAGGCAGGTAAACTGGAATAATCCTTTACTATATTTTTATTTTTTGGAGAACACGCATGTTTAAATCATATCTAATCAAACGCAATCTGACTACATCAGCAACAATCCTTGCGTTGGGCATAGTATCTAGTTTGACCATTGGCGTCTCGCCATCGATGGCTTCGATAGATCATGTAAAGCACTAACTCAACTGCTCAACGGGGTCAGGGTAAATAGTATTTTTACTCTGACCTGAATGACACTTATTTAAGGCGATTAAGTCTTTTTTCTGTCATTGCGAGGTACGAAGCAATCTCTAGCTTATATACTCCGTTTCACAGGGATTGCTTCGTACCTCGCAATGACACGAATTCGCTATCTTTTAGAGTAATTCAGCCTTAAGTAAGTGCCATTCTACTCTGACCTGAATGGCACTTACTTAAGCGCAAGCAATTGAATTAAAAATAAAAAGACCGGAACCATGGTAGGCTGTCAATCGCCAAACCCACAACCTGCCAAAAGG
>JGI24023J19991_10002649_pt1 | contig 12930 bp, 11 predicted proteins | sample Cruoilmetagenom1_FD_19991 | JGI IMG/M metagenome (IMG submission 19991)
TTTTTGGTGGTTAAAACTATGTAAAACAATTGTAAACTATGTAAAATGATACATATTAACAATTAGAAAGACTTCAATGTAAATCGAAGCTGCTGTATACTAATTTTTATGCAAATTAGGAACATAAAAAATATATTTTTAAGTAGAATCTCATTTTTTGCAGTTTTAGTAGCAGTTATTACCCTTACAATTATTCAATATCACTGGGTAATTTCATCTGCCGAAAATGACTTATCAGAGATATACAGAAGTTATACTTTTCGTATTTTTAGTGCCATTTCAGAAGAATTCTCAATATTTCCTGATCCTGGGGAGAAACAGGATTACTTTAATAAGATTGATGGTGAAGAAAATTTACAGGAAGCCCTTGTTTCTGAGTTTAACAAATTAAATTCTTCTGATGATAATCAATACTTTAAGTCAATTTCATATTTACAGGATTCTAATGGCGAAAAAAACTACATTCGCTATTCTTCAAATGTCTGGGAATATAATCAATTAATTCCAGTTGAATTATTAGATGAAAGGAGAGGTCCTTCAATAATTTCTGATACTTCTGATAATGGCAGGATCTGGATTATTTTCCCGGGAATCAGAATAAACGGCAAAACAACAACAGTAATGTACAATTTTGATATATTATCTTTTTATCAAAATAAAGTAGAGAAATCAGTAAATATTATAGATGACAGTTATGAACTTAAATGGTATTACAATCAATCTTTTGAAAATGCAGTATCATTGAAAGGGGGTTACAGTTATTCACCATTCAGGGTACTAAAGAATAAACTACTCTTTATAAAATCCCCCTGGTTAATAGAAGTACCACTTCATTTAATAATATTTAATGACAACGGGAACCGGAGGGATAAAATATTTTTTGAACCCCGACAGGATGATCCTGATAAAAATCCACTCCCCTGGGTCTATATTGATATTCTATACAACGGAAAAGCTCTTCTGCAATCAAAAGAATATATCCTGACAATTCAATGGGTGATGAGTCTCTTACTTCTCATGGGCATTGCTGCAGCTTATCTTATAATCCTTTATCAGGTAAACAAACTAAAAAAGTTACGTCTAAGGGAAAAAGAGTTTGTTGCTTCTGTTACTCATGAACTAAGAACTCCCCTTACTGTAATAAGTTCAGCTGCAGATAATATAAAAAGCGGGATAATCTCTACTGAACGAATAGAAGAATACGGTAAATTGATAAGCGATCAGTCGGACAGACTGGCATCTATGATAGAAGGGATTCTGCTTTTTTCAAGACTTGAGGGAAAAGCCGAAGATTCTCCACAGCTTAAATCGTTGGAATCTTCAGATATAATAAAAAATATAACCATGTATACTCAGTCCATAATTAATGAAACTGGAAAAAAATTACAAATTGACTTTGGTTCTTTGCCAAACACACTTATTTCCGATAAAGAAACAATTGAGCTCATTCTTATTAATTTGATAACAAACAGCTGCAAACATGCATACAGCAAAGGGGGAAAAGGCCTTATTCGTGTCAAAGGTCACATTCAACTTCCAGACACTATAATTTTTACTGTCGAGGATGATGGATGCGGAATACATAAATCAGAAATAAAACATATATTTGAACCTTTTTTCCGGGGAAATAAGAGTCTCCAGGAACAGATAAAAGGTAGTGGCTTAGGTTTATATCTGTCAAAAAGAAAATCAGAACTACTTGGAGCCTCCCTGACAATAGAGAGTCCATATGAGAGATCAGATGATAAAATTAGAATGGGTAGTCGTTTTTTACTTAAAATTCCATATATTAGCATGGATGAGGAATAAACCAATTGAAAAAAGTACTAATTATTGAAGACGAAAAAGGACTTCAGATAACACTGGAAGATCGTCTTAGTGCAGAGGGCTATGAAGTCACTATCAAAGGTGATGGAAATACAGGAGAGGAAGAAGCACTTAAGAACATAAATGATATAATTCTTCTGGATATAATGCTTCCGGGAAAAGATGGTTATGCTGTATGTCAAAATATAAGAAAAGCCGGACTCACAACTCCTGTTCTTATGCTGACAGCCCGAAATACCAATCTTGATACAGTTCTGGGATTGCGGCATGGAGCAGATGATTACCTTGCAAAACCCTTTGATATGTCCGTGCTCCTGGCAAGAATAGAGGCATTATTAAGACGATCTATGTTTAATAAAACTTCAAATAATAGCAATGAGAAAAAAATTACTTTTGGGAATTTCCTGCTGGATCTGGATAAAGGAGAATTGTTCTGTAATGAAAAGATCATAACTCTGTACGGACAAGAGTACAGGCTCCTGGAATATTTGATAAATCATAAAGATACAGTAATTTCCAGAAATACCCTGCTCGATGAAGTTTGGGGTTATGATACAGAAACAAGTTCCAGAACTGTTGATGTACACATTGCAAAGATCAGACAGAAACTTGGGGAATCAGAGATTCCCCGCCATATTCTGACTGTCAGGGGACGGGGATACAAATTTATCTGCTAATTATTTACTCAATAATTATTCCTTTGAAAACGTACAGGACAGGCATGCCTGTCCCCTACTTCTAACCAACAATTATCCTGAAATACCTTTTCTTACCGGCTTTTAAAAGGATATCCTCTCCATCAAGGAAAGAACTGTCAATTATTATATCAATATCCGTAATTTTAGTTTCATTTATAGATGCACCACCCTGGGTCACAAGTCTTCTGGCTTCGCCTCTGGAACTGCATAGAGCTGTCCTTGCATACAAATCCATTACATTTATACCTGCCTCAAGTTCAGCCCTTTCTACAGTTATTGACGGTATTGCACTTTTATCTAAAGCAGCAGCTCCGCCACCAACAGCAAAAGCCGCCTTGGCAGCTTCTTTCGCCTTCAGTGCTTCCTCTTCCCCATGGACGATACTGGTATATTCATAGGCCAGAACTTCTTTTGCTTTATTAATCTCCTGATCCTTCAAATTCTCAAGCTCTGCAATTTCTTCCATAGGAAGAAAAGTAAATAACTTCAAAAATCTGCCTACATCAGCGTCTGCAACATTCCGCCAGTATTGATAAAACTCATAAGGACTGAACATCTCAGGATCCAGAAAAACGGCTCCCTTCTCTGTCTTACCCATCTTCTTTCCATCAGACCTGGTTACCAGAGGAAATGTAAGTCCATAAACCTCAGCTCCAGCCATACGCCTGGTAAGTTCTATACCAGCAACAATATTACCCCACTGATCATCACCGCCCATCTGCATAGTACAGCCATGATCCCTGTAGAGGGTCAGGAAGTCGTAGGACTGAAGAAGCTGATAGTTAAACTCAATAAAACTTAAACCTGTTTCCATTCGCATTCTATAGGATTCAAAGCTGAGCATTTTATTAACTGAAAAATGTTTACCAACATCCCTTAGAAACTCAAGATAGTTCAACGGTCCAAGCCAGTCATAGTTATTCACCATAATAGCCTTACCAATATTGGAATTATTACCTGAAAAATCCACTACTGTAGAAAGCTGCTTCTTAATGGAGTCTGCATTATAAGCAATCTGCTCAACTGTCAGCATCTTCCTCATTTCTGTCTTTCCGGAAGGATCACCAATCATGGAGGTACCACCTCCAACAACCGCAATAGGGTTATGTCCAGCCTTCTGAAGGTGGTGCATGGCAAAAAATGGAACCATATGCCCTACATGGAGGCTCGATCCTGTTGGGTCTACACCAACGTAAAAGGTTACAGGTCCTTCATCCATCTTTTTTGTTAAAGCTTCTAAATTCGTACACTGCTTAAAAAAGCCGCGCTCTATTAATGTATCTAATCCCTTTGCCATTACTCTTCTCTCTTATATTCTTTGTTTGCTTTTCTAATTCTTGAAACAAGTTCACTAATAGGAACACGTTCCTGCTTCATAGAATCCCTGAACCTCAGTGTAACGGTATTATCCTCTTTGGTATCGTAATCTACAGTTATGCAGTAAGGGGTTCCTACCTCATCCATACGCCTGTATCTACGGCCTATAGCACCTGACTGATCATAAAAGGTCGAAAAGTCTTCTCTAAGACTTTTCTCAATCCCCTCAGCAAGCTCTTTTATTCCATCTTTTTTTACAAGAGGCAGTACTGCCACAGTTATGGGTGCCAGTTCAGGATGAAAATGAAGAACTGTACGAACATCACCACCTTCCAGTTCCTCTTCTTCATAGGCATCAGAAAGAACCATTAAAACTGTTCTTGTAAGACCAGCCGAAGTTTCTACAACATACGGAATATATCGTTCATGAGTCTGATCATCCAGATATGTCATATCTTTCCCTGAATGCTCGGCATGCCTGGAAAGGTCAAAATCTGTTCTGGAATGGATTCCCTCCAGTTCCTGCCACCCCATAGGAAACTCATACTCTATATCGAAAGCATCTTTTGCATAATGAGCAAGTTCATCACTGCCATGCTGATGAAATTTAAGCTTATCCTTTCTTATTCCCAGTCTGTCGTAGTATTCAATTCTGGAATTCTTCCAGTACTGGAACCATTTATCATCATCTCCGGGTTTTACAAAAAACTGCATCTCCATCTGTTCAAANTCNACAGTACGGAAAATAAAGTTTTTAGTTGTAATTTCATTTCTAAAAGCCTTTCCAACCTGGGCAATTCCAAAAGGAATTTTAACTCTGCTTGTCTGTACTACATTTTTAAAGTTAGCAAAAATCCCCTGGGCTGTTTCCGGTCTTAAATAAACTATACTTCCTGAATCTGCAACTGGTCCAAGATGAGTAGAAAACATCATGTTAAACTGTCTGGGTTCTGTAAAACTATCCTTTGCACCACATGTTGGACATGCTGCTGTAAGATCAATATGATCAGACCTGAATCTGGCCTTACATTCCTTACAATCAACCATTGGGTCAGTAAAGCTATCAACATGTCCGGAGGCCTCCCAAACTTTAGGGTGCATCATAATAGAGGCGTCCAGGCCCACAATATTATCCTGAAGCTGAGTCATCTCCTTCCACCAGTAATCCCGGATATTGTTCTTTAATTTTACACCTAAGGGACCATAATCCCAGGCTCCGGCCATACCACCATATATTTCACTGGACTGATATACTATCCCTCTACGCTTACACAGGGATACCAGTTTTTCCATTGTTACATCTTTAGTTTTTTCTTCTTTATTACTGGCCATTACTATCCCCTTGTTTTTCCTCATTTTTAACTGCATCTTTTAACAGCTTAATTACATGATCAATTCTTTCCAAAGCTTTCTCTTCACCTAGAAGCCTGAGAGAGCCAAATATAGGAGGTGAAACTTTACTGCCTGATATTGCAACTCTAAGGGGCATTAACATTGATCCAAGCTTAATTTTAACTTCCTCAGATTTTTTACGAAACAACTCCTCATTTTCCTCATCACTTCTTGATTCAAAATCTTTAACCAACCCTCTTGCACCTTCAAGAGCCCTGATTGTTCCTGCAAAATCCATCTTTTTAGGTATTAGATCAGCAAGAGTATATTTTGAAATATCTTTAAAGAGAAATCTGGATAATTCGGAAATATCACTCATAAAATGGAGTCTTTCAGTCATAAGAGACATCATATTTTTGATAATCTTCATTTCATGATCAGTTACATCTTTAGATACAATTCCGTCATTTTTTAGATATGGGAGAACTTCTTCTATAAGTTCTGCTTCTGATTTTTGTCTTATATACTGGCCATTAAACCACTCAAGCTTTTTATAATCAAAAACACCAGGGGCTTTATTTATTTTTTCCAGAGAAAAGAGTTTTTCCAACTCTTCCTTTGTAAAGAACTCTCTGCTGTCATCATAAGCCCAGCCAACCATAGTTACATAGTTAATTATCGCCTCCGGCAAATATCCTCTTTTTCTAAAATCAATAACACTTGTAGAGCCATGTCTTTTGGAAAGCTTTTGTCCATCTTTTCCCATAACCATTGGGAGGTGACAATATAAAGGAGGCTCCCAGCCAAATGCTTTGTACAAGAGTACATGCATTGCACCGGAAGGAATCCATTCCTGAGCACGAAGAATATGTGTTATTTCCATTAAGTGATCATCTACTACATTAGCTAAATGATAGGTAGGAAATCCATCTGATTTTAAAAGAACAGGATCCGGTGAAATATCTTTATTTTTTCTTGTAACGGTACCAAGTATAAGATCATCAAAGGAAGTTTTACCTTCAAGGGGAATTTTGAGCCTGATAACAGACTTTAAGCCCTCTCCCATTTTTTTATCTACTTCTTCTTTAGATAAATCTCTACAGTGCCTGTCATATCCATAGTTTTTTTTCTCTTTTTTCTGAACTTCTCTTAGTTCAGTCAATCTTTCAGAAGTACAAAAGCAATGATAAGCTTTTCCCTCATCTACTAACTGGTTTGCATATTTTTTGTAGAGTTCAGATCTTTCAGATTGCACGTAGGGACCAAAATCTCCACCCTTTTCCGGACCTTCATCCCATTTTATACCAAGCCACTCAAGAGTATCATAAAGATCTTTTAAAGATTCTTCACTAAAACGTTCTCTGTCTGTGTCTTCCACCCGGAGAATAAATTTACCTCCCATAGATCTTGCAAAAAAATAGTTAAACAGGGCAGTTCGAACTCCCCCAATATGCTGTAATCCCGTAGGAGATGGAGCATATCTTACTCTTACATCCATTTATGATTCCTTATAAAGCCAATCAATGGCTTCTTTTGAAAATTTATTTAAAACAAGAACAAGAACATTATCATTTACACTTTCCAGTGCCTGTTCCATTTTTTCTTTAGTATATTTTAAGCGTAATTTCTTTTTATTTTGATCCACACAGACAAATTTTTCATCCGCCGCTATTCCCTCAAAAGGGTTCAAAGAATAAATAACCAAAAGCTTAAGAATAGGAGAAATATTACTATTGCACAAAGCTATTAATGATATATAGGCTTCATCCTTTTTATTATTTAAAAGTAAGGAAAAAGAATATAAAAATTTAATCCAATCTACCTTTACAACACCCTTTTGATTAATAAATTCACTAAAGAATTCTTCCATTTTTTCAGGCTGCCCATCTATAAACAGAGGAACACTCAAAGGAATAACCATTTTTTTTAATAATTTAGGTTTTTCCTTTCGAAGAAAATCCCTAAGCTTGACAATCCCCGGCATATTGGATTTGATTAAATATGTATTTGCCAGAATTTTTACCATAGGTAAAAACAGGTTTTTAGATTTATATATTTTAACTTCAAGATACGATATCAAATCATCCCAATTCTCTGCTTCCAAAAGGGAAAACATCTTCCAGTTAACAACAAAATAAGTATCAATTGAACCAATAGCCAATATAAATATAAGAAAAAGATACCAACTCTCTTTGAAAAATTCCTGACTATAATCTCCTCCAAGCATGAAAAGAGGCATTAAAGTAACGATTAAAAACGAAAAAACCACTACAATGTTAAATAAAATGAAAATTATCTTAAATTTCAAGCAAAACTCTCCTATAATATATAAGAGAGAGTTTACTTATTTCACTCTAAGGGGTCAACGGGATATTATTAATGAATAAAGTATCTTTAGGAAGTCTAAAAATAGAATCATTCATAGACAAGCCAGTATATCTGGATGAAAAATATATATTACTATCTCCAGATATTTCAATTTCTACAGAAATGATTGAGCGATTACAAAAATGGGATTTTAGTGAAGTAAAAACAGATGGGATCCCTTTTGAAGGCAACTCCCTGGGTACCAGCCATAATGGAGCCACAGCAACTATTGAAACTACTGAAAAAGAATCTGAAGAACAGAAAATTACAAATGAATTTACGAAGGGATGTATAACCTTTCTAACCAGATTCTATGATAATTTCAGAGAGTTGGACACTCTCCCTTTGGCTCCTATATCTGATAAAGTCAAAGAAATTATTTTTGAATTAAAAAATCATAAGGATTTACTGCTGAATATTAGCACAGAAGTAACAGAATCTGAATCTTATATTATTCATCATAGTATAAAAACAACTTTCCTTGTGCTGTCTATTGCAGATTTTCTCAAATTCCCTATACATAAACAAATTGAAATAGGTATTGCCGCTATGCTTCACAAACTGGGAATGTTATTACTACCAGCTCAATTATATCAAAAACAGGCTGCCCTGACACCAAAAGAACTTCAGGTAATTAGAACTCATCCTGTAATCAGCTATAAGACCCTGAAAAAAGCTGAGTTCCCTGTATCTATATATATAGCAATCCTTGAGCATCATGAACACATTGATGGAAGCGGTTATCCGAGAAAATTGACAGGAAATAAAATATCTTTAAATGGGAAAATACTGGCCGTTGCGTCTGCTTTTGCCGCTGCAACTACAAAACGTCCCTTTAGAAAGGGTCTTGATGGACATTCCGGTATTATGGATCTCCTAAAAGGAAAAGGAACAAAGTACGACGAGAATATTTTACGAACCCTGGTATTTATAATGTCGTTATACCCAATAGGTACTTATGTAAGAATGTCCAATTCTGCCCTGGCTCTGGTTATAAAAACAAATTTATCAACCCCTAAACATCCAATATTGAAGTTATTGATAGATGACCAGGGAATTCCCTATACAAATAAACCTGTATTACAAACAAGACCCGAAGATGATATACAGATATTGGAAACTTTAAAAAAAGAAGAAATTGATGTTCTAAAAGCAAAACTGGATTTGCCATAAAATTCAAATGCTTTTAATATTTATTCTGTTGACACAGATTACTGATTAGTATAATTTTTGAATCCATCGGAAATATGATAAAAGATAAAATTAAAACAAAAAATGACCGGATATTGGAGAAATTCCTTTCTTCAAGTCCAGGATCATTGGAACACATAACTCTTAGAAGTGAACTAAAACAAGGCCTCACCAATCCGGGAATACTTGAAAGATCCGAAAGAACAAGTGAGAAGCTAAGAAAAGAAGCCAGGACTATTCTGGATGCTTTTGAGGCAATTACTAATGGTATGTATAATCCTGAGATTTTCACATCTATGGAAGAAATTACTGAAGAATCAATTCTTTACTTTTGGAAAGAATTAAATCTGGCAATTCATTCCTTTTATGAAAAAAACTACAATGAGATGGATATCAGACTGGGTAAAATAGACCCTAAATCTGCTCTTATCAGGTTTAAACCAATCCTCTTGCATTTATCAGGTAGAAGTCAAATTCAAAATATAACTACTAAACAAAAAGAATTAATAGATAATATAATTAAAGACAGATCTTTTATTCGAAGTGTTATTTCAGAAATTATTGAAAGCCTTGAATATGATATGGAAGATCTGTTTCTTGAAACAGCTAAGCTCATGTTACAGGATCTTAATAGAAACTATAAAGAACCTGCTTACAAATTTGCAATATGGAGTATAGAAACCGCATCCAGATACAAATATTCTCCGACCGAACTTATTGCAACATGTAAAGTATTATTTGGAAATACTCTTGCATACAGATTAACTGCCATAGCCATGGAAGAAGAAGAACCCGATATTAGTCTTCTTTTTTGGATCCAAAGCTTAATATCAAGATTAAAATCAAAAGATCTGACAATAGAGGAAACAGGTGCATACTTTACAATTATTTCACGTTTAGCTGAAAAAATTGAAGTAAATCAGGATAAATTTTATCTGGAGAGTCTAACAGGTTTGCTAAAAACTATTAAATTTGAACTGGAAAATAAGTTTACCCATATTTCAAGCAATCCTGAAGAAACAGATAATCCTTTTGAAACTCTTATTTATCTTAGTACTGTTTATTCGTCTTTGGAAGAAAATAGAACCAGACTTACCGCTCTGGATACCAGCAGTACAGATCTGACATTCGACGTCTCTACCAATGCAAATAAATTCAAAAAAAACAGTAGTAAACCAGTGCAGTTAAGTCTGTTTGATTAGGAAGGGGCAAGAATTGAAAACAGTAAATTTATTCAAACTTTTTAATATTTCAGCTGATTCAGAAGATGTAGAACTTGAAGAATCTTATTTAAATCTTAAGCAGCAGAATAGTACCAAAGAAGGGAAAACAGAGCTTCTTAAAAATTATAATATAATATCGACAAAAGAAAAACGTTATCTTTATTCCTTAACCTCAATAAAAGGATTCAAGGATATATCCGAACTTGACAAGGAAATAATATCCAGACCAAATTATATTGGACCAAGACAATGGCTGGAGCTACTGTAAAAAATATTTTTTTATTTCTGTACAATCATATCTTTTCATATTAGAATTCAGTTTAAATTTACAGTGTCTGGAGTGGATATGAAAGAAGTAGATATTAGACTGGAAAGTGGAGAAGCAAAAACAATAAAATATGGTACTAGAGTAAAGGAAATATTTGTTAATCTCTTAACTGAAAAAACAGACAACCCTATTATTGCAGCAAAAATAAATAATGAATTAGTTAGTTTAAGTTTTAAAATTGAAATTAATTCCTATGTAGAAGCTATAAGATTATACAGTACTCCAGGTATAAGATTATTCAGAAGAACATTATCATTTATTCTTGCAAAAGCATCTGTTACTCTTTTTCCCGAACGCCACCTTGTTATAAGCCATTCCCTGGGAGACAGCTATTACTACTACTACAATGGCCAGGAGGAAGTATCTGATAAAGATATTGAGCTTCTTCAAAAAGAGATGAAAAGAATTGTAGAAAGTAAATGTAATATTGAAAGAAGAGTAATATCTTATAATGAAGCTATAGAATTCTTCAAAAAAGTAAATCAACCAGCTACAGCTTTGCTTTTAAAATATAGAAATGAGTCTAAGATTCCAATTTATTACTGTGGAGGATTCATAGATATTTCATATGAACCTCTTCTTCCAAATACATCATTACTTAAACCCTTTGAAATTCATAATTATGCTCCGGGATTTCTCTTACGTTACCCGAATAGAAAAACTCCACATAAATTAGCATCCTTTAAAGATATGCCATCCCTGTTTGCTGTTTACAAAGAATACAAAGCATGGGGTAAAATACTAAATGTAAATTGTGTAGGAAAACTTAATGAACTGTCAGAAAACAGAGAAATAAAACCATTTATACAGGTTGCAGAAGCACTTCATGATAAAAAGATATCTCAAATTGCTGATAATATTGCATCCAGAAGGGAAAATGTCAGAGTAATTCTTGTAGCAGGCCCTTCTTCTTCAGGAAAAACAACTTTTACTAAAAAGCTGTCCATACAGCTAAGAGTTATGGGTTTTAATCCTGTAAGTATCTCTCTGGATAATTATTATCTACCCAATGCTGAGGCCCCTTTGGATGAACATGGAAAACCTGACTTTGAATCATTATATTCACTTAATATTGATCTGCTGAATAATCATCTCCTACAATTATTTGATGGCAAAGAGGTTGAAATACCTATATTTGACTTTATAACAGGAAAACCAAAAGATACAGGAACACCATTACAGTTAACAAAAAGAAATATTTTGTTAATAGAGGGTATACATGGATTAAATCCTGAACTGACTCCTCTTGTAAGGGATGAATTAAAATATAAAATATATATATCCGCTCTTACACAGTTAAATCTGGACGATCATAATAGAATCCCTACTACAGATAACAGATTGGTTCGAAGAATGGTTCGTGATCATCAGTTTAGAGGTAACAGTGCAGAAACAACTTTAAATATGTGGCCCTCTGTAAGACGGGGTGAGGAAAAAAATATTTTCCGTTTTCAGGATCAGGCAGATTCAGTGTTTAACTCTGCTTTGGACTACGAACTGGCAGTATTAAAAATTTACGCAACTCCAATACTTAGAACCATAAAACCGGATAACAAGGTATACAATGAAGCCATACGCCTGCTCTCTTTTCTGGATAATTTTTCCAGCATTCCCCCTCAACATGTACCGGATCAATCAATCCTGAGAGAGTTTATTGGAGAGAGTGCTTTTTCCTACTAGGAGAAGCATAAAACCTATGTTACTGCAGAGTTTTCTAATACTACTTCCCCTATTCATACTTATTTTCAGTGGTTTTATCATGGGTCGTATGGTAAAACTATCTGAAGATACACTTCTTAGAATACTTGCAGATTTTTTTATGCCACTTCTTGTTTTTTCTTCTTTGTACCTGTCACCAATTTCACCTGTCGGGATGCTTACACTCTCAGGGGCTGTAGTTTTTGTAATTGCATTATCTTTGGCTGCAGCTCTAATTTACGCTGTTGTGGGAAAAACAGACAGACGTACATTTACATTACCGGTCATATTTATGAACTCAGGATTCCTGGGAATCCCCCTAATGCAGTTGTGGGGAGGATATGAGGCCATGAATATCATAATTATTTATGACCAGATACAAACTTTTTTTATTTTTACTCTGGGCTATCTGGTCCTGGAAGGGGGATTTTCCAATAACGGCATAAAAGCATCAATAAAATCCCCAATTCTATGGGCAGTTATAGCTGGATTTTCATTTAATCTTTTAAATATTTCCTTACCAGAATCTCTTATAAAAACTTTTTCTTTTGGTGGGAACGCAGCACCTCCACTGGCAGCCTTTGCGCTTGGACACAGCCTGTCGGGAAGAGGAACTGAAAAAATAAGTATCCACGTACTGGCTGGAATTATTCTTAGAATTGCAGGTGGATTCCTTTGCGGAATACTGGCTGTAAAATTATTCAATATTTCAGGTTTAATGAAAACAGTTATTCTGGTTACAAGCGCTCTTCCTGCAGCAGTATTTTCCTACGTTCTGCCTGCAAGACTTGGTTATGACAGCAGTGTGCCAAGAGAAATAGTAATTATCTCAACAATAATTGGAGTTTTAACAATACCATTGTCTTTTTATCTTGCTGAAATTATATAGACAAGTAGGGGCAGCCACTCAGGGTTTGCGAAGCAAATCCAGAGTGACTGCCCCTACAAC
>JGI24023J19991_10002658_pt1 | contig 12911 bp, 15 predicted proteins | sample Cruoilmetagenom1_FD_19991 | JGI IMG/M metagenome (IMG submission 19991)
GTCTATTCGGCGACTCTGCTGTTTTGGTTGAACGACTCGTCCAAAGGGTTTGCCGGGACGTGGGCCTTCCTCGATCGGCGCATCGCCGAGGCGCTGAAGGTAGGCGGTACGCTGGGCCGGTCAATGACCAGGCTACTCGATCTGCCGGATCGAATTTTCGCCGGCGGCCCTGGCTTGTGGCGCCGTTCGTAGGCTGTCATGCCGGAAGCCGGTTCGCCCCAAACCCATGTCCCCGCGAAAGCGGGGATTTGGTTTGGTTGGCGAAGCGAGCTATCCGGTATCCATTTCCGGCCGGATCATGCGAGCGGACGGATGGATCCCGGATCGCAAGACTCGCGTTCCGAGAACCTTGGGTTCTCGGGCTCACCTAACGTCCGGGATGACTGCTAGAGGATATTCTAGTACTTCGGATTGATACGGGTGACGTGGCCCATCTTGCGGCCAGGGCGTGCCTCGGTCTTGCCGTAAAGGTGCAACTTGGCGCGCGGGTCGCTGAGGTGCGCTGCGGCGCTGGCGATATCGTCACCAATAAGGTTCTTCATGACCGCAGCCGCCAAGGGCTCGGTCGAGCCGAGCGGCAGGCCGGCGATGGCGCGCACCAACTGCTCGAACTGCGAGGTGACGCAGGCGTCCAAGGTCCAGTGGCCGGAATTGTGCGGTCGCGGCGCCAGCTCGTTGACCAGAACCTCGCCGTCGCCGGTAACGAACATCTCGATGGCGAGCAGGCCGACCAGGTCGATTTCGGCGGCCATGTGGCGGGCGATCCCCTCCGCCTTGTCCAGCGCCTTGGCCGGCGCGCGGGCGGGAACGATGGTCTGATCCAGGATGTGCTGCTTGTGCTGGTTCTCCACCGGTACATACGTCTGCCGCGCGCCATCGGTTCCGCGGGCGACGATGACCGAGACCTCCAGGCGAAAATCGACGTAGCGTTCCAGAATCGCCCCGGCGCCGGTGACCGTTTGCGCCATCTCGGCCCAGGCGGCTCCCAGGTCCGTATCGGCGGCGATGGCCACCTGGCCCTTGCCGTCATAGCCCATCTCGGCGGTCTTGAGCACGCATGGGCCGCCCATATCGGCCGCGGCGGCGGCTAGGGAGGCGGCATCGGTAACGCCCGCGTAAGGCGTCGTCGGCACGCCGATCTTACGGCAGAATTCCTTTTCCCGCAGGCGGTTCTGGCAGATGGACAGGATCGCCGGGTCGGGGTGGAAGGGGACGCGCGCTGCCAGGAACTCGGCGGCTGCCAGGGGGATGTTTTCGAACTCGATGGTGACCACATCGACCGCCGCCGCGAAGGCGGCAAGCGCCGCCTCATCCTCGTATGGGGCGATGGTGGCGCGCGAGGTGACGTGTGTCGCCGGTGCGTCGGCCTCCGGGCAGAATACGTGCGCGCGGTAGCCGAGATGGGCGGCGGCCATCGCCGTCATACGGCCAAGTTGCCCGCCGCCGAGGATGCCGATGACGGCGCCTGGCCGCAGGGCCCCGGGCGGCGAGGGCTGTGTCGCAGACAATGTCACCTATCCGTCGTCTCGCGGGGTCTCGGCCACGGCGGCCGTCTGCTTGGCGCGCCAAGCGTCCAGGGTGGTGGCAACGGCGGTATTGCTGAGCGCCAGCACGGCGGCGGCCAGCAGGGCGGCGTTGATGGCGCCGCTTTTGCCGATGGCCAGCGTTCCCACCGGCACCCCGGCGGGCATCTGCACGATCGAAAGCAGGCTGTCGAGGCCGCTCAGCGCCTGGCTTTCCACGGGCACGCCGAAGACCGGCAGGGCCGTCTGGGCCGCTACCATGCCGGGCAAATGCGCCGCGCCACCGGCGCCGGCGATGATGGCCTTGAGGCCGCGTTCGCGAGCGGTACCGGCGTAGTCCGCCAGGCGTTTGGGCGTACGGTGCGCCGAAACGATGCGCTTTTCGTAGGAAATACCGAGGGTCTCGAGGGTTTCGGCCGCGTGGCGCAGGGTCGCCCAATCGGACTGGCTGCCCATGATAATGCCCACGAGGGGGCTGTTTTCTGCCATGCACGGGGACTTTCACGGTCGTCCGGGGCGCTTTAAGGGGCGGCATTATCGGGACAAGCCTCAAGACGCGCAAGGGCAGCGCAAGGGTGGCGGCGTCAACATTCCGTTTACCATACGTCCCTAGTGTCTAGGACACGTGCCGACAGGCTGAGTTGGCGGCAAGACGCGGGAAGAATATGCGGATTCGGAGAGGGAACGAGGCGGCGGCCCCAGGTGCCCTAACGCCGGGGGGAGTGTCGCCGACGGGGCAATCGCCTGCGGCGGAGCGTTCGGGCAAGACTGCCGAGGCCGGTGCCACCGCGCCAGCGTCGGATATGGCCACTCTGGCCGGGATTCCGCANGCGGAGCTGACACCGCAGGTAAGTGCCGCCATCGGCATGCTGATGGCCGAGGTGCAAAAGCTGCGNGAGGAACTGGCGCAGTCCCGCAAGCGNATCGAATTCCTGGANACCCTCGCCGATCAGGATGCCTTGGCGCCGGTTCTGAACCGGCGCGCCTTTGTGCGCGAGCTAACGCGTATGATTGCCTACGCCGAACGCTATGACGTTCCGGGCAGCGTTCTGTATTTCGATGTCGATGATATGAAGCAGGTGAACGATGATTTGGGTCACGCCGCCGGCGACGCGGTGCTCACCCGCATCGCCGAGACCCTGGTGCGGGAATCGCGCGCCTCGGATGTGGTTGGGCGCCTGGGCGGTGACGAATATGCCGTCATTCTAACTCAGGCCGATGCGCCGACGGCGGCGGCAAAGGCCGCGTCCTTGGCACAGGCCGTTGCCGCCGAGCCGGTCGAATGGCAGGGCGAACAGCTGAATGTGACGCTGTCCTACGGCGTCCACACCTTTGCGGGCGGCGAGGCGGTGGAGGAGGCGTTGGATGCCGCCGACCGCGCCATGTACGCTCGCAAGCGCCGCGTCGAAGACAGCGGCATCTGATCGAAATTTAAGCGATGATGTCGGGGAGCAACTCACTCTCCAGGCGCAGGATCTGATCCTTAAGCAGAAGCTTGCGCTTTTTCAGCCGGGTGATCTGGACCTGGTCGAACGGTGCGCTATCGGAGATCTGCGCAATCACGTCGTCGAGATCCCGATGCTCGCTCTGCAATTCAGCGAGCCTTTGCCGCATCTGCTCGATCTCTTCTTCGTTCATGCCGCCCATAAATCAGAGAATACCGGTTATGGTTATTGGCGAGCGTGCGCCGCGCCCCGAGTATACCTCTGCTGACCAATTTTTGGGAGTGGACTCTAGCGGCATGCCGTCTGCCGTTGCGCCGATGCCGACTTTTCGGGAGACTGCCGGCGGGAAGGACACAAGATGGCTGAGATTCGACGTATCGGCATCCTGACGAGCGGCGGCGATTGCGCTGGTCTGAACGCCGCCTTGCGCGCCGTGGTGTACCGGGCGGCCGAGGGGTATGGCTGGGCGGTGATTGGCATCCACCAAGGCACGGCGGGCCTGATGGCGCGCCCGGTGGACGCCGAGGTATTGGAGGTGTCGCGGTTTACCGGCATGCTCCTGCGCACCGGCGGGACGATTCTCGGCACCACCAACAAGGGCAATCCGTTCGACTATCCGCTTGCCGACGGCAGCCGCATCGACCGATCGGAAGAGGTGATCGAAGGCTACCGCCTGCTCGGCCTGGATGCCCTGATCGGAATCGGTGGTGACGGCAGTCTCGACATCCTGCGCCGGCTTGCCTTGCAAGGCGAACTGAACCTGGTCGGTATCCCCAAGACCATCGACAACGATTTGGGGCATACGGAGGTTTCCATCGGCTATGCCTCCGCCGTCAACGTGGCCACCGATGCGCTCGATCACCTGCAGCCGACGGCGGCCAGCCACTCGCGGGTGATGGTTCTGGAAGTGATGGGGCGCGATTCCGGACACATCGCGCTGAGCGCCGGTATCGCCGGCGGCGCCGATGTGATCCTGATCCCAGAGATCCCTTATCAGATCGCCCATGTCGCCGCGAAGATCGAGGCCTTGAAGCGGCAGGGCCGCAACTTCGCCCTAGTGATGGTCGCCGAGGCAGTGAAGCGGGACGACGGGGAGCCGGTGATGCGTACCCAATCGGGTGGCATTGTGACCTACGGCGGCATCGGCCACTACATCGGTGAGCGCATTGCCGAAGCGACCGGCGCCGAGACACGCATTACCGTCCTCGGCCACGTGCAGCGAGGCGGCATGCCGACGCCGCGCGACCGGTTGATGGCCTCGGTGTTCGGTGTGCACGCGGTCGATCTGGTGGCGCGCGGTGTTTTCGACCGCATGGTCGCCTGGAGCGCCCGGCAGGTCGTGGACGTGCCGTTGGCCGATGCGGTGGCCGGCTACCGGGCCGTTGAACCCGACGGCGCCCTGGTGCGCACCGCGCGCGGCCTGGGCATCAGCTTCGGCGACCGGTGAGCCGCCGTGAGTGGCCAGAGCGGCAAGGGCGGCCAAGGTCGTAAGGCGGGCAATCCATTCTGGGAATTTTCGCTCAGCGTCTATAGCCGCGAGGACGNGGCGGNCGCATGCTTGGCGCTACAGGATCGCCACGGCGTCGATGTCAACCTGGTGCTCTATTGCGTTTGGGCGGGCAGCCGCGGCCGGANCNTGGCNNCGGCCGAACTCATAAGTTTANCGGCGGCCACGCGGTCCTGGCAGGCGGACGTGGTGACACCGCTGCGCGCCGTTCGCCGTCATCTGAAGACGGCCGAGACGGCACCCAAGTCGGCTATCGAGCAGCTCCGCACCCACATCAAGGCCGCTGAGTTGGAGGCCGAGGCGGTCGAACAGCAGATATTATTCGATGCGCTGGCCCTGGCCGCCGACCATGGCACGCCGGCGATCGCCGGTGGAAACATGGTCGCTTATCTCGAAGCTCAAGACATAACCCCCGACGCGGCCGACGTGGCGAATTTGGCCGCGATCCTGCGCGGCTGCTATCCCGAGTTGCCGCCCCTCCAGGCGGTTTGGGCGGTGACTGGCTAGTCCTGAAACGCATGGTGCAGTTGCACCCCCCACCCCGACCCTCCCCCACAAGGGGGGAGGGAGAAGTGGCGGACACAATATGTTACTCCCTCCCCCTCGATGGGGGAGGGTTGGGGTGGGGGTGGCTTTCTAAGTTTTAGGCCGGTTCGTCGCTGCCCAGGCCGCGCCGCTGTGGTGTCTCGCCAGCCGATTCGCCCCAGCGGCTGACTTTGCCGCTATCCAAGCCGAATAGGTCGAGAACTCGGCCGACCGTCTGGTCGATGATGTCATCGACGCTGCGCGGGCCGTTATAGAAAGCGGGCACTGGCGGGGCGATCACCGCGCCCATCTCGGAGAGGGCCAACAGGTTGCGCAGATGGCCCGTGTGCAGCGGCGTCTCGCGCACCATGAGGACCAGCCGCCCGCGTTCCTTCAACACCACGTCGGCGGCGCGGGTCAGCAGGCTGGAGGTCACCCCCGTGGCGATCTCGGACATGGAGCGAATGGAGCACGGCGCCACGACCATACCCAGGGTCGGGAACGAGCCGCTGGCGATCGCCGCGCCCACGTCCCCGGCCGGATACCAGACGTCGGCCAGGGCCTTGACCTGTGCCGCCTTGAGCGTGGTCTCGTGCGCCAGCGTCAGCTCCGCCGCCTTGCTCATGACCAGGTGCGACTCCACCGGCAGGAGGCGCAGAGCCTCCAACAGGCGGATGCCATAGACGACGCCGCTGGCGCCGCTGATACCGACAATGAGGCGGTCCGCTCGAGCTATATTCACAGGATCATTATCCTATTTTCGGGAGGCAAGATTGCAATGCCACAGAATCGTATGTAACATATTTGTCATCGTCTAAGGAACGGAGGAGATATATGGCAGCGGATGACCGTATGGACTCATTGCATGTGAAACATGCCTCCCTCGAACAGGCAATTGACGAAGAGAATCTGAGGCCCCACCCCGATGATCTTCGTCTGATCGAACTGAAACGCGAAAAACTCCGAATCAAGGATGAGATTGCCCATCACCATGAATAGCTCTGGTGATCAGAGGAAGTCATCGCCCTGGCGCTGCCCCGCGCGGCAGCCCGAGGTAGGAGTATAAGCAACCGCGTCTTGATGGAAATCGAGGCGCGGTTTTGAGTTTTGGGATTGGGTACTGTCCGGGCTGGCTGCGATGCTGCGCCCGGAAGGTGAGATGTTGTTGGTGCTGTTCGCGGCGCCTGAAGCCTGCGATCGAGGGTCTATTAACGTCGCTCACATTCCCTTGCGGCGAACGCTTCCACTACGCGCTGAAGCACCGGGGTATAGTGGGCAATGGGCGGTGTCGATTTGCCCGCAACCTTGCCGCCTTCGTCCCATTTCCGGACCTGGATGATGGCATCGAGATACGGAATTCTGCGGAATTCTTCGATCTCCTTTTTGTCCATTGGCCCACCCTGCAGATCGAGCGTTTGCACCGATGCGGGGGTCAGTTGGCCGAAGTAGGTTGGATCGGTGGCGCATAGATAGCGCTTCGCCTCCACGTGATAGCGCACGCAACTTGTCACGATGTCCGGAAAAAACGGCGCCAGAATGGCGGCCCCCGCTTCGTCGTGCCGGTTGTCGATTCCTCTTTCTAACGCGTTCTCGGGGAACTCGTTGGTGTAGTGGCCGATATCGTGTAGCAGGGCGGCGGCGATCATGTCGTCACCGGCGCCGGCCTCCTCCGCCAGAAGTGCGGCTTGCAACATGTGCTCGGACATCGTCACCGTCTCGCCGAGATAGGAGTCGGCGCCCCGGCGGTCGAAGATGTCGACGATGAGGTCGATGATATTACCCCGATGCAGTTGGGAGAAATCGTCAGCGCTCATTCGGCGGCCTCGTTCATGCCGTTCTCGATGGCCGCGAGGGTCGAGAGCAAACCATCCTTGTCCGCATAGCATCCCTGCAGCCACCGCGTGCCCGCGCTCGAATAGCCGGTGCGCGCATGTAGCACACGGGTGTTGTCGACGATAAAGCACTCTCCCGGTGCCAGCTTGAAGCGCACAGCCATGCCGGGATCATCGATGATATCCGCGAAGCGGCGATAGGCGGCGTAGTAGTTGCGCATATGCTCGTATGGCACATCCACGATGGGCGCGGTGGAGCGGTTGTTGAAGCGAATGCCGATCAATTCACCGTCGGGGGCGAGTTCGATCATGGGTTTGCGCGAACGCAAACACACACTGGCCGCCCCGCGATACTCGAACCGGGCGCAATAGCGGCTGAGCAGATCGAACATGTCGGGCGCCTCGGCGCGGAGCAGCGCTGCCGCCGTAAAGCCATCCACCAGGAGAGAGTCGCCGCCGTCTGCTGAATTCTCGAGGCAATAGAGAATCTGCAAGGTCGGCACCGGATCGCGGTAGGGGTTGTCCGTATGTGCCTGCAGTCCCAGGCCGGTGTAGGCGAGATTGCTGGGCTTCACCTCCGTGCGCACGTCAAACCAGCGGCCGTAGTTGGTCTCGCGCACAAAGCCGAACAGGGCCGCCACATCGCACACGGCGCCGCTGGCGACCGGCCCGCCGGTCACTTTCGCGAAGCCATAGCGCCGGACGGCCGAAAGCCAGTCGCCCAGGGCGCCGCGATCGGTCGACAAAGCTCCGTAGTCCCCAGTCGGTACCGAATCCGTCAGGGCGGAGTCCCAGGTCGTTATTCCCTGTTGTACCCATCCGTGCGGCCGGTCCTCACGGTGCTCCCCAGGGCGGTCATAGGCATGCGCCTGCAACCACGCGCCGGAGAAGCGCACCGTCTTGTCCTCCGGGAAAAAGGCAACGACCACGTCACCCGCTTCGCCGATCTCGGCTCGGGCGATACGCGTATCCGCCGGAATGTCCTTGAGGGCAATTAGGCGCTGTCCGTTACTAGGATCGCGGGTTTCGGGGTCGAGCGCGTTGTCCCGCAGCCAGATCGCATGAAACCGCGACCGGGTCCCGGACGACCACCCGACAACCATTGCCACGCCATCGTCGATGACGTTCACCGCAACAGGCGTACTCATGTGCCACCGCCATACGTGAGAGCAAATCCACGTCCATGATTCCACTGGATAGGCCGCGACCGCAAATGGAATGATCGTGCCTCAGCCATGGGCGGCCTTGCTGTCGTCGGGCGCGGCGGCGCGGTCGTGCATGCCGTAATCGCGCATGACCTCGGCGATGCGCAAACGGTAGTCGGAAAATACGGTAGCGCGCCCTTCTTGCTGCGCCGCCCGGTGCGGCTCCAGGGTGCGCCAGGCCGTAATGGCGGCCTCATCGCGCCAGAACGATAGCGATAGGATTTTGCCGGGTTCCGAGAGGCTCTCGAACCGCTCAATGCTGATGAAGCCATCGATCCCATCGAGTAACGGACGTAACTCGGCGGCGATGTCGAGGTAGCGCTGCTTGTGGTCCGGCCGGGGTCGGACCTCGAAGATCACGGCGATCACGGCTCAACTCCATGCAGAAATTCGGCAGCGGCGTCCCACAGCGCCATGCGGCCCTCCTCCAAATGCATGAGATGGGTTCCGCGCGGCAATTTGATGTCGCGCCTCTCGCGCGCTGCCAGGAGCCCAGCGAGTAGGTTGGCCGCATCCTCGTCGGTACACAGGCTATCCCACTCACCGCGGACGATCGCGACGGGCGCTGTAATCCGGCGCGGGTCATAGGCGGTAGCACTGGACCACACATCCCGGATGTCCGCGGCCGGACCCGCGGGTACGCAGACGGCGGGCGGTGTCCGCGTGCGGCTTGCCACATCGGAGTCCAGATAGCGCTTGGCCCAACGGGTGAAGTGGCGATCCAAGAGAACCGGCTGGTGGCTGTGCGGCACGTCCGCGGTGAAGCGGTGGTATTGGTCTTCGATGGTGATCAGGCGCGATGCGGTTTCGATTGACGCGCGATCGGTGCCGTCTCGGCGCGCGATGGGACCGAACAAGACAAGCCGGCCGACAAGATCCGGTCGCTGGGTGGCGAACAACTGCGCCGGGATCGTTCCCCACGAATGCGCAATAAGGTCGATGGTGCGCGCACCGGTTTGCTCGGCGATATGAAGGCAGGCGGCTTCGATCTGCCGGGCACCGTCCTGCGACTGCCCGAAGGGTTCGTTCGGGGACGCGATGGCGTCCCAGTCGATCTGCGAGCCGCCGAAGCCGGCGAAATCCAACCCCCAGGGCCAGAAACCGCCGCGCGCAAGTTGATCGGCCCACGAGAGCCCGTCGAAGGGAAAGGTGAAGGCCTGGCCGATCGGAAAGGTCGCGCCATGAACATAGAGCACCGGGCGCGCGCCGGGAGATTTGCCTGTGTGTTCCCACAGCGCAAGCTGGACCGGTCCGGCCGGCAATCCTCGCAGTGACGGGCCGGCGATCTTGTGCCGTACGATCACGGCCGGACCAATGGTGCGTGCGGTGCCGATGCGAGCGTGAGGAACGTGCGGTCCTCGCGGCGAATGAATTGTTCCTTCTGGGCGAACGCGTAATTTGCCTGGCCCTGTGGGTCGTGCGTTAGCCGTTCACGGTAGGCTTCGTATGCGGCCAAGTTCGCGACNGTGTAGACACCATAGGCCAGGGTGCTCGATCCCTCGTGGGGCGNGAAATAGCCGATCAGATCGGCGCCGCACCGNGGGATNGCTTGGCCCCANTTGCGGGCGTATTCCTCGAAGGCGGGTTTCTTATATGGATCGATCTCATAGCGTATGAAGCAGGTNATCATGTTCGGGTCCTTCCGCTGCGGCATCCGGCNCAAAATTAGCCGATTGCCTCGCNTCTATGCTTCGACTATCATCGAGGTATGAAAACGGGACCGAACATCGCCCGCGTTGCCGCCCTGGTCGGTGATCCGGCGCGCGCCAACATGCTGACGGCCTTGCTGGATGGTCAGGCGCTGACCGCTAGCGAGCTGGCGCAGGANGGTGGGGTGACCGTGCAAACCGCCAGCTCGCATCTGGCGAAGCTGCTGCAGGCCCGCCTTGTCGGGGTGCGCAGCCAGGGGCGCCACCGCTACTATCATCTGGGCGGCCGCGACGTGGCGCACATGCTCGAAGCCCTCATGGGTGTCGCCGCCGGCGCCGGGCCCACACGGGTGCGCCCCGGTCCGAAGGAGCCGGCCCTACGCAAAGCCCGCGTCTGTTACGACCACTTGGCCGGCGATCTGGGCGTGCAACTCTATGAAGGCATCCGCCGCCTGAAACTGATCGCCACCGGCGATGAGGCTGTGACGCTAACCCGCAAGGGTCGGCGGTATTGTGCTGACTTCGCGATCGACGTGGCGGCGTTGGAGCGGTTGCGCCGGCCGCTCTGCCGCGAATGCCTGGATTGGAGCGAGCGGCGCAACCATCTCGCAGGCTCCCTGGGTGCCGCATTTCTGACGCGTTTCTACGATCTCGGCTGGGCGAAACGGGAGCCGCGTAGCCGCGTCGTTGCCTTCAGCAAAACAGGCGAAAAAGCATTTCTCGGCCGGTTTGCTGTGTGATACGTGTCGCAGCAACGGAGATCGAAAATGATGGACAAATTACTCGACCTTGAGCTGTTCCCTCTCGACAATTTGGCGAGCGCGCCGGGGCGGGCGCTTGTTGAACGTTGTCAGCAAGACTTGGCCGATCACGGCACGTTCAGCCTTGCGGGTTTCGTCCGGCCGCAGGTTCTGGCGCAGTGCGTTGCCGAGGTGCAGCCGGTTTTCCAGACGGCCGCGTTCACGCACAAGCGCAGTCACAACATTTATTTCAAGGACGGGATCGCCGGCTTGCCGGCGGATCATCCGGCCTTGCGGCGTTTCGAAACCGCCGGCCTAACGATCTGCGCCGACCAGATTCCGGACAGCGTAGTGTGCCGCATCTACGAATGGCCGCCGCTGGTCGCATTCCTGGCTGCCACCATGGGCAAACCGCGGCTGCACCCGATGGCCGATCCCCTGGCGCGCGCCAACGTCATGACCTACCGCGAAGGCGAGGCGGTCAATTGGCATTTCGATAGATCGGAATTCACCACGACGCTGCTGTTGCAGTCGTCCGAGGCCGGCGGCGAGTTTCAGTATCGCAGCGACCTTCGCGCCGAGGGCGACCCGAACTACGACGGCGTCGGCCGCTTCCTGGCGGATCCGGCGCGCGAGGTTCAGACCCTGCCACAACAGCCGGGGACGCTCACCGTCTTCAAGGGCAAATACGCGGCGCATCGCGTAACTCCGGTCGAAGGCGCACGCGTGCGCATCGTCGCCGTATACTCCTATTACGAAAAACCCGGTGTTCTGTTCAGCCCGGAGGAGCGCCTCGGCTTCTACGGCCGGGCCGAGGCCGTGGGGTCGGCCGCTTAATAGCGAGCCTTGGTGTTGCGGCAGAAGGCGATAGTCTCGTCGGCTTGCAAGGTGGCGCATCCCACAGTTACGACGTAGATACCACTCGAAACTAATTTTCTTCAAGTATCCCGAGTGTGTTGCAAAATATAACGCTCACCTCGCTCTTCTCCTTCGAAGTACGCCAGCAGCCCCAGGTGGCACGACAAAATGGTAGGCATATTTGATCCAACAACTCCCTTGAGCGCCTCGTCTAGCGGAAGAATTTTTTGATCCCAACGAACATTTTCGGAAATTGCATAACATGTCTCTCCAGCGCCGCTGTTGCTGAGTAACGCACGTATATTGAGTGCGTTTTGCATATCCGCAGGCACTTTTTTTGAGAATTGGTTGGAAAATTCGACGGAGTGCGAGAGTCTATCAAGGAATTTTTTTCGGCCATTCTTTGTGCTTAGCAGTTCTATGAGTCTTCTTTGCTGGCTGGTCTCTACAAATGCCCGAACGAATGCGACTTCATGCTCGACCGACATCTCTTCATCTCCCCCGTGGTTTGCAAACTCTATCTAAACCTCCCGCGCCCGGTCGCGCAGGGCGAATTTTTGGATTTTGCCGGTGGAGGTCTTGGGTAACGGGCCGAAGACGACGTGGCGGGGGGCTTTGAAGCGGGCCATGTTGTCGCGGCAAAAGGCGATGATTTCGTCGGCTTCCGCGCTGGCGCCGGGTTTGAGTTCGATGAAGGCGCACGGGGTTTCGCCCCATTTCTCGTCCGGCTTGGCGACCACGGCGACGGCGGCGACCGCCGGGTGACGGTAGAGCACATTTTCGATTTCGATGGAGGAGATGTTCTCGCCACCGGAGATGATGATGTCCTTGGAGCGGTCCTTTAGCTCGATGTAGCCGTCCGGATGCCAGACGCCTAGATCGCCGGTGTGGAACCAGCCGCCGTTAAATGCCGCGCGGGTTGCTTTCGGGTTTTTCAGATAGCCCTTCATGACGATGTTGCCGCGCATGAAGACCTCGCCGATGGTGGCGCCGTCCTTGGGCACGGGCGCTAGGGTCTGCGCATCGGCGACCATCAAGTCTTCCAGCACCGGATACTTGACGCCCTGGCGCGATTTCAGATCGGCCTGTTCTTCCAGCGGCCGGGTGCTCCATTCCTTGTGCCAGGCGCAGGCAACGGCCGGGCCGTAGCTTTCGGTCAGCCCATAGACGTGGGTTACGTCGATGCCCATCTGCGCCATGGCGGCCAGGACGCTGGCGGGCGGCGGCGCGGCGGCGGTCATCATGCGCACCTTCTGCGGGAAGTCGCGGCGTTCCTTGGGGGTGGCGCCCAGGATCGTTTGCATGACGATGGGCGCACCGCACAGATGTGTCACGCCGTGCTCGGCGAAGGCGTGGTAGATGGCACCCGCTTCGACCCGGCGCAAGCAGACATGGGTGCCGGCAAGCGCCGTGACCGTCCACGGGAAACACCAGCCGTTGCAATGGAACATGGGCAAGGTCCACAGATAGACAGGGTGCGGCCCCAGCTCCCAAACCTGGATGTTGCCCAGGGCATTCAGATAGGCGCCGCGGTGGTGGTAGACCACGCCCTTGGGATTGCCGGTGGTGCCAGAGGTGTAGTTGAGGCTAATCGCCTGCCATTCATCCGCCGGCGGGGACCAGGCGA
>JGI24023J19991_10002662_pt1 | contig 12908 bp, 8 predicted proteins | sample Cruoilmetagenom1_FD_19991 | JGI IMG/M metagenome (IMG submission 19991)
AGGTCAGGCGGATCGGTTTTAAGCCTTGTTTCGGTAATTTGTGCTTCCATAATATTGATAGAGGAGGTTAATACTTCAAAAATATTGGGTGCCCGCTCTGTCTTCATCCACTCTTTTATTTGAGACAAGGCAGGAAAATCAACAGCAGAAAATCTGTTATTCAAGAGTTCTAATATTTTATTTTTTCCTCCTGTCACCCGTCCTTCTTCTATTTCTAAGTGGGGAACACTCACTATTGGGGCAGCAGTGTGGCGAAATCCTTTTTTGCCTGCAATGCCATGATTTAGGTCGACCGCNATAACAAAATCTGCACCCATCTGCCTTGCAACACTTACAGGGACCGGATTCACCAAACCACCATCAACCAGAAACGAGCCATTCTTTTTAACCGGCGTAAATATTCCGGGAACAGAAATGCTGGCTCTGACCGCATCAATAATATCCCCACTTTGGATGAGAACTTCATCACCCGTGGCTAAATCGGTTGATACCGCGCAAAGAGGGATGGGAAGATCTTCTATGTTTATCCTATTTATATGACTACGGACGAAGGCAGACAGTTTTTTACCATCAATAAGACCCGATTTCGGCAAAACAACATCAAAGAAATAAGCGATCTGCTTCCAGTCAAGTTGGAGAACGACTTCCTCCAATGTTTCAATGTTACCCGAAGCATAGACAGCTCCGACCACTGAACCGATACTGGTGCCGGCGATATAATCTATGTGGATACCAGCTTCGGACAGGGCTCGAACTACCCCGATATGAGCCCACCCTCGTGCGGAACCACTGCCTAGAGCCAAACCTATTTTCACGGGTTTTTTTTGACTATCGTTGTTCAAACTACTGATCTTTCCTCTTTGCGGGACGTCTTTTTCTCGCCATAACATACTTGAAATGGCTCCAATTGCAAGTTCCATGGTTTCGGCAAAAACGTTTGACACTTCACCGGCAGCAGCTACGGCCATTCATTTGCAAAAAATGTTGGTAATTTACAACCCAATTCTGCGTCTTAAATTCTGTGTCCGTTCCCGCAGCTCCAGGTGTGACACCCAAGCACGCCATTTTTCAACTTCTAACGATGTATAACTGTTAAAGGCTTGCAGCTCACGCGGCAATCCGTTGGGAAGGGAAAAACGCCAAGCTGGCTTTAACTCAGGCACCGTTTCCTTGTCGCGAGCCTCCTGTTCCCGGGCTTCACTGGCCAAAAGATGGAGACGGTTGAGAATGTTGACTTCGCTTGCTCCTGCATCCATATCCAGTGACAGCAGATTCAATGCCGGAAACATCTCCCGGAGCTTAATTTCCACCCCCCGACCGGTAATGTGGTTGGCAATACAACCGAAGGGCTGAAGACAGACAATGTTGCTGGTTCCTTCTCGAAGCATAGCGATCATTTCTGCAGTAAGCAGCCAGCCTTCACCGTACTGATTGGCCAAACTGACAACATCGTCGGTTATTTCTGCCAATTCTCTCAGGTCATGAGCTTTTTTGTAGAAACGAAACCCCTGCATAACGTGCTCAATTTGAGCGAGATGGTATTTTGAGTAAATCTCCAGCAGCCTGTATTTGGTGCGATCGACAAAGGAACGTTTGAAAAATACCTTCTGATTATACGTTTCGTTGATAAAGCTCTGGGCGAAAAAACTCTGTATCGGAGGAAGAACCACTTCTATCCCCTGAGTGGACAGCCAATCGATGATATTTCCGTTAGAAAAGAAATTATATTTAACGAATATCTCTCCAACAATTCCGACCCTAGGGACAGACCGGTCGTAAATATCAATCCGGTTAAAGTCTGTTACGGCTTTTCCCAAAAGATTGAGAAGGTAGGAGTAATCGGCATTCTCGATCCCTTTCTCCATTCTGGTAAGATACTTCGTGTGTATTTTTTTTGCTGTTCCGGGTGTTTTTTCTCTCGCTGTTGAGGCCAGATACATTCTGGCCAGGGGATCAGCAAAAATAATCCCTAAAGCCAACCGCTTCATCAGTCCCTTTTGATCGATATTGAAGCCAGGCTGAGGATTGATTTCCTGATTGGATATGCTAATAACCGGCACCTCTTCCAGACCCACAGCAGCCAACCCCTTTTTGATCAGCGAAACATATGAGGAGGCTCGGCATTGACCGCCTGTCTGGGTCAAAATGACTGCGGTTTTCTCGGGGTCGTAGCGCCCTGATTGAAAGGCTTTGATAATATCACCGGAAACCAGTACCGCTGGATAGCACATGTCGTTGTTGATCGTTTTAAGTCCCCATTCGGCAGAAGATTTATCCTGTGGCGGTAGAACTTCAACCCGGTAACCGAGAGGTTTGAATGCCGCCGGAATCAGTGGTGAGTAGAATGCCGAAAAATAGGGAGCAATCAAGGTTCTTCCTTTGGCGGTGCCGATTATCTTGCCATTTGCTTTCTTTGGACCAACGCCGACAAGCCTTACCTTACCATTATTTTCCTTCATCGCATCAAGCATGGATCGGAGCCTGATCCTGACAGCACCCAGATTCGCTATTTCATCCATTTTGATCAAAGTATGGACTTTCCCGCCATCCCGAAGGATATCTTTAACCTCATCGGTCGCAACGGCATCTGGTCCACAACCAAAAGAGGTCAATTGCACCATTTGGGCATGGGGTGTCTTAGTGACCCACTTGGCTGCCGTGTAGAGTCTGTTGGTATAGCTCCACTGGGTCAGAACATTAACATCTTTCAACGAGATATCGTCGCCACTTAAGGCAACTGCCGCCTCGCTGATGACATCGACACCAAGTTCGGTCAATAAGTTGGGGATGCCATGATTGATAAGGGGGTCCATGTGGTAAGGCCGACCGGTCAGAATGATCGTCGTCCGTCTTTGGGCAGCCCCCTTCTTCAGCTGTTTTACAGCGAGTGATCGGAGTTGTTTTTTGTAATCGACCTGCGCTGCCCTTCCTTTTTCTACCGCTGCTGACACGGTCCGGTGATCGATGCCAAACTTGTTGAAGAACAGATACAATTGATCTTTGAGAAGGTTAAAATCCTTAAAACTGATAATCGGATTGTCGAGAGGGATGCCAAATTTCTGTTCCGGGTTGATTGCATTCTTCAGCAGGTCGGGATAGCCGGTCACCACCGGGCAGTTAAATGTGTCTAGAGCATCCTTAGATTCCTCCTGCTCATAAACCACTGTCGGGAAGAAAATCCGATCAACTTTTTTTTCGCCAAGATCAAAGATATGGCCATGTGCGAGCTTGGCAGGAAAACAGATATTTTCCGACATGACGGTGGAAAATCCTTTTTCGTAAATTGCGAAATTGGAATTGGATGAGAGGATCACTTTGAAACCGCAGCTGGTTAAAAAGGTGCACCAGAAGGGGAAATTTTCATACATATTCAGGCAGCGGGGAACACCATAAGTGAGGATTGGTCTCCCTTCAGGCTCTGTCTTGCGTTCAAATAAAAGTTTCAGTTGTGCATCAATCAGATTCTCCCCTTGGGGTTGCTTGTCTTGACTGTTGCTGAAATAACGTTCGCAACGATTGCCGGTATAGAAATGGTTGCCATTGGTAAAGGTTAGCTGCAAAACCGAGCAGTGGTTTTCACATTTCTGACACCGAATCTCCTTTTTTATAAAAGAGCTACTTTTTTCCAATTGCTCAATGGACAAGCCTTTGTGGTGATATCTCCCGGTGGGTTGTGCAAGAGCGACACGATGATTTGCAAGGGCTGTCAGAGCGGCACCGTATGCCCCCATCAACTCGGAGATATCGGGGTTCACAACCTCTTTGTTCAGTAAAATCTCCAACGCTCGCAAGACAGCCTGATTGCGGAAGGTTCCCCCCTGAACAACGATTTTGTTTCCCAGGATATCGAAGTCTTTCAGTTTTAGTACCTTGTACAGAGCATTTTTAACCACAGAATAAGCCAACCCAGCTGAAATATCGGCGACACTCGCCCCTTCGCGAAGAGCCTGCTTAACTTTTGAGTTCATAAAGACTGTGCAGCGGGTTCCCAGATCAAAGGGGGTTTTGCTGTCGCAGGCAATCTTGGCAAATTCTTCGACACCATATCCCAGCGAACGGGCAAAGGTTTCAATGAAGGAACCACATCCTGAGGAACAGGCTTCATTGACCTGTATTTCCGCGACGGCATGATCCTGAATATAGATTGCTTTCATATCCTGACCGCCGATGTCGATAATAAAAGAGACCTCCGGTTCAAAATGGCGAGCCGCTCGATAATGTGCCATCGTCTCTACCGCCCCGTCATCCAACCCGAAAGCTGCCTTGATCAGACTTTCACCGTAACCGGTAGCAGCTGAGCGAACGATACGGGGAAGCAAGCCAGCGGCAGAAAACCTTTCTTTGATTTCAGCCAAACCCAGTTGTACTGCTTGAATCGGGTCACCATTGTTGGCGTGGTAATAACTGTCAACCAAGGTTCCATTCTCGTCAGTCAAAACAATCTTGGTAGTTGTTGAGCCGGAGTCAATACCCAGGAAAAGATCTTTCTCTTTTGTTTTGGAAAGATGGATACGGGCAACCCGGTGCTGTTCGTGGCGTTTTTTCCAGCCGGCAAATTCGACCTTGCTGTTAAACATGGCGGGCAGGTTGTTGTTGCCGTTAGCGGTCGTACGGAGGGGTTCAGACTCCGCCAGAGCTAACAACTTGCTTACAGTGCTTCGACACGGGCTGCCATTGCGCACGGTCGCCGCCCCCATGGCAGGAAGGAGTTCTGAATGATCCGGCATGATCAGGTCATCTGGATTCTTGATTTCCAATAGATCGACAAATGCACGGCGCAAACCGGGGTAGAAGGTCAGAGGACCACCGGCAAAAAGAATCTTCTTTTTTATTTCTCTACCGCGTGACAAAGCGGTGACAACCTGAATGGCGACCGCACGAAATATTGAAGCAGCAATATCTTCTTTAGATACGTGCTGGCTCAGCAAGGCCTGAATATCAGTTTTGGCAAAGACACCGCACCTAGAAGCAATTGGATAAATCTTGGTCGATTCTTCAGCGAGGCTATTCAACTCTGCCACATCAACATCCAGCAGCACCGCCATTTGATCGATAAAAGCCCCGGTCCCTCCGGCGCAGGTGCCGTTCATCCGAATGTCTGGGTGGAATTGCTCATCAAAAAATATAACTTTGGAATCTTCCCCGCCTATTTCAATAAAGGTTCTGGCCTGCGGAAAAGTTTTTTTTATAAACTGAGCCGAAGCGACCACCTCTTGGACAAAAGGAAGTCCGTAAGTCTCTGCCACTCCCATGCCGGCAGAGCCTGTCACTGCAAGGTCGAGTTGCACATCCCCCAACAGCTCAAGGGCTTCTTTGAAAATGGAGCGTACCGTTTCTATGGTTTCTGCCTGATGGCGCCGGTAGCGAGAAAAAACTACCCGGCCATTTTTATCGGTGATGACAACTTTGGCAGTTGTCGAGCCGATGTCGATGCCTGAGAGAAAAAAATCATCTATATTATTCATTTTCTAGTGTCCTTTGCCCCTGTTTTGTGTGTCTCTTTATGTTCAGATAGTCTCTTGTTGAGCAAAAGGTATCTACCAACGACACAATCAGCGACTCCATATAGCGTGGTGGCACCACGGTAAGAGGCCACATGTGTTTCTTGATGATATCTTCTTCTTTTTTGGATAAGTGGGTTATTTTTCGGGCATTCTTAAGGGCAATATTGTGGTGCCGAAAACCATGCAGTCTGGGCCCTTCGCGCAGCCAATCATAATAAAAAAGGTCGTGCAGCAACGCCCCGCGGATTGTCGCCTTACTATCAAGGTCAAAGTGCCGACTCCAGAGGAAGCTCAAGCGTGCTACCTCAATGACATGATCGAGTCTGGTCTTGCCCCGATGATGGTCATATTGCGCCAGTGATGCCACTTCGGGCAGATCAAGAATGGGTTTGGCCATGGCGATAAATTGTGTTTTCACCAAGGTTTCCTCTGTCGTCGTCAGTCTTAGCAAATGACACATGGAAACAGCTAAAAAATCGCTGAACATCGTTACCAAAACTACGACCACCAAAATTACCTTAACCGCCACCGGCAGAAAGATAAGTAACGCTTGAAACGGTGGCAATATCAGATACTCAAAGGTGAAAGCTAACAATATCCAGTAAATAGAAAATTGTAGACAAATATGTCCGCGAAAATTAAAACGCTGATCCGAATAGTCCCACAAACTGGTAGCAAAAAAATGATGGGCAACAAATCCTGAAGCCAGTTCCAAACCGGTGGTAAGGACAAAATAGACGAAGACCTTAGTCAACACATTGGATCCGGACAATAGATCTCCGGCAACCATGAGTAGCAGGGCACCAGTGCCATAGAGGGGGAGATAAGGACCCTTCAATAAGCCGGGGCTAATAAGTTGCCGGTCACGCAGTGAACGATAGGTGACCTCCAGCATCCAGCCAAGAATGGAAAAAAAAATAAAAGAAAAAAGTATGTTTAAAATATCAATTTTCACCTTAAATTATTCTCCTCATCAATAATTTCCACCCCTCTATCTTAGTAACTATAACGTCTTGGTTACTTGTTAATTTATTGTCGCTCATATCCTTAAAACAAACCGCCCCGCGAGTTGTGCTGACAGGGCAGTTTGTTTTACGCGACCATCAATTATAACTTATATGCTCTACCCGTTGTGGACAGCGATCTCGGCGATGTTCAATGGGTCTAATATCTCTTTAGCTCTGACCACTTCGTTTGCTGTACCATGAGCGATAACAAGGTATTTATCTGTCTTTAGTGCGGTTTCATACTGTAAAACACTGTTCTTGGGGATGCCGAGGCTGAAGAGACCAGCGCCCAGCGCACTAGCCCCCCCAATAGCAATGGCACCTTCCAGCCCCCCGACGATGGATGCCACAAGAGGACCGCCCACTACAATTGGCCCGATACCGGGAATAACAAAGAATGCGGAGCCGAACAGGATGCCCCAAAACCCGCCCCAGAACGCACCTAGCTTGCCCCACTTCTGCATCCTCTCTCCAGTGTTGTAGTAGCCAATTACATCCTCCTCAGTGTGGTAATCTTTGCCCACGATAGATAGTTTTTTCATGTCGTAGCCAGATTTCTGTAGTTCTTTAATTGCCTTCTCTGCTTCTATATGTGTATCGCAGATAGCAATAGTTGTGTTCTTTTTAGACCTTGTTGTATCTCCATGACAATAGGGTTATAACTTTAGGAACTATAGACACTTAATAAGTTGTTTTAAGTACCCTCTGATAATTTCATATTATCGCAGCGTCCCTCCGTTTTTGTTGTACAGGTTATTTTTAACTTTTTTCGTCGTTCATCGGTATTTTTATATAAGGGATTATTTAGCCTCCTCTCCATTATTAAGCATTTGCGCCGCTTTTCCCAGCAATTCTGCGAGCTTAGCACGTGCCTGCTTGTCTTTGCTTTCTACAGCTTGCTTCGCTTCATCAATACGTACCGACATACCTGTTAACTCCTTCTCCCAACGCTGTGAGGTCTGTGACTTCAAGCTGTCATACCAGGCTCTGGATTCATCCAGATAAGCGAGAGCCTGTTTCCCGGTTGCGTCGGTTTTCTCTGCCAGAGTGGCCTTCAGCAGGGCAGCTTTTGCCTCCAATTGGATATAGCGACTCTTCAACAGTTTTGCTTCTTCACTTTCCTGGATGGTCTTTCCATAGGTTTGCAGCTGTTTCTCTATGGAGGCTACCAGAGTACTGATGTGTGATTTAGAATTCTCAGATTTTCCACGAATGGCTTGCTGCGTAGATTGAACCTTATCTTGTAATTTAGTTAATTGTTCCACTGTCGTTTCGCTGGCACCGATTTTTGCCTGCCGCAGAAAGTTCTCAGCTTCCTGCAAAGCTTGTTGTGCCCGTTCTGGGGAGTTGTCGATCTCCAAAGCAATCCTGGCTTTCAGTGCCGACGCTTTGGCTTGGGTCAACGCATAACGAGTTGCGATCTCCTTTTGAACCACTGCGCTCTCGGCTTGAGCTTGGACTAAAGCAGCATTGAGTGTCGCCTCACCTCGAACTGACAGCTCTTGCAAGCGACTCTCAGCTTGCTGGCTCTTGTCCTGCAAAAGCTGCTTACCCTGATCAACCTGTGACTTCAGCATGGCAATCCGCTTCCGCGTCACCTGATCTGCACTAGTCCAAGCCTTCTTCAGGCTGACATTGGCTTCATCCAGTGAACGTTGCGCCTTCTCACTATTCTGCTCCAACCAAAGTTCGGTGCGAGCCTGAAGCAGCGACAGTTTGGCCTGAGCCAATGCAACTTGGGTTTCCAGTGCTTTATGCCAACCTTGTTCGGCATTTTCCTGAGTGGCTTGAGAATCGGGTTCAGCTGCAGCTAGAGCCTGCGTAACGGGGAAACATACCCCAAGGCCTACGATTAAAAGAGTTATGATGATGACATTTTTCATGATTTATCCCCCTTGTTTTCCTCTTTGCGAAAGGCTGTTCTCGCCCCTTGCCACATACCGGAAGCAGCGCCCTTGGCTACATCCAGCATCCGCTCACTCAATTCCTTCGTCTCTTCACCCAAAGCACGGGCTGCCTTGCCGCTAATTTTTCCAGTTCTCTGCACAGCATCACTGCCTAGCTCTTTTAAAAGTTCCGTCGTCGTATGCGACGCGGCAAACGCTTTCTCTCGTAGGGAAGATCCGGCCTTCTTTGCGTCATCTGCCAGTTCGTGTAAAATATCTTTAGCCACCTCTCCAGAGCTATCGGCAACCTTGCGTAAAGTTTCGACAAACAGATCACCAACGGCTTCCAGATCCTCTTTGGTCTGCTCCAGATCATCGACGGCAAACTCATTTACCCCCTTACCTGCTTTGGAAAGGCTCTTGCGGGTTTGTTCAACAACATCACCTAGCCCCTGACGTACTCCCTCGGCAGCTGCACTTGCGGTCTCCCTGACGTTACTACCTAGCCCCTCGGCGGATTCTACCGCTGCGGAAAGGACCGATTCAGAGACCTTTCGTGTCCGCTCCTCGGTAAAACGTGCTTCTTCCAGTGCTTTTGCCGTCGCGTTCCGGGTAATCTCCACCACTGTTTCTTCCACGTTTGTGCCGGTATCGATCGCCTTGTGAACCGCCTCTTTAACCGTATCCCGAGTGAGCCCGAGCAGTTCTGTACTTTTGAGTTTGGCATCGGTTGCCGCAGTTTCTATATGGTCTTTTATTTCTCCGTTAAAATTGTTAGCAGCTTCCTTGGCCCCATCAATAGCGGCACGCAACCCTTCGGCCAACTTAGCTTCTTCATCCCGCAACTGCTTTTTAGCTTGATGGAACTCCTTATGCGTTGTCTCCAACATTTGTGACTCGACCTCTTTGACGCCATCCACTGCACCGTGCAGTGCTGCAGAGATTTTCTCCTCACTGGCCTCTCCGACATCCACCAGGGATTGAATTGTCGTCGTTAGCGCCTCTTTTGTGATCTCGCGTAGTTCTTTTTCCCCTGCTTTCAATTTTTGCGTGCTCTGCGTAACACCATCACGGGTGATATCATACACTTGGTGTGCAGTCAGTTCACCACTCTCTTTGGATTTTTTAATGCTCTCAGTAAGTTGCTGTTTCATTTCCTGTAACATGGCGGCTTCCCTTCTTTTGTTTGGATTAAAGTTGTGCTTCTCACACACGGTAAAGGGAACTGTATTGCCCTTTAGGAGAGTAATACTCCGGTTGGATATTGAGCGATGTAACCTAAGTCACAACAAATAAGAAAAAGGAAAAAAAGAGAACGAAATTGCTGTAGATGGCGGAGTAATGAATTCAGACAGGAAAATATTGCCTTTGATCGATTAGTTACTGATCTGCTTTTTCAAGCAGAGCTTGAAGATCTTCCACCGACCAGCGCCCACGCCGACCGGAGATGATTTTTTTCTGCTTCCAGTGTGTCAAATGCCGAGTAATGACCACCCGCACGGACCCGATCATGGAGGCGATGGTTTCCTGGGATAAGTCATTAATCAGGGGAATTTCTTGTGCCACCTTGTCGGGAACCAGATGCCGGAGAATGAGTCGTGCCAATCGCACCTCGGTATCATAGAGAGAGAGGTCGACAACTTGGTCTGCCAACCCGTGCATTTGTTTTCCCAGATAGGGGAGGAATGCCCGATTGAAATCGGGGTGCTGATTAAGCCACTCTCTTGCCTGTTGGAGCGTGGTAGAGAGAATCTCCAGATCATCGAGAGCTGTAGCCACAGCGTCATGCCACTCACTATCGAGCAGACTGATGAGATCAAAGCCATCACCAGGCTCAAGCAGAAACAGAATATGCTCTCTGCCATTCTCCGGGTTATAGACCGAAACCTTGGCGCGACCACTGATGATAATATGAAGGCGGTCTGAGGCCTGGCTTGGGGAAACGGCGGTTTCATCCTTAACCCGGATCTCGTACTGAAAGATCTTCAGCATATCTTTCAATAATTCATCATCCAGACTGGCAAACAGTGGAGATTGTCTCAGTATTTTCAGGCAATGAGCATAATGTGGGGAATCCTGCCGCATCTTTTACTCCTCTATCGTTTGTAGCAAAACCACGACAATCTGTTGTCATCACCAGTCATTGGGTTGGAACTCCATCTCCAGTTTAAACAGTATAAGCGCCAAGATAGAAGGTTCCCCCCTGGCGCTTAAAATGATGGTCATATCGTTGACCTTCTAATCTTTAAGCACCTCCCTCACCTTATTCAAGTAATCCAAACCAATTTTTTCACCCCACTTCTGTACCACCGGCTCAGCTAATTCTACCAGTTTGGCTTTTTCAGCTGCGGGGAGATCGTTAAACACAACGCCATTTTTTTTAGCAGCGGCAATCTGATCGAGCTGCTGTTGTTCGGTCAAAGCGCGAACCTGTTGACTCTCTTCTTTGATCGCCCGGCTTAATATCTGCTGAAGATCTTTGGGTAGCTTATTGAACCAACGTTTATTCATCAGGTGAATATAGAGCCCTTGAGCATAATCGATATTGGTATAGCTTTTGGCGACATTGAACTTCTTGGTGATATTACAGACGATCGGGGTATGATCGAGACCGCTGATCACGCCAGTTTGCAGAGCTTGTGGAACATCTGGCCACGGCATAACGGTAAATTGGATTCCCCAAGCCTTATAGAGATCGACATTGACGGGTGCCTGAGCAATCCGGAAAAGTTGTTCACGGGCTTNCACCANAGTTTTAACCGGGGTCTTAGTTGCCCAACCGTAGCTGCCGTAACCGGTGAAATCAGCAACGATGATCCCCTTTNCTTCAGCATCCAACCCATATTCTCTGAATAATTCCTCATTCTGACGAAATTTTTCCAGAGCGGCAAAGCTATCAATTAAAAAGGGAAGATTGACAAGTCCAAGACGGGGAGACACGTTCGGTGCCAGAACCGAAGAGCAGAGCATCCCCTGAACCGCACCCATTTGCAGCTTGTGCAAAACGTCTTTTTCACCACCTAACTGCGAAATCGGACGATAGTCGACATATAAACGACCATGACTTTCCTTCCAGACCCGGTCTCGAATGCGGTAACCAACCGTTGCCCCTTCAATAGCCGGGTGACCGACTGTCGAAAGGAGATAGGTATATTCTGCGCCACTGGGATCAAATTTTGGCTGCCAGGCAGCCAATGGATCCGCAGCAAAGACGGAAACCGAGAATAACAACATCATGACAAGAATCAAACCCGACACAAACCGCTGCATAATTTACTCCTCCCTAGCAGCCTGTCGGACTATCTGGGCTGAAGCGAAAATTTGGTCGTTTGAGATCAGATTTTAGCTCATTTGAGAGTAATAGCCGTAGNTATTNGTCGAAAAGGAGCTGAAATATGNGNCAAACAGACGAATTTGCAGCCAGTTCATTGATAGTCCGACAGGCTGCTAATTAATAAAATGGGGTTCAGTAGAACATAATTTCAATGCTTGCTCAATATCTGATCACATAATCATTGGGGCTCTTTTCCTGTGTCGAAGTCTGGTGTATGCTCGAAAAAAAATAATTAAAGGAGCTATTCCATGCCACGTATTATTCTGTCGTTGTTACTATTGTTAAGTTTTCTCTCTTTAAGTGCCTGTGCGGTTCAACAGCAAAAGCAATCCAATAGTGTTTCTACTGCTCTCACCGCACATTATCCACAAATCAAATATCAGCAGATCAACCCAACGCCGGTGACAGGCGTTTACGAGGTTGTCGTGGAAAATGGTGAAATCATCTATTTTTCCCCTGCTTCGGGACATATGTTTTTTGGTGAACTCTGGACCGACGATGCCCGCAATCTGACCCGTGAAAGTAAAAACCGCTTGATGTCTGCAAAGTTGAAGGATTTTCCCCTCGATCAGGCGATTAAAATTGGTGATGGTCCAAATCAAGTGATTGAAGTCACAGATCCCGATTGCCCTTTCTGCCGCCAGAGCTCCGAATTCTTTACCGGAAGAGATGATGTCACCCGTTATGTTTTTCTCTTTCCCCTTGATCAACTCCATCCTCAGGCCGCTGCCAAAGCACGTTATATCCTTTCTGCGGAAGATCCAGAACTGGCCTACGAGGATGTTTTTAGTGGTATGTATGATGGACAACCTCTCCCTCCCTTTACCGATAATGGTCAACTCGAACGACATCGGAAAATTGCTGAGAAAATCGGTATCAACGGAACTCCTCAATTCTGGGTTAACGGTCAGCATGTGTCCGGATTTAATCCACAGCAATTTGCAGCACTGTTGCAGAAATAATCCGGAACTCTAGATGAATCAGATAAAATCATCACAACGTCCAGAACTGCTTGCCCCCGCAGGAAGCATGGAGGCTTTTTTTGCTGCTGTCGATGCAGGAGCGGATGCCGTTTACACCGGTTTGAAGGAGTTTTCTGCCCGCGCCAAAGCCAAGAACTTCAGTTTGAAAGAAATTGAAAAAATCACCCACTATATGCAACAGCGGGGGAAACGAC
>JGI24023J19991_10002667_pt1 | contig 12894 bp, 8 predicted proteins | sample Cruoilmetagenom1_FD_19991 | JGI IMG/M metagenome (IMG submission 19991)
GTTAAGGTAAAAGCTATGACACCAACCACCAGGGACATCATGCTGCTCTAATATTAAAACTTTTTGTCCTGCTCTGGCCAAACAAATTGCTGCTGAAAGCCCACCAACGCCTGAACCAATAATAATGGTATCAAATTTTGAACTATTAGTTTTTTTCATTTTTTATGATCAAGTATTTCACTAATCTAAGAAGGTGTTGTCAAATGCAAACGGATTCTCTAAATCAGCATTTACGGTTACTTTTAACGCATCAACACCACCAGAGATTTGTACACGAGTTATATTTTGTTCTTGCCAAGGCTTGTTTTTAATCCAGAAATGACCATCACCTTGAAGGTATAAAATAGGTTTGTTGAAATCTGTAGCAGCTGCTCTAAACAGGTCTGTAAAAGGTTTAAATCTTTCTGTACCATTTTCAATCATATTAGCATGTGCAAAAACAATGGTCGTTTTCACATTGTCTTTGTGCTTTTTTAATAATTGTTGCACCCAATTGCCATCATCTGTCAATCTGGTTTGCCATTCATTTTCATCATGTACAGAACTGCCAACAATATTCAAACCTATAAAGAGTACATTGTTTTGAATCCAACTAAAATTTTCAGTTCTNTCATTTTGATAATTGACTTGATGTTTAAATGTCCAATTTTCATTAAAATGTAAGAAATAACTATTCCAATAACCAAGAGCTTGATTTGGGTTGTCACAATCATTATATTCATTATCACCCAACACCACAAATGTGGGTACGTTCAATTGTTTTAAAAGCGAACTAACATCTTGATAAATATTTTCATTACATGGGTCTTTACCAGCTTTTATATCACCAACATGCACAACAAACTCTGAATTGTTTTGCGTATTGTGTTTTGCAATTAAATTTACAAAGCTTTCACGCTGTTCACTACCATACGGTACATCTCCTATCACTGTAAATACAATTGGTTCTGAAGGTTTGTTAATAGGATTTTCAGATTTATCACAAGATAAAAAAGAAAGAAAAGTAAATAAAATAGTAATGTATTTTATCATAATGATAGCAAGATAAGTCATTATAATGATTTAACCCGAATTATTACATTCGTTCTTTAATCCATTGTTTTAGACTGTAGAAATTTTGAGGGGCAACGCCATGACCTACAGGATACTCTTCATATACATTTTTAATATTTAATTCATTCAATTGCGGTTGTATGTTTCTTGCCCATTCAACTGGAATTACCTGATCAACTGAACCATGTGAGCTATAAACCTCTAAATTTGTGTAGTTCTCTTTTTCTAACTTTTCTGGCAGTAGTTGTTTATCAATATATCCACTTAATCCTATAATATATTGTATTTTTTTTGGATGATTTAAAGCAACAGCATAACTTAAAATTGTACCTTGACTAAATCCTAAAAGAAAAATTTTGTTGGTATCTACATCATAATTTTCAATAAGCTCATCAATAAAATTTGCAATAATATCTCTAGCTTTGATTGCTTCAGGGATATCAGAAAATTTACCATCATTGGTGTCAAAATGGATGGTGTACCAAGCATAACTTCCAAACCCCATCGACAGAGGTGCTTGAGCACTAACAATCAATAAATTATCGGGTAATTCATCAGCAAAAGAAAATAGGTCTTGTTCATTGCTTCCGTAGCCGTGTAGCATGATTAATAATGGAGGTTTAGTCATTGCTGTTTTCGGTTGACGTACTATATATTCTAACGATAAGTTCATAGATATTTAACTAAAAAATTTATCCTCAAAAATAGTTATTTTATTTATAAAAAAATGTATTAAAATAAGTACATAAAAAAAACCAGCATCACAATATGTTGTGATACTGGATTTGTAATTAGATGTTTATTCGTTTTATCTAAACATAATGTTAGCAATAATTATCCATATACCAACTCCAACACCTAATATACCAAGTTTACCTTGTAACGGTGCTAGTTTTGCTAATAATTGAGCTCCTTTTTCTTTAGCTTCTTCACTGCTACCTAAAATGTATTTGCTAATGATTCCATAACCTAGTATGAAACCTAAAGTCGCTTGTACAACACTACCTGCTAACCAAGTTATCCACCAAATTGGAAAAGTAGAAAGTAATCCCATATTTAGTATGGCTTGAATGATACCCCAGATACCACTAATACAAAACACCAATCCAATCCACCCTTGATAAGGTGCGATTTTGTCAAGTAGCTCTTGAGCGTTTGGTTTTTTAGCTAAAATAAGTGATGGTACTGCAATAAGGCTTAATAAAATTAATTGAATTCCGTAAAACATAATTTTTTTTTGGTTTTTAGTTATTTGTAAATATATTAAATTTAATTGATTCTCAATTTATTCTTTGCAAAAACACCTAAAACTTTACCTTTCAACTTCTTGCCTAAAAAGGCTGAATTGGTAGAGGTAGAACTTATGTGTTCTTCATTAAATTCAAATTCAAGTTCAGGGTTAAATAGTGTAATATTTGCTATTTCACCAACTGTAATACTCGGATTTTCAATGTTAAAACGTTTTCTAGGCTTATTTGTTATACAGGCGATGATATTTTTTAATGGTAAAATGGTATTTACGGCTCCGAAAAGACTTTCTAAGCCAATGGTACCGTATAAAGCATTCTCAAATTCAACTTTTTTATGTTCAACATCTATTGGGTTGTGATCTGAAGTAATCATATCTATTGTACCGTTAATCACCGCTTTCCTTAATGCTTTTGTATCGTTTTTAGTTCGTAGCGGAGGTGTTACCTTATAATTAGTATTAAAATCATTCAATTCATCATCAGTTAAAAATAAATGATGGGCACTAATACTACAAGTAACATCTAAACCTTTTTTCTTAGCATTAGAAATTAGTAGTGCAGATTTAGCTGTAGTAATTGTAGGTATGTGTAATTTTCCGCCAGTATATTCTAATAAAAATAAATCTCTAGCAATTTGTAATTCTTCAGCTAAGGCAGGATTCCCTTTTAATCCCAATTTGGTGCTTTGTACGCCTTCATTTGCAGAACCTTGATTGCTTAATGAATTGTCTTGCGGAAAACTTAGTACCAGGCCGTTAAAATTTTGAGCGTAAAGTAAAGCTATTTTCATCAAATTAGCATTGTCAACTGAAGTATTGTAATCTCCAAAAGCGATAGCTCCAGAATTGCTCATGTCATATAATTCTGCCAACTCTTTGCCTTTTGCATGCTGGGTTAAATTTGCAATAGGATGAAGAGAAACAACATTACCTTTTGCTTTGTTTATCAAATACTCAACAGCCGATTTATTGTCAATTAGAGGATGGGTATTCGGATTAAGAGCAACAGCAGTAAAACCACTTTTAGCAGCAGTTTTCAATCCGTTTTCTAAATTTTCGCGTTCTTCATAGCCAGGTTCACCTAATGAAACACTTGTATCAAACCATCCTACAGAAATATGCAAGTTTTTAGAGCTTATTTCTTTGTAATTTTTCAGGTTTTTAATTGTAGCAGCAATTTTAGTTATTTTGCCATTTTCAATCAATACATCTTGAATTTTTTGATCGAAATTACTTTGACTGTCAATTATTTTAGCTGATTTAATGAGTATGTTCATGATTTAAAAAATTTGAGCAATAAAATTTCAATTATTAAAAAAAATAATGCTAGTGAAAGAAACCATTGCCATAAACTATTGATTTTATGAGCGTTGGAAGAGCTTGTGAAAGCTTCATTTACATTGCTAGTATAGGTGATGTTAGATTGGTCTCCAAATAATAGTTTAGTATCTATGTATGACAAATCACTTTCTTCTCTTTGATAGTTGTAGGCTATATTTTTTAGTGTTTTATCATTATTTACAGCTTGTGTAAATCCGCTTTTACTTGGCTTCTCTTTTGTTGTAAGGATAACTTTAGTGGTGGTTATTTGTTGTAAAGGGATATAATCAGAATCCTTACTAATAAGGTGTATCACTTCATCTTTTTTTAGTTGTTCATGTATTTCAATACTGTTGGTGTTACCAATAGTATAATACAATTGAGACGGATGTGTACTGTGTAATCCAAAATTATAAAATATAGGAACTATTAAAGGTGAATTTTTAAAGTTTGAATTTTGAGTATGTAAAGATGCTGTAACACAATATATTTTACCTTTAGTTGTAGAGATTTGAGAAATAAAATCCTTTCCATTCTCAAAATTTAGGATAGTAGAAGAACGACTGAAATTAGTAGGATAATAACTTTTTACCGTTGGGTATTGAAAGTTTTTAATTTGTTTTTCAAATACACCTTTTAATAAAGGATGAGAAAAATTAATGGTTGTAACTGACAGTTCAGTATTCAATTTCTTAGTAAAACTACCTATTTTTAAATTAGCAAATAAGGAGTTATACATATTGAGATTTGCATTTATTGGAGGAATAATAACTAAACTTCCACCCTTTATTGTAAAATCTTTTACGGTAGTACTTAATGAAGGGGTAATATTTTCTATTTCGTTTAAAATGAGTAAGTGTTGTGTGTTGAGTGTATTATAATCTAGATTATTCAAGGTAGTACTAGTGAATTGAAACTCGTCTGTAGTATAAATTTTTGATATAAAATGATTGTCGACTCCAATTGCAGTTACATTTATTTTTTTAGGTTTGTCAATTGTAAAATAGAAATCATTATCAAAATTTAAAGCATTATCTTCAAGTTTAATTTTTCCACTAAATGGTTGGGATGCAGGAATACTAAAAATCACCTTTTCAGAGGCATTACTTGGCAAATCAACAGAAGACTTCCCTGCCAATATATTGTCATTATAAAGGCTGATAGCTGTATTTTCTTTACGTTTCCCATTATTTTTTATTAGGGTTGTAAGTTGGGTTGATTCATTGTTTTGTAGAGAAATATAGACACTATCAATACTTATGTTTGACACTTGCAAAGGTGAGAGTTGCGTGACATAATAATTAGTTAGTGTGTCAAGATTAATTTTATTTTTAATGTTAATATTTTGAAAATCAGAAATTAAAATAACATCATTTAAACTATTTTCTTTCTTTCTTTTATTTTCTATCTTTAATAAAATAGATTTTAAATCAGTTTTTACAGGTTGGTACTTTAAAGAGAGTAAAGTGTTTTTTAGATCTTTTACAGATAAATTCTCGTATACATTATCATTAGTATATAAACTTATATTTTCTAAAGTTGCGACCCCTTCAATAACATCTTGAACTGCTCTTTTAAACAATTCACCTTCTTTACCTTTGGCTTGCATACTATAAGAATTGTCTAAATAAATACTTGTACTTGTTGTTTTTTTTGCTTTTGAGTTGCTAAAATAGGGTTGAGCAAAAGCGAAAATTATGGAGGTGAATAGTAATAAACGACTACAAAGGATTAAGAATTTTTTTAATTTTGAGCTTTTTCTAGTCTGTAATTCTAGTTCTTTTAAAAATTTAACGTTGGTAAAAGCTACTTTTTGAAAGCGACGTAACTGAAATAAATGAATGAGAATAGGGATGATAAGCAAAAATAAAGCGTAAAGAATTTCAGGATGCTTAAATTGCATTGGTCAAAAATATTTTTCAAAAATAGTAAATTACAATAGAATAAAACCTAAAAATAATATAGTATTTTTGGTAAGGAAGCGTTACTAAGTTAGACTTAAAAGAAATCTTAAATTATATACTGATGAAAAAGAGCTTTTTATTTACAATTTTCTTAGCATTTATGTTCACTTTTTCTGTTCAAGCACAGAACATGACCAATGATAAACTTGAAAAAATAATTTATGTCATTGCAGACAGTTTACGTGGCGATACTGGTAATTGGCAGTTTATGATTAAAGATAGGATTTTAGTTTGTATAACAGATGAGAAAAACAATAGAATGCGTATTATGTCGCCAATTATTGAGCAAAAAAAATTAGCATATGTTGATATGCTTAAATTGATGGAAGCAAATTTTCACACAGCTTTAGATGTAAAATATGCCATTTCTGATGATTTATTATGGTCTGTATTTATTCACCCGCTTAAAGAGTTGAGTAAAGAAGAACTATTAAGTGCAATAAATCAAGTCTATGCAGCCGCTATTACTTATGGTACTACATATAATAGTACAGGTTTAACTTTTCCTAATAAAAAAGAGGAAAAAGAGAAGTCAACCAAACGAAAAATATAATTTCTTAGTATACTTATATTTAGAAAAGGGTGTGTGTTAGGTAAATATATTGTATAGAATTAATATAGTTATTAACAATTTCATGTTTTTTCATATATTATATATAATTTTAGAGACTATTTTTAACTTATATATTAACTAAAATTTTAACTATGAAATTAACATTACCTTATGCTGCAAAGTATGTAGCAATTTTCGTTTTACTTTCTGTTTTCTCATACAACGTGTATGGGCAACAATTGAAAACAACACATGATCCTAAAGCTAATAAAGGGCATCAGCTTTACAAACAAACAAAAATTTATGATAACAATGCCAAAGCTGGTTCAGAGACTAAACCTCAGCCTGTAGGTGATAAAGCATCTGACAGAAATGAGTATGAATTTAACAGGTTAAAAAATCCATATACTAGTAAAATTCCTGAGCAAATTAAAAAACTTGAAGCTGAATTTGCGACCACTATTACAGAAAGTGATGAATTGAAAAAAGCTGTAAATAAAAAAGGAGGCAAATATTCTTATTGGAAGAATAGAGGCCCTCATAATGTTGGCGGTCGTACTAGAGCATTAGCAATTGATCGTTATAATGAAAATATTATTTTTGCAGGAGGTGTTTCTGGAGGTCTTTGGAGATCTACTAATGCTGGAGAAACATGGAGAAAAGTCACGAAGAGTAGACAATCGCCTAGTATTACAAGTATCATCCAGCATCCTACTCGTAGAAATGTTTGGTATTATACTTCTGGTGAGCGTTCTGGAAATTCAGCATCTATGGGTAGTTTTTATGCAGGTACGGGCGTGTATAAATCAACAAATGGTGGTAGAACATGGAAGTTATTAGAAGGTTCTGCTGATAATGATATTACGAGGATATCTCCTTTTGATTTGACAAATTCAATAGCGATTAATCCTACAAATAATGATATTTATGTAGCGACATTTAACGGTGTGCATAGATCGCAAGATGCAGGTGAATCATTCGAAGAAGTTTTAGGTGGAGGTTTTGATAGTTGGACAGAAGTTATCACAACCCCTAGTGGAAATGTTTATGCAACTGTAGATTTCTTTGGCGAGCCAAATACTGGTTTTTTCACCTCTAAAGATGGTGATGAGTGGACAGATATTACACCTACAAATATTGCAGGTTTTTTTAACGGAAGAACAGTAATGGCTTACGACCCTTCTGATGAGAATATTGTGTATTTCTTTTCTGAAAATTTACTTTCAGCTGCTACACCATTTCTTTTAAAATATGATGCTGCCGCTGAATTACCAGAGGATCAATGGACAGATTTAAGTGCTAATCTGCCTATTAATATTGGAGGTAGTGTTGGTAGTTTAAATCTTCAAGGACATTATAATATGTTTATTAGAATTAAGCCAGATGATTCAAATTTCATAGTCTTAGGGGGTACTAATTTATACAGGTCTACAACGGGCTTTACTACTCCTGCAGGTCAAGAAAGCTGGATTGGAGGGTATTCACCTGATAATAGTGTTAGTGTATATAAAAATCACCACCCTGATCAACATAATTTTATATTTTATCCATCAGACCCCAATAGAGCATTATCAGGAAATGACGGAGGTGTACAAGTAACTGAAGATATTACTACTGCATTTGAATTTGATGAGCCAGTTGAATGGATTTCATTGAATAATGGCTATTTAACTACACAACCTTATGTTTTCTCATTTGATCCTAAAGCTAAAAGCGAAACATTACTAGCAGGTTTTCAAGATAATGGAACTTGGTATACAGATTCGAAAAATGGCAAAGTAGGTTGGGAAGAAGATTTTGGGGGAGACGGATCTTATAATGCTATTGCTGATACTGGTAGCACAAGATATGTTTCAAGTCAGTTTGGAAACATTTATCGTTTCAATTTTGACGATGATGCAAATTTCATTTCATTTGCAAGAATTCGCCCTGCTATTATGGGAAGTCCAAGTTTTATAAACCCTTTTATATTAGACCCAAATAATGATAATATCATGTATATGCCTGATGGGAATAGAATATTAAGAAATAATAATCTTGATGAGGTTCCTGGAGGTACTTTTGCATTTGCAACAAAAAATTGGGTAGCTCTTCCTCAGACTGCAGCCCCTAATACAATAACAGCTTTAGATGTTTCAAGATATCCTCAAGCAAGCCGTTTGTATTATGCTACAAGTGGTGGAGAGATTTATAGAATGGACAACGCAAATCTAGACAATCAACTGGTGGTAGATATTTCAACTGGTAAAGGAATGCCACCAGGATATGTGAGTAATATTACCATCAATCCTTCTAATAGTGATATGGCTATGGTTGTTTTTTCTAATTACGGAATTCCTAGTTTATTTATTACTGAAGATGCTGGAGAAACTTGGGAAGACATCAGTGGTAACTTAGAAGAAAATGCTGATGGTACAGGTAATGGTTCTTCTGTTCGTTGGGCATCATTTTTTGGTAATGGACAAAGTTATTTTGTAGGAACAAGCACAGGCTTATATGTTTCTAGACGATTAAGAGGAACTAGTACTAAATGGAAAAGAGAACCTTTTAGAATTGGAAATGCTGTTGTTGGACAGGTTAAGTCTAGAAATGATGGTTTTGTAGCTATAGCAACTCATGGTAATGGTTTGTTTAGTGCAAAATTTCCAATATTTAATAGATATACAGTAGTTGACCCTACATTAAGTGTAGCTCGTTTACTTGAAGATTATATAGTAGATGTAAATAGTGCCCCAACGACAATTGATGTTTCTGGTGTGTTTGTTAGTGAACGAGATGATTACCCTGTAAATGATATTGAAATTACCAATTCTAATCCTGATTTGGTAACAGCGACATTAGATGGTGATTCATTGACAATAAGTTATGCATCTGATGCAGTTGGTGTAGCTACTATAGGTTTAATAGCAACAGCTGGAAATGAAACTGTTTCTGAAGGTTTTACAATAACAGTTAAAGAACCTGCAATTTATGAACAAGTTGATGCTATTGTTTCTTCAGCCCCTTCACAGTTATTTATTGATTTTAATGGTTTAGTACAATCTTCAGATGATTTCGTTATACCAGAAGGAAGTATATGGACAATCAATAGAGTATTAGCTTTTGGAGGTGCAAACGGAAGTCCAGATTTAGATAGTGCAACAGTTGTTGTTTATGCAGATGATAATGGTAAACCAGGAGCAGAAGTGTATAATAGTGGTGCTTTAGCACCAACTTCAGCACTAGATGACACTAATTTGAATTTGACTTTACCAGAAACAGTTCAATTAGAAAGCGGTTCTTATTGGCTTACTGTATATGCTAATTTAAACTTTAATCCTAATTTCACACAATGGTTTTGGTCAACTCAAGAGCATTTAAACGGACAAGAAAGTCATTTTAAAGACGAATTAGATTTATTTCAAACTGGAGCTGTTGATTGGACAACTACATCTACTGCTTTTAGTAGGTTACCAGCTGATCAAGTTTTTCAAATATTTGGGATGTCTAGTGATTCGTCAACCTCTGACAATCAAAATGAGTCTGTATTAACAACATTAGAGGCAAGTGTAAAAACTATCGCTTGGCCAAATCCTTCTACAGATCAGTTTAATTTCAATGTAGAAACTTTAAGTAAGAATAATGAGAAAGTAGCTATTAGAATTTATAATTTAAGAGGACAATTGGTTTATCATAAAGATAATTTATTGAGTAATAAAACTTTCTCTTGGAATGCTTCTAGTGCTTCAGCAGGAATTTATATAGTTAGTATTAAAGGTAAAAACTTTAAATATAATGGTAAAATAATTAAACAGTAAGTAATATTTAATTATTGATAAAAAGGGAGTTAATTTTTTAACTCCCTTTTTTGCATTAAGGCATTGTTTTATACTAAATAAAATGAAAAAAAATATTGTATACTTAGTCTTGATTTTAAGTTTTGCATTAAACGTAGTGATTTTAGTTTTTTTTGGAAAAACAATTTATTTAGAAAGTAGAAAGATTGTAAAGCAAATTAATAACGATAATAAAACAAAAAGTGCAGCAAATGATTTTCAATATTTTAATGGCTTAAACTTTAATGTTTATGGTAAATTTCATGAAGAAGAAAATTTTTCACGTTTACCAAATAAATATAAAAATAATGTTAGATCTGCAGTATGGAATTTGAGTGAGAAATCATCAGGTATTTCTATTTTGTTTAAAACGAATTCACCAGATATTTCTATTAAGTGGAAAGTGTCAAAACTTAGTGAATATTTAAATATGAGTAAGGTTTGTACTAGTGGATTAGATTTATACTGTTTTATAGAGAATAAATGGCAATATGTTAACTCAGGTGTTCCATTAGATTACAAAAACGAGCAACTGCTTATATCTGATATGGATACAATACCAAAAGTATTTTTATTAAACCTTCCTTTGTATGACGGTGTTGAGAAAATTGAAATTGGAATAAAAAATGGATTTAAAATATCTCAGGATTCAGATCACTTTGCATTTAAAAAACCTATAGTTTTTTATGGGACAAGTATTACGCAAGGTGGGAGTGCGTCAAGACCAGGCTTAGCTTATCCGTCAATTATTAGTAGAAACCTAAATATTGAGACAATTAATTTAGGATTTAGTAATAATGGTATGTTTGAAAAAATTGTTGGTAATGCTCTGTGTGAAATTGATGCTAGTATGTATATCATTGATTGTGTTCTTAATTCTTCACCTGAAGTTATTAAGGCAAGTGCATTTGAATTAATTATGCAAATTAGAAATTGTAAACCAAAAATTCCTATCCTACTAGTAGAAGGTGTAATTTCAGAATATTCTTATTTTCAAAAAACGGATAAATCAACTTTTGGAGGTTTAGAATATATTCAAGAACAAAATAGTGAATTAATGAATGCTTATAATAATGCTATTGGTAACGGCATGGATAATCTTTACTATTTAACAAATGATGGTTTAATAGGTAATGATCATGAAGGTACAATAGATGGAATACATCTGAATGATTTGGGTATGCAAAGAATAGCAAATAAAATAGAACAAGAAATAGTCAAAATTCTTGAATTATATAAACAAAAAACACCCGATAATGTATAGAAAAAAGTAATTTACTTCTTTACTTTTTGTTTAAGTATTGCAATATCAATAACCTCTTTCATAGTATCTACATAATGAAATTTCAATCCTTTTAAGTATTGAGGTTTTATTTCTTCAATATCTTTTTGATTATCCTTACACAAAATAATTTCTTTAATATTTGCTCTTTTAGCAGCCAAAATTTTCTCTTGAATTCCGCCTACAGGTAATACTTTACCACGTAAAGTAATTTCACCAGTCATTGCCAATTTAGATTTTACTTTACGGCCTGTAAATACAGAGACTAAAGATGTTAGCATGGTAATTCCTGCACTTGGGCCATCTTTTGGTGTAGCTCCTTCGGGAACATGAATATGAACATTTTTCTTCTCTAAATCTTCTGTGTTTACACCAAACTCTTCTGCATTTGCTTTGATAAATTCCATAGCAATGGTGGCAGACTCTTTCATAACTTTACCTAAATTACCAGTAATGGTAAGATTACCTTTTCCTTTTGATGTGATGGATTCTATAAATAAGATATCTCCACCAACACTTGTCCAAGCCAAACCTGTAACAACTCCAGCTACTTCATTGTTTTCATATTTATCACGTTCTAAACGAGCTGGGCCTAGAATCTTTATAATATCTTCATTTGATATTTTAGTGTTGTATTCTTGCTCCATTGCAATTGACTTTGCAGCATAGCGAACAACTTTTGCTATTTTTTTATCTAAACCTCTAACACCAGATTCACGAGTGTAACCTTCTATAATTTTTTCTAATTGAGCTTTGCCAATTTGTAGGTGCTTAGACGTTAAACCATGCTCTTTTAGTTGCTTTGGTAATAAATGCTTTTTTGCAATTTCAATTTTTTCTTCAATTATATAACCATTAACATTTATTATTTCCATTCGGTCTCTCAAAGCCCACGGAATATTAGAGAGGTTATTTGCAGTAGCAATAAATAGTATTTTTGAAAGGTCATAACCAACTTCTAAATAATTATCATGAAAGTCAGTATTTTGCTCTGGGTCTAAAACTTCTAACATTGCAGAAGAAGGATCACCACTGTGGCTACTTGCCAATTTATCTATTTCATCTAACACAAAAACAGGATTAGAAGTGCCAGTTTTTTTAAGATTTTGAATAATTCTACCTGGCATAGCACCAATATATGTTTTTCTATGTCCGCGAATTTCAGCTTCATCACGTAAGCCCCCTAAAGACATTCTAATGTATTTCCGTCCTAAAGATTCAGCAACTGATTTTCCTAAAGAGGTTTTACCAACTCCAGGAGGACCGTATAAACATATAATAGGTGATTTCATGTCACCTTTAAGTTTTAATACAGCTAAATGTTCAATAATACGTTCTTTAACCTTGTCTAATCCAAAATGATCTCTATCTAATATTTTTTGAGCACGTTTTAAATCAAATTTATCTTTAGAATATTCTTCCCAAGGTAATTCTAACAATAAATCTAAGTAATTACGTTGTACAGAATACTCAGCAACTTGAGGATTCATACGTTGTAAACGACCAATTTCTTTATCGAAAGTTTCACCAACTTGTTTAGACCATTTTTTCTTTTTAGATTTCGCTCGCATTTCCTCAATATCCTCATCATAAGAAACACCACCCAATTCTTCTTGAATGGTTTTCATTTGTTGATGTAAGTAATATTCTCGCTGTTG
>JGI24023J19991_10002668_pt1 | contig 12889 bp, 14 predicted proteins | sample Cruoilmetagenom1_FD_19991 | JGI IMG/M metagenome (IMG submission 19991)
TGCCATACACAAAGGAGACCGGAAGGTCGCTCTGTTCGAGCACATTTCCGGCATCATCAACGATGGAATAGGTGAGGGAGACGTATTGTCCCCGGGCGATTTTGTTGTCTGTCATCTATTTATAACCACATATAGAACGGCAGGGAATGATAACTTGATACTGCAAAAAAGGCTATTGGAAACAGCTTGTGAGGGGATTGACAGGGTTCACTGCCGTAAGAAGTTAAGCATCAGCTCATACAGCTTACACGTTTAACGTATTGCCGAGCTTTTCTTCTTCAGCTTGCGGCTGTTCTCAATGGCTCTCAACTGGGCCGCAGCCTCGATCAACTCTGACTGCGCCTTGGCGTATTCAAAATCAGCACTCTTGTCTTTCATCGCATCTTCAGCACGATTCTTTGCCTCGATCGCCGCTGCCTCATCAAGGTCTGCAGCACGCAGCGCCGTATCAGCAAGGATGGTCACAAGATGGGGTTGAACTTCGAGAATACCGCCGGAGATGTAGTAGTGTGCGATATCACTGCCCTCGCCGGTTTCAAGACGAACTTCACCAGCCTTGAGCGGCGATACCAGAGGAGTGTGGCGAGGAGCGATTCCGACCTCACCCATTACTGCCGGCGCATAGACCATCTCTGCCAGTCCTGAGAAGATCTCCCCTTCAGCACTCACGATATCAACATGGATTGTCATCGCCATCGATCTTCTCCCGGACGCCTGTTAGGCCATCTTTTCAGCGTTTTCGACCGCTTCATCAATGGTGCCGCACATGTAGAACGCCTGCTCAGGCAGGTGATCATATTCACCTTCGACGATTGCCGTGAAGTTGGCAATGGTCTCTTTCAGTGAGACGTACTTTCCGGGCGCACCGGTAAAAACTTCAGCCACGAAAAACGGTTGCGACAGGAAGCGCTGGATCTTGCGCGCGCGCGACACTGTCAACTTGTCATCTTCCGAGAGTTCATCCATGCCCAGGATTGCGATGATATCTTTCAACTCCTTGTAACGCTGCAGAATACCCTGAACTGCGCGGGCAATATCATAATGCTCCTGTCCAACCACGTGAGGATCGAGAATACGTGATGTGGAGTCCAGCGGGTCTACCGCCGGATAGATGCCCAGTTCAGCGATGCCTCTCGACAGCACCAGGGTGGCGTCGAGGTGGGCGAATGTCGTCGCGGGAGAGGGGTCTGTAAGGTCATCCGCAGGCACATAGACTGCCTGAAACGAGGTGATGGAACCTGTCTTGGTCGAGGTGATGCGCTCCTGCAGGGCGCCCATCTCTTCAGCCAGTGTCGGTTGGTAACCTACGGCTGATGGCATCCGCCCGAGCAGCGCCGACACCTCGGTACCAGCAAGGGTGTAGCGGTAGATGTTGTCGATAAACATCAGTACGTCACGGCCTTCATCACGAAAATGTTCCGCCATCGTCAGTCCGGTCAACGCAACACGCAGACGGTTGCCCGGAGGCTCGTTCATCTGACCGTAAACCAGTGCAACCTTGTCGAGTACACCGCCCTCTTCCATCTCGTAGTAGAAGTCGTTGCCTTCGCGGGTGCGCTCACCGACACCAGCAAACACCGAAAACCCGGAGTGCTCGACCGCGATATTACGAATCAACTCCATCAGAGTTACTGTTTTGCCAACACCTGCGCCGCCAAAGAGGCCGACTTTACCACCCTTGACAATCGGCATAATCAGGTCGATGACCTTAACGCCGGTTTCAAGAATCTCGGTACTGGCGGACTGCTCTTCAAAAGAGGGAGGATCACGATGGATCGGCATCAATTTCTCGGCATCGACAGGGCCAGCTTCATCAACAGGATTTCCCAGCACATCCATGATGCGTCCAAGCGTTTTCTGTCCAACCGGGACTGTTATCGGCGCCCCAGTGCCGATGACATCGACCCCGCGTTTCAAACCGTCGGTTGAACCCATTGCGATTGTACGCACGACGCCGTCACCCAACTGCTGCTGCACTTCGAGTAGCAGTCCTTCGGATTCTATCTTGAGAGCCTCATAGATATGAGGCAGTGCGTCGCGCGGGAACTCTACGTCCACCACTGCACCGATGATTTCGATCACTTTACCCGAACTCATTGCTGGATCCTCTTAGTATTCTAGTATTCAATTTTTTCGTATCAAACTGCAGCAGCGCCGCTCACGATCTCGGAAATTTCCTGTGTTATCGCCGCCTGGCGCGCCTTGTTATAGACCAACTGCAATTCGTCAATCAGGTCTCCGGCGTTGTCTGTCGCGGCTTTCATCGCGACCATACGCGCTGACTGCTCGCAGGCAGCATTTTCAATCACCGAATGATAGACCAGGGCTTCAACGTAACGGCTCAACAAGCTGTCGAGTACATCCTTGGCGTCCGGTTCATAGATATAATCCCAGTGGTGCGTTAACTCTTCATGCTCGGCACGGGCTATCGGCACAAGTTGCTCGATAGTTGGCTCCTGCGTCATGGAGTTCACAAATGTATTGTACGCCACCTCGATGCGGTCCAGTCCTCCGTCATCATAGGCGTCCAGCATCACTTTGACCGTTCCAATCAGGTCTTCCAGTTTTGCTTCGTCGCCAAGATGGACAGACTGCCCCAGAATATCGCCACCAAAACGCGCAAAAAACGCCTGCGCCTTTGTTCCAATGGTGCAAAAGGAGACTTCAACGCCTTTGTCATGCTGCTCCCTGATCTCGGTAATCAGCTTGCGGAACAGGTTGCTGTTGAGTCCGCCGCAAAGCCCGCGATCCGACGAGATGATGATATAACCAATACTTTTAATATCTCGATCGATGGTGTAATGGTGTTTGTATTCAGGATGAGCCTGCGAGAGATGCGAAATCACCTGGCGCATCTTGTCAGCATAGGGGCGAGCACGCCCCATACGATCCTGCGCCTTGCGCATCTTTGAAGCAGCGACCATCTCCATCGCGCTGGTAATCTTGCGCGTACTGGTGATCGATGCAATCTGCGTGCGTATCTCTTTTCCGACAGCCATGCTCTATCTCCGCCACTTCCTACCAGGCGTGGTTTTCCTTGAATGACTTCAACGCATCGTGCAGCGCGTTTTCGATCTCGTCATTGTAATCCGCCTCGGTGTTAATTTTATCCATCAGCTCTTTCTGATCAGCCTTGAGATAGCCAATCAACGCATGTTCAAAATCCACGACCTTGTCGCTATCTACATCATCCAGATAGCCTTCATTTGCAGCAAACAATGATGCCGCCATCTCTGCGACGGACATCGGCTGATATTGCCCTTGCTTCATCAACTCGGTGACGCGTTTTCCACGTTCCAGTTGCTTTCTTGTGGCGTCATCGAGGTCGGAGGCAAACTGCGAAAATGCCGCCAGTTCACGGTACTGCGCAAGCGCCAAACGAATACCACCGCCTAGTTTTTTGATGATTTTTGTCTGCGCGGCGCCGCCAACACGGGATACAGACAGGCCCGCATTGATAGCGGGCCGGATACCAGCGTTAAACAGGTCCGTCTCGAGAAAGATCTGACCATCCGTGATGGAAATAACGTTGGTCGGAACAAATGCCGAGACATCTCCCGCCTGGGTTTCAATAATCGGCAATGCTGTCAATGAGCCCGTCTTGCCGGTCACTTTGCCATTGGTATGTTTTTCAACAAAGGCTTCATTGACCCGTGCAGCACGCTCAAGAAGGCGTGAGTGCAGATAGAATACATCACCCGGATAGGCTTCACGTCCCGGTGGCCGGCGCAGCAACAGAGAGACCTGGCGGTAAGCCCACGCCTGCTTGGTGAGATCATCATAGATGATCAGCGCATCTTCACCACGATCNCGGAAGTATTCGCCAAGCGAACAACCTGCATAGGGTGCCAGGAATTGCATCGCAGGCGAGTCTCCTGCAGATGCAGCAACGACAATCGTATTTTCCAGNGCGCCATGCTCATCCAGCTTGCGCATCACCTGGGCAATCGAGGAGGCTTTCTGACCAACAGCGACGTAGATACACTTAACACCGGTATCTTTCTGGTTGATGATCGCATCAACCGCGAGNGCGGTTTTCCCCGTCTGGCGATCGCCGATGATCAACTCACGCTGACCACGTCCGATCGGNACCATCGCATCGATCGCCTTGATACCGGTCTGCACCGGCTGGTCAACAGATTTACGCTCGATGACGCCAGGCGCCACTTTTTCCAGCGACGACGTCTCGCTGGTGTTGATATCACCTTTGCCGTCAATAGGGTTGCCAAGTGTGTCGATGACACGCCCCAGCATGGCGTTGCCCACCGGAATCTCAAGAACGCGTCCGGTGCATTTGACTGAATCACCTTCGCTGAGATGCTTGTATTCGCCAAGAGCCACGGCGCCGACAGAGTCACGCTCGAGATTTAGCGCCAAACCATAGGTATTGCCGGGAAACTCCAGCATTTCATAAGACATAACATCGGCAAGCCCGTGAATCCGGACAATGCCGTCGGAGACACCAACAATGGTGCCTTCGTTGCGGGCTTCGACAGAGGTATCAAAATTCTCGATACGCTGCTTAATCAGTTCACTGATTTCTGATGGGTTGAGTTGCATGTGGCTTCTCGTTTAATTTTCCAATTCGTTTGCAAGCTTGTTCAGCTGCCCCTGCACGGAACTGTCGATGACCAGGTCCCCTGCATGGATCAATATGCCGCCGATCAATGCCGGCTCCTCACTGCTTGTGATCCTGATATCACGACCAAGCTTGTTCTTTAACACTGCTGCTATCGACTGCTGCTGCGCTTCGTCAAGCGGGAAGGCGGATGTGACATCGACATCGAGCACGCCCATCTCCCGGTTCTTCAGTGACTCATAGCGCTGCACAATCTCGGAGGCAATATCCAGCCGCTCGTTCTCTGCCAGCAGCCGCACCAGGTTTTGCTCTTCACTCGTCAGCTTGCCGTCGGCCATGTCGATGATCAGTTCTGCTATTTGCGATTTGACTTGACCTGGCTCATTAACCAGCCGTCGCATCGCACTGTCCTGCATTAATGATGCGACATAATCAAGCATCTCTGCCCACTGATCCAGCGTAGCGCTCTCGTTGGCGAGGGCAAACACTGCTTCAGCATAGGGTCTGGCGATGGTTGTTGCTTCCTGTGCCATGATTGAACCTACAACTGCTTCGCGAGTGCATCGATGATTTCACTGTGCGCATCGGCATCGACCTCACGACGAAGGATTTTTTCTGCGCCGGCAACCGCAAGTTGTGCAACCTGCCCCCGCAACTCCTCCCGCGCCCGATTGCTCTCCTGCTCGATCTCTGATCTTGCCGTCGTCAAAATGTGTTCGCCCTCTGTGCGTGCACTCTCCTTGGCTTCATCGACGATCTCCGCGGCTCGTTTCTGCGCCAGATTGATAATCTCCGCCGCCTGCTTTTTTCCTTTGCGAATCTTTTTAGCGGCACGATTTTTTGCCCGCTCCTGGTCGTGAAGGCCCCGTTCTCCTGCTGCCAGACCTTCGGCAATTTTTACCTTACGCTCTTCCAGAGCCGCGATGATCGGCGTCCACACATACTTCTTCGTAAACCAAACGAAGACGATAAAAGCCAGCAACTGTCCAATCAGGGTCAGGTTGATATTCATACTGTTTCCCCGTTATTCCTGGGATTAAGATGACGTCTCAGGGAAAATTCTATTATGCAACGGCAAATAGAACATACATTGCCAAACCAACAGCGATCATCGGCACGGCATCAACAAGTCCCATAACGATAAAGAACTGGGTGCGCAGCATCGGGATCAACTCAGGCTGGCGGGCAGCACCCTCGAGAAAACGCGCGCCGAGAATACCGATACCGACGGCAGCGCCAAGAGCACCCAGACCCATCATCAATGCGCCTGCAATATAAAGTAGTCCAGATTCCATATTTATCTCCAGTCAGGAAGTAAAAAAAAATAAATTCAAAAAACCAGCCGTACAACCTTAACGGCAAATTAATGCTCGTTGTGTGCCATATCCATATAAACAATAGTCAGGGTCATAAAAATAAATGCCTGCAGAGTAATGATCAGGATATGAAAAACCGCCCACACAAACTGCAGCCCGCCGGCAAAAAGTCCCATGCCGATACCGGCGCTGTACATGATCGCAATCAGAATAAAAATCATCTCGCCCGCGTACATGTTGCCGAACAGCCGCAGTGACAGCGAAATCGGCTTTGCGATCAGTGAAACAAATTCCAGCAGGAAGTTGATCGGGATGAACAACAGCTTTAGCAGGGGGTTTTTCGCCTCAAAAGGCTGAAGCGTCAGCTCGCCCAAAAAACCGCCGATACCCTTGATCTTGAGTGAGTAGTAGAGTGTCAGGATAAAGATGCCGATCGCCATGCCGAAAGTCGCATTCGGATCAGTCGTCGACACGACCTTCATATAGTGAATTCCCATCATCTGGGCGAGTGAAGGAATAACATCCACTGGAACCAGATCCATCAGGTTCATGAGAAAAATCCACACGAATATGGTCAGCGCAAGCGGCGCCACAAGATCATTTTTGCCCGAGAAGGAGCCGCGCACACTATCGTTGATAAAATCGACAATCCATTCGACAAAATTCTGCATTCCGCTGGGGACACCTGCCGTTGCATTTTTAGCAGCGCGGGAGAAGAGAACCACGAACAGGGTTCCAAGAAGCAGAGACCAGAACATGGTATCGACATGGATTGCCATGAAACCCATCTCCTTGATCTCATCAGCAGAATGCGCCAACCCCCAGTGCCCGTCAGCGTGGCGGCCAAAGGTCAGGTTGGTCAGGTGATGCTTGATATATTCGCTTGAAGTGATCGTCTCTGCTGACATCTCTATCTCTAATATTATCTCTTAATGTCTGTTATTCGCTATCATCATCAGGCTGCCTGTAGAGAGATGAATCAACAGGTAGGCGCCCAGCATGGCGGCAATACTTAGTTGTTTCAAACTCAGAACCATCGCCAGAAAAAAAACCGTGGTCAAAACCAGCCGTGCAAGCTCTGCTAAATAAAAACGCCCCATCAAAGCCGCTGTCTCAGATGCCTTGTAACGCCTGAAAACAATGAGTACAGCTGCACCATTTGCAGCAGTTGCCGCAACCCCTCCGGCGAGTGTGGAGATCGCATATATCCGGCCTGGCAACATCATCACCATAGCCAGCAACAACGAGAACCCCAACTGCATCAAAACAAGCCGCCAAATACCGCTATAGGAAAAACTATGCACCTGGAAGCTGGTTTATAAACTGAAATCGCAGAGAGTATAAGGGAGCACTAGAATGAGGTCAACCAAACGCGTAACAAAATGCCCTCTTCTTGAGGGATGTCAATGAAGCGCGTATGAATTTAGCTTTGCTAATTGATATGCTCCAAAATACCGTCCAGTTCCTCCAGCGAGTTGTAGCTGATCACCAGCCTGCCCTTCCCCCTGGCGCCGGATTGCAGCTTGACAATAGCTCCGAGCTTGTCACATAACTGCTGTTCCAGGGAGCGAATATTCGGATCGGCGATCTTCTCTGCTGCAGGCACAGGCTTCTCCTCCAGCCCTTGCAAACGCCGCACCAGCTTCTCTGTTTCGCGTACCGAGAGTCCCGAGCGCACCACCCTGGCCGCCGCATCTGACTGCTGCGTACCTTTCAAACCAAGAATGGCGCGTGCGTGCCCCATCTCCAGCTTACCCTGCTCCAGCAACTCCTTGACATCTGTCTCGAGTTCGATCAGGCGCAACAGATTGGTCACTGTTGTACGAGACTTTCCCACAGCCTGTGCAATTTGCTGATGGGTCAATGTAAACTCGTTCAACAGTCGCTGCAACGCCTCCGCCTCCTCAAGCGGATTTAAATCATCGCGCTGAATGTTTTCAATCAGCGCCATCGCCATGGCAGCCTGATCGTCAACATCACGTATCACTACCGGCATCTCACCCAATCCGGCCAGCTGGGCTGCCCGCCAGCGGCGCTCACCGGCAATAATCTCGTAGTGGTCGTTGACCGGACGCACAACGATGGGCTGTATCACTCCCTGTGCAGCTATGGAGTCGGCCAACTCACGGAGTTTCTCTTCATCAAAGTTCCTGCGCGGCTGAAAGCGCCCGCGCTTGATCAGGTCAATTCCGAGTTTATTCTGGCTAACTGCCGCAGTTGCCATAGAGCCTGCAGAGACTGTTTCTTCAGAAACGGTTCCGCCCTCAGTCTCTACCGCCTTCTTCACAGTAGAAGAGATTCCGGGTTCTTTTTCAGTAGTATCAGGAGGAGTTGCGGGTGCCACACCAAGAAGTGCGTCCAGCCCCCTCCCCAATCCTCGTCGCTTTACACTGCTCATACGATCAAACTCATTTATCAATTCTTAGTAGCTGTCGAAAAATCATTTCCCTTTCCGTGCAGGGACACCTTCTCATGTCTTCTCAGGATTTCACCTGCAAGCACTGAATAAGCCGCAGCTCCCCGTGAAGACCTGTCATAACGCATTACCGGCATTCCATGGCTTGGCGCCTCTGCGAGACGCACATTGCGAGGGATCACTGTACGATACACCTTATCACCAAAATGCTCGAGAAGTTGCGCCGAGACATCCCCGCCCAGGCGGTTACGCGTATCATGCATCGTCCGCAACAGGCCATCAACCTCAAGATGCGGGTTGCGGCTGATCCTGATTTGATCAATCGTCTTCAGCAGGGAGGACAACCCCTCCAGTGCATAATACTCGGTTTGCAATGGCACAAGAACCCGGTCGGCGGCAACCATCGCATTCAGCGTCAGCATATTCAGCGAAGGCGGACAATCGACAAGGATGTAGTCATAGCGGCTGCGTACTTCCTGCAAAACGGCATCCAGACGCTTTTCACGCAACGGGTCTTCCATCAGGCCGACTTCTGCAGCCGTCAGGTCACTGTTTGCCGGCACGATGTCAATGCCCGCCTCGGCATGGACAATCACATCCGTCAGCGGTGACTGGCTCAACAGCAAGTCACAACAGGAAAGCTCCAGGCCATCCTTGTCTACACCAACACCTGTGGTCGCATTGCCCTGTGGATCCATATCGACAAGCAGCACCCGCTGTCCTTCATCAAACAGAGCCGTCGCAAGATTAACTGATGTTGTGGTCTTACCCACACCACCTTTTTGATTGGCGACAGCAAGAATTATTGCCATGCTATATTCCTGAAAAGATGTTTCGTCATATACATAGAAGATGAAATTAGGGCCGCGATGATCTACGCAGCGACTGTCTGCTGTAAGGCAGCTGCAGTATAATCAGCTGTGACTTCCGCTTTGCCAATGCCGCGCAATAATACCAGACGCAGTTCACCATCCAGCACTTTTTTATCAACGGACATCAACTCGAGAAATCTTTCCGCACTGATTTCTACCGGAGGACCCACAGGCAAATGCGCTTTTTTCAACAGAGCACGGATTCGCTTCAGCTGATCAGCATCCAGCCATCCCATTTGAAATGACATGTCGGCAGCCATGGCAATACCGGCGGCAACTGCCTCGCCATGCAGCCATACTCCGTAGCCCATTCCGGACTCGATGGCATGACCGAAAGTATGCCCGAGATTCAACAGCGCCCGCTGTCCAGCCTCTCTCTCATCAGCTGCAACAATTACCGACTTGTCACTGCAGGAGCGCTCGATCGCATAAACCAGGGCTTCGCTATCGCACGCCAGCAGGCGTTCTACATTTGCCTCCAGCCACTCGAAAAAGGAGAGATCATTGATTACGCCATATTTGATGACCTCGGCAAGACCGGCCGCCAGTTCGCGCTCAGGCAGGGTATTCAGCGTATTCGTATCAGCAATCACGCAACGCGGCTGATGAAAGGCGCCGATCATGTTTTTACCCAGCGGATGATTGACCCCGGTCTTTCCCCCAACCGATGAATCGACCTGGGAGAGGAGCGTAGTGGGAACCTGCACGAAATCTACGCCGCGTTGATAACTCGCAGCTGCAAAGCCTGTCATATCGCCAACGACACCGCCGCCAAGCGCCAGCAGAGTGCAACTACGGTCAAAACGCGATGACAATAGCGCATCGTAGATTGAGTTAAGAATTTCAGGAGTTTTATACTGCTCGCCATCCGGCAGGATCACCTGCTCGACGTGGAATCCCCGCAGAGCCTGCAGTACTTTGTCGAGATAGAGCGGAGCAACCGTCTCATTGGTTACCACCATCACCTGCCGTGAACGAATCGAACTCTTATAGACCTCTGAAGTAGAGATTATTCCGGGACCGATAATTATCGGGTAACTGCGATCACCCAGATCGACCTCCAGTCTCCCGGATATTGCAGATGACATTATAGAGATTCTATCTTGCTGATGATCTCACGTACGACCCCGGAGGCACCGCGCTGTTCAGTCGAAACAACCAGGTCGGAAATTTCATTATAGAGGGGCGCCCGAACCTCCATCAATTGCTCCAATGCTGCTATGGGATCATCCGTATCCAGCAATGGCCGGTTTTTATCTTTTACAGTACGCTCAAATTGCTGCTGCGTCGAACACTGCAGATAGATGACAAAACCCCGTGCAGCAAGATTACGGCGATTTTCAGCTACCGTCACTGCGCCTCCGCCTGTTGCCAGCACCAGGTGGTCTTTTTGCGAAAGCTCTTCGACTACCGTCGCCTCACGCTTGCGAAATCCCTCCTCTCCCTCAAATTCGAAGATCGTTGGAATATCCACACCCGTACGGCGCTGAATCTCGGCATCACTATCAACAAAATCAAGTTTCAATGTGGCTGCAAGCTGCTTGCCGATAGTGCTTTTACCAGTACCCATAGGGCCGATAAGAAATATTTTTGTTGGAATTTTCATATGGTCAGTCTATCAGCACACAGGCTCCTCTCGGGTTTGCATTGCATCAATATCTTCTACCTTCCGTGCGGCGCAGAATTTTCGGTGTTACGAAGACCAGCAACTCCCGCTTGAGATTATCACTCTTATCCCTGCGAAACAGACGGCCCAGACCGGGGATCTTGCCGAGATATGGAATACTGTCCGTACCACTGCTTTTCTCCTCTTCAAAAATCCCGCCGAGGACAATGGTCTCGCCATTTCTCACCAGCACCGTAGACTCGACCTTTTTGGTCTCGATCGGAGGCTCACCGCCGGTAATTAACTCCAGAATCGGCCTGTCCTTCTTGATCACCAGATCCATGATGATATTATCATCCGGCGTGATATGCGGTGTCACCTCAAGACTGAGCACAGCCTTCTTGAACTGTGTATTGGTGCCACCAAATGTATTCGAGGTTGAATAGGGGATCTCGGTACCCTGCTCTATAAGCGCCGGATGCTGGTCGGTCGTCACCACCCTGGGACTGGCGACCACTTCTGCCGTGCCCTCCTGCTCCATCGCGGAGATCTCCAGCTGCATCAGGTAAGAGCCCAGCTTGCCGACAAAAAAGTTGATCGCTCCACCTGCGGGTCCTCCCAGAACTGCCGGAAGATTGACCGCCAGTGAATCCGGCGCCAACCCACGGGTTGGATCGCCAAAAAAGCCGCCGCCATCGACACCCGGCAATACTGAATTTCGCTTGGTACCGTTGGCACCGAAAATGGTGTCGCCGTTTTGCTGCACCCCTACACCACCGAAGCGGATGCCAATATCCCTGGCAAAATTGTCAGTAGCAATCACCACGCGGCTGTCGATCATCACCTGGCGCACGGGGTGATCCAACCTGGCAATCAGGCCGGCGATTTTTCTGATACTGGAAGGAACATCATGGATCAACAGAGCATTGGTGCGGCTATCGACGCCGATGCTGCCGCGCTCAGAGAGGAACAGGTTGGCCTCTGATTTCATCAACTCCGCCATCTCTTCAGCCTTGGCGTATTTCACCTTGATTATTTTTGTCCGCAGCGGCGCCAGCTGTTCGAGGCTTATCTTTGACTCTGCCTCCAGCCTCTCCCGCGCAGTGACTTCGACCGTTGGCGCAATCATCATGATATTGCCCTTCTGGCGCATGGTCAGTCCTTTGGTCTGCAAGATAATATCCAGGGCCTCCTGCCAACGGACATCCTTCAGGCGGAGTGTAATATTGCCTCCCACCGTGTCGCTGACAACCATGTTAAGGCCGGTAAAATCAGCCAGCAACTGCAATACGGATCGAATTTCAATATCCTGAAAATTGAGTGAAAGGCGGCCAACCGAATCACTCTGCATCTCTGATGCCGGCTCTGCCTCTGTCTCCCCGGCTGTTTCTGCTTGCGTGGTCTCTGCTGATGTTGCTGTCGTGGCCTTTGCTGCTGCGGGCTGCGGGCTACCGATCTCGATGATCAGGGACTGATCGTCGGTGCTGATCTCGTAAGGCAATTTCTTATCCAGTTGAGCCACTACACGGGTACGACCTGCAGACTCGACAATCCGTACATTCGCAACTCCGCCCTCATTGATTGCATAGATCTTACTTTCGAGGTCGCTAGTACCTGCGATATCCACAACAATTCTGGACGGTGAATCAGTCGAAAAACTGGCCGGTAGCGAATCAAACGGCTCACTGGCATCGATCTCAATACGGGCAACCCCCTCAGGGGTGACGCGATGAGAGATAGAAGTTAGCGATTGAGCGGCCAGCGCTGGCAGCATGAATGCTGTCAGCAGAATTGTCAGCATGAATTGCCGGCCCCATGTCCACCGTCTCTGTTGCCGCATCATTGCAATATCGCCTGGAATATGCATTTTATCACCACTCACTTAAGGAGCTATTTCTGCCCCAGTGCAATTGAAGCCCGGCGTTCGACATAACCGCCCTGGCTGCCATGAATAATCTCGATCAACTCGATGCGATCCTGAAAAATACCGCTGATGCGCCCATCATTCATCCCCATGTAATTACCCTGGCGGACGCGAAAAACCATGCGGTCTTTCTGCGACTGCACGAGGCCATATGTAACGCCATCCTGCGCAAGAAT
>JGI24023J19991_10002669_pt1 | contig 12883 bp, 11 predicted proteins | sample Cruoilmetagenom1_FD_19991 | JGI IMG/M metagenome (IMG submission 19991)
ATTTCAGGTGAATAAAAGCCTTCTCCCTCTGCAGTTTCATAAAGATTTAATGCATTATCGGGATTTTCACTTATGTAATAGTAAATATGTCCCAAATCTGCATACAGTTGACCGTATACACTACTCTTCCCTTTTATAATATTTCTTTCCCTGGATTTTCCAAGTAAATCAATACCCTTATGATAAGCCTCTTCCGCCTGAAGATACTCTTCTTTTATATAAAAACGCTCACCCTGTCTACGTAGAGTATCAATTTTAATTTCTCTGCTTCGCCTATTTAAAGTCTCAATATTTTCAAGATTTTGTAATGTCTTAATCAGAGCCTTATCTTCTTCTTCACCTTCATCACTTAACTTGAAGAGTCTTGCAAGTTGATAATGTATCCCTGGTATAGTATTATCAATATTTTTGGCTCTGAAAAGCAGCTCCTGTACATCACTCAGATCCATTCGGTCTATCTGATATCCTGCCAGTTCTGCATATGCAAGGGGATCTATATCCTGCTCACTATCTGCCTGAAATCTATTTTTAAGTATATCAACTTCTTTAAAATTGTCTGTTCTAATAAAATATCGCAACATCCTGAACAAAATTTTATTTTCAATACCATAGGTATTCATTATTTTTGCATATGCAAGCCTTGCATCTTCATATTTATCATAGTCCTCCCAGCCCCATTCCAGATAAATATCCCCAAGAAGAAATAATGCGTCATAGTCCCTCTGAAACTTGTCTTCTTCAAGATAATTATTTAGTAAATCTGTGGAATGTTCATAGTCAGCTAATTTTTCAAACTCCATGGTTGCATAATCAATTGTACCTTTTTTGTCAAAAGGATAATTTTCCAATAGTTTGTTATACTGGGATCTGGCAAATTCCCATTGATTTGATTCAATATATCCTTCTGCATATCTATAAAACTGCTTCTTCATCTGATATTTATCAAAGGCCTGATCAAATAAATCTGCTGAGCTATTATAATTACTCTCTTCCAGCTGTTCAAACCCTCTATTATAAAGTACATAGGCATGTACCGGTCTATAAACAAATTTATATGAAACATAAATAAGTCCTGCAAGAATAAGAGAACTTATTATAAATACCTTTAATAAAGGAAGCATCTTATGGATAAAAGCATATTGAAAAGAATCCTTCTCCTCTTCAAAATCAGATCCTGTTTTCTTTGAATAATTTGCTGGAATTTTAATCTTTTTACCAACAATTTTACTTGTTATTGATGCAATTTCTTTAGGAGTTTTACCTTCTGCCAAGGCTGTAACTAATTTTTCCAGATATGGACCCTTTAATCCATTTTCACCGATTTCTTCTTCAATAATTAACTTTAAATTTCTTGGTAGATTTTGTAATGATAATTTTACCCGTTCAAAAGATACTTCTTCTATAGCAAATTCTTCTTCTTCAAATTCTTCTTCACTACCTGGACTTTCCTCTATTAATTCTGGTTCTTTTATAGAAGATAAATCATCTTCAAGAACTCCAAAATCCTGTCCAAGATCACCTAAATCAAACTCATCAATATCCAGATCATCTTCTAAACCTTCATCACTTATTTCAAATTCATCCAGATCTATATCTCCGGCATCTGAATCATCTAAAGAAAGTTCTTCATCCCCTCCAGGATCCATATCATCCATTGGTTCTTCAAAAATATCAGTATCATTACCAGAAAGATCAAAACCACCTAATTCTGTATCATCAAAAGACAATTCTGAGTCTTCTTCCAGATCAAAATCTTCCGATCCGGACAGATCAGAATCATCAAAAGACAAATCGGAGCCTTCTTCCAGATCAAAATCTTCCGGTCCGGACAGATCAGAATCATCAAAAGACAAATCNGANNNTTCTTCCAGNTCAAAATCTTCNGNNNCGGANAAGTCGGAATTGCTTGTATCAGTTAAACCAATAAGATCTTCAAATCCCAGGTCCTCTGTAACGGGATTAATTTCACTTTCGTCATCTGAGTAATTATTCGAATCAAACAAATCAGGGGACTCATCTGTAGATTCGTTGAATTCTTCCTCAATATCCCCTTCGACCCCTTCGATAAGTGGTACAGTGAGCTTGTCGAACTGCTCAGGGACCGCAGCTTCTGGTTCAGGTTCATCAAATCCATCCATATCAAATACCGGTTCATCATCCAAATCCAGATCAAAATCTTCAAACCCTTCGACAGACTCAGAGGTTGATTTTGGTTCTTCTTCAACATCAGCAAAATCATCAAATAAGGCATTGATGTCATCAGACAAGCCCGTTTCAGGAGGTCCGATATCAACAGGAGTCTCTCCCTTTGCTGCAAGGATGCCTGGTTCATCCCCAAGAGAGAGGAGATCGTATTTTATTTCATTCAAGTCATCTAGAGTCGGCATAGTTTTTCCTGTTCATAAACTTCGGAACATTAGTAAAATTTATGAGATTTTTTTCCCGTTCTAAAGATAACAGTCATTTTACCGATTATAGCAATAATATGACAGATAAATTTTTAAAAATTATTACTACAATTGCTGTTCTGATATTTATTGTAATTATACCCGTTTTCCCCTCCAACGGATACAGTCTTAGTATCCATAATGAAATTTCTGAATTAAGAGAAGCAAAAAACCCTATATTCATTGATAACAATATTATTTTTACTTATTTTGGGGGTAAAAATTTTATCCGGCGTGTCGCTATAGCATTTGATACAGACAATTACAGAACTGTCTATCCTTTATCAAAAAATGAATATAATGTTTTTTTTGTTACCATGGAAATACCTAAAAAAACTGAATATCTGAATTACAGGCTTATTGTAGATGGTGTGTGGATAAATGATCCGGTAAATAAAAATAGTTTTCTCAGCCCTGAAAGATTTAAAGTTTCCAGGATTTTTATACCAAAAAATTTTAGTGAGCAAATAACCTCACCAATAATAGAAAGCAATCGAACTGTTAAATTTATATATAAAGATCAAACAAATAAGAAAGTTTATCTTTCAGGTAATTTTAACAATTGGGACCCATTTATGCTTAGAATGAAAGAAGAAAGTGAAAACCCGGGAACTTATTCAATTTCTCTTCGAATGGTAGAAGGAAATCATTACTATAAATTTGTTGCGGATGGAGTGTCTGTACAGGATCCCAACAACCCTCAAAAAGCCTATGACAGCAGGGGTAATGCTGTATCAGTTATCAATCTTGATTAGAATTAACTATGCTGTGGGTTCACCCGCAAGAGGTTCCCTTGCATTGTGTAATAGAAGAAGGTTTTATGTTTAGGATGAGTTTTGTGTTAAAAGAAAAGGGGGATGGATCATTAGTTCTTACCCTGCCTGTTTGGTTTAGAGTATTGTTTTTATTCATTGTTGTGCTTCTGACTGCTGGAGTTGTTGTCTCTGGCATTGGTGCATCAGGGCAGTGGGTTCCAATTCTAATAATTATAACATGTATCTGGGGAGCCCTTTATGAGGAAAAGTGGATTTTTAATAAATCAGAAAATAGTGTTGAATATATTTCAGGAACAATGCTTATTAATAAAAAAAGATCCTATAAATTTAAAGATATTGAGCAATTCAATGTAACCGGAGAATTCCATACGGAAAAGGAAGGGAAAATTAACCGTCTTAGAAAAAAAATGGTTAAATTTTCACTTATTCTTAATTCCGGAAAAGTCCTGGATGTTGATATCACAACTGGAAAAACCAATAGTGCGGAACTTAAAGAAAAAGCAAAAAAAATTGCTGCCTACTGTAACATAAAGTTATCAACAGACAGCTAATTGTTATCTCGATACATTTTTGCAAGCAAAAACACTCGATAAACAGATCTAATCAGCTAAAACAACGCACCCCGAGTGATTGCTCTTTTAGTAATTATGCTACTAAAAGGAAATTACATTGCAATAGTATCGAGGGGTGCTACTTTGCTACTTCATTGTGGTGAAGAAAACATGCTACCTTGTGGTTATTACCTAAATCGACAAGAGCTGGAATATTATTCCTGCACTTATCAAATCTCTTTGGACATCTGTCATAAAAATAACAACTATGCCTTTCTTTATCCGGAGAAGGAACATCGCCTGTTAAAATAATTCTCTTTCTTTCCCTTTCTATCTTTGGATCAGGAATGGGAACCGCAGACAGCAGTGCGACTGTATAGGGATGCAGAGGGTTTTTATAGAGTTCTTTGGATTCTGAAACCTCCATTATTTTACCTAAGTACATTACTGCAACTCTATCACTAATATGCTGAATAACTGCAAGATCATGAGCAATAAAAAGATATGAAAGGTTCATTTCTTCTCTAAGATCTGTTAGAAGATTCAAAATTTGGGACTGTATTGAAACATCCAGGGCACTTACAGGTTCATCCGCAAGAATTAACTTGGGATTAAGGGCAAGAGCTCTTGCAACACCTATTCTCTGACGCTGACCCCCGGAAAATTCATGGGGATATCTGTTTCGAAAATGATGGGACAATCCAACTTTTTCCATTAAAGATTCTATCTTCTCTACAATCTCAGCTTTGGAAATATCCAGCATTCCTCTGTTTTTGTATATCTGTAATGGCTCTGATATTATAGAACCTGCTGTCATTCTCGGGTTAAGAGATGCATATGGATCCTGAAAGATCATCTGCATATCCATACGCGCTTTTAGCAGCTCATTCTTTGCTACTTTGGTTATATCATTTCCTTCCAGCAACACTTCCCCTGAAGTTGGTTTATGAAGCTGAGCAACACAACGGGCAGTTGTAGACTTTCCACATCCTGACTCTCCAACAAGACCAAGGGTTTCGCCTTCGTTAATTTCAAAATCAATTCCGTCAACAGCCCGTATCGAACCTACCTTCCTTTTTAAAAGGCCTCCACTACTAACAGGAAAGTGCATTTTCAGGTTATTGACATCCAGAAGTTTTTTCTTCTCACTCATCTATTTATCCCCTTCATACAGAAAACATCTTACTTCTCTGTTATTCTCAAGTATTGTAACCCCAGGTGTTGTGTTCCTGCATATATCCATTGCCTTATTACATCTTGGATGAAAGGGACAGCAGGCAGGAAGATCTATTACATTAGGTGGTTGACCTTCAATGGAAAATAATCTCTTTGCAGCCGGCTTATCAAGACGAGGCACAGATTTTATAAGACCTTGAGTATACGGATGTTTTGGATCGTCAAATATTTCATCATTTGTACCTCTTTCAACCAGTCTTCCTGCATACATAACAACTACATAATCACACATCCCTGCAACTACACCCAAATCATGAGTAATCATAATAACAGCTGTTCCCAGGCGTTTTGATAGTGACTGTATAAGTTCAAGTATCTGTGCCTGTATTGTTACATCCAGGGCTGAAGTAGGTTCATCTGCAATAAGAATTTCAGGATCACAGCTAAGAGCCATAGCTATCATAACTCTCTGTCTCATACCACCGGAAAACTGGTGAGGATAATCAAATACACGTTTTTCCGGATGGGGAATACCAACCAGTTCCAACATTTCTATAGACTTTGCAAGAGCTTCTTTTTTATTCATATTTTGATGAAGCACCAAAGTCTCAATCATCTGTGTTGATATTCGAAGGAACGGGTTCAGACTTGTCATAGGATCCTGAAAGATCATTGCAATCTTATTTCCCCTTAGATGTCTAATCTGATCCTCTGTCATTGCAAATATGTCTGTTTTTCCATCCAGAATAGCTGTTCCAGCCATAATCTTGCCAGGAGGAGATGGTATCAACTTCATAAGAGAAAGATTAGTTACTGATTTTCCTGATCCCGATTCCCCCACAATTCCAAGAGTTTCTCCCTTTCTAAGTTCAAAGGAAACACCATCTACTGCTTTGACTATTCCATCATCAGTATTAAAATAGGTTTTTAAACCATCAACTTTAAGAATTATATCATTATTCATTCCAGAGTTCTCCATCATTATAGTTTATTCTTACTTTGAGGATCCAATGCATCTCGTAGTCCATCTCCCAGAAAGTTCATGGAAAATAGAAAAAGAGTCATAGCAATTGCCGGGAACCAGAGAAGCCAGGGATATGTTGTCATAGCATAAACACCATCCTGTATTAAAACACCCCAGGAAGCAAATGGAGCCTGAACCCCAAGCCCAAGGAAGGAAAGAAAAGCTTCCAGCATAATAAATGAAGGAACACGTAAAGTTGTATAGACAATAATTACACCAGCTGTATTTGGAATTAGATGACGAAAAACAATTCGTCCTGTTCCCGCACCACTGGATCTTGCAGCTTCCACATATTCTGAGTTTTTAAGGGACATTATCTGGCCCCTTACAACCCTTGCAACCGTAAGCCAGCTGACAATTGCCAGTGCAAAGAACAGATTCTGAATAGCTCTTCCAAAAACAGCCATAAATATAATTACAAGAAGCATATAAGGAAGAGAATACATTATATCTACAAAACGCATCATCAATGAATCAAAAGTTCCACCTATATAACCTGACAATGCTCCAAGAACAACTCCAATTATTACCGAAGTAATTGCACCAAGCAGACCAATAAGTATTGAGACCTGACCTCCATATATTATTCTTGCAAGAAGGTCTCTTCCAAGAGAATCTGTACCCAGGGGATAAACTCTATGATGAACAAGAACTTCTTCACCTGTCAGAAGTGTTTTCATTTCTACTTCTATACTTGCTTTAAGATCTGAAAGTTTTTTAATTTCAACTGCATTCAGCTCACGACCCTCTTTTGCTGCAAGTCGATGTGTTAAGCTATCCTGCCGCTCATACATTAGTTCACCTGCAGGGCGAAGAGAAGGTTTAAGAAACTGATGCTCCAAAACCTGCTGCTTATATGAATGGATAGGAAGAAGTGGTGCAGAAAGAGAAATTACTGTATATAAAATAAGTGTTACAAGACCAAACATGGCCATTTTATTTTTTTTCAATCTTCTCCAGGCATCCTGCCATAGGCTTACACCTTTTACCGGCTGATCAAATTCGTTAAGAACTGTATTCCCATTTTTAATTGTTGTATCTGACATCATCAGCTCCTTACTTGTACGAAATTCTCGGATCAAGATAACCATAGAGTATATCCACTATAAAGTTCATAATAACCAGAAACAGTGAATATACAATTACAGTACCCATAATCATTGTATAGTCCCTGTTAAACGCAGACTGAACAAAGTGACGACCCATACCCGGAATTCTAAATATCAGTTCGATTACTATAGAGCCGGTGATAATCCCGGAGAATGCCGGTCCAAGGTAACTGACTACAGGAAGAGAAGCTCCCTTAAGAACATGTTTAAACATAATTACAGATGTTTTTAATCCTTTCGCTTTTGCAGTTCTAACATAATCACTTCTCAAAGATTCAAGAAAACTAGCCCTGGATAATCTTGCAATAGTAGCAAAATAAGGCAGAGAAAGAGAAAATACAGGAAGAATCAGTGCAATTAATCCTTTTTCATTTATCCATCCGGAAACAGGAAGCCAATTTAGCTGCATAGCAAATATATACATTAAAACTGGCGCAATAACAAAAAGCGGTACAGAAATTCCTACAACCGCAACAGACATAGATATATAATCAACCCATGTATTCTGCCTTAATGATGACAGCATACCTGCACCCATTCCCATTATCACAGCAATCAACAAGGCCATAGTACCCAGAATTAATGACTTTGGAAGACTCCTTCCAATATAAAAATTAACATCATAATCCTTATACTTATACGATGGACCGAAGTCTCCTCTGACAACATCTCCTAAATATCTGACATACTGAACCATAAGGGGTTCATCCATATGATACTTAGCCTGAATATTTTTTAAAATTTGAGGATCTATTTTCTTCTCACTTGAGAAGGGTCCTCCTGGAGCTAATCTGATAAAAAAGAAACAGATAGTTACGATTATAAACATCGTAGGAATAAGCCCCAAAGCTCTTCGTAGAATGTACTTTGACATTAAAAACCTCTCTGTTGGAAAATCTAGGGAATATATAAGAGATATTATTATAAAATTCCTAAATTAACAAGATATGTAAGTCTTATTACTACCATAATAGTATTAACCATTTCAAAAAAAACTGCCCTGAAACCAGGGCAGCAATTAATCAAATTAATCTATTTAATAGTATAGATTGATTTAGTAAAATCAATTCTCTATTTTTTGAACATACCTTTCCAGGGATGTACATCAAGAACAGTTGGAGTCCAACCACCCCATACATTTGTATCAATCCAGTTTGCTGTGGAATAGTAGTAGAAAGGAATAACAGCCATATCTTCACCAATTGCTGTTTCCTCAGCCTGACGAAGTACATCGTATCTTTCTTTACTTTCCGGCAATGTTGAAGCCTTATCAAGCAATGCATCATACTTTGAACTATTGTATCGTCCATCATTGTTTCCAGCTGTTGAATAAAGAAGGTCAGTCAGGAAAGTATTTGGATCAATGTAATCACCCTGCCATCCGGCTCTGGCAATATCAAAGTTCTGATTCTGTCTGTTATCAAGATAGGTTGCCCATTCCTGGTTTTCAATTTCTACATCAATATTAAGAACTTCTTTCCATTTCTGCTGTACATATTCTGCAATTTTTTTGTGACCTTCTGATGTATTGTAAAGAATAGTTGCTTTTGGAAAACCTTCACCATTAGGGAATCCTGCTTCTGCAAGTAATGCTTTTGCAGCTGCAAAATCTTCTTTAAAAGCTTCTACCTTAGGATAATTGGCAAGTGGAGGTGTAAGACCAAAAGCAGGGAACTGTCCGCCTCTGGTAACTTTGTCTACAAGTTCCTGTCTGTCTATAGCCATAGCAAGAGCTTTTCGTACTCTCGCATCATTGTAAGGAGCTTTTGTTGTGTTAAATTCATAGTAATAAGTAATAAATGTTGCATTTGTTACATAAGTAGGATCAAGTTTCATTTCATCAAGCTGAGCATCAGGTACTGTTAATACCCAATCAAGATCACCCTGTTTGTACATATTAAGTGATGTATTTTCATCTTCTATAGGATAAGCTACTATTTTATCAATTTTAACTGCATCTTTATCCCAGTAAGTATCGCTTTTTTCCAGAACAATTTTTTCATGTGGTTCCCAGCTTGTAAGATTGTAAGGACCATTACTTACAAAGTTTTCCGGCATTGTCCACTTGTCACCAAATTCTTTAATTGTATGCATAGGAACTACTGCAAAAGCATAATGTGTTAACATACCAAGAGCATAAGGAGCAGGTCCTGTAAGCTCAAACTGAAATGTATAATCATCAAGAGCTCTAATTGCAACAGCATCTGCACCTGCATCACCAGCATTATATTCAGCAGCACCTTTAATTACCATACCTGGGAGGTACGCATAAACAGCAGCCAGCTCTGGGCTTAAAAATCTAAGCCAGGAGTCTACAACTGTCTGAGCAGTTATAGGAGTACCATCTGACCAGTTAGACTTTCTGAGTTTAAAAGTATAAGTAAGACCGTCATCTGAAATAGTCCAGCTTTCTGCAAGACCCGGTANAGGATTCAGAGTTTCAGGATCATAACTTACAAGNCCTTCAAAAAGAGCCATGTATATTCTGTGCTCAGGAACACCTTCAATGTTTCCCGGATCCAGTGACTGAAGCTCAGTTGCATTATTAAAACTAAAAACAACAGGCTCAACAGGTGCAGCTACCTCTTCGGCTTTTTTGCTGCATCCGGCAAAAAAAGAACCAACAAGCATTACAATAAGTAACCCAAATAAAATTTTTTTCATTCATATCTCCTTTAATGAAATTATATTACTGCAAAGTTTAAACCATAAAAGCTTGACTTGCAACTAAATTTATTCAAAATGTTAAAATAATCACATCTTTTCTGCTTTTACTGCCATAGTAGTAAAATATGCATAAGCACCTCTGGCTTCAAGAGTGGATTTCAGTGAAAACCCCTTACCAGGGAGTTCAAAAATTAATTTATCTGCTTTTAAAAGTACTGCATTTTTCGAAAAATTATCAACTAATCGTCTTGCAAGGCCCATTCCTCTAAATTTTTTTTCTACCCAGATAACATTTGAAACTGCAACAATACTGTTATTATCTTCTACTTTACCTACTCCTCCACTGATACTCCCGGCAAATTCACCATCTAAGGTTTCTGCACATATAAACACAGGAATAATACCAGGAAGAGCCAACCAGGATTTATTTTTACTAATTAAATATTCTGCAATATCAGTTTCACTTTCACCCAGACTTTCAAGTATAGATTCATAAGATTTCACTTCTATGAGTTTTTCCACTCTGGAACAGTCTGTACTAAAAACAAAATCGGACAGAATAAGATTCTCTGTTTCATCTGTATTCTCATCAATTTCATTGTACTTTAATATTTCACTGTTTAAATTATACCATTCAATAACCCTGGATCTCATAATTTTTTCTTTATGCAGATACCACTGCTGTGTTAAAGATTCATGTTCTTTAACGATATTTTTAAAATTTCGAAATGCACCTTTTCCTGCAGCTAATATCTTCCTAAGGGCTTCCTTATAAACTGGATTATGCAAAGAAGCAACAAAACTCTCCATTAACTGAAAACCATCTGAAGGCAGCCAGTCTGGTACGGGAACTAAATAAGAATCTATATATTCATCATCATAGTCTTCTTTGGCCTGAGCTTCTAATAAAACATCTCCTGTTTTAATATCAACATAGTAATCATCAGACTGATTTTCCATCCCAAAAATTATTAAATCAATTATTTCCGGTGTTAATTGGAATAGGATCTTTGTCATATGCTGCCTCCTGTACTGTTGTACCGATTACTTCGATTGCTTCGGTACAATTTTGTAAAGCAAAATCACTCAGCAACCGAATAACTGTTCCCTGAGTGATTTCGTTCTGCTCAATACATTTCCCCATAAAGAAATTGTATCGAAGGGAAAAACACTCAGCAACCATATCGAAGAAAGAAGAATAAGCCACTTTCATTCTAAATAGTACTAATAAAAGGGTCAAGTTTTTATTCTTTGACCGCTTGACTGTTTATTTCATAAGTACGATATTTTACAAATAGAAACTAGTTAATAAAATACTATAAAATAGGAGAGATATTATGAGTATTATTGAATTTATCGAAGCTCGGGAAATTCTTGATTCCAGAGGAAACCCAACTGTAGAAGTTGATGTTATTCTGGAAGATGGATCAATGGGAAGAGCTGCTGTTCCTTCAGGAGCATCAACTGGAGTCCACGAAGCTGTTGAACTTAGAGACGGTGATAAAAACCGGTTTATGGGCAAAGGCGTCTTAACTGCAGTAGATAATGTTAATAACATTATAGCAGCAGAACTCATTGGCCTTGATGCACTGGATCAGGTGGATATTGATCGCACAATGATTGAACTGGATGGAACTGAAAATAAAAGTAAACTGGGAGCTAATGCAATTCTGGGTGTATCCATGGCTGTAGCAAGAGCTGCTTCAGATCACCTGGGTATTCCATTGTTTAAGTATCTGGGAGCTTATCATTCCTGTACACTTCCTGTTCCAATGTCAAACATTTTAAATGGGGGATCACATGCTGATAACTCAGTAGACTTCCAGGAGTTTATGGTAATGCCTGTAGGAGCCGGCAGTATAAGAGAAGCTGTTCGTATGGTTGCTGAAATTTTTCATAACCTGAAAAAAATCCTCAAAAATAAGGGCTACAATACCAATGTGGGAGATGAAGGTGGCTTTGCTCCTAATCTAAAATCCAATGAGGAAGCAGTAGAAGTTATAATGGAGGCAATTGAAGCTGCAGGTTATAAAACAGGAAAAGATGTATTTATAGCTCTGGATCCTGCATCATCTGAATTCTATGATACAGACAAGAAAAAATATATTTTCAAAAAATCTGATGGCCGTGAACTTTCATCAGAGGAAATGGCAAAATACTGGGATGAATGGGCAGATAAATACCCAATTATATCCATGGAAGATGCTATGGCAGAGGATGACTGGGAAGGATGGAAAATACATACTGAACTAAGCGGAAAAAAAGTACAGATAGTTGGTGATGATCTGTTTGTAACAAACACAAAGCGCCTGGAAAAAGGAATAGAAATGGGTGTTGCTAATTCCATTCTAATAAAGGTAAATCAAATTGGTACTCTTACTGAAACATTCGAAGCTGTGGAAATGGCAAAAAGAGCTGGATATACAGCAGTTGTCTCCCACAGATCAGGAGAAACAGAAGATAACTTTATTGCAGATCTTGTAGTAGCACTTGGGACAGGACAGATTAAAACAGGATCTATGAGCCGTTCTGACAGAGTAGCAAAGTACAACCAATTAATGCGAATCGAAGATTTTCTGGAAGGCACAGCTGCATACCCAGGAATAAAGGCATTTTACAATTTAAAGAAATAGACAATACGCATATCTTATTAACAATGTAGGGGTCGTCACCCAGGATTTGCTATGCAAACCCTGGGTGGCGACCCCTACGTATTAAATATCATCAATAATCAATTTTAAACCCATCATACAATCCCTGATACGGCACATCCGTTATATCCAATGAGATGACATGCGACAACGATGGTCCTTTCCTACACCAACTGACAAATGTATCTACAGATTTAGAAGGGCCTTCACAATATATAAGAACTGTTCCATCCCATTCATTCCGAACCCATCCTGAAACACCTGATTTAACAGCAGCCTGTACGGTAGAATACCTAAATCCTACACCTTGAACTCTGCCATGGACTTTTATTTTTATTGATTTTGTATTCAATTTCTTACCTGCCTGATACACATTGTACGGGTCGTCACCCAGGATTTGCTTCGCAAACCCTGGGTGGCGACCCCTACGTTTCTATCATAGCTTTCATTTTGTATTTAAATGCTCTTCAATACTTTTAGAA